>Ga0310696_10000583_pt1 | contig 56346 bp, 39 predicted proteins | sample AusTroGonzalo_MG_4_FD_203885 | JGI IMG/M metagenome (GOLD analysis project Ga0310696, IMG submission 203885) | Bovine rumen microbial communities from tropical cattle in Woodstock, Queensland, Australia - Gonzalo_02 (v2) (version 2) | ecosystem: Host-associated > Mammals > Digestive system >...
TCGGTCTGACCGCTGGTCTGCCCGTGAACCTCGAAGGTCTGGTTGGTGCCGACGGTACCGTCTGGGGTCTCGAGAGCTTCGGCTTCTCTGCTCCTTACAAGGTGCTCGACGAGAAGCTCGGCTTCACCGGTGAGAACGTCTATAAGCAAGTTAAGGCTTTACTGGCGTAAAGCCAATGGATAATGGACAATGGATAATGGATAATTAATTGTCAATTATCAATTGTCAATTAATAAAAGAAGATGGGACACCGAATCCGGTGCCCCATTTTCTTTATCTCTTCAGTCGCAGTACGCCGACAGCGTTCTCTGGCATTGTGAACGTGAAAGATGACTTCACCGTGCCGAGACTATGCGTCTTGGGCGTGATGGCCTCTGCATAGCTGAAATCGGCCGGCACATCAGGATGACTGGAGTAGTAGTTCTGGTCACCCTGATTCTTCACATTGGTGTCGTGGGCGGTCATCAGTTCCACCTCAGCAGTATAGGCATCGGCAGTATTGAGGCTGACGCTGATTTGCTTGTCCATTGCCTCGGCATTTACAAACTTCAGATAAACGGTTCCCGTCTGGGTGTCGATGGTAGGCGAGGTGTAGATTTTCCCGTCGGCGACACTGTCATTCATAACAGCCTCATACTTCAGCGCACGGTTGCCACCCAGCGAGAAGAGCTGCTGATAGTAGTAGTTCGTGGTGCGCCAAAGACCGCGATTGTCAAACCAGATGAGGTTCGAGTTCCATTTGTTGTAGCCTTTCTTGCAGAACAGTGGCGCGTAGGCAGCCATCACCACCATGTCGGAATTGCGCTCCAGACTGAGCCAATAGGCAGCCTCAGCAAGGGTGCTGCGGTAGGCGTTGTTCGTATTATTGTTGGCAAACTCACCTACAAAGACGCGAGTCGGTTTGCTACGGTCGTAAGTCAGACCTTGGTTGCCGCGCTTGGCACCTGGCGCATAGCGGTTGCCCTGACTGAAGAACCAGTCGTCGCCCTTGTAATAGTGTTCGTCAACGTAGGTATCGGGATACTTCGCGTCAATCTCAGCGTAGTTATTGTCGAACTCACGACCGGCATCACGTGCACCAGCGGTGGAGACGATGATGATGTCAGGGTACTGCGCCTTGACAGCCTTATACATAATATCGAAACGCTCCCAGAACTCCTTGCCCTGATTCTCGTTGCCAATACCGAGGTACTTCAGGTTGAAGGGTGCTGGGTGTCCCATTTCGGCACGTACCCTACCCCACGTCGAGGTGACAGGACCGTTGCAGAACTCAATAAGGTCAAGTGCATCCTTCACAAAGATATCGTGAAAACGCTGGCGGTCAGACTCGGTCTCCAACGGAGCAATATACGAATGGCCAACAAATTGGCAGGTCACGCCATTGTTGAGTACAGGCAGCGGACTGGCACCAAGCGACTCGGCCATGAGGAAATACTCGTAGAAGCCCACGAACTGCGAAGTCCAGTAGCCCCAGTGGTTACGGAAGCCAAGGCGTTCCTCAGGCTTTCCAATGGAGTTCTTCCAGAACACCTGTCCAAAGTAGTTGGGACCCTCCGAAGCGCAACCGCCAGGGAAGCGCATGAACTTGGGATGCAGGGCTGCCAGTGCCTCCATCAGGTCCTTGCGCAGAGGACCGCTCTTACCATCGTTCCAAAGCTGCGAAGCTTCAGGCAACAGCGTAACAAAATCAAGGAAGAACGTACCTTTCTTATCGCCCGTGATGACCAGTCGGCTATCCTTCTTCCGAACCGCTTTCAGGCTGCCGGTGTATTTCTTCCAACTATTGGTCAGCTTCGCGAAGGTGATGACGTTCGAGTTCACATTGCCATCGATATCTTCCAGCCACACGCTCACCTTGCCCTTATACTTCAACCCCTGCAGATAGAGCCCCAGATCGTAGCTCACGCCAGCCTCGACAGCCAGCGAGGGGCGCTGTGTGTTGTTGCTGTAGATGGCGTTGCGATTGCGCGAGCTGGGAGCAATGCCATAGCCATTGGCGGCGATGCCGAAACCACCCCCTGGCTGCTCGATGTCGAAGCGCACACAGTATTGCGTATAGCGCAACTCGTCGTCGTACTTATCATTAGGATCATAGTCATACTTGCGCTCCAGCGTCACCAGCGGATGGTCGCTCACGGCACGGGCCTTGCCGACAGAACCATCGCGACTTACCACCGTCCATCCAAAGAATATGGTGTCGCTCTGCGAGAACTCATTGGCAGGACCGTCCGGCACATTGTAGGCTTGAAACGAATTGTTCTGAATCATCTGTGCACAGATGCCACCATCGAGTGACTGGTTGATGTCCTCAAAGAATATGCCGCTCAGTGTGGGACTAATTTCTATGCCCAACGTCTTCGTGTCAATACTGAGTTGGCGTGTCTCAGTCTGTGCCGATGCATGCGTCAGCACAGACGCCAGCAACGTGGCAGTCATTAAAAGGTTCTTGTTCATACGGTTTATAGTTAATTGGCTACAAAGATAAGAATAATTGTGGAAAAACTCTCAATTTATTTGTTTTTTTCCTCACTTCTTTGTATCTTTGCAGAAAAATTTATCAGCATTATGGAAGTAAAAACAGTAGGAGTTGCCTGCGATCATGCAGGCTTTGCTTTAAAGAAGTTCGTGCTCGAGTACCTGGATGAGAAGGGTTATCCCTACAAGGACTATGGTACATGGAGCGACGCCAGTGTAGACTATCCCGACTTCGGCCACGCTCTGGCCGAGGGCATTGAGAGTGGCGAGGTGTATCCCGGCATTGCCATCTGCGGCAGCGGCGAGGGTATCTCCATCACCCTGAACAAGCACCAGCAGGTGCGTGCCGGACTGTGCTGGATTCCCGAGATTGCACATCTTATCCGTCAGCATAACGATGCCAATGTCCTAGTGATGCCCGGTCGCTTCATCGACAACAACATGGCACGTAAGATTATGGACGAGTTCTTCACGGCAACCTTCGAAGGTGGACGCCACCAGAAGCGCGTTGATAAAATTGCGATTAAGTAAAACTTACTAAATACATGCTAAATTAAAGAGCCCGCCAATCGGTGGGCTTTTTAATTTTGAATTGTCAATTATCCATTATCAATTGTCAATTGAGAAATCCCTCACCCACTCTTTCAGCTGTTCAACGGCATCGGCCTCCTTCGGGTCATAGCGCAGGATGATGGTAATGGAACGCTTCGGATCGCTGTCGAGAATCTTGCAATAGTACTCGAAATCCTCTTCCTCACCCTCGTGGATGCTATAGTCATCGCCCACCTCAAGCAGTTCGGCACCCATACCCATCATGGCCTGCCCCGTAGTGCGCGACAACCCCGTGAGCGAATCGACAAGGATGGAGAGTGAGACATTACGCCACAGGAACACTTCCTGCGGACCGTCCTCGGGTTGCAGTTCCTGACGCACGAGGAACGAGGGGTAGTTGATGTCGAGCGACAAACGGTCGCTGTGATACTTCATCAGCACCCAGTCGCCCATGTCAATACTCAGGCTGTCGCCAGCAGTCAGCTCGCTGACATAAGACCTGGGCTGCTGACCACCACAAGCCAACATCCCCAAAGCAATCACCATGACGGTGCAGCATTTTATTATAGATTCTCGCGCGAACATTATTTATTATTATAAGGGTTAATGTATAATTTTTCGTTGCAAAGATACAAAAAGAACGGCAAAAATACATATTTTTAGAAAAAAAACGCGAGAAAATTTCCATATCCCGTTGAAAAACAGTATCTTTGCAGTCCGAAATTGAAAACAACGATTGTAAAACAACGAATTAAGTAAAAAAACACTGAAATGACAAAGGCAGATATCATCAACAAGATTGCCGATCAGACAGGCATCGCCAAGAAAGACGTGGCTGCTACTGTAGAGGCATTTATGGAGGAAATCCGTGTTAGCCTGTCTCAGCAGAAGGAGAACATCTACCTTCGCGGTTTCGGTAGCTTCATCGTGAAGCACCGTGCACAGAAGACAGCTCGCAACATCTCAAAGAATACGACACTCGTTATCGACGCTCACGACTTCCCCGCATTCAAGCCGGCCAAGAGCTTTATCGAGAAGATGAAGTAACAACAAACATTCAAATATTAAACACATTTAGAATTATGCCTAACGGAAAGAAGAAGAAGGGCCACAAGATGGCTACTCACAAGCGTAAGAAGAGACTGCGCAAGAATCGTCATAAGAGCAAGTAAGCTCTGACTGACTGTAGAGAAATGAAAGGAGTGTGTCCGTAGCCATTAAGCGCGGCGCACCCTTTTTTAGTACAAACACCAAGACACAAGAGAATGACAAGTGAAGTAATCATTGATGTCCAGCCGAAAGATATCTCCATCGCCCTCCTTGAAGACAAGGAACTGGTGGAATATCAGAACGAGCCACGCTCGGCATCGTTCGCGGTGGGAAACATCTATGTAGCAAAAGTGCGCAAGCTGATGCCAGGCCTCAACGCCTGCTTTGTCGACGTCGGCTACGAGCGTGATGCCTTCCTGCATTATCTTGACCTTGGCACTCAATTCAGCTCTTACGAGAAATACCTGAAACAGGTACAGAGCGACAGGAAGAAACTTTATCCTATTCAGAAGGCCACCCGCCAACCCGATCTGCCTAAGGAAGGCAGCATACAGAATATACTGAAGGTTGGCCAGGAGGTGATGGTACAGGTGGTAAAAGAGCCCATCTCTACCAAAGGACCGCGACTGACGTGCGAACTGAGCTTCGCCGGACGATTCATGGTGCTCATTCCTTTCAACGATAAGGTTTCAGTATCATCAAAAATCAAACGAGGCGAGGAGCGTAGCCGTCTGAAGCAACTGGTGCAGAGCATGAAACCGAAGAACTTCGGCGTCATCGTACGCACAGTGGCAGAAGGCAAACGGGCAGCCGAGCTGGACCAGGAACTGAAGGTTCTGCTGAAGCGTTGGGAGGACGCTATCACAAAGGTTCAGAAGACTACAGAGCGCCCAAAGCTGGTATTTGAAGAACAGAGCCGAGCCGTAGCACTGCTACGCGACCTGTTCAACCCCACTTACGACGGCATACACGTCAACGACTCGGAGATTTTCCAACAGATGAAGGACTATGTCACGATGATTGCCCCCGAAAAGAAGGACATCGTGAAACAGTACACGGGCGTCGTACCCATCTTCGACAACTTCGGCGTCACCAAACAGCTGAAGTCAGGATTCGGAAAGACGGTGAACTACAAACACGGCGCCTACCTCATCATCGAACATACAGAGGCCATGCACGTTGTCGACGTGAACAGTGGCACACGCGTCAAAAAAGAGAACGGACAGGAAGCTAACGCCCTGGAGACCAATTTGGGAGCAGCCGATGAGCTGGCACGCCAGCTGCGACTGCGCGACATGGGAGGCATCATCGTCGTCGATTTCGTCGATATGAACCTGGCCGAAGACCGACAGCTGCTCTACGAGCGCATGTGCAAGAACATGCAGAAAGACCGTGCACGCCACAACATCCTGCCCCTGTCGAAGTTCGGACTTATGCAGATAACCCGCCAACGTGTACGTCCTGCTATGGACGTCAACGTGGAGGAAGACTGTCCTACCTGTTTCGGAAAAGGAAAAATCAAGTCGAGCATCCTGTTCACAGACCAATTGGAGAGCAAGATTGACCGCCTGGTCAACAAGATTGGCATCAAGAAATTCTACCTGCACGTTCATCCCTACGTTGCTGCCTTTATCAATCAGGGTGTCTTCAGCCTGAAGCGCCGCTGGCAGATAAAATACGGTTTGGGCGTCAGAATCGTCCCCTCACAGAAACTGGCATTCCTGCAATACGAGTTCTACGACACGCAGCGCCAGTTTATTGACATGAAAGAGGAAATCGAAACGAAATAAGGGGGAGCACACCCCGTGTGTGCCCCCCCTTTTCAACCATCTACAAACCTATGACGACACTTAAAATCATCTTCTGGCTCTGCCTCGCCATCGTATTCTACACCTACATCGGATACGGCATGCTGCTTTACCTGCTTGTAGCCCTGAAACGGCTGTTGAAGGGTAAGGAGAAACTACCCGTTGTAAGCGACGACGAACTGCCGCAGATGACACTCATGATCTGCGCATTCAACGAAGAAGACATTATCCGTGAGAAGATGGAGAACATCCGACAGCTGGACTACCCACGCGAGAAACTCTGTGTCATGTGGGTGACCGATGGCTCTGACGACCACTCCAACGACCTGCTCAGCGAGTACCCGGAAGTGACGCTCGTCTATAGTCCCGAACGACGCGGAAAAGCAGCCGCCATACAGCACGGACTGCATGAGAACAAGGCTCCTTTCGTAATATTTACGGACGCTAACACCATGCTGAACGCCAACGCCATACGCGTGATTGCCCAGCTGTTCATGACCCCCAGCGTCGGCTGCGTCTCAGGCGAGAAACGTGTAGCAGCAAGAGCAGCCGGACAGACAGCTGCCGAGGGCGAAGGACTCTACTGGAAATACGAGAGCACCCTGAAGCGCTGGGACAGTGAGCTCTACTCTGCTATGGGTGCTGCCGGCGAACTCTTCGCCATCCGCATGAGCGTCTATCGCGAGGCACCGTCGAACGCTCTGCTCGACGACTTCATGATGTCAATGCTCATTCTGGCCGACGGCTACCGCATCGCCTACACCTCAGAGGCCTACGCTATGGAATATGGCTCTGCCAACATGGCCGAGGAGTCGAAGCGCAAACGGCGCATCGCTGCCGGAGGCCTGCAAAGTAGCTGGTGGTTGCGCAGTCTGATGAACCCCTTCCGTCACCCCCTCATCGCTTTCCAGTTTGTCAGCCATCGCGTACTCAGATGGAGCATCACCCCCTTCTGCATGCTGATACTCCTGCTAGTAAACATCCTTCTGGCTGCACTCACCCCCGACATCATCTATCGCATCATTCTGGCTCTGCAACTGCTGTTCTACGCAGCCGCCATCACCGGCTGGCTCAACACCCGACGGGGACGCAAGAACCCGGGATTGCTGAACGTGCCCTACTATTTCATGTTCATGAACCTCAACGTCTTCCGGGGAATAACCTACCTGCAAACCCACCGACACAGCGGAACATGGGAAAAAGCCAAAAGAGGATAAAAAAACGAGAAAAGAGAATAAAAAAACGGGAAAATTGTTTGTACGTTTGAATTCTTTTTTGTATTTTTGCGCCATTATAATAATATAACGGTCATGGATAAAGACGAAAGAGAAATCTTGCTCGGCAAATTTGCCGAGGCTAATCGTCAGCTCATGCATGCAAAAAAGCAGCTGGCTGACGCAGAAGCACGTCTGAAGGAATACGAGGAGAAAGCAGCTAAGGCCGAAAATGCCAGCCGCATGAAGTCGTTGTTCCTGGCCAACATGAGCCATGAAATCCGTACCCCCCTGAACGCCATCGAAGGATTCTCGCGCATCATGGCAGAGACCGACTCTCCGGAAGAGCGCATGAACTATCTGGAAATCATTGACAGCAACAACGTCCGTCTGCTGAGTCTTATCAATGAGATTCTGGACCTCTCGCGTGTCGAGGCTGGCGAGATTACCATCAAGAGGGCGCCCACCGATCTCCGGAAGCTCTGCAAAGACATCAAGCAGATATTCAAGTTCCGCTGCCCGGCAACGGTCAGTCTGTCGTACACGGAGCCCGAAATGGCCGTCACGATGACGACCGATGAGAACCGCATCACGCAGATTTTCTCAAACCTCATCAGCAACGCCCTCAAACACACGGCACAAGGCCACATCAAATACGGCTACCGCATCATCGACGACGGACTGAACATCGAGTTCTTCGTCAGCGACACCGGCTCGGGCATAGAACCTGAGTTCCAGAAGCACATCTTCGATGCCTACGCCTCGAAAGATGCTGAGCAGCAGCAAGGCTACGGACTGGGACTGGCGCTGTGTCGCATCATTGTCGAGAAGATGGAGGGCACCATCAAGGTGGAGTCAACCGTTGGCAAGGGCTCGACCTTCACGTTCACACTCCCCTTCCACGGCACCATCGGAGGCGTAGCTACCAGCAACCGCTCGACAACAGGCAGCGTACGCACACTGCGCGTCAGCACACGTCCCGACGAGGTAAACATGAAGACCATCCTCGTGGCCGAGGACGAAGAGAGCAACTTCGAACTGGTACGCATCGTGCTGCAGAAGCGCTACCGCCTGCTCAGAGCACGCAACGGCATCGAAGCCGTCACCATCAACGAAGAAGAGCATCCCGACCTCGTGCTGATGGATATCCGCATGCCCGAGATGAACGGACTCGACGCCACACGCATCATCAAGGAAGTCAACCACAACACCCCTGTCATCGCACTCAGCGCCTACGCCTTCGAGGAGAACATCAAGGAAGCGTTGGCAGCAGGCTGCGACGAGTTCATGGCCAAACCCTTCAAAGTTGAAGACCTCATAGAAATCTGTGAGAAATACACAGGGAAATAACTAACTGAAAACCATCTACACATGGGCAAACTCGCCGTTTACAAGTATTTTTCTTTTCTTATCCTCGTTGCGACATTCGCCATCGCAGGATTCACCCTTTTTGGACTCTTCGGAGGCGACGTACGCCCCGCAGGAAACATGGCACGCGCCATGCTGGTCTATGTACTGCCGCTGTTCATCATCGCCAACATCGTCGTGCTGGCCTATTGGCTCATCCGCCGTCGCTGGCATTGGGCTGCCATACCCTGTCTGACACTGCTGTGCTGCATTCCCTATTCGGGCACTCTCCTGAAGTTCGGCTCAGCACCGAAGGATGCCGACAGCAAGGCCGGCATCAAGGTGGCCACCTACAACGTAGCCCACTTCGGACGTGAGACGACAGGCTTCATCGCCCAGGACATCCTCGCCGAGATGCGCCGTCAGAAGGTGGACATCTTCTGCATCCAGGAGTACGACGACCACAGCGGCGACCAAATCAACTCCGAGAACTACAAAGAGTACTTCCCCTACATGGTGAAGGGACGCGACGACATGATGATCTTCAGCCGCTACCCCATCATCAAGAACAAGACCATCACGTTCGAGATGACCAACAACAGCGCCATGTGGGCAGACGTCAACGTCAACGGCCATCCCCTCCGCATCTACAACGTCCACCTGCAGACGACAGGCATCAACCGCACACTGCGCAAGGCAGCCAAGCTGCAAGGGGCAGGATTCCAACTGCAAGAGAGCCGTCTGTTCAGCGCCATCTACGGCAACTACAGCACGGGCATCATGATTCGTTCATCACAGGCAGAGCTCGTGGCCCAGGACATCCGGAACGCCAACATACCGGTCATTGTCTGCGGCGACTTCAACGACGTGCCCTACTCCTACGTCTATAACACCATGCTCGGCAACTTAGTCGATGGTTTCAAGGAGTGCGGTCACGGCTGGATGTACACCTTCCGTGGCAGTGTCAAGAAGAGCGTACGCATCGACTACATCTTCCACAGTCAAACCATCACGGGCATCGACTACTATCGACATAACCTCACCTACTCCGACCACTACCCCATCTTTATGAAGATGGAGATATAAGGAGAGAAGGAGTTAAAGGAGTTAAGGAGATATAAAAAGCTCCCTCGCTGCGATTGCAGCGAGGGAGTTTCACTTTCAGGTTTGTGGGTTTCTTACATACCGATACCGATTCCCACTCCCTCAATTTCCCAGTCGTCTTCGAACTCGCGGCTGTGCGCAGGTTCTGTGGCAGGGTCACCGAAGGCACCGCTGTTACAAATCATGTGCTGCTGCTGAACACTCATCACCTGCACAACAGGCTTCATATATTGCTTTTTCATATTCCTTTTCTACTTTTCTACTTTACTACTTTAACTACTTTTACTCCTTCCCCTCCTTCCCCCTCCCTACGGAGGAGGGGGGCAGGGGGAGAGGCTTTTACTTCTTTACCTTTTTACCTTTATAAATATATACTCCCTGTCGTGTGGGCTTGCTGATGCGGTGTCCACCCAGGTCGAACCACTGCTCGGTACCGTCACGGTCGATGGTGCGCATGCTGTTGATGCCCGTTGTAGCGTCGCCCAATTCTGAGTTCAGCTGGCGAGCGAACTGATCCTCTGGCATCTCAATATAGGCACGGAAAGGCGGAATATACACAGCGGTGTAATCTGTGGTCACCTGACCCCATGTGTTATTGCTCTGCAGGACAAACTTACCCTCTGAGGCCTCATGGTCGAGACCTGTCAGCGTACCCTTGAAGTAATAGGTGCCATTCTCAGGGTCTACTACGGCTTCAGGATTCTGAATTTCAGCTGCGAAGTCGACGGCAGCATCTTCCGCTCCCACGTTGGCATCATCCGTTGTTGCCACTACCAGGTACGGAGTGTTGGCTGCAGGCGTTTCTACCTCTGTGAACTGCAGTGTCATGCCGTTGATACTGCTCAGCGTGTAGTACTTCAGTCCAGTGGTGGGAGGTGTGTAAGGCAGGCAGACGGTGCAAGCGTCTGTGCCAGCAGGGATAACGCGGCTGTAGTCCATCGTCACAGGCTGGTTTGCCTCGTGGTAGAGCGTGCCATTGCGCATCAATGCGTTTTCATAAACTGTGATGCCACTGACGTCATAGGTTGCAACGGGCTTCATACCTTTAGTGTCGGCAATGGCAAGTGTCGTTGCATGTATTCCCTGATTTAGATTACAGGTGGTGGTGTAGAAACTATTGGTAACTGTAAGATTATCACTATTGAGGAACGCTACACTGAAGTAGGTACTGATATCGCCGGTCATCAGGCTGTTGCTAATGTTAAGCGTGTTGTACCAGTCATCGCCCACGAAGCCGCAGCCGCTGTTTGTGAATTTGGACTCGGCGGATGAAATGCTGCCGTCGAAGACACAGCCCTCAATGTTAATATTGTTTCCGAGGAAACGGCCCATAATACCGCCGTGACGCTTATAGCCATCCACGCAGTTCACGATGTTGATGCTCGAGCGGCAGTTGACAATATGAGACTCATCTAAAGACCTGGTCGTTCCAACGATGCCGCCGGCATATGTGCCACTGGTGTAGATGTAACCCTTGACGTGGAGGTTCTTAATGGTGGCATTATTAATGCAGCAGAACGGTGCAACATAATCTTCGTTAGCAGGGCTGTCAGCGTTGCCGTAGTTGAAGGTCAGTGTGTGGCCGGCACCATCGAACGTGCCAGCAAATGCATTATTATTATTATTTGCGCCAGCCATACTGCTGACTCTGATGTCAGCGCCCAACTTCACAATCAGACCGCTATATGTTTTCTTGTTGCTAAGATTCTCGCAGAAGCTGTTCCAATGGTCAGCGGTGCTGATGAGAACGGGATCGTCCTCGCTGCCGCTGCCAGACAGTTGGCTTTCAATGAGCGTCACCGTCAGATCGAGACCTCCTTCACCTTTATAAAGGTCATTGTCCGAGTAGAAGTAGAAGGTGAGGGTCCGTCCGGTACTTATCATATCACTGAATTTCCCACCATTGGAACCGAATGTATGGAATTCATTGAGCAGCGGGGTGGCGTTGTTGTCGCTACCGTCATAGATTGTCAGGTAATCTCCTGAATCTGTCCAAGGATACGTTTCAAGAGAACCCGACACCTTGAGTACGTAGCCCTCAGGGGCGGTCATCACGAGGTAGCCATTGTAATTTGTGCTATAATGAGTCGAGCCGGTAATAACATGGTCGTCATACACCTTGACAGACTCTATGCCCGTGGGGAACGTGGCGTTGATGACGCCCTTCTTAGGAATGATGATGGAGTTGTTGTTCTCCAAATCGTTGCTGAACACTGGTGTGACGGTAACAGCGCCTTCAGGCATGGTAAACCAGAAAGACTTGTGCCACTCGTCCCAATTCACTGATACAGACTGATTGTCGCCATAAGTGACGGTGACATCATTGAGGAAATAGCCTTCCGTGAGATTGGTGGCGGTCAGGGTGACAACATCATTTACATAGGCCTTCGTCGCGATGCTTCCTCCGACGCTGGCAACCACAGTGCCATTCGCATTGGCGTTCACGGTGATGCCGAGCGACTGGGTGGCATTGACAAGCGTTGCCGTCAGGTCGAGACCTTCGTGTTCATCGAATGAACCTGCAGTAGAACCAGAGTGGAAGTAGATTGTCATGCTTCCTTGGGTGCTAATGACGGCATCGATGTTTTTCTTCGGTTCGCCATAAGATCTGTATTTATCCAGCAGTTTGGTGCCAGCGTCGGCAGTGCCGTCATAGACAGTCATGTAATCGTCTTTACCTGCAGTATTTGCCTCGCCGGCACCATACGTTTGGACGGTGCCCGACAGACGTATCTGATAGCCCTCTGGAGCAGTCAGCACAAGGGAGCCGTCGCAATTGGAACTATAATAAGAATTGATTACATTGGAATCATATTTGCCACCGGCGGGGGTGGGACCACCGTTGTCATACACCTTTATAGACTGTACACCCGTGGGGAATACAGCCCTCTTGGTACCCGTTACAGGCAACATAATAGAAGAGAAATACTCCTGGTTGTTGCTGAACGTCGGTGTGACAGTGACAGTCGAGGCAGGCATGGTGAATGTGGCGGTATTGCTCCAAATGTCCCACGTCACGGCTATCGGTTCATTGTTGCTGTCGTCAGTAACGCTGATGCCAGTGAGTACGAAACCCTCGGCAGGTGTAGCGGTCAGGGTAACCACATCGTTCAGTTTAGCCGCTGTTACAGAGTTTTCACCGATGCTGGCAGCCATGCTGTTGCCATTATCAGAAGCGCCAATATGAATATCGTGTGCCTCGTTGGTGCTGATGAGCGTCACCGTCAGGTCGAGACCGTCAGAAGGGTATCTCGATCCATGGAAGTAAATCATCATGCTCGAACCGCTGCTCGTAACGGTTTTTATGTTGTTCCATGCGCCATTCTTGTCGCTGGCAACTTTGTTTATCAGCTTGGTACAAGTTGTCTGGTTGCCGTCATAGACATCCACCCAGTCATATCCATTTTGATTTCCAATATTAATACTACCCGAAAGCTGAAGCACATAACCTTTAGGAGCATTCATCACAAGGTAGCCATTGCAATTGTGGCGGTATTGTCCCGCGGCACCACCGTCGTCGTACACCTTAAACGACTGTACGCCTTCAGGGATGGTGGCCGTCTTGGTGTCTGCCACCGGCATGTTGATGTAGAGTCCGCCTTGGGCAGTCAAAATGTTGGTAAACGTCGGTGTAACGGTGACATTGCTGGCAGGCATTCTGAACGTACCCGTGTTGGTACCTGCATACCAGAGCATGTCAGTCAACATGGGCACAGCATTATTGTCGGCATCCTTGACGGAGAGGTTGCTGAGCAGATAACCGCTGGCAGGCGTTGCAGTCAGAGTAACCTCGTCGTTCACCTTGGCCGTTGCAGCAGGGCTTTCTCCGATAGTGGCGGTCATAGCATTGCCATTAGCAAGACCGTTTACAGTCACAGCGGACGTTTTATTGACAGGGATAAGCTTCACCGTCAGGTCGAGGCCTTCATAAGTGTCTTTTGAATCAGGAAGTGTTTTGAAGTTGAGCGTCATGTAGCGACCAGTGCTCACTACGGGTGAGATAGTAAACGGAGAGCCACTATAGAGGCTGGTAGCCTTGTAAACCAAGCAATTGCCGCTGGCACCTTCGTTGTCATACACGCTTAGATAGTATTCCGGTTCGGTACTAAAAACATAATACTGCGTCGTAACTGTGCCCGACAACTGGAGCACATAGCCCTCTGGAGCATGTATCACGAGGTAGTCATTATGACCATCAGCGCGGTAGTTTTGATTCTTACCACCTACATCATACACTTTGAAACCGGTGGTACCGGCTTTCTCTACGTCGGCAGCGGTAAGTTCCAATAGATAGTTGGTATTCTGCATCAAATGAAAATGGTAGATACCATCATCGTCTTGAGCATTCAGCCCATTGATTACATTATCGTAACCCCACGCCGTCGTGGTTGTGAGAAGAGCGACGAGACAGAGGAATAGCCTCGTCAAGAAAAAATTTCTTTGTTTTTGCATCCTGTTAAGTATTTATGATTACTATTTTTTTCGGCTTGCAAAGGTACAAAATTTTCATTACCCCTGCAACAGCGAAAAAGTTAATATAGTATAATGTACAGCTCGCTGTTGCAGTGTTGCAGTGTTGCAGTTCCAAAATAGACAGTAGAAAGTCGAAAATTTACTCTATATTTATATATATATAAATATATATATAAATATAGAAGTATTTTAAGGTATGGAGGGAACCTTTTCGAGAACTGCAACACTGCAACAGAAAATTCGAAAATTATTTACAAAAATGACGCGTCTTCATATAGGACCCACGAGAAATCTTCAAAAGTCAACGAGTTACAAAAATTTCTCCATGAGATACAAAAATTTCTCAATGAGTTTCGCGCAAAAGTCGGCCCCTCTTGCAATCCCAGTGTTTATCGGGGTTTCAGAAGGATAGAGTGTTGGCGAGATGCAAAATAAATTTTCTTTACAGATAGTATGTTTTGGCTCGAAGTGAAGGAGAGAAGGAGTAAGGAGGGAAGGAGGGTAGCGGGCTGCATTATTAAGGAAAAACAAAGAAAAGGTATTATTCCTTTGGTTTTTCGATCAATTTGCACTACCTTTGTACCCTGAAAACTAAATTAAGGAAAAAAATGAAAATAGGATTCGACAACGACAAATACCTGAAGATTCAGTCGGAACACATCCGCGAACGTATTGCCCAGTTTGACGGCAAGCTCTACATGGAGCTGGGCGGCAAACTGTTTGACGACCACCACGCCTCGCGCGTACTGCCGGGCTTTAAGCCCGACTCAAAGCTGAGGATGCTGGCTCAGCTGCGCGACTCGATAGAGATTATTATCGTGGTCAGCGCCAACGATATTGAGAAGAACAAGGTACGCGCTGACTTGGGCATTACCTACGACGAGGACGTGCTGCGTCTGCGCGACGAGTTCATGAACCGCCAATTCATGGTGGGGTCGGTGGTGATTACGCACTACAACGGTCAGCAGGCTGCCGACCAGTTCCGCCACCGTCTGGAGCGCGAGGGTATCAAGTCGTACATCCACTACCCCATTGACGGCTATCCGCACAACGTGGAGCTGATAGCCAGCGACGAGGGCTTCGGCAAGAACGACTATGTGGAGACATCGCGTCCGCTGGTCATCGTCACGGCTCCCGGCCCTGGCAGCGGCAAGATGGCTACGTGCCTGAGCCAGCTATACAACGAGAACAAGCGCGGCGTGCGTGCCGGCTATGCCAAGTTTGAGACGTTCCCCGTATGGAACCTGCCGCTGAAGCACCCCGTGAACATTGCCTACGAGGCTGCCACTGCCGACCTGAACGACGTGAATATGATTGACCCGTTCCATCTGGAGGCCTACGGCAAGACGGCCATCAACTATAACCGCGACATCGAGATATTCCCCGTGCTGAACGCCCTGTTTGAGGGTATCTACGGCGAGAACCCCTACAAGTCGCCGACGGACATGGGCGTCAACATGGTGGGCTTCTGCATCTCTGACGATGAGGTGTGCAGCAATGCCTCACGCGACGAGATTATCCGTCGCTTCTACGATGCCACAAACAAGATGGCCAATGGCGCCGACAACGAGAGCGAGGTGAACAAGATTCGCCTGCTGTTCAATCAGGCCAAAATCACGACAGCCTTCCGTCGCACAACGACGGCTGCCTACGAGAAGAAGATTGAGACGGGACTGACGTCTGCCGCCATCGAGCTGGAGGACGGCACCATCATCACCGCTAAGTCATCGCCACTGCTGGGCTGCAGTGCTGCCCTGCTGCTGAACGCCACGAAGTATCTGGCCGGCATCGACCACGAGGCAAAGCTTATTCCGCAGAGTCTCATCGAGCCCGTACAGAAGACGAAGACCGAGTATCTGGGTGCCAAGAATCCACGTCTGCACACCGACGAAGTGTTGGTGGCATTGAGCGTGGTGAGCCAGAGCGACGAACGCTGTCGCAAGGCCCTGGAGCAGTTGCCGAAACTGCGCGACTGTCAGGTACACTCGACGGTAATGCTCAGCGAGGTTGACCGCAAGATTTTCAAGAAACTGGGATGCGGCGTAACCTGCGACCCCGTGAAGAAGAAGTAACCCCAGAATAAACAAAATGAAAAAGACCATCCTTACCCTGATGCTGGCCTTCACACTCGGCGCAACAGCCCAGAAGCCAGCCATTCCGCGCGATGCCGCGCTGGAAGCGAAAGTAGAGAAAACCCTTGCCGGCATGACGCTCGACGACAAAATCGGCCAGATGCTGGAACTGAACTTTGACGTGATGGGAAGGATGGCGGTCGTTGACGGCAAGCGTGCATGGGTGCTGAACGAAACCATGCTCGACACCATCATCAGTAAATATAAGATAGGTTCTATCCTGAACGCCCCTGGCACGAAGGCCGCTACAGTGAAGCAGTGGCAGGAGTGGATAAGACTGATTCAGGAAAAGTCGATGAAGTACATCGGCATTCCCGACATCTACGGACTGGACCAGAACCACGGTGTGACCTACACGCAAGGAGGAACGCTCTTCCCACAGCCTATCAACCTGGCAGCCTCGTTCAACACCGAGCTGGCACGTCAGATGGCTGAGGTGACTGCCTACGAGAGCCGAGCCAGCAACTGCCCGTGGGTGTACAACCCCGTTCTCGACTTAGGACGCGACCCACGCTGGCCACGCATCTGGGAGAGCTTCGGCGAAGACGCCATTGTGAACGCCCGTATGGTTGAAGCCGAGATAAAAGGCTATCAGGGCGACAACCCGAATCATCTGGGGAAATACAATGTGGCCACTAGTGTCAAGCACTATTTTGCCTACGGTGCACCGTTTACCGGTAAGGATCGCACACCTGCCTACGTCTCGCCGCAGATGCTTCGCGAGAAATACTTCGAGCCGTTCAAATGTGCCATTCAGGCCGGTGCGCTGACCATCATGGTAAACTCGAGCAGCATCAACGGCATGCCCGTCCACGCCAGCTACGAGTATCTGACAAAATGGCTGAAGGAGGACCTGCAGTGGGACGGCATGATTCTTACCGACTGGGCCGACATCAACAGTCTGTACCAGCGTGAACACGTGGCCAAGGACAAGAAAGATGCCATCCGCATAGCCATCAACGCCGGCATCGACATGTCGATGGATCCCTACAGCGTAGACTTCTGCATCCTGCTGAAAGAGCTCGTCGAGGAAGGTAAGGTCAGCATGACACGCATCGACGATGCCACGCGCCGCATCCTGCGACTGAAATACCGTCTGAACCTCTTTGACCAGCCCAACACTGGCGGCAAAGGATACGAGAAGTTCGGTTCCAAGGAACACGCCGACAAGGCACTCCGCGCTGCCGAAGAGACGGAGGTGCTGCTAAAGAACGAGGGCAACACCCTGCCGATAGCCAAAGGAAAGAAGATTCTGCTGACCGGTCCTAATGCTAACCAGATGCGCTGTCTGAACGGCGGATGGAGCTACACATGGCAGGGTTCGAACGCTGAAGACCTGAGCGAAGCCTATAACACCATTTATGAGGCCATGTGTCAGAAGTTCGGCAAGGAGAACATCATTCTGGAGCAGGGCGTCACCTACAACGAGCAGGGACAATACTGGCAGGAGAACACGCCACAGATAGAGAAGGCTGTCAGCGCCTCAGTCGGGGCCGACATCATCGTAGCCTGCATCGGCGAGAACAGCTATTGCGAGACACCGGGCAACCTCACCGACCTATGGCTGTCGGAGAATCAGCGCAACCTGGTCAAGGAACTTTCCAAGACCGGCAAGCCCATCGTACTGATACTCAATGAAGGCCGTCCCCGTCTTGTCAGCGACATCGAGCCACTTTGTAAGGCGGTCGTTGACATTCTGCTGCCGGGCAACTACGGCGGCGACGCACTGGCAAACCTCCTCAGCGGCGATGCAAACTTCTCGGCAAAGATGCCCTACACCTATCCTCGTGAAATCAACTCACTGAACAACTACGACTATAAGGTCAGCGAAGAGGTGGGAACGATGGCTGGCGCCTACAACTACGATGCCAAGGTGAGCCTTCTGTGGCCCTTCGGCTACGGCCTCAGTTACACCACCTACGAATACAGCAACCTGCAGGTGGACAAGACGCAGTTCACGGCCAACGACGTGCTGACTGTCAGCGTCGATGTGAAGAACACCGGCAATCGTGCAGGCAAGGAGTCGGTACTGCTTTACTCGAGCGACCTCGTAGCATCGCTGACTCCCGACAACCGCCGTCTGCGTCAGTTCACGAAGATTGACCTGCAGCCCGGCGAGACAAAGACCGTCACCTTCAAACTGAAAGGCAAGGAAATGGCCTTCGTAGGAGCCGACGGACGATGGACACTTGAGGAAGGCGACTTCCTACTAAGAGTAGGAAGACTGTCGGCAAAGACAACGTGCAGCCAGACGAAGGTCTGGGACGAGCCAAACATCTAAGGCTGTAAGCGCAGACGTACAACCAGCGGCAGATGGTCGCTATAGCCCGGCTGATAGCGCATGCCGTTATAAGTACGACGAGGACGCCAGCCACCATACTGCGAATCCTTCTCCAACAGGAAAAGGGGCGCATGGATAAACACAGAATCAACAAAACTCACTATAGTGGGGGAGCCAAAGACATGGTCGAGGCTCCCCCACTCGCCTTGATAGCGATAGGTACCTCGCGCACCATTCTCTCCCTCGGCCTCACGCGTCAGGTTCCTCAGACCGTGTTTCTCCAGCTGTTGCAGCGCAGGACTATCGGCAGAATCATTGAAATCGCCGGCAATCAGAATATGGGCATGAGGTGACAGGCTGCGCAACGAGTCGAGCGACTGACAGAGACGACTCACAACGGCCTGACGGAACGGACGGCTGTGACGCTCGCCACCATAGCGGCTGGGCGCATGGACAACGTAGATATGCAGGGTGTCGCCGCTGATAACACGTCCGGAAGCATAAAGGATGTCGCGTGTAGGACGCATATCCGCAACAGGCTCCACACGCAGGGCGAAGGCAGTATCGAGGGCAAACGACATAGGCTGATAGAGCAGCGCCACGTCGACGCCACGAAGGTCGGGCGACTGCGTCATGACATACTCGTAGCCGGCATTCCGTAGCAGCGAACGATGGCACAAGTCGTTGAGGACCGAATCATTTTCAACCTCACAGAGCGCAATCAAGTCGGGCACGCCATCACTACACGTCGACAGCAGTTCCTGCCCAATGTTATTCAGCTTACGCCAATAGCGCTTACCCGTCCAATGGCGAACAGCCTCAGGCAGGTACTCCTGGTCCTGCTTGAGGCTGTCGTGACGGGTGTCGAAGAGATTTTCGCAATTCAGTTCGACAAGTGTAAGAGATTGAGAAAACGAAAAATTGAGAAAATGAGAAATGAAGACTAACGTCAAGAATAAACGCAGGCTACAATTCCTCATTTTCTCAATCTCTCAATCTTTCTATTTTAACAAACTTTCTCCAGGCGCTTCATCATGGCAAACATGAAGACAGCGGCCACGAGGCAGACGCCAAGGAAGACGCTCCAGCATACCCACAGGGGTACAGCGCCCCACAGCAGACCACCCACGACAACGAGCTGGTTGCCGATGGCTGTGGCTACGAACCAGCCACCCATCATCATGCCCTTATACTTGGGAGGAGCCACCTTAGATACAAACGAGATACCCATCGGCGAGAGCAACAGTTCGCCAAAGGTCAGCACGAGATAAACCATGATAAGCAGATTGGGCGTCACATCGGCGACATGAACAGCCACGGGGTTACCGTCAGCACCCATCTCCGTCTGCGGCATAGGCAGACCAAACGAACCAAAGGCCATCAGGGCATAGGCAATAGCTGCCACAATCATACCATAAGCAATCTTACGCGGAGCAGAAGGTTCCTTACCCTTAGCGGCCAGTGAGCCGAAGATAGCCATAGACACCGGCGTCAGCGCTACCACATAGAAGGGGTTGAACTGCTGGAAGATAGGAGCAGAGATGGACACGCCACCCTCGGGATCGTACTGCAGGCAAAGGAAAGCAACGGCAATGCCAATGACAACGGCAGAGATGCTCTTGCCCTTGGCTGTCTTCGACTGGAACAGCGAGAACAGGCCATAGACGATGAAGATGACTGCCACGAGGTTCCATACATCGAAGCACATAGCCTCCAAGCCCTCAGCCGACTGGGCCGTGAACTCATCGGCGAAATAAGTCAGCGACAGACCGTTTTGGTGGAAAGCCATCCAGAAGAAGATAACCACAGCGAAGACGAGACAGAGGGCAACGATGCGCTGCTTGGTTTCCTCCTTGGTGAGCTCTTCCACGGGAGCTTCCTCGCTCTTGGCGGCCTTCTTAGTGCCTCCCTCCGTGTGGCGGAAGGTAGCGCGGAAGATGTAATAGATGGCGATAGAGAGAATCAGCGAGGCGCAGGCCACAGCAAACGAGAAGTGGTAGGCATCGTTGCTCGAATAGCCCAGAGCCGTCTCAGCATACTCCTTGATCTTGATGGCTGCCGTCGGAGCAAACAGAGCACCGATATTGATGGCCATATAGAAGATGGAGAAGCCAGAGTCGCGTTTGTCAGCATACTTCGGGTCGTTGTAGAGGTCGCCCACCATCACCTGGAGGTTACCCTTGAACAGACCGGTACCGAAGCCAATGAGCAGCAGGGCGGCCAGCATGACAATGAGAGCCGTGCTGTTGCCTCCCAAGGGAACGGCCAGCAGCAGATAGCCGGCAAACATAATCATAATACCCGTTGTCACCATGCGGCCAAAACCGAACTTGTCGGCCATGATACCACCGATGAGGGGGAAGAAATAAACTAACATGAGGAACGCACTATAGATGGTGCCGGCCAAAGCAGGCGACAATCCGTAGTTAGCTCTCAAAAACAATGCGAAAACCGCGAGCATGGTGTAGTAACCGAAACGCTCGCCTGTGTTGGCCAGTGCCAACGCAAAAAGTCCTTTTGGTTGTCCTTCGAACATGATTAAAAAGTTTTTAAGTTATTAATTGTTTTCTATCTGATTTTCGAATTCTTGGTCCTAACAACATCAAAGAGGTACGACAGCTTCACGACGATGCTCTGCTGATTGGAGATGGCAAAGTAGTCGCGCTTGGAGTTGCCATAGAGGTTACCCAGTCCGTAGTAGTAACGGCCCTCCAGCATGAAGTGTCCCACCTTGGGATGTGAGAACTCCAAGCCAAGACCTGCGGCAATGCCGTAGTCCAGCTTGTTCTCGACAGCCATCGTGTCCTGTGCATAGACAGGCGACGTGCGGTCGTTGACGTTGCGGTTATTGATTTCAAAGTTCTTCTCCGTATGCTCACTCTGCAGGAAGCCAACCTGAGGACCGACCTGGAAGAAGAACTGGAAACCACGGCGCTCACGTCCCCATCCTAAACGGGCAAAGACAGGCACCTGAAGATAGGTCAGACGACGTTCGTAGCGCTCGGGCTCGTCAGCATCCAGACGCATGACGGGCTGGTCGTTGAGATCCCAGATGCGCTCTTTCCATCCCGTCTCAGCCAAGTTCACCTCGGCCACAACAGAACAGATACTATTAAAATATTTCTCGCCCGTGTAACGCAGCGTCAGACCGAGGGTCTTACCTATCAGCTGGCTCTGCGGCACCTTCGGCAGGAAGTTGACGGTAGTCATCGTCATACCAGCACTACCGCCTATAGCCAGTTCGTTACGATATTCGCCAACCTGTGCACGAGCAGCGACAACGGTGAGGAAGGTCACAAGAATAAGTGTCAGTCGTTTCATACCTCTTTATTTCTTAATGATTTCTACCCGCTGTTCCGGGAGGTAATGAATAAGTTGCAGCACACGATTACGCAGACCGCCATTGGCAATGCGCTCGAAGTTCAAGGGTGTCTGCACAGGAATATAACTTGAATGTCCGGCATCTCCATCAAAGTCCTTTCCCATACGCTCCAGGCCCTTCAGGAAGAACATGGCGTGATCGAAACCCGTCAAAGCGAAACGGGGCTGCATCTGCTGCATATCCTGGTGGAAATTCCAACGGTACTTCTGTTGCAAGCGCAGGGTGGCTGACGACAGCAGGTTGGTGTAGAAGGCTGCCGGCACATAAACTTTGTAGCGATAGAACTGCTCCAAATAAAGGCGCGTGTAACCCAACCACTCAGTATAGCCATAAAGGCAGATGTCAAGATTGGGATGCACAGCACGCAGACCATTCAATTTGGCAAAAGCAACGCCAAGTTCCTGATGGCGTCCGGTGTTCAAGATAACGACATTGGGACGCTCAGCACTGAAAGCCCTATTGAAAGCATCCTCGCCCGACTTCAGGTTTGTGATACTATAGGCAAGGTTGCGTGACTCCAGCTTACGGCGCAGACCAAAGGTGAAAGTACCTTTCTTGCTGGTAGAGTCGTTGCAATCGATAATCACGGGGTGATAACCCTCAAACTGCGAAATGAAAGCGTCGATATTACGGGTATTGAAATCATTGACATTCTGATACACCTGGTAGATATTACGATTGGAGTAAAGTGCCGGTGCCGTGATAGAGAACGGGATAAGCAGTTTGATGTCGTGCTCAGTAATGAAGTCGGACAAGGCACGTACCTGACGCGAATATAGCGGACCGATGATAAGGTCGCACTGGGCGGCAGCAGGGTCTTTCAGCACCTCCTTGATGTCACAGTCCTCAGGAGTATTCCAAGCATGCACATCGACAGAGAGTCCACCTTTCTTCAGACTGTCACAAGCCATGAGCACGCCACGATAGTACTCCACCATGCGGCGACCGTCGCCGTTATCATCGTGCAGCGGCAGCATGACACCCAGCCGGATGGTCTTAGCGCTGACACCCGGGAAGACCAGAAAAGCCAGCAATAAGGCAATAAAATATCGCATTCTTAGGTTCATATCTATAGAAAATCATGTTTCGCGCCACAAAAGTACAAAAAAAACGCGGCTAAATCAACATTATTCACTAATTTTGCACTTTAAACGAGAAGAAAATGACGAAAAAGCAGATATTTGGCCTCTTTCTGGCTACTTTTTGTGCGATGACAGCCTTCGCACAGGAAGACGATAAACCCAAAGTGTCGCCCAAAGCCTACTACATCAATGCCGACAACGAGTGGCAGGAGACAACAAGCATTGACGACGGAGAGGCACCTTTGGAGGTAACCTTCCGTGCCAACCCCACAAACATGGGTGAACACACGCCAAGCTACGAATGGCACTTCCACAAGCAGGGCCAGGAGGAAGACAAAGGCGACTTCCTGGTACGCTACGAAGAAGAGACGACCTACCGCTTCGTGGAGTCGGGCACGTTCGACGTGACACTTATCTGCCGTCTTTCTGATACCGGCGAACTGGTTGACTCGGCTTCCGTCGTCGTAGCTATCAGCGAGAGCCGCCTAGAGTTCCCTAACGCCTTCTCGCCCAATGACGACAAAATCAATGACAGATATGGCGCCAAGGGAGTGAACGATCCACAAAGTCCTTCACACTGGAAGAGCATCGTTGAATTCCATGCCTACATCTTCAACCGTTGGGGACAGAAGCTCTACGAATGGACAGACCCCGCAGGAAGCTGGGATGGCACTTTCAACGGACACCCAGTGAAAGAGGGCGTCTATTACGTATTGGTCAAGGCTAAAGGTGCTGACGGACGCGTCTACAACATACGCAAGGATGTAAATCTGCTGCGCGGCTACCACGAGACCGGCAATAGTACCAATACCCAATAATAGTCTTATAAGACCTTTACAAATCCTATAAGACCACCCTTATGACAAAAGATAAGATTCAAGTCTTCGGTGCCCGCGTCCATAACCTGAAGAATATCGACGTGGAGATACCCCGCCAGTCGCTGACCGTCATTACCGGTCTTAGCGGCAGCGGCAAGTCCAGTCTGGCCTTCGACACCATTTTTGCCGAGGGACAGCGCCGCTATATTGAGACCTTCTCAGCCTACGCCCGCAACTTCCTCGGTGGCATGGAGCGTCCCGATGTTGACAAGATAACAGGTCTCAGCCCTGTTATCAGCATCGAACAGAAGACAACGAACAAGAACCCGCGTTCCACCGTGGGCACTACGACAGAAATATACGACTACCTGCGACTGCTCTATGCCCGTGCCGGTCGTGCCTATAGCTATATGACGGGCGAAATAATGGTGAAATACACCGAGGAGCAAGTGGTCGATATGATTCAGCACGACTATGCCAGCAAGAAGATTCTCATCCTCGCACCACTGGTACGCGGACGCAAGGGCCACTACCGCGAGCTCTTCGAGCAGATGCGCCGCAAGGGCTATCTGAACATCCGCATCGATGGCGTGATGCAGGAACTGGTGCAGGGCATGAAGGTTGACCGCTATAAGACACACGACATCGAGGTGGTCATTGACAAATTAGAGGTGAGAGATGAGAGGCTAGAGGTGAGTGATGAGCGGCTGAAACGATCAGTGGGGATTGCCATGAAACAGGGCGACGGTCTCGTGATGATTCTCGACAAGGACACCGGTGCCGTGAAGCATTTCTCACGCCGGCTTATGTGTCCGACTACAGGCATAAGCTACAGTGAGCCAGCGCCTAACAACTTTTCGTTCAACTCTCCCCAAGGGGCATGCCCGCATTGTAAGGGCTTGGGGTACATCAACGAGATAGACCTCAAAAAAGTAATTCCCAATCGCAAGCAGAGCATCCATGAGGGAGCCATCACGCCGTTGGGCAAGTATAAGAACCAGATGATATTCTGGCAGATTGATGCCATCCTGAAGAAATACGACTGCACGATAAAAACACCCGTCGAAGACATTCCTGACGACGCCATGCAAGAGATTCTCTATGGTTCGCTGGAGGACGTACGCATCGATAAGGAACTGGTACACACATCGAGCGACTACTTTGTCGCCTTCGACGGCGTCATCAAATATCTGCGACAGGTGATGGAGAATGACGACTCTGCAGCAGGACAGAAATGGGCAGACCAGTTCCTTGCCGAGGCCAAATGTCCGGAGTGTCAGGGACTGCGACTGAACCGCGAGGCTCTGTCGTACAAAATATGGGATAAGAACATCGCTGAGCTGGCATCAATGGATATCAGTGAACTGCGCGAGTGGACAGACCACGTTGAGGAACATCTGGACAAGCAGCAGCTACAGATAGCAACAGAGATTCTGAAAGAGATACGTACGCGACTCGACTTCCTGTTGGAGGTAGGTCTCGACTACTTGGCACTGAACCGACCATCGGCATCGCTATCGGGCGGTGAGAGCCAGCGCATCCGTCTGGCCACACAGATAGGCTCGCAGCTGGTCAATGTGCTCTATATTCTCGATGAGCCCAGCATCGGATTGCACCAACGCGATAATGAGCGTCTCATCCATTCGCTAAAGGAACTACGCGACCTGGGCAACACCGTCATCGTCGTGGAACACGACAAGGACATGATGCTTGCTGCCGACTGGATTATTGACATTGGCCCGCGTGCCGGACGCAAGGGTGGCGAAGTGGTGTTCCAGGGAACACCGCAAGACCTGCTGAAAGCCGACACGCTGACGGCGCAGTATCTCAGGGCAGACACCACTCTTTCCGAAGATTCCGGAAAACCCGGACAATCCGGACAATCCGGAAAAGTCAAAAAGTCCGGAGATTCCGGAAACGTGCTCTCTCTCCGCGGCTGCATGGGCAATAACCTTAAACACGTTGATGTCGAGTTCCCGTTGGGCAAGCTCATCCTCGTCACCGGTGTCTCTGGCTCCGGCAAGTCCACTCTCATCAACGAGACGCTACAGCCCATTCTGTCGCAGCATTTCTACCGCTCACTGAAACGCCCCATGCTCTACGACAGCATCGAGGGTATGGAACATATAGATAAGGTCGTGAACGTTGACCAGTCGCCACTGGGACGTACGCCACGCTCCAATCCAGCCACCTACACAGGTGTGTTCAGCGACATCCGCTCGCTGTTTGTTGCCCTGCCCGAAGCCATGATTCGTGGCTATAAGCCAGGCCGTTTCTCGTTCAACGTCAAGGGCGGACGCTGTGAAGCCTGCGGCGGCAACGGCTACAAGACCATCGAGATGAACTTCCTGCCAGACATCCAGGTGCCTTGCGAGGAGTGTCACGGAAAGCGCTATAACCGTGAGACATTGGAGGTGCGCTATAAGGGCAAATCGATTGCCGACGTCCTCGATATGACCATCAACCAGGCGGTTGAGTTCTTCGAGAACGTCCCCGACATCCTACGCAAAATAAAAACCTTACAGGACGTCGGCCTGGGCTACATCAAGCTCGGACAGTCGTCCACCACCCTCTCTGGTGGTGAGAGTCAGCGCGTGAAGCTGGCCACAGAACTGTCGAAGCGCGATACCGGCAAGACACTCTACATTCTCGATGAGCCGACCACTGGTCTGCACTTCGAGGACATACGCATACTGATGCAGGTGCTGCGCCGTCTTGTTGACCGCGGCAATACGGTCGTCATTATTGAGCACAACCTCGACGTCATCCGTCAGGCCGACTGGATCATAGACATGGGACCAGAAGGAGGACGACGCGGCGGTGAGGTACTCACATGCGGCACTCCCGAACAGGTGGCCCGCAGCAAAAAGGGTTATACGCCACGCTTCCTGAAGCAGGAGTTGGGACTATAAACAAATCTACTCAAACGTTTGCATGAATTTTTCGGTAAGAAGAGGAACAACATAGACAGATATTGTTTATCTTTGCACTCAGAAAAACAACTACAAACAACATATAGAAAGCAAGCTACATAGAAACCATCTGAAAAACAAAACGATAAGAGGGTGTGTCAACCGACACACCCTCTTTCTCTTAAAGACCTTCTATCGTCTTAATTTCTTCTTGCAGGTGCTCCAGGACCGCCAAAGCCACCAAAGCCGAAGCCACCCTGACCTTGCGGTGCAATCTCAGGTTCACCGAAAACAGATGCCTCAGCATCCTTGTCGTTCAGTTTGAACACCATGAACTTAGGAGTTTTCTCGGTGCAGGGTTTCCACTCACCACCCTTCGAGCCGTTAGGATCACTGTACTTGGCAAAGTTAGTCCAAGCAGTTAGCATCTTCTCAGAGAGATCCCAGTCGCCCTTGGTCCAAGGACGCCAGCAGTGCTTGAGGCTCTTGAAGACAAACCAGAGGTCAGAAGAGTGGAAAGCACCCTTCAGGCGCTGAGTAACCTCAGGATGAGAGCCGTCATCGGGCAGAGGACGTGCAAACTCGTATGCCCAGGCCTTACCGCCCTTTTCCGTGCGGACCTTACAGAACTCAGCAATGTTGGGAGCCATGTTACCCATATCGTTAAGGGTGAAGCCAATCATATAAGGAACATCGGCCAGAGTACCTTCGCGGGTAGCATCGTCGAAGCTCTTCACGCTGACATAACCGTCAATCATCGGCATAAAGCCCATACCCATGCGCATCATACCCATCATGCCGCCAGCCTGCTGCTGACCGGCGCTGTTGGCCTGCTGATAGATAGTAGGCAGTGCGAAGACGGTCTCTGTGCTGGCCTGACGCATCTTCTGCAAATCGGTCATACCTGCCCAGTCAAACATCTTCTTGGCGTTGTTAGCAGCATCTTCGATAGAGCCGCCGCTGTAACGACCACCCATCATACCACCGCCATTGGGGTTGGGGATGCTGAGGCCCTGAGCACTCATGATAACAGCCTTGTGGAACAGACCGCGAGCCAAGGGAGACTCACAGAGGGTACGCACACTGCCGCCACCGGCACTCTGACCGAAAATGGTCACATTGTTGGGGTCACCACCAAACTGGGCGATGTTTTTCTTAATCCACTTCAGGGCCTCAATCTGGTCAAGAATGCCATAGTTACCTGATACCTTGTTGGGGCTCTCTTCTGCAAGTGCAGGGTGGCAAAGGAAACCGAAGATGCCAAGACGGTAGTTGATAGTAACGAGCACTACGTCCTTAGCACCCCACTCCTGACCATCGAACTCAGGCTCAGAACCAAAGCCCTCGCGATAGCCACCACCATGAATCCACAGAGCTACAGGCAGTTTCTTACCTGCCTGACCAGGAGCCTTCGTCCAAACATTCAGATACAGGCAATCCTCACTGAAGGCAGCCTCCTTGCCATAGCCCCACTCCGTGTAGTAGCCGCCAGTATACTGGATGGCCTGATAGCTCGGACGACCGAAGGTGTCGCAGATTTTCACACCCTTCCAAGGCTGGACGGGCTGAGGAGCCTTCCAACGATTCTCGCGGATGGGAGGTGCAGCATAGGGAATGCCACGATAGACAAACACCTCAGGATGATCGTCGGCAAGAACGCCCTGAACCTGACCACCCTCAATTGTCAACACTGGGTTTTCTGCTGCATTGGCAGACATTGCAACCATGAGCAGAAGAGGCAAAAAAAGCTTTTTCATAATAAGTTAAATAATGAATAGTTGTTGGTTTTTAGATCTATGATGAATATTAACGGCTGCGAAGATACGAAGAAAAAAGCAAAGCACCAAAAGAATTCCCCTTTTTGTAGTTAATATTCCATAAATTAATATGCGAATTGGCTCTGACCGCGAAAAAGAATCTTTTTATTTTGTATCTTTGTAACACATAAACATGACACATAAACATGACACATAATCATGACACATAATCATGACACATAATCATGACACATAATCATTTCACTATGAAAGAAGGCTTCCTCATCGGCGGGGGGATCATCTTCGCAGGACTAATACTCCAGTTGTGTATCGGTCCTGTGATATGGGAGGCATTCGCCTGGCCAGTCAATGGTATTGTGCTGACAGGCTTTCTCTTCGTCATTGCCATCATCTTTCTTTTGAGAAAGAGGATTTACATTTTCCGCTTCATCGGCACCTATCAGGCGGCAATTCCGACATTGGTCTATGCCGCCATACTCACCATCATCATGGGACTTATCAGGCAAGACGCTAACGGTTCTTGGTTGGGTAACATGTTGACGTTCTGGCCATTTGTGCTTACCTACGCCTTTGTCGCAGTGATACTGGGAGTCATCACTCTAAAGCGATTGTGCCATTTCTCCAGCAATGGCTACGTCCGCAACATGGCCTTCCTGCTGAACCATCTCGGTCTGTTTTTAGCCCTCATTACAGCCACCCTTGGCAATGCAGACCTGCAACGTGTGAAAATGGTTGTCTCCATAGACGAGCCTGAGCAACGGGCCATAACTGCCGATGGAGCCATCAAAGAGATGCCTTTCACTATCATCCTGAAACGGTTTATCATGGAGACCTACGACAATGGTGCCCCCAAGCGATTTGCCTCCGAGATTCGGATAGACGCCAAAGCGGGCAAGAGCATAGAGGCCACTGTTGATGTGAATAAGCCATACGAGGTGAACGGATGGAAAATCTATCAGTACAGCTATGACACACAGATGGGGCCCAATAGCCGAATATCAATACTTGAACTTGTAAGCGACCCGTGGCTACCATTTGTCTATACAGGCATTTATATGATGCTGGCAGGAGCTGTGTGTATGTTTGTTCTTGACGGAAGGAGGAAAGAAAAATGACTTGGGAGCATTTAATCTATTTCGCAATAGTAGCGGTTCTGATGTGGGGAACTGGCGCGTGGGCCGCATGGAAGAACAAAAGCACAACAGCTCACGTCGCAACAATATTGGGTTTGTTGGTTTTCTTCAGTTATATCGTCTCCATGTGGATATCATTGGAGCGACCTCCGTTGCGTACGATGGGTGAAACACGACTGTGGTATTCCTTCTTCTTACCTCTCGCTGGCATCGTCGTCTATTCACGGTGGAAGTACAAGTGGATACTCTCATTCTCGACCGTATTGGCTGTGGTGTTTATCTGCATCAATCTGTTCAAGCCTGAGATACATTCCAAGACTTTGATGCCGGCCTTGCAGAGTCCCTGGTTTGCACCTCACGTCATTGTCTATATGTTTGCCTACGCCGTTTTAGGAGCTGCCACTCTTATGGCCATCTATGCGCTTGTCAGGTCAACAAAATCCCAACGCCCAGCCTTCTATGCTCAATTAGACAACCTCGTCCATGTCGGCCTTGCATTCCTCACTATAGGTATGCTTTTCGGTGCTCTTTGGGCGAAGGAAGCCTGGGGGCACTATTGGTCGTGGGATCCGAAAGAGACTTGGGCAGCCATCACTTGGCTCTCATACCTTATTTATATACATTACCGGCAGTTGCCTCGTCAGCATGAGCGCATTGCCCTATGGACGCTCATCATATCCTTCGTACTTCTGCAGATGTGTTGGTGGGGCATCAATTACCTTCCTTCAGCCCAAGGCACGAGTGTCCATACTTACAGCACGAGCGAATAGAAGTTCTAACACACAACATAAAAAATAGATGGCTGGAAGAATGTGCTTCCAGCCATCATTATTTATGAATATTTGAAACTACTTAGAAGTTCACGCCGAAGTTAGCGAAGAAAGCATTAGAGTGGATGGTCTTATTGTCATCCTTGGCAATATTCGACACACCAATCTGATAGCCAATTTCCACATAGAGTTTGTTGTACTCAGCAGCACAGCCCAGCTTAAAGCCCATATTCAGACGGTTCAAGCCACCGGTAGCAGCCTTCTTCTCGTCGAACGTGCCGACCTTCTCATATCCAGTACTATTACCAACAATTACCTGCTTGGTCTTACCCCAGCAGGCACGAGAGAAGTAAGGGCCAACGAAAGGCAGAACTGCGATGTCGTCAGAAGCCTTGATACCATATTTGATGAGCAGGGGAACCTCCAGATTGCTGTAACCAATGTTCTTGGCACCACGCTCTGTGTAATACAGACCACTCTCAAGGAAAAGAGGTGTTGACTCTGAAACGCGCAGACCGATAACGCCAGCTAGCGTCATACCGACCTTCGAGCCGCTTTCGATACGGGGATCCTCAGAATCGCCGCTAAGGTTGGCTGCAGTCATACCCAAACGGATACCATAGTAGATGTTCTCACTGTCAAGTTCAAAACCACCGCTGCTGTACTGTGCAAACGAAGGAGCAGCAAGCATCAAAGCTGCAATAGCTGAAAAGATTTTCTTCATAATACTATTTGTTTTAAAGATTAAAATTCACAAATCCGACTGCAAAGATACGACTTACTAAGCAAAAATCCAAACTTTTTTAGTACTTTTGCACCCAAACTATGGCAATCATTGAGATTTCATCCTTGCAACAGCAGGGGGTTGAGGTGTTCAGCACCCTGACAGAGGCACAGTTGCGGATGCAGCTGGAGCCTGACAAAGGACTCTTCATAGCCGAGAGTCCAAAGGTGATACGTGTGGCACTCGATGCCGGATGGGAGCCCACTGCCCTACTCTGCGAACGACGACACATCACTGGCGATGCCAGCGACATCATAGCGCAGTTGGGTGCTGATGTTCCCGTATATACTGGCTCACGCGAATTGCTGGCACAACTGACAGGCTATACTCTGACACGCGGTGTGCTGTGCGCCATGCGCCGACGCCAAATGCCTAGCGTCCAACAAGTATTGAAGGATGCACGACGTGTTGTTGTTATCGATGCCGTCACCGACACCACCAACATCGGGGCTATCTTCCGTTCGGCTGCGGCTCTGGGCATTGATGCCGTACTGCTGACACGCGACTCCTGTGACCCACTGAACCGCCGGGCCGTCCGCGTATCGATGGGCTCCGTCTTCCTGGTGCCTTGGACGTGGCTCGATGGTGACATCACCACACTACACAACCATGGATTCAAGACAGCAGCGATGGCCCTCACCGACAACTCCGTATCGCTGAGTGATCCTCAGCTGAAACAAGAGCCGCAACTGGCCATCATCATGGGGACAGAAGGCGACGGCCTGCCGAAACAAACCATTGCTGATGCAGACTATACAGTCAAAATCCCTATGGCCCACGGTGTCGATTCCCTGAACGTTGCCGCTGCTGCAGCCGTTGCCTTCTGGGAACTGAGGGACTAAGTTATCATACAAAGGAAGACATAACAGACCACGATACAAAAGGAAAGCCCCAGCTGCTGCCGGAGCTTTCCTTTACTTTTTCATTGACTCTTGACTTTACTCTTGGTCCAACAGAATCTTCATCATTTCCACAGCAGCCTTGGCCACCGACGTACCGGGACCGAAGATGGCGGCAACGCCGGCTTTATACAGGAAGTCATAGTCCTGAGCCGGAATAACACCACCGGCAATGACCATGATATCCTCGCGACCGAGTTTCTTCAGTTCCTCAATGAGCTGCGGAATAAGCGTCTTATGACCTGCGGCAAGCGACGAAGCACCTACACAATGGACATCATTCTCGACAGCTTCACGGGCAGCCTCGGCAGGAGTCTGGAACAACGGTCCCATATCCACGTCGAAGCCACAGTCGGCATAGCCTGTAGCTACCACTTTTGCACCACGGTCATGACCATCCTGTCCCATCTTGGCAATGAAGATACGCGGACGACGACCTTCCTTCTGTGCGAACTCGTCGGTCAGCTTCTTGGCCAACTCGAAGTCGCTGTCATTCTTTGATTCTGAACTATACACGCCTGAAATTGTTCTGATTACTGCTTTATAACGGCCCACGATTTCCTCGCAAGCATCTGAAATCTCACCAAGCGTACAGCGGAGCTGTGCGGCCTTGACGGCCAGATCGAGCAAGTTGTTCTCGCTCTTACGACCTTCCTTGAAATCGCGCACACAGTCCGTAATGGCCTTGAGGGCAGCCTGACAGGCAGCCTCATCGCGCTTGCTGCGAACCTCCTTCAAGCTCTCCTCCTGCTGCTTGCGTACAGCGGTGTTATCGACCTCGAGGATATCGATGGGATCCTCGTGCTCAAGGCGATACTTGTTGGTACCAACGATGGTCTGAACGCCAGAGTCGATACGGGCCTGAGTGCGGGCTGCAGCCTCCTCAATACGCATCTTGGGCAGACCGGTCTCGATGGCCTTAGCCATACCACCCAGCTTCTCAATCTCCTGGATGTGCTCCCAAGCCTTATGAACGAGCTCATTGGTCAGTGTCTCCACATAGTAGGAACCGGCCCACGGGTCAATCTGCTTACAGACTTTAGTCTCGTTCTGAATATAAATCTGCGTGTTTCGTGCAATACGTGCCGAGAAGTCGGTAGGCAGGGCGATAGCCTCATCCAGCGCGTTGGTATGCAGCGACTGGGTATGACCCAGCACAGCAGCCATAGCCTCGATACAGGTACGACCTACGTTGTTGAAGGGGTCCTGCTCGGTGAGCGACCAGCCAGAGGTCTGAGAGTGGGTACGCAGAGCCAGCGACTTAGGATTCTTAGCGCCGAAGCTCTTTACAATCTTTGCCCACAACAGGCGGCCGGCACGCATCTTGGCAATTTCCATGAAGTGGTTCATACCGATAGCCCAGAAGAACGAGAGGCGAGGTGCAAAGGCATCGACATCGATACCAGCATTCACACCCGTACGCAGATAGTCCATACCATCAGCCAAGGTGTAAGCCAACTCAATGTCAGCCGTAGCGCCAGCCTCCTGCATGTGGTAGCCCGAGATGGAGATTGAGTTGAACTTCGGCATCTTCTGCGAAGTGTACTCAAAGATATCAGCGATAATCTTCATCGAGAATGCAGGCGGATATATATAGGTATTACGCACCATGAACTCCTTCAGGATATCATTCTGGATTGTACCTGCCATTTCCTCAAGCTGAGCGCCCTGCTCCAGACCAGCCACAATGTAGAAGGCCAGGATAGGCAGCACAGCACCGTTCATGGTCATCGAGACAGACATCTTGTTCAAGGGGATACCCGAGAACAGAACCTTCATGTTCTCCTCGTTACAGATACTCACACCAGCCTTACCGACATCGCCCACAACACGAGCGTTATCGGGGTCATAGCCACGATGTGTAGGCAGGTCGAAGGCTACGGAAAGTCCCTTCTGACCAGAAGCGAGGTTACGGCGATAGAAAGCGTTTGACTCTTCAGCCGTTGAGAATCCGGCATACTGACGGATGGTCCAAGGCTTGAAGGGGTACATCATGGAGTACGGACCACGCAGATAGGGAGGGATACCAGCTGTAAAGTCGAGGTGTTCCATTCCTTCGAGGTCTTCCTTTGTATAAACCGGACGAACCTCAATATGTTCTGGGGTCTTCCAGTTGGCCTCAATATGATTGTCTTTAATCCACTTGGCACCATCTTGAGCCTTGATGCCTGCATAGATATCAATATCTTTAAATTGTTTACGCATAATTCAAGTCTCCTTTTCTTTAAATACCAAGTTTCTGATTATATTCTTTCAAAGTCTCAAGCACGTTGCACTTCACGTGTACGAAGTTCTCAATGCCGGCAGCTTTCAGGTCTTCCATGCAAGCGGGAGCACCGGCAACGACAAACATAGCGCGGCCGTTCAAGTACTTAAATGCAGGGATAGCATACTCGGCATACTCATCGTCGGATGAGCAGATCACCACGATATCGGCCTTTGCCTCCAAAGCAGCATCAACACCCTCCTCAACGGTCTTGAATCCGAGGTTATCAATCACTTTGTAACCGGCGCAAGCCAGGAAGTTACACGAGAACTGTGCACGAGCCTGACGCATAGCCAGATTACCAATGGTCAGCATGAATGCCACAGGAACCTTCTTTTCCTCGGTATGGATGCGGAGATCCTCGAAGTCGGCAGCTAGACGGGTGCTCTCGATAGACTTGAAAGCAACGGTCTCATCGCCCTGATGGTGAACACCACCACAACCGCAGTTATGCTTGTATGCACGCTTACCATCACTCTTCTCAGTGAAGTTGGGGAACTGGTTGGTACCCAACAGGAACTCCTTACGCTTGGCAGCATCACCATGACGCTTCACGTTCGTAGCATTGATATCGTCCTGAATGCTTCCGGCCTTGATTGCAGCCAGGAATCCGCCCTCGTCCTCAATCTTCAGGAATATCTTCCAAGCCTCCTGAGCCAAAGCATCAGTCAGGTGCTCGATGTAGTAAGAACCAGCTGCAGGATCAACGATGCGATTGAAGTGGCTCTCCTCCTTGATGAGCAACTGCTGGTTGCGAGCGATACGCTCAGAGAAGTCAGTGGCCTCCTCGTAAGGTGCGTCAAACGGCGTCACCACCATTGAGTGCACACTACCCAGAGCAGCACTCATGGCCTCCGTCTGCGAACGGAGCAGGTTGACATAACTGTCGAACAGCGTCTGATTATACGTCGAGGTGGTAGCATTGATAATCATCTTGCAGGCGCAGTCGCACTTTGGCTCATACTGCTTCACAATCTGAGCCCACAGCAGACGGGCAGCACGGAACTTGGCAATCTCCATGAAGTAGTTCTCGCTGACGCCCATATTGAACTTGATGTTCTTGGCGGCAAGGTCCACATCAACACCGGCATCGGTGAGTTGCTGCAGGTACTCATTGCCCCATGCCAGCGCATAGCCCAACTCCTGAACGATGTAGGCACCGGCATTATTCAGTGCATCACTATTAACAGCGATGCAGCGGAAGTTCGGATACTCCTTCAGCGACTCAGCCAGCTTAGGCGCAAAGGCCAGAACGCCAGTCACGTCCTTACCCTTGAGCAACATTTTCTTCATGGGATCCCACTCGATAGAGCCAACAATCTTCTCCTTGTTATAGCCTTTCTTCTGCCAATAAGTCTTCAGAATTTCAGCCAGTTCGAGTGAATGACGCTGACAAGTCTTGAAGTTCACCTCAACACATTCGCAGTAGATGCCCTCAAGTAGCGTCTCAATAGTATTCATAGAGACCAGCTTTCCAGGTACCTTGAAACCCAACGAGTCGATACCTTTGTTCAGGATATCAAGAGCCTTCTTGTTAGCCTCCTTGGCATCGTCCACCGCAATATTCTGGCGGACATACCAGTCGTTCGAGTCCTTCTTGTTGCCACGCACGAAAGGAAACTCGCCCGGCAGAGCGTCGGGCGTCTTCAGGTTCTTCAGATCCTCGCGGCGATAGAAAGGCTGCACATTAAAACCTTCGTTTGTTCTCCACACAAGTCGTTTCTGGAAGTCGGCGCCTTTCAGGTCCACTTCAATCTTGTCCAGCCACTCTTGTGTGGTTGGTGCAGCAAACTCGGTGAAGAGTTTTTCATTCATGTTAGACATAGCTTTTATTATATTAGTTGTTTTAAGTTTCGAATTGCAAAGATACAAACTTTTTTCGAACTTCCTAAGATTTTAGTAATATTTTAGTTTTATCCTCGTTACTATAAGAAAAGGTATGAAGAAAACGCTCCTTTTACTGCTCTTCTGTCCGCTTCTGGTGTTTGCCAGGAGCATCGTCAGCGCCCCCGGCATCAAAACGTTGCAGGTAGTGGTCAATAACGACTGGCAGTCGCCGCCGGTCATGAACCTGCGAGGCGACGTGCTGCACGTTTCCTTCGACGAGTTGTCACACGACTATCACCGCTACATCTACCGTCTGGAGCATTGCGAATACGATTGGACGCCGTCTGAGCAGATTTTCGAGAGCGACTGGCTGGAGGGCTTCAACGACAACCCCATCGAGGACTACGAGAACTCACTCAACACCACCGTGCTCTACACCCACTACCAGCTACAGATTCCCAACGAGCGCTGTCAGCTCCGGATGAGCGGCAACTACAAACTACACATCATTGACGAAGAGAGCGACGAAGAGGTGGCATGTGCAGAATTCTGCGTAGTAGAGCCTCTGATGAACATCGGACTGAGCGTCACCACCAATACCGATCTCGACGTGAACAAGCGCTATCAACAAGTGTCGATGACCGTCAGGTACAATAGTCTGAAGGTGACCAACCCCGACGAGCAGGTGAAGACGCTAGTCATGCAAAACGGCCGCGAGGACAACAGCAAGTGCAATGTGCGTCCCAATTACACAACCGTTGATGGCCTGCGCTGGGAGCACAATCGCAGCCTCATCTTCGATGGCGGCAACGAGTATCACAAGTTCGAGGTGCTCGACGTCTCCCACCCCACTCTCGGTATCGACCACATCGTTTGGGACGGCCACCACTATCAGGCCTACCCATTTGTGGATGCTCCACGCCGCAACTACCTATACGACGAGGATGCCAATGGCGCCTTCTATATCCGCAATAGTGATAATGTAGAGAACGAACGCACATGCGACTATGTCTATGTGAACTACAAGCTGAAGCCTGCACAATACTACAACGGAGCCACCGTCGTCGTCAATGGACAGTGGGCCACAGAGTCTGCCGACACCTATCACATGACCTACAACGAGAACGACCAGAGCTACAATGCCGCCATCCTACAGAAACAAGGCTACTACTCATACCATTACCTGCTGAAGGACCTCGATGGCACCACCCACACACTGCCCGAGGAAGGCACGTTCTCTGAAACCGAGAACCGCTACCAGGCACTCGTATATTATAAAGGTACGGGCGAGCGCACATGGCGCATCGTGGGCTACCAGCAGATAGTTTTCAAATAAAAGAAGGAATCACACAGACAACCGGTAGTCGCGCGGCGTCATTCTAAACTGATGATAGAAACTTGATATCAAGCAGTTAGGCGACTCGAAATGGCAAGCCTCAGAAATATCTTCTATGGATTTATTCGTAGAACGCAACATTTCCTGAACCTTTACAAGTCGCAACACACGCGTCATTGCTTTCGGATTTTTGTAAAGGCCAGCGGAAACCGTCTGATAGAAGGGTGTCACCTCCTGACCTGTCAAGTCAACCAACTCACGGATAGAGAACTTATTGGCACCACGTTCCTTGATATATGGCAGAATAACAACCATGAGGGCGATGAAGTCCGGACTCAATTCAACCTCCATATCACCGCCATCCTGTTCTTCATAATTAACACCAATCACTTCCCCATTATAGACTTCGCAACGATCCGCAAAATTCTGGATACGACGCACCATATCTCCCTCATCACTGTTACGCTTCACACGGAGACGCGTATTCTTATTATAAAGGTATAAGTTAACCATGATTAGCGCCAACAAGAATACTGCCATCGTCACCAAAAGACCAGATGTACGCCACCATGGTTCATGCACCTTTATAACCCACATGTATGGTTCGCCAACAAACTTATCTGGTACAACTGATGCCTGCAATTCAATATGGTATGTTCCAGGGCGCAGTCCCACCAATGGCATGTGCAGCAGACCGCGGCGGTCAACAAGACCACCGGAGTTATAGAAAGAATAAGTCTGCCAACGATTGTCCAACTCCTTGATTCTGACGCGATAGAAAGTCTGTAGCGGACGAGCGAAGTTCAGAGCTGAGAAAGTCAGCGACACCGTATTCTGGTCGTAATTCAAATTAATCTCTGCGGTACGTGTGATAGCCTTATCGAGAATCACCCGGCCATCAACTTCTGAACCTGCACTAACATAATTACCATTTACAAGCAGACTCGTTAACTTAGGATACATCGGCATGGGCTGCTGTGATAGTAGCGTATGGAAATCGGCAGGATTGAACTTGACAATATGGTCAAGCGACTGCATGATGATAGTGCCATCCTCCAGCTTCAAAGCCTTTCCGTTAATAAAGGTTTCGTTAGGCACATTGTCATCGTTATTGAAGCTCATCACATACTTTACATCACCATTAACAATCTGCATACAAGTAATACCATAACTCGAAGCTACCCACATATTATGCATATTGTCCTCGATAATGATATGTATAACGTTATTAAGCAGACCATTCCTGCGATTTATCAGAATCGGCTCAGCTTGAGGCGACTTATAGAGATAAAGTCCAGTAGAGGTTCCCACCCAAGTCCAACGGCGACTGTCAATGAACATAACGTTAGCCTTTTTGCCGTTAAACTCCTTAATCCCTTGCAGATCCTCCAGCATAGCATAATACTGGGTCGTCTCGGGATTATCATAACGCATAGCTTCGAAAGGTGCATTCTGAGGTCTGGCATAGAGCAATCCACGCTGCTCTGTACCAATCCACATACCTCCCTGGCGGTCGAACTCCACCGTATTCACATCGGTTTCCAGCCAGCGTCCACTACTCAATAGTAACGAATGTTCATGAACAATTTCACCCGTTAATATATCATAGGTATAATAGCCCTGCTGCGAGGCAATATATAACACATCGTCATGAATTGCCATATTATTCAACCAGCCATCCGCCTCCAACAACGTTGACCATTCACGATGTTTTGCGTCATAATGCATCAGGACGCCGTTCTTTTCGCCATTACGCAACTGGAAAAAACCGTCATTATATACCTGTAGTACAGAAGAACCTCCATACTTCGACACAGCCTCACCACTATAAGCATGGTTCTGGTATCGATGTTTACCGGTTGCGATGTCGAAGCACGTCAACGAACCATCATCATACAAAAGGAATAACTCTTTACCATTCAACACCTCAACATCCTGAAGGTTTCTCTGTACGTTAACAGGAAATTGTTTCTTGATGCCGGCAGCTCGGATAAAGTCCTTACCACAAAGCCATATTTCTCCAGCATTATCCACGAACATATCATAAACCTTTTCCTTCATTCCGAATGTCATAAAAAGGCTGTCCATATTCGTAACGAACACCTCCCTACTTAGTTCAACACACGACACATTGTGTTTGTTCTTGAGCCACAAATGGTGGTATTTGTCGTAATACAGATGGTAGTATCCGCGATAATTCTGTAATGCGTACTTTTCCTCCAGTTCGGTATTGATATGCGAGAAATTGGCTCCATCATAGAAATTGATGTTACCAATAGTGGTAATGGTCATGCGTCCCGTCTTCGTACATTTAATGGTCTGCGCAGAATTATCAGCAAGACCGTCTGAGGCTGTTATAGCACGGAAAATTCGTCTGTCATCAGCGTAAGTGCCTGTGACAAAGAATATCAATAACAAATAGACGAAAAACCGACGCATAGTATTCTCATTTTAGATTATGCGTACAAAAGTAAGAAAAAAGTATTTAAACTCCAAATATTTTTCAAAAAAAGAGCGAAAAAGAGTCCTTAGGCTTTTCTATAGTAGAAAAACTCCCTCGCTGCACAAGAGCATCGAGGGAGTTCTATCGGATTAGAGTGGTGAAATCATCAGCGTGAAGTCGTAGTCCTTGTAGGGCATACAATATTCGCGGCGTGGCCATGCGCCCCATGAGTTGACACACCCGAGACCAAACTGGCGCTGCTGCAGGTGTACCTGCGTCAAGGGACGTTCCACGAGGTCGCCAGAGTGGTGGCCCCACTTCTTGTCCTTGTGCATGCCATCGTCGAGGTCTTCGACAAGATAGTTCAGGGCACTGGCCTCCATCGGAGCGTTAGAGGCGAACTCCAAACCCTTGCCTTCGCTGTTGACAACACTGAACCAACGCACGTCGGTATGGTTACCCGACTCCTGCGGACGAACATAGGGGAAATACTCATCCTTAACCTTGTTCTCGTAGTAGCCTATGAACTCAGATGAGTTACGATCGCAATAGTTCTCAATGGGGCCGCGACCATAGTACCTTATAGCATCATACTCCTTCGGCATCTGCAGTTGCACGCCGAAACGGAACATGTCACTAATCTTCTCACCTTGGGTGGTCTTTAGTTGCTGACGAACAATGACCTTACCCTCGGTAGTCAGTGTGTAGGTCATAGTAAGCGTAGCCTTCTGGTCGGGCATGTCGAAGGTGGCAACGGCACTGTTGTCATTTACAGCAACACCTTTCAGACGCATCTGCGGATTCTTCCAGCTCTGAAAGCGACGCTGGAGGCCTGCACCATAGTCGTTGTCGGTGGGAGCACGCCAGAACTCGGGCGTAATACTCTCGCGGTCGACAAGCATGGGCTGGCCGTTGACGTCGAGATAGTCAATCCAACCGGAGTGTTTGCCGATGGTGAGCGTAGTGCCCGCAACATCGAACTTCACGTAGGTATTGGTCTCTTCCTTCTGAATGGCAGCAGCAGGCGCTTCACCCTTCACTTTTCCCTCTTCACTCAGGTCGGGGAACTGGTAGCTGTTGAGTGCGAACTGCTGACGGGCCACGACCTGTCCCTTGTCGATGAGGGGGGCGCCGTCCTTCGACTTGAACTGGAAGATGACGAAAATCTCCTGATCGCCGTGATGGCCGAGCACACGCTGGATGGTCTGCTGCATCTTCTCGTCGGTGATGACACGGCGCTGCTGGGGCTGAATGCCGCTGAGGGCGATGGTGCCGCCGTGGCCGAAGGTCATGCCTGCAGGACGTCCGGCACTCTCATGATGATGGCCGCCACTGGCTCCGCCGACAAACCACTCAAGCTCTACGTCATCGAGCGTCTTGAAGAAGTTCTCGTTGTAGACCTCGAACTTGCCTTCCTTCAGGCCCTTGTCGGCCACCCAGATGTTCTGATAGTAGTAGCCTACCTCATGGGCATGAGGATTCAGACGGCGGTCGGGGGCGATGATGCCATTGCAGTTGAAGTTATAGTCGGAAGCGGGATAGCGGCCGTAGTCGCCACCATAGGTAAAGATTTCCTTACCGGTGATGGGGCTTTTGTCGCGCAGGCCCTGATCAACGAAGTCCCAGATGTAACCACCCTGATACTTCGGATACTTGCGCACGAGTTCCCAGTACTCCTTGAAGCCTCCCATGGAGTTACCCATAGCGTGGGCATACTCACACTGGATGAGCGGACGGGGATTGTCGCCATTGGCATAGGCCTCGCAGCCGCGATAGTCGTAGTACATGGGGCAGAAGATGTCGGTCTTACCGTTCTGGCCAGCCTGCTCGAACTGGCAGGCGCGCGTCTTGTCGGTAGCCTTCACCCAGTCGTAGGCCTTCTCGAAATTAGGACCGTAGCCAGCCTCGTTGCCTAACGACCAGACGATGATGGAGGGGTGGTTCTTGAACGAATGGACATTGCCGTACTGGCGCTCCAGGTGAGCCAGCTCGAAGTCCTGGCGCTTGGCCAACGTGCCCTCGCCGTAGCCCATGCCGTGGCTCTCAAGGTTCGACTCGGCCGTCAGGTAGATGCCGTACTCATCGCAGAGGTCGTACCAGCGCGGATCGTCGGGATAGTGGCAGGTACGCACGGCATTGATGTTGAGCTGCTTCATAATCTTGATGTCCTGAATCATGCGCTCCACAGAGACGATGTAGCCGCCATCGGGATCGAGCTCGTGGCGGTCGGCACCTTTTATTAAAATAGGCTGGCCGTTGACGAGTAGCTGACCGCCCTTGATTTCAATGTGACGGAAGCCCACGCGCTGCGGAATGACCTCAAGCACATTGCCCTTCTGGTCCTTCAGTGTTACGAGCACCGTGTAGAGCTGAGGCTGCTCTGCCGACCAAGGCTTCACATTGTTCAAATAAATCTCGTGGTTGGGGTCGAATTCGCTGCTAATCTGACCATTGTCGAAAATAAACTGCGCTGTGGCTTTGGCATTACCAACAGTCTTCACATCGAACGCGATTATGCCTCGCCCTGGTTTCACCCAGTCCTGCGTCATCGTGAGGTCAGAGATATGAGCCTTCGGACGGGCATAGAGATAGACCTCGCGGGCGATACCCGTGAAGCGCCAGAAGTCCTGGTCCTCCAAGTAAGAGCCATCGCACCAGCGCATGACCTGCATGGCGATGAGGTTCTGACCTTTCTTCAGATACTTGGTGATGTTGAACTCGGCAGCCACCTTCGAGTCCTCAGAATAGCCCACGTACTTGCCGTTGACCCACACCGAGAGATTGCTCGTGGCGGAGCCTACATGGAAATAAACCTCCTGACCATTCCAGTTGGCGGGCAGCTCAAATGTGCGGCGATAAGAGCCCGTGTAGTTGTTGGTCTCGCCAATGAACGGAGGATTGCTGTTGAAGGTCGTACCCCACGCATAGCCTACATTCTTGTAGATTTTGTCGCCATAGCCCTCAATCTCGAAGAGTCCGGGCACGGGGAAGTCCACCCACTTGGAGTCGTCGAACTTCAAGGAGAAGAAGTCCTTCGGCGCCAGATTGTGGTCCTTTACGAAGTTAAAGCGCCACTTGCCCTCCATCGAGAGGTAGCGTGCAGACTTTGTCTTATCATTCGCACGGGCCTTGTCAGCATCTTCGAAGGCAAAGAAAGCCGCACGACGCGCCTCACGGTTTACCTGATTTACAACAGGGTCTTTCCACACGGGTGTCTTTTCTGCGGCCTGAGCCGTCATCATGGCCATACCCACCAAGCAGGCCATCGTTAGCAAGATTCTATTCATCGTTTTAAGTAATAATATTTCGTTTGAAGGCACAAATATACGCATAATTATCGAGAATCTCAAATTTTTACGCTATTTTTGCACCATGAAACGAGAAGAAAGATATCAGCGCGTACTCAACTACTTCCGCCGCGAAGCAGGTAATGTGACGACAGAACTGGAGTTTGGTTCCACTTTCCAGCTCCTTGTGGCCGTCATCCTTAGCGCCCAATGCACGGACAAGCGCATCAATCAGGTAACACCAGAATTGTTTCGCCGCTTCCCTGATGCCAAGACAATGGCTAACGCCGACGAACAAGAAATCTTCGAATACATCAAAAGCGTCAGCTATCCCAATGCCAAAGCGCATCACCTTCTAGAAATGGCTCGCCAGCTCGTTAAGCACCACGACGGCGAGGTTCCCCAGGACATGAACCTGCTGCTGGATCTCCCGGGGGTTGGCCGTAAGACGGCTAACGTTATTCGGTCTGTAGCTTTCGGCAAGGCGGCGATGGCCGTCGATACTCACGTCTTCCGTGTGAGCCATCGTCTGGGACTTGTGCTGAAGACAGCCAACACACCATTGAAGGTGGAACTTCAGCTCACGAAATACATTCCCGAGGCCGATATTCCCAACGCCCACCATTGGCTGCTACTACACGGTCGCTATGTCTGCACGTCGCGAAAGCCACATTGTGAACGTTGCGGACTGGCAGAAGTCTGCAAAAGTAAGGGAAAACAAGAATAGTGATGTCTGGGGATGAAAGAATAATATAAAAACCAAAGAAAGGACGGTCATCTGACCGTCCTTTTCCTTTTTCAGTAAAGTCTATTTAGTCTGTTGTCTATTGTTTGGTCTGAAACCATTGAATCCATTGGGATGGTTATTGCCGTTCTGCCGGTTGTTCTTCATACCAGTCCCGTTCATACCGGGATTCATACCTCCACCCCACGAACGGAGTTTCATGCGGAAGAAACGGTCTTCAGCCTGAAGAACATCATAGAGTTTGGAAGCAGGGATAACACGCAGGAACTTGTTGTGGTAATTCTGCTGTATCTGCTTCAGTTCCAAGTCAATCTGGTCATGCTGACGAATAGACTCAGCACAACCTTTCTCATCGGCAGGCTTATTGAAGCCCAGTTTACGCTGGCGTTCATAAATAGCCCGCTGTTTCTTCTGCATTTCACGAAATAGAGGGAAGAAGCGAGCAGCCTCCTTTTCGGTGAGGTTGGCAGCTTTCGTAATGAACTGCTGCTGCTCAGCATCGAATTTGGCAGGATCAAAACGCTGAGCCTGTCCCTGTGCATAGGTACCGAGGACAAGCAGGAGCGTCAGCAGAAGTAATGACAGTCTTTTCATCTGTTTAGTAATTGCTGATTAGTTCCGTTGTTTAGTAATCGCCAGACAGACATGCATAGATATCTTGATGATCCATCATAACATAGTCGGCAGCTTCGTCGATATAGCTGTCGGAGATGACAGTTGACACTGCGGCCACCTGTACATCTTCATCAGCAGATCTAGCATTACGCTGGAAATAGACACCCACAGCTATCAATGCTACGCATGCCACAGAGGCAGCGGCAAGCAGCGGGCGAAGGAATACGCGCTTAGCGGCTGGTTTAAGCTGGACGGTTGTCTCACGCTCAGGCAAGCGGGACATCACATCGGCCGTCAACTTGTCGAAGTAACCTTCAGGCACTCGGAAGTGATTCTCCCGGTTCATCCGGCTATTCAGGTAAAGTTCTTCGTTCGTCATAAGGCTTCGTTTTGTATATGTGACGCGCAAACCTTCAAAAGGTTTAATCGCGCGAATGAAAAAATTCTGTAATTTTTTTCACAGCGATGTGATAGGAGGCTTTCAAAGCTCCTTCACTGGTATCGAGGATACGACTGATTTCGCTGTATTTCATCTCATCGTAGTAGCGCAGCTGGAATACCGTCCGCTGCACATCGGGCAGACTGGCTATGGCTTCCTGCAACTGCGCCTCAGTCTCGTCGCCGTCGAAATAATCGTCGGCCATAAGCTGGTTGGCCACGCCGAGTTCGGCATCATCGGTACTGATGGCCGAGAGATTCTTCTGGCGCCGCATGAAGTCAAGACTCTCATTGATGGCGATACGCGAGAGCCACGTCAGCAGCTTCGAGTCACCATGGAATGAGTCGAGCGCCTGCCATGCTTTCAGGAAAGCGTTCTGCAGCACGTCGTTGGAGTCTTCGTGGGTCAAGACGATACGGCGAACCTGCCAATAGAGCTGTTCGCTATACTGGCGCACCACCGACTCAAACGCGCGACGCTGGGTCTTGGGGTCCTTGAGCTGCTTCAGCAGCAGACTTTCATCGACATGATCCATGACATTTATTTTCTGAATGTTGCCAATGCTCCTGCCAGCGCTTTGTCATAACCATAGACATCCGGATAGGTCGTCAGTTGGCCACCAGGCACTGGAAACAGGGTATAATATGTAATATAAAGAGGTACGCGCGGGTTAACCCCCTGCCAACGGACGAGCTGAGTTTTCTCCCCAGGTTCCATACGGGCCACATAATCACGGCCTTTATCTGTCTCGGGGGACAAGCCCATCGTGATACGCAGTTTGTCGAGTGTCCAGTCATCGGGGCGCTCGGGGAAGAGGAAGCATGCCAAGTCGAAGGGACGCTGCACACGGACACATCCATGACTAACGCCACGATTGTCGCGCTGGAAGACACCCGGGCTCGACGTATCGTGAAGGAACACCGAGAAGTTGTTGGGGAAACGGAAGATGATACGTCCCAAGGCGTTGCCTTGCCCACCCTCCTGTCCGACGCGGTAATTGCCGCTCAGCAGCTGGCTGCGCGAGACTTCGGCAGGCGTCATGCGCTGGCCCGTCTTGCGGTCGGCAATATAATAGCGGTTACGTGCAAAATAGGCTGAGTCGCCGGCATGATTAGCAATATCGTTCTTGATAATGCTATGAGGAATGAGCCACTGGGGGTTCACCTCCATGTGGGTAATCTGACTCGTCAGCAGCGGTGTCTTAGTCTTCACGGCACCGCAAGCAGCACGCATTTCCACAATACTGTCAGGCGATACAGCCCACAGATGCCAAGCCGGCACATTGACAACAACATATTTCTTGGCAGAGCACAAACGGTTGTTTTCGCGCCAGCGGCGGCGATCCATATTGACCAAGATGCATGTACGTTGCTCTTCACTAGCCGTAGAAAGACGTTGTTTCATCTGCAAGTAAACCTCATCGGTAGGGAGCACCTCAGCCAAATAGGCACCAAGGCTATCATTCCTTACCTTTCGCAAGGCCGCATACTCATAATACTTACCGGGATGCTCCATGTCAACATCGAAAAGATTGCGAAATCCCTTCGGACGCCCAAGGCTGTCCGTATCACGGGCATCCAAACGATTCAGTGCACGAACTGGATTTGTAAAACCAAAGCGCTGACCAAGAACATACCGCAAATAGGCCTTTGTCAGATTATATTCCAAACGAGCCAACACATTATTGATGGTATTGTCGGAGTCATCGAAATCCAGATTGCGCACACGCTCTAAATCGCTCTCAATCTGAGGCACGCAGAACGAGCGCTCAGTGAAGCCCATATCGGTAATGCGGCGGTGGAGCTCGTCCAACAGAGTGTCGGCACGATCGTCAACCCCTATACGATCCACCCACACCAACGGTTGACCATTGCGGTAATAGTCTTTTGTACGGAGGTCGGCTGTCGAGACGTCGCCATCAGCACGTAAAATATGCTCTAAATTCCCACGAATCTGTTGAGAATTTAGAGCATACTCTGACGATTTCAACAAAGAGAAATCGTTGAGTGCCATCTGACCGACAGACACCGACTGGCTATCGTTGCAGCTGGACACAAGCAGCAGAAGAAGGACTATCAGCGAATAGTTACCTTTCTGACCACCTTGCCAACCTTTATGATGTAGCACCCTTTAGGAACGTTTAAATCGATACGTTGTGACGGACTCTCAATGCGCACCGTCATCAGGCTCTTACCTGTAAGCGACACCACCTCCAGCGTCTCGCCAACGGCTCCGGTAACAATCACCGACGACTGCTGCACGCTAATGACGGGCTCAGACGGCTCAACAGCCATCTCGGGAGCTGCCATCTCAGAAGCGATTGTCAGCGTCGGAACAGCCAATGACAGCGTCATTGCAAAGGCATATTTAAGTATTCTTCTCGTCATAAGCATTATGGTTTGTGGTGCAAATATAGACATTTTCCTCCGTACCACCAAATTTTTCATAAAAAAAATGCAATAAAACCTGCAAATCAGACGCTGACAACCATCATTTCCTGTGTCAGTCGGCTATTCGGGAAGATGGACTGTGCCTCTCGGAGCAGGATTTCTTCGTCCTCATAGCGCGAGCTATAATGTCCCAATAGCAACTGACCGACATGAGCATCACGAGCCACACGCGCGGCTTCAGAGGCGGTACTATGATTATATTTTTCGGCCAACGCCAGGTTATCGTCGCCATAGGTACTCTCATGATAGAGTGTTGACACCCCCTCAAGCAAATGATAGAGTTCAGGAAGATAGCGCGTATCGCTACAATAAGCATAGCCGCGCGGTGGTTCAGCAGGAGTGACAAGCCTGGCATTCGGTACGAGTTCGCCTTCGGGCGTTGTCCAATCGGCTCCATTCTTTATGTTCTGTATCTGCGATTGAGGCACTTGATAGAAGTCTATCATGTCACGACGTATATGCGGTAGTGAAGGCTTCTCACGGAACAGGAAACCGCAAGTCGGTAGTCGATGACACAGGGGGATACTCTCGACGGTCAGCGAGCGATCTTCATAGATAACCTGATGGCGAGTGGTATCAACCTCATGGAACACCACCTCATAGCCAAGATCCCGGCAAAAGAACTGTATCTGTTGATGTAGCATATCACCAAGAGCCGCCGGACCATGAACATGTAGTTTTGCCGTACGACCGAGAAGTCCGAACGTGGATATCATGCCGATGAGTCCAAAGCAATGGTCACCATGCAAATGAGAAATAAACACGTGACTAAGCTTCGTGAAACGAGCATGACAGCGACGTAGCTGCATCTGCGTACCCTCTCCACAATCAATCATCATCAGTTTGCCGCGAATTTCAACAAGCTGCGAAGAAGCATAGTGGCGAAGTGTAGGCAGAGCGCTGCCACAGCCAAGGATATGGACACGAAACGGCTCCATGACTACATCTTAAAGTCTTCGAATGAAGACTCTTCTAGTTGTACTTTATCTTCTCGATAGCGTACCTTCTGACGGGTGTACTCAAACGTCTCTTCCTCGTCATAGGATTTATCGACCGTCCTGAATACCAACGAGTCGTTGCCAAGACTCAAAATCTCATAGAGATTTATTTCTTCATCATCGGCACCACCATCACGGACAGACACAAGTTCCAACATACCATTGGAGATACGCCATGTACGATAGAGGATAGACGTCTGGTCAATACTCTCAGCGATGCCACCCTCTCGGATACTGATACCGATTTCCTCAGAACCATCAATCGGATCAGGCATCACCCAATTGCCCAACAAAGCCGTTTCATTGATAACAAGAGTGGCAAGGGTACGCTCACGATTGGTCAAAACAGCCATACGGTCACCGACATTATAGCCACCAAACACGCGGTTTTTCTCCACAGCATCGGTGACACTAAGATTCAAGGTATCACCAGTATCTGAAATCAGCTGCAGTGTATTCATAGCAGAGCCGTCTCCACAGAGTCCATAGATGGTACTATCTTCATTGAACCACATCACTGAATTTTGATTGTCTTCTTCATTATCGCCCTCGCTTTGCTTCTTATTGCCACCACAACCGGCCAATATCAGGGTTGCGAAAACTGCCATAAGCAGTAATAGTGATGATTGATTGTTCTTCATATTTTCAGTGTTATTAATTATTCTTGTTGTTTAGCCTCATTCCACAATGCATCCATCTCTGCCAGTGTCATCTCTGAGAGCGGACGGCCCGCGCGGATGGAGTGTTGCTCTATGTAATTGAAACGGCGGATGAACTTCTGGTTTGTATGTTCTAATGCATTGTCGGGATTAAGTTTGTAAAGACGGGCGGCATTAATAACCGAGAAAAGGAAATCGCCTAATTCCTCGGTAGAACGTTCACGGTCTTCACGGCGTAGCTCTGCTTCCAACTCATCAAGTTCCTCACGCACCTTTGCCCAGACATCCTGCTTATCCTCCCAGTCAAAACCAACATTACGAGCCTTATCCTGAATGCGATAGGCCTTGATAAGCGAAGGCAGCGATGCAGGAACTCCTGAGAGAACTGTTTTGTTGCCATCCTTCTCCTTCAACTTAATCTGCTCCCAACTTTCCAGCACAGCCTCAGCATCCTTTGCGACCGCATCGCCATAAACATGTGGATGTCTGAATATCAGTTTGTCGCACAACTTATTGCAAACGTCTGCAATATCAAACGTTTCCTTTTCTTCCCCTATCTTTCCATAGAACACAACATGCAAAAGCACATCGCCAAGTTCCTTACAAATCTCGTGCTGGTCATCACGGATAAGGGCATCACAAAGCTCATAGGTTTCTTCTATTGTATTGGGGCGCAGACTCTCGTTGGTCTGTTTGCGGTCCCAAGGACACTCTACACGTAGACGGTCCATCACATCAAGCAACCGTCCAAATGCTTCCATTTTTTCTTCTCTTGTATGCATTTTCTGTGTTATGGCTTCTGTTTTTCCGGGCAAAGGTAAACATTATTTTCCATTCCACCAATCTTTTTGCCGAAATCTTATCGCTTTTCGGTAGAAAAGTTGTACCTTTGCAGCCGTTTATCTATTAGAATATGGAAATAGCAAGTAAATACGATCCCAAAGAGGTCGAAGGTAAATGGTACCAGTATTGGCTGGACAACAAACTATTCAGTAGCAAACCCGACGGACGCGAGCCCTATACGATTGTGATTCCGCCGCCCAACGTAACAGGTGTGCTCCACATGGGTCACATGCTGAACAACACCATTCAGGACATCCTGGTGCGCCGTGCCCGTATGGAAGGCAAAAATGCCTGCTGGGTACCAGGCACCGACCACGCCTCTATTGCCACCGAGGCCAAGGTTGTCAAGAAGCTCGCCGGCGAAGGCATCAAGAAGCACGACCTGACCCGCGACCAGTTCCTGGAACACGCATGGGACTGGACTCACGAGCATGGTGGCATCATCCTGAAGCAGTTGCGCCGTCTGGGTGCCAGCTGCGACTGGGACCGCACCGCATTCACCATGGACGAGAAGCGCTCGGAGAGCGTTATCAAGGTTTTCGTCGACCTATACAACAAGGGACTTATCTACCGCGGACTCCGCATGGTCAACTGGGACCCCAAGGCGCTGACCGCCCTTTCTACCGAGGAGGTAATCTATAAAGAGGAGCAGAGTCATCTGTTCCACCTGAAATATTATGTTGCCGATCTAGAAAATCTAGAATCTCTAGAATCTCTAGAAGCCGAAGGCAACATCATCCATAAGGATGCCAAGGGCTACTACGCCGTTGTTGCCACCACCCGTCCCGAGACCATCATGGGCGATACCGCCATGTGTATCAACCCGAAGGACCCGAAGAATCAGTGGCTCAAGGGACGCAAGGTCATCGTTCCGTTGGTGAACCGCGTCATCCCTGTCATTGAGGACCGCTATGTGGACATTGAGTTTGGCACAGGCTGTCTGAAGGTGACACCTGCCCACGACACCAACGACTACATGCTGGGCAAGACGCACAACCTTGAGACCATCGACATCTTCAACCCCGACGGCACCATCAGCGACCAGTCGCCTATCTATGTCGGCATGGACCGCATGGACTGCCGTAAGCAGATTGCAAAGGACCTGCAGGAAGCCGGTCTGATGGAGAAGATTGAGGACTACACCAACAAGGTAGGTTACTCTGAGCGTAATCCTGACACAGCCATTGAGCCTCGTCTTTCGCTGCAGTGGTTCCTCAAGATGAAGCACTTCGCTGACATCGCCCTGCCTCCCGTGATGAACGACGAGCTGAAGTTCTATCCTGCCAAATACAAGAACACCTATAAGAACTGGCTGGAGAACATCCAGGACTGGTGTATCTCTCGTCAGCTCTGGTGGGGTCATCGTATTCCAGCCTACTACTACAACGAGAACGACGATTACGTTGTAGCCGAGAATGCAGAGAAGGCTCTTGAGCTGGCTCGCGAGAAGAGCGGCAATGCCAATCTGCAGGCCTCCGACCTGCGTCAGGACGAGGATGCACTCGACACTTGGTTCTCGTCATGGTTGTGGCCGATCTCTTTGTTCGACGGCATCAACAATCCCGGCAACGAGGAGATCAAGTACTACTACCCCACCTCAGACCTGGTAACCGGCCCGGACATCATCTTCTTCTGGGTGGCTCGTATGATCATGGCAGGTTATGAGTATATTGGCGACATGCCTTTCAAGAACGTCTATTTCACAGGTATCGTTCGTGATAAGCTGGGACGCAAGATGTCTAAGTCACTGGGCAACTCGCCTGATCCTATCGAACTGATTGAGAAGTTCGGTGCCGATGGTGTGCGTATGGGTATGATGCTCTCTGCACCTGCAGGTAACGACATCCTCTTTGACGAAGCTCTCTGCGAACAGGGACGTAACTTCAATAATAAGATATGGAATGCCTTCCGTCTTGTCAAAGGCTGGAAGGTGGCCGACATCGAGCAGTCGGAGGCTGGTAAGATTGCCACCGCATGGTTTGAGGCCAAACTGCGCCAGACCAATGCCGAGGTGAACGACCTCTTCAAGAAGTACCGTATCTCGGAGGCCCTGATGGCCGTCTACAAATTGTTCTGGGACGAGTTCTCAAGCTGGTATCTGGAAATGGTTAAACCTGCATACATCAACGGCGAGGCGCAACCCATCGACAAGGCGACATACGCCAAGACACTGGAGTTCTTTGAAATCCTGCTGAAGATGCTCCACCCGTTCATGCCGTTCATCACGGAGGAACTGTGGCAGCACATCTACGACCGTCAGGACGGCGAAAGCATCATGCGTGACAAACTGGTACTGCCCGCTGCCACCGAGGCCGACGACCTGCTGATTGCACAGATTGAGAACGTCAAGCAGATTGTCTCGGGTGTCCGCATGGTCCGTTCCTCAAAGAACATTGCGCCGAAAGAGCAGCTGGAACTGCAATCCGTCGGCAAGAACGACTACGAGGCTTTCATTCCCGCCATTATGAAGATGGCCAACCTCAGTGCCATCAACGTTGTTGCCGAGAAGGACGCAACAGCCTCTGCTTTCATGGTGGGCACCGACGAGTTCGCCGTTCCTCTGGGCAACCTCATTGATGTCGAGGCAGAGATACAGAAGATGGAGGCTCAGCTGCAACATCTCGAAGGCTTCCTCGCTGGCATTCTGAAGAAGCTCAGCAACGAGCGCTTCGTACAAAACGCCCCCGAGGCTGTCGTCGCTATGGAACGTAAGAAGCAAAGCGACTCGGAAGAGAAGATTGCCTCACTGAAGGAGTCTATCGCTGCCCTGCGCAAAAAATAATACATGACAGACTGCATCGAAATCAAAGGCGCCCGGGTTAACAACCTGAGAAACATCAGCGTCAAGATTCCGCGAAACAACTTTGTCGTCATTGCCGGCGTTAGCGGCAGCGGCAAATCGTCACTGGCCTTCGACACACTTTATGCCGAAGGCCAGCGGCGCTATGTCGAGAGTCTGTCGAGCTATGCCCGACAGTTCCTCGGTCGCATGAACAAACCGGAGTGCGACTTTATACGCGGCATCCCACCCGCCATCGCCATTGAGCAGAAAGTCATTTCACGCAACCCACGTTCAACCGTTGGCACGACAACGGAGATTTACGAATACCTGCGGCTGCTCTTTGCCCGCATTGGACATACCTACTCGCCCATCAGCGGACAGGAGGTAAAGAAGCACTCCACCGAGGATATCGTGCAGCAGATGCTCCAGTACCAGAAAGGCACAAAGTTTGTCGTTCTGGCACCTATACACCTGCCCGAGGGACGGACTCTGGAAAAACAGCTCAACGCTTATATTCAAGAAGGCTACGCCCGTCTCTTTGTCAATGGTGACTTCCATCGCATCGATGACTGGTTAGCGGGAGACGGAGAGACCAACCTCTCATCCAGCGCATCAGACATCTATCTGGTCATTGACCGTATGTCCGTTGACGATGCCAAGGACGTCATCGCCCGATTGGTGGACTCGGCAGAGACCGCGTTCTATGAAGGACACGGTGAATGTCGCCTGATGTTCCTGCCCTCAAACATCTGCTATGATTTCTCCATGCGCTTCGAGGCCGATGGCATGACCTTCGAAGAACCGACAGACCAACTATTCTCTTTCAACTCCCCCATCGGAGCCTGCCCGGAATGTCAGGGTTTCGGAAAGGTCATCGGCATTGACGAACGCTTAGTTATCCCCAACACAACGCTCTCAGTCTATGAGGGCTGTGTTGTCTGCTGGCATGGTGAAAAGATGAAAGAGTGGCAGCAGTGGTTCATTCGTCATGCCGCCAAAGATGACTTCCCAATCTTTGAGCCCTACATGAACTTGACACAGCAGCAAAAGGATTGGCTGTGGCATGGACTGCCTTCTGACCGCGGACAGAAAGAGAAACCATGTATCGACCAGTTCTTCCAGATGGTCAAGGAGAACCAATACAAGATACAGTATCGTGTCATGCTGGCCCGCTACCGCGGAAAAACCAATTGTCCAGTCTGTCATGGTACACGTCTGAAGCCAGAGGCCGAATACGTTAAGATAGCAGGACGCAGCATCACCGATCTCGTTCAGATGCCGGTGGTCAGATTGAAAGAATGGTTCAATCAGCTACAACTATCGGAGCACGATGCTGAAATCGGAAAGCGACTGCTTACCGAGATTAACAGTCGATTGCAATTCCTTCTGAATGTGGGACTTGGATACCTAACCCTCAACCGTCTCTCGAACACACTTTCGGGCGGTGAAAGTCAGCGCATCAACCTCTGTACTTCACTCGGAAGCAGCCTCGTCGGGTCACTCTATATCCTCGACGAACCATCGATTGGTCTACACTCGCGCGACACCGATCAGCTCATTGGCGTACTCAAAGACCTACAGGCACTAGGTAACACGGTTGTAGTTGTCGAACACGATGAGGACATTATGCGTGCTGCCGACTACCTCATCGACGTAGGCCCCGATGCCGGTCGTCTTGGGGGCGAGATTGTCTTCGAAGGCAAGGCCGACACCATCACAGACAAGGCATTGAAGAAGTTCCCCAAGAGCCATACCGTAAAATACCTGCTACATGCTGAGGACATCAGCGTGCCGTCATCGCGCCGTCCCTGGAACAATAGCATCGACATTAAAGGAGCCCGCATGAACAACCTGCGCGGTATTGACGTACAGATTCCACTAAACGTCATGACCGTCGTCACAGGTGTCAGCGGCAGTGGCAAGTCAAGCCTCATCAAAGGCATCCTCTACCCCGCCCTGAAGCGACATCTCGGTGAGGTCTTTGATGCTCCAGGCGAATACCTTGGATTAGATGGGAGCATTAACGCAATCAAGCACGTGGAGTTCGTGGACCAGAACCCTATCGGCAAGTCAACACGCTCAAACCCAGCCACCTATGTCAAGGCCTACGATGCCATCCGCGAGCTCTACGCCGACCAGCCGCTGTCACAGCAGATGGGGTTCACCGCACAGTACTTTTCCTTCAATGCCGACGGTGGTCGCTGCGACGAGTGTAAAGGTGCAGGAACCATCACGGTCGAGATGCAGTTCATGGCCGACCTTGTACTGGAGTGCGAAGCCTGTCACGGACACCGATTTAAGCGCGACATCCTTGATGTACGCTTTGAAGGAAAGAATATTGATGACGTGCTGAACATGACTATCAGCGAGGCCCTTGAGTTCTTCGCCAGCAGCCAGCAGCCAGCAGCCAAGAATCTTTGCAAGACCATTGTAAACCGGCTGAAGCCATTGGAAGACGTCGGACTTGGCTACATCAAGCTCGGCCAGAGTTCATCGACACTCTCTGGCGGTGAGAACCAGCGCGTCAAACTGGCTTACTTCATCGGACAGGAACGACAGGAGCCCACGATGTTTATCTTTGACGAGCCGACAACGGGCCTGCATTTCCATGATATCCACCGCCTGTTGCAGTCCTTCAACGCCCTGATAGAACGCGGTCACACCATTGTCATCATTGAGCACAACATGGAAATCATCAAGTGTGCCGACCACGTCATTGACCTTGGTCCCGATGGTGGCGACCGTGGCGGCAATCTTGTCTGTGTCGGAACGCCCGAGGAAATAGCCCATTGCCAGAATAGTCTTACCGGTCATTATCTGCAAGAAAAACTAAAATAATTGTTAAAAAGAGAACAACGTACGGGATTTTTTCGTAACTTTGCGCCGCTTTAAGGATACAATTATACATAGACGTCTGATGGTCAGATAGTTAACGAAAGAATTTTCAAGGTTTAAGATGAGACAATTAAAGATTCAGAAAAGCATCACCAACCGTTCGAGTGAGGCTTTAGACAAGTATTTGGTAGAAATTGGTCGCGCACCGCTGATTAGCATTGACGAAGAAATCGAGCTGGCGCAAAAGATACGCAAGGGAGGTCCTGAAGGTGAACGTGCTAAGGATAAGCTCGTTACGGCCAACCTCCGTTTCGTCGTTTCTGTGGCCAAGCAGTACCAGCATCAAGGTCTGACGCTCACCGACCTCATCGACGAAGGAAACATCGGTCTGATTAAGGCTGCCCAGAAGTTCGATGAGACCCGCGGTTTTAAGTTTATTTCATACGCCGTATGGTGGATTCGCCAGTCCATCCTGCAGGCCATTGCTGAGCAGAGCCGTATTGTGCGTCTGCCCCTGAATCAAGTAGGTTCGCTTAACAAGATCAGCCACGAGATTAATAAGTTTGAGCAGGAACACCAGCGTCACCCGTCAGTGAGCGAGTTGGCCGAGGCCACGCAGATTGACGAGGAGAAGATTGGCCAGTCTATGATGGCCGATGGTCACCACGTCAGTATCGACGCTCCGTTCCAAGATGGAGAAGACAACTGTATGCTTGACGTCATGGCCAGTGGCGACGACTCACGCACCGACCGTCAGGTCGACCACGAGTCAATGGCACAAGAGTTGAACTCTGTTTTGAACAAGGTTCTGAAGGAGCGCGAGATTA
>Ga0310696_10000584_pt1 | contig 56252 bp, 33 predicted proteins | sample AusTroGonzalo_MG_4_FD_203885 | JGI IMG/M metagenome (GOLD analysis project Ga0310696, IMG submission 203885) | Bovine rumen microbial communities from tropical cattle in Woodstock, Queensland, Australia - Gonzalo_02 (v2) (version 2) | ecosystem: Host-associated > Mammals > Digestive system >...
TGCGATGAGTCGCCTTTTAAAAAAGGCTTCTCCAAGAGTGCTTGCAAGGAGGCAATCAAAAGATACGTCAAGGCCAACAAAATTTGTGTGCTGTACGGATGGAAGAGCGACGGCAGTGATATGCGCACTCTCTGCGGAAGCCGGCTTGGCAAGAGATGTTTCGATTTTACCAAGGCTGCTCCTGATGATGCCGTTTTGTGCCATAAAGGCGGCGTTATTTTTAAACCGAAAAATGCGCTTGAATACCGTCAGTTGATAGATTGCGCGGCCGGTTTTCCAGACGACGGTGATGATTGCGGTTATTACGACGGCGACTGTTTTGTCTTCAAATTTAACGGACGGGAAATGATTGTTCAGCTTTGGGATCCTGAAGACTGGGCTCTCACTCCCGATGACGAAGACTATGTGGAGGCGTGACATGTTAAATGCTTTTTTACTTACAGTTCTTCTCGTTCTTTTGCTGGTGCTGTTTTACCGTCTCCGCGTTAATAGCGGCAAATTCAAGCAGAGAGAAGTCGTGCTGCTTTCTGTCTGTGATATCGCCGGCTGCTCTATCGGTCTGATTGCCGGTTTTGCATTAGCCGGAGGCTTCGAAAAACTGAATTATATTCTGCCGTATCTCTCGCATTTCCTGAAAAATATAGTATAACACACAGGTTTTACGGTCGCGTCATATTGAACGAATGTGAAACATCTCCGGGATTCTTCGCTATGCTCAGAATGACGCTGATTGAGAGATGTCATGTAATTACAGGCAGGGTTTCTGAATGTTGGAAATTAAAAATCTTTCGGTGGCGATTTCGGGAAAGGAAATTATTCACGATATCTCTTTTTCTGCGGGAAAGTCGGAAAATATTTCGCTGATAGGGACAAACGGCGCGGGAAAGACGACTCTTCTGCGTGCAGTTTCTTCGCTGCTGAAGCATTCGGGAAGCGTTCTTGCAAACGGTGTCGAAGTTGATTCGATGAACGAGAGGGAGAGGGCAAAACTCATTTCGTTCGTGCCTCAGGGTGCTGAGATTACGGGCGATTTTGAAGTGTATCACTTTCTTGAACTTTCTCGCTATCCTTACCGTAAACCGTGGGAAAAGCTCTCTTCTGAAGACAAAGTTGCGATAGAACATGCACTTGAACTTACCGATACGAAAAAATTCATAACGAGAAAAATCGGAACATTGAGCGGAGGCGAAAGACAGCGCGTTCTTCTTGCGGGAGCGATTGCTCAGGAAAGTGATATTCTGCTTCTTGACGAGCCTCTGACCTATCTAGATCCTGTTCAAAGAATCGGTATTTCCGAAATTATCAGCAGGATTGCCGCGAGCGGAAAACTTGTAATAACCGTAACGCACGAAATTAATGAAGCTCTAGTCTTTTCTGACAGAATTCTTGCTTTGAAAGATGGAAAACTCGTTTTTGACGGAAAACCGAAAGAACTTGTTGAAAGCAGTGCTTTGAAAAATCTTTTTGACAGTGATTTTATAACTTTGGGCGCACCTGAAGGGGACAGACCTCTTGTTTTCCCGAAAGGAAGGTCTCAGTCGTAGAGACTGTTCTGCTTTATATATTCCGCAATTCCTGCCGGAAGAAGAATTTCAGGATTTTTTCCTTCTTTGATCATGCTTTTTATCATTGTGCTTGAAATATCCGGGAGATAAAAACTTCCTTCTTCGTTTTCACCGCGTCCGATAACTATTATTTCGCGGCACATTTCTTCGATTTTATCAAAATCTTTCCATTTTTGCCGCACATCCCAGTTGTCAGAGCCGATCAGAAGTGAAAAATCGTTTTCAGGAAAGTTTTCTTTGAGATATTTGATTAAATCGACAGTGTAAACGACTTCAAGCCCGAGATTTTTTTCTGTGTCGAGTACTTTTACTCTGTTTCCGAAAGGTCCGGCCATGATGCGGCACATCTCAAGCCGTTTGTCAAAGTCGCTCGGATGAAAGCCGAAAGGGTGAGAAAAACTCGGAATGATCCACACTTCATCGAAACCGTATTTTTCAAGTGCAAGAAAGATGCTGAGCTGATGCCCCAGATGCGGAGGATCGAACTTCCCGCCGAAAACTGCCGTATTTATTTTTTGTTTGCTCATTTTGACTCTATCAGCACCTTGCGTATTTCTTCTTTGACTTCCAGTTCTATTTTTTCCTCTCTTAATATTTTCGTGAGTTCTGGAACAAGGTCGGAAAAAGCGGGAATCAAATCTTTAAAAGCCGGGACAAATGCAAGTTTTGACTCTGTGATTCTTATGTCACCGACGGCATTTCCAGTACGAAGCAGCGGAATTACTGTTTCTTTTATGACTTTTATGCCTGCATATTTCAAAATCTCGGCAAAAAGCTCTTTGTGAGCAAGCGGAATATTGTGAAAATCGTAGAACAATCCGCCATTTATAGCTGTTTTTATGAAGTATGGCGCTTTGTCTGAAAAAGATGAGCGCAATTCGTCAGAGCGTTCAAGCGCAAGTTTGTCTTTAAGTATCTGCAAAGCCCTCAGACGGTCATTTTCGCGTTGAGAGAGGATGAAAATAAGCAGAATGTCGGCAGTGGGATATTCTTCCATGGCGACAAGGAGCTTGGCGGTTTGTTTCTGAGAGTCGATCTTGTAGAGGATCATACTCGTCAACTGTTCGATATGTTCTTTCGGAACAAAATCAAGTTTGGGTAGAGATGCGAGATAAAATGCGAGGAAGCCGGTATCAGCATGATCTATAAAACTGTAAAGATCTTTTGATGCAATCTGGACAAGCTGCCTGTTTATATTTTCTGAAAAAGTAAAGCCGAAAAGTTTGTATTTGTTGAATATGAAACTTACGAGATCAATAAGAAGTCCGGTGTCGTTTCCGAGTATGTCAGAGAACATTTCTCTAAGTTCAATGTTGTTGTAAGTTATTGATTTTGTGAATAAATTCTTGATGTTCTCTTTCAGCATGTTTCTTGCGGGTTCAAAAAACATTCCAACTTTGCTGCTATTGGCGGCAGCGTTTTTCAAAAAAACATAAAGAGATGAAATATCAAAAAGACGGTTCGATTTGATCAGATTTTTTATTATCGAATGGAGATCGGCAAAAGCCTCAGCGTTGTCCTGACCTGTTTCAGCAATCTCTTCCAAGCGGCTGATGCAGGCTTTAAGAGGTTTGTCTTTAAACTGTTCCTTCGTGGTCAATTGCTATCCTTTAAATTCGCCTGTAAAAATTTTAAGAGGGATTCCTGATATTATAGTTTCACCTTTGTCATTTATAATATAGTCAATATCGCCACCCGGATATTTTACTGTAAATGTCTGATTTTTTTTGATTTTTCCGATGGTTAGCAGAGTGTTCGCAACAGCTGCACCGCCGGTTCCGCAGGCCATTGTCCGTCCAGCGCCGCGCTCAAAAACATCAACTTTGGCGCAGTTTTTAACGAGATCTATGTTCTGAACAAGCTCGACATTTGTCTCGTATCCGAGTTCGCGCAGTTTCCAGAGTTCTTCGACATCGATACTGGTGCCGTTTTCAGCAATGTAGACAAGGTGAGGATTGCCTGTCGAAATGCCAGTTCTTAAGAATTCGCAGCCGCCGAAATTCATTTTTTTTGTTTCGTCGGTGATGCGTGCCTTTCCGATCATAGCGCTGATTTTGTAGGTGTCTCCCGCTTTTTCGTATCGTGCTTCAAGAAGTCCGTTGCCTGTTTCGATTTTGAGCGGATCGAATGTTAAGCCGCAGTCAGTGATTAGATAAAGCGCGAAGCAGCGGATTCCGTTCCCGCACATTTCGGCTACAGAGCCGTCGCTATTAAAAATCGTCATTTTTGCGTGTGCTTCAGCGGTTTCAGGTTTTGAGTGAAGCAAAATTCCGTCGGCTCCGATGCCGAATCTGCGGTCGCAAAGCCTGACAATATTCTCTTTCGTCAGTTCAAACGAGCCTAAATTGTCCTCGGAGATGATGATGAAATCGTTGCCTGCTGCCGAATATTTAAAAAATCTGACCATTAATTCTCTTCTTTGGAATTGACGATGGTTTCGACGGTTTCGATCTGTTTTTTTACCTGCTGTTCAACTGCTTCCTTAAATCTGAAAACGAAGAATTTGCTGCCGAAGAAGTTGAAGAACATTCCTGCCAGGATGCCGCCGAAGTTCGCAAGGTTGAAGAAACTGTTCGGATTCAAAACGTTGTTGATGAGTATGACATAGACAATGAGTCTCGGTATAAGGGCGAAAAGAGCTACGCCGAAAAATTTTCCGAAAAGTTTGAAAGAAACTCTGTGGTTTTCAGTCTCTCTGCTGAATGTCCAGCAATGGTTAATTAGATAGTTCTGGATTACAGCTGCGACGAAACCTAAAACCGGCGGAATGCAGAGAAGTATTTTGTCGGTAAGTCCGTTTGTGTTGGTGTCAAGATTGATGGTTAAACTGCTCTTCAAAATAAGCAGAACAATGTAGGATATGATCAAATCGGTGACTACACCGAGACTTCCTGTCACACAGAAGCGCATGAACTGGAATTTTGTAATAGCTTTGAAAGCATCATTGAGATTTTTTAAAAATTCTTTCATTTATCCCTCCTTTTTAAAAGATATCCTGACCATTCGTTTTCATTGGTTTTTTCAATAAGTTCGAATTCTTCTTCAAGTCCCATCCGCTTCATAAAAACGGGCGATTCGCTTTCCAGAACGCCGGAAAGTACGAGCCATTTCGAAGTGAGGCGCTTGAGATCGTCCGACAGGAAATAGAGGACTGAAGAGATGATGTTGGCAACTACGAGGTCGTATTTTTCTTCAAATTTGAAAACCGGCTCGCTGCTTAAAACAATAGAATTCTGAACATTGTTTAAAATCAGGTTTTCTGCGGCGTTTTCTATGGCATCGGTATCGTTATCAACTGCTGTGGCACGGATGGAATTTTTAAGTTTGACGGCGGCGATTGCCAGAATTCCTGAACCTGTACCGGCATCAAAAACTGTGTTTATTGTGTTGTCTTTTTGAAGAACATTTTCTACGAAGCCTAAAGCGAGTCTCGTCGTTTCGTGGTGACCTGTTCCGAAGCCTCTGGCGGGGTTTATTATGATGTCGCCTTCATCCTTTTTCCACGGTGGAACAACGGTGAGAGAACCGATTTTTACAGGAACGAAGTATTCCTGCCATGTCTCTTTCCAGTCTCCGTCGGAAATGATTGATATATTGTATTCTTTTAATTGCTCTCTGACTTTTTCGTTCTTTTCAAAATAAAGAACAGTCATGTTTTCTTTTTCTTCACTTCCCAAAAAACCTTCGATTTCAAGAAATTTGTCTGTCGAAGAATCTTTTGGTAACGCTATCTGATACCACTGGTTCATTTCAGCCTCCGGCAAAATTGCCCGCAAGAATAACCAAGGGGGAGGAAAATGCAATTTTTATGTTCTCATACCATCAAATTTTCTTGAAAAAATCCTGTATGTATAAATAATAAGCGCGGCGTGTTAATTTAACTTTGGAGGAACATATGAAACGTGTTTTTAGTCTGATTTGTGTTTTTCTTTTGATTTTCGCTGTTGTTTCGTGCAACAAGAAGAAAAAAGAAGAGAAAACTCTTGAGTTTGAGGAGCAGGTTTCGAAAGAAATTTCTGCCGAAGATGGAGGAACGGTTGAAAGTTCCGACAAAAAGACTTCGGTCGAGATTCCTGGCGGCGCACTTGATGGCGACACGACAATTACCATGACGATTTACGATGCGTCTGAATATTCGGATGAGAAAGGCAAAATCGTCAGCAAGGTAGTCAACTTCGAGCCGAACGGCACGATATTCAAAAAACCCATTGTCATTAAGATGTCTGTTGAAGAGGGTTTTGAAAACAAAATCGTTGCTGCGGCAGTTTACAACGAAACCGAAGGAAAGTGGAGCTACAGCGAAAACGGTGAGCGTGCGGTTCTCGGCAGGGACGAGGCAGGCGACCCGATAATGATGGGAGTAAGTTCGGCGGGAGATCCGATAATGCTGGGTGTAAATTCCGACGGAGCACTTACGGCAGCAGGAGATCCGATAATGAGCAGTGCGGCGGGCGACCCGATTATGCTTGCAGCAGCAGGCGATCCGATAATGGGAGCCGCGGCAGGTGATCCGATAATGAATGCAGCTGCCGGAGATCCTATCATGATGACGACAGGACATTTCACGGAATACACTTTCATTATTATCGACCCGAAAGAACAGAAACCTTCCGACGATTCGGATGATACCGATGATGACGAGCCTGTTGCGGAAACGGATGACGACGAACCGGCGGAAACAGACGATGACGAGCCTGTTGCGGAAACGGATGACGACGAGCCGGCTGACGACACTGACACGCCTGAAAACGACGAAGATCTCATTCCGGAGCCGGAACCTGTTTATTCGGAAGTTATATGCACAGGTTCGAGATCTTGCGTAAATGATTCCATGAATGTCGAAATGTCCGACGATGATAATTTAGGTTATACAAGAGATGCGGCTGCAAAAGGGACTGCAAGTTTTGAATGTCCCGGCGTAAACGATGAATTTTACGGTCAGGATGCGAACTATATAAGCAGAAAATCGTGCGTTCCGCAGAGTTTTGAAAGACTTCCGAAAGCTGCGGCCAATGCAGATGAAGAGATTTATCAGGAGATAAAGGACAATGTCACCGGTCTTATCTGGCTTTACACCGGTGCAAGAGGCAGTTTTGCTGCAATGTCGGATTTGTGCAGCGGTCTTACTTACGACGGTAAAACGTGGAGACTTCCGACTCCGAAAGAGTTTCTCTCGATTGTTGACAGTGACGGTACGGATGTCGCCTTAAGAAAGCTTTATTTCAAGGAGCTTGCGCAATCTTCTGAAGAAGGGGGAAGTTCGTCGTTCTGGACTTCCGAGGAAAGTCTCTATTTCTACAATGACGGAAGCCTTATGACCACAGATCAGGGTTCTGAAAACGCTGTTATGTGTGTAAGCGGAGATGAATACGGACAAGCAGGAAACTATACTTCCGAAACGTTTAATGGCGAAGAGGCGATCCGCGATTCTTCGACAAAGCTTCTGTGGCAGAAGACTTACGTGTCCGATAAAACCTGGAAGGAAGCTCTTAAATACTGTGAAGATCTTGAATATGCGGGATATTCCGACTGGAGACTTCCGAACAAAAACGAGCTCGCGACGCTTCTTGACTATTCAAAGATGCCAATTTCTGAGCCAGAAAGTGAAGATCCGACGGGTGAAGATCCAGAAGGGTCCGATGACGGAGAGACTTCGGATGACGGAGATTATCCGGTGACTGAGCATGTGATTGTTTCATCTTTCCCGGGCATGACGGCCAATGTTTTCGTTTCTTCGACACCCAGAATTTCAACCGGCTACAGTTCTGAGATCCAGCCGTGGGCGGTTTCAATGTATGAAGGAAGGGTCGATTATGTTCTGTCTGACGGTGGAGAAGGTGAAGAAGGTCCGGTGAGATCTGTCAGAGGAATAAGCGGAACACGTTTTTCAGTCCGCTGTGTCAGAAGCGATCTTACGGCTGCTCCGGCTGACGGAATCCCTGAGTGCGACGAAAAAATCGGCTATACACCGTGCAAAAACGGAAATACTGTATGGTCGCCCAAAATGATGCTTTCATCAAATACAGGTGTAGAGCAGTCAGGAGACGGTACAACGTGGCAGGAAATAGCAGAATCATGCCGCAGACTGACTGTAAACGGCAAACGTCAGTGGAGAATCCCGTCTATAGACGAACTCAGAACTCTGGTCGCAGATGACAAGCTGAAAACAGGCGGAACGTGCGGAGTCACGACAGCTTGCATTGACAGTTCATGTTACGACGAGACGGCATGTACACTTGATAACGAAGCTGCATTTGAATCAAAACTGCGCGACTACGGAACTCTTGTTTCCGGAGACGGCGAGGAAGGCATGTGGGCGATATACACTGATTACGGTGCGCTTTCCGAATTCTTCTCCGCTAATGGCGTTATAGCAAGGTGCGTCCTTGACGAAACGCTGCCCGATTACGAATTTCCGTATACACAGGATATTGAGGAAGATGGCCACATTTTATGGTCTCAAGTTTCAGATAACTATATGACTTTTTCCGAAGCGTCAGAACACTGCTCCGGACTTTCGGAAGAAGGTGCTGAAAACAGCTGGAGAGTGCCGACACTTGATGAACTTCGCAGACTTCTGCTGGTTGAGGAGTTTGATACGCCGAATACGAAAGGAAAAAACACTCTTTTCGGCGATGTAGAGTCTCTGTGGTCTTCAGATGAGAATCCTGACAATCAGGAAGAACCCTATATGCTTTTCAATTTCATGTTCGGTTATGAATATTCTGCTTCAGAGTATGTCGGTGCCAGGGTCCGTTGTGTTTCCGGTGGAGAAATGTAGGGACGTGACCTGAAACGTCTCAAACAGCGTTATTCTGAGCGTAGTTAAGAATCTCAGAGATGTTTCGCGTTGCTCAACATGACGGAAATGTTCGGGTGAGGTTTTTATAGGAGGTTTCCATGAAACGCATTGTTTGCCTGATTTTTGTTTTTGTCGCGGTTTTTGCTGTTTCGTGCAGCGGCAAGAAGAAAACGCACGACGAAAAAGATTATGTCGAAGAGGTTTCGAAAGAAATTTCTGCCGAAGAAGGCGGAACTGTCGAGAGTTCTGACGGAAAGACTTCGATTGAAATTCCGGGCGGAGCGCTTGAGAGCGACACTGTTATTACGATGAGAATTTATGATGCCGAAGGTTACAAAGGGACTGACGGCAAGGATGTCATCAGCAAGGTCGTCGAGTTCGAACCAAGCGGCACGGTTTTCAAAAAACCGGTCATGATTACGATGACAGCGCTTGAGGATGTCCATGGCGATATTCTGAGAGCTGCAAAAAAGAAAGTTATCACGGCAGCAGTTTACCGCGAGGAAAAAGGCGAATGGAGCTACAGCAAAACAGGGGCGGCTGTCAAAATTTCCGGGAAAGATGCGGCAGGAGATCCGATTATGACAACAGCGGCAGGAGATCCGATTATGCTCAGTGCTGCCGGAGATCCCATCATGATGACTTCCGATGGTGAGCAGAAAATGCTGAGTGCCGCCGGTGATCCAATCATGGTAACGGCTGCAGGAGATCCGATTATGACGGCTGCGGCAGGCGATCCTATCATGATGACGACAGGGCACTTCACCTCTTACGCTTTTTTTGAGGTAGATGCTGAAGATGAGGAAGGACCAGTTGAAGAGCCTGACACTGAAAGGCCTGTTAAAGAAGATGACTACGAGCCTGCGGAAACTGACGATTATGAACCTGCGGAAACCGATGATGACGAACCGGCTGAAACAGACGATGATGAACCGGCTGAAACAGACGATGATGAACCGGCTGAAACAGACGATGATGTTATTCCCGAGCCGGAACCGCAGTATTCCAAAGTTGTCTGCACGAATATGACGATCTGCACGAATGACAATGGCGAACAGATTGTTTGTCCTGCGGAAGATACAGAGTTTTACGGTCAGGATGCGCAGTATGCGGCAAGAAAATCGTGTGTTCCGCATCACTCCTTTGAAAAAATCCCGAAAAGCGGAATTGTTGAAAACGATTTTGTCGAGGTCAAGGACAATTCCACCGGTCTTACGTGGCTTTTCACCGGAGAAAAAGGAACTTACGAAGACCTTAAAACCGGTTGCGACATTTCCTACGGCGGAAAGGAGGACTGGAGACTGCCGACTCCGAAAGAGCTTTCCACGCTCGCCCACAATGAGATGCTTTTCCGGGATATTCCGGCAGTTGAACCGTTTTATTTTGGTGAGATTTTTGAAAGTGACGAAGAGAGCAGCTATTTCGGAACTTACGCATGGAGCTCGGCCGAAGGTTATCTCTATTCGTTTGAAAACGGAGGGTTCCTGCCTCTGGATTTATATGCGCAATATTCATCTTATTTCACGGACGGTCTTCTTGCCTGCGTAAGCGGCAAGGAATACGGAAAAGTCAAGGCGGCAAATTACGTTCCTCTTGCTGAAAGTGAAGGAAATGTGATTTTTGATGCCGGAACAAACCTTTACTGGCAGAGAGATTCCGCTCAGATAGACTCGTGGAAAGAGGCACTTTCTTACTGCGAAAACCTCGAATATGCGGGGTATGACGACTGGAGACTTCCCAACAAAAACGAGCTTCTGAGTCTTGTCGACTATTCAAAAGCAGGCACGGAAGCGGAAGTTTTTTCATCGTTCCCGGGCATGACACCCGATATTTTCTGGACTTCGACAGGTTCAAACCACGGAACGTGGCTTATTTATATGAAAGACGGAACTTTAGGTACAACCAGTGATGAAGGCGGAGGAGGTGTCGTCGTCGATGCGAGAAGCCTCAAAAGAGACGAAATTGAAGCGGAGGAAGAGGAATACGAGCCTCGCCCGGCAGTGCGCTGCGTAAGAAGTCTTCTTGATGAAAAAAACGATATTCCGGCATGCGGAGAAACAGGCATCGCGCCCTGCAAAGACGCAAACGGAACAATCTGGTCATCAGTCATATATCCTAAATTTTTTGCCGGTTTCGACAAAGAGCTGATCCATGAAAGCGGAGGCGGAGGTTGTGGAGGCGAATGCAGAGGCTCTGACAAATCAGTAAGCTCTCTCTATTCTTATTCTATGATTGATGTGTGCCGTGATCTTTACGAAAGCGGCTCGCACAAGTGGAGACTTCCGACGATAGACGAGATCCGTTCGCTTGTTACGACCGATAAACTCAAAACCGGCGGAAGCTGCGGTGTAACCAATGAACATTTTGAAAGTTCTGATTTCACTGAGGAAGCCTGCACAGGCGACGATTCCTCGGAAACAATTCTTTTTGATTACGGATTTATGCTTTCAGGAACAACATATTTTGACGATGGTGAAATCAGTATTCTTGAATTTTGGGGTGTGAGCGTAGAGGAGGGTGTACTTGCGGCTATTTCCGGAGAGATCCCGCTTTCGGAACTTGCCCAGAGGTGCGTTCTCGACGAAACTCTCAATTACGAGGAAACGCCGTATCTTGATCCTGAAACGGGGCTTCTCTGGTCCGATATTTCATCAGATTATTTATATTTCGAAGAAGCGGAAGATTACTGTTCCAGTCTTATGGAAGGGACGGATCGCTACTGGAGACTTCCGACTGTGGATGAACTCCTGACGCTTGTTGTAAACTGCAGCGAAGAGGAGGCTCCGTGCCCGATGGATCTGAACGGAAAATACTCCATTTTCCGCGATAACTCAGATTTATGGTCGTCAGAAGAGGTCGGGAACGATCATTACATTGTCTATTTTGAAGATGCCTCTGTTTGGAAGGGGCATTATAGTTCATACACCCGCTGCGTTTCCGACGGACCCAACCCGTGCAACAACGATCCGTGCAGCGCGTTCGAACATACGACAGGATGCATTCCTGAATCGGCGGAAAAATACTTCTGTGAGTGCGAATCGGACTATATCTGGACCGAGAACGGCTGCAAAACAGGAACAGAGTTTGATTAAAACAGGAGGCAGGCATGAAACGCTTTTTTTATATTGTTCTCGTTTTTGTGTGTCTCCTTTCCGTTGTTGCATGCGGAGGCAAAAAAACGAATAACGGTGGCGGCAGCGCAGCGCAGCTTGTTGAAGAGGTTTCGCAGGATATCTCTGCTGATGAAGGGGGAAAAATCGAGGCAGAAACCAAGGATGAGGCTGTATCTATTGAGATTCCTGCTGGAGCTCTTGACGAAGATGTGAAAATCACGATGAAAATTTATGATGCCGAAGGTTACAAAGGGACTGAAGGGCTTGATGTAATCAGCAAAGTAGTCGAATTCGAGCCCAGCGGTACGGTTTTCAAAAAGCCCGTCATAATCGCTATGAAAGCACTTAAAGATGTCGGAGACGTCACAAAAGCGGCTAAAAAGAAAGTCATAACGGCAGCAGTTTACCGCGAGGAAAAAGGCGCATGGAGCTATAGTCCGATTGGTAAAGCAGTGAAGATTTCAGGACGCAGCGAAGGTGGAGACCCGATAATGACAAGTGCGGCAGGGGACCCGATAATGCTGAATGCGGGTGGAGATCCGATTATGATGCCGAGCTCGGGCGGTGATCCGATAATGCTGAGCGCTGCGGGTGATCCAATCATGGTTACGGCTGCCGGAGATCCGATAATGACAAGCGCAGCCGGAGATCCGATAATGATGACGACAGGCCACTTCACGTCCTACACATTCCTTTTCGTTGATTTTGATGACGAAGCAAAGCCGGATGACGATATTACGGACACCGAAATAACGGATATTGATGACGGCGACACTAGTGAACCTGATGATAACGAACCGCTTGACGATACAGACACTTCGGATAACGATATGCCTGATAGCGAAATAACGGATATCGATGATAACGACGATACAGAAGAGAGTGACAGCGACACTCCTGAGCCTGACGACACCGACAGTGAACCGGCAGGTCCTGATCCTTGTGACGGAAATCCGTGCGAAGATATCGCTCATTCTGACGGTGAGTGTTATGTGGTTTACAATACCGATCATGTCAAAACTTTCAGCTGCGGCTGTGAGGCTCCGTATTCGTGGGACGGCTCGAAGTGCTCGAGCAGCTGTGCAGATGATCCGTGTTCGACAGTACAACACTCAAACGGAATATGTTACCCGAAACCGAATGACGAATATGAATGCGGCTGCGCGGAAAACTACTACTGGGAAGACTCGACAAAAAAGTGTGACAACCCGTGTCTGGCAGATCCGTGCGGCAGTGTTTCACACGCCACAGGATGCGTTCCGAAAACGGGAACCGAATATGTCTGCACCTGCGAAGAGCTCTACGCATGGGAGAACTCGACAAAGAAGTGCGTAAGTCCGTGCGATTCAAGCCCGTGCGCGGCATTCGAACATGCGACTTACTGCACGGCGAAGGCATCTGACTTCTATGTCTGCGGCTGCGAGGACGGTTTCTACTGGTGGGGAACGGTGAAAGGATGCTCTACTGAACAGCCGGTATTCGGCAGAATCTGCACTTCACAGCTTAAATGCTACGACGAAAACAGGGAAATTCCGTGTCCGGCACCGGGCGAACTTTTCTACGGACAGGATGCGAACAAGGCGCGTGAAGGTCTGTGCGCTCCGAAGAGTTTCACACTTCTTGATACTGGAATCGAAAATGAACAAATCGTTCACGACAACAATACCGGTCTTGAGTGGATGAAGCGTCCCGATAGCGGAAGCTGGAGATGGGACAATGCCAAGTCACACTGCAACAACCTGAGTTACGGCGGTTACGATGATTGGAGAGCACCCACTCCGAAAGAGTTTCTGACTATCGTTGACAACGACAAAAAAAATCCTTCGCTGGATATGAACTATTTTGATTATTCAAACGACAATGTATGGACATCCGCAAAACAGGCCAACCCCAACGACACGATGTACTGGGCTATTGATTTCGATTCCGGAGAATTGAAGCGCATTGCAAACAACTCATACACTTATGTGCGCTGTGTCCGCGGCGATACAATGCCCGAAAGCTCGTTCATGATTCCGGACATCTACGCGGAAACCGAAGAGAAGATAGTTGTCGATACACTGACCGGACTTCAGTGGCAGTATAACGATTCGGCCATCAGCGACCACGACTCTTTCTGGCGCAAAGCTATGGAATACTGCGAAAACCTGACTTATGCGGGATTCTCTGACTGGAGGCTTCCCAACAAGGATGAGCTCGCGACGATTGCCGATTACGGCAGATACAACCCGGCATCTTCTTTCCCCGACATAGCGAATGTCAATGACTTGCTTACTTCCACCACAATACCTGAAGAGACCGATGCCTCATTCCAGCTTTCTCTGCCGGACGGTGTTTTGGAAAGTTCGTGGTGGAAGACTGAGGGATCATCGACAACTTATCATGTCCGCTGTGTGAGGAACTAGGGAATCTAGGGTGTTTAGGGAGCGGCGGATGTGTTTCCCATTTTTCTTGAAAAATTCTGTTATATATAAATAATGCTCCGACAAAATTTTTTGTGGGAGATTTTTTTATGAAACGCATTTTTACTTTGGTTTTGGTTATTTTTTTGGTTTTTCTTGCTGCTTCTTGCGGCGACAAGAAAAAAAAGGATGTCGTAAAGGAGAAGGTAACGCAGGAAGTTTCTTCCGAAGAAGGCGGTACTGTCAAGACTTCTGATGAATCAGTTGCCATTGATATTCCAAGCGGCGCTCTTGAAGGAGATACGACTATCACGGTGACGGTTTATGAATCTTCGCACCATGCTACGGCTGAAGGCGAACAAGTCATGAGCCAGGTCGTTGAGTTTGAACCGAGTGGAACGATTTTCAAAAAACCCATCATCATTACGATGAAAAGTACCGAAAACATAAAGAACAAAGTCGTTGCGGCTGCTGTTTACAACGAGGCAAAGGGCGAATGGAGCTACAGCCAAGGTGCGTATGCGATCCTTATGGGCCAGGATGCGGCAGGCGATCCGATTATGCAAAGTGCGGCTGGCGATCCTATCATGCTGAACGCAGCAGGCGATCCGATTATGCAGCAGGCGGCGGGAGATCCGATAATGATGGCTGCCGCAGGTGACCCGATCATGCTTGCAGCGGCGGGAGATCCTATCATGACGAATGCAGCCGGTGATCCTATCATGAATTCGGCTGCGGGTGATCCTATCATGATGACTACAGGTCACTTCACGGCTTACACATTCATCGCTATTGATCCGAAAGAACCTGTTGAAGAGCCGGATGATGCTGACGATAAAGACGATGAGGATAACGAGGATAAAGATGGCATCGATGACGTTGATGACGTGGACGATACCGATGAGGATATATACGTTCCGGAATGCGGAAACGGCAAAGTTGACGAAGGCGAAGAATGTGACAAGGGTGCCGAAAACGGCAAAACCGAATGCGCTTACAACGAAACGTCCTGCCAGGTTTGTACTGATGACTGTCAGATCGCTGAAGGAGCCACTTCTTTCTGCGGCGACGAAGTAAAAGATACTGCAAATGGTGAAGAGTGTGACGAGGGCTTCAGCAACGGCGTCATTAACTGTGAATACGGCGATGAGAACTGCACCGTCTGCACGGCTGACTGCAAGATTGCTGAAGGAACCACTTCTTTCTGCGGTGACGGAATCGTTGATGAAAATGTTGAAGACTGCGATGACGGTGCAAATAACGGACAATACGGTTACTGCAACGCTGACTGCAACGGTCTGGCTCCGCGCTGCGGCGATGACTATGTAGATGAAGAATACGGCGAAGAGTGCGATGACGGCGTACTCAACGGAGAATACGGTTACTGCAACACAACATGCAACGGTCTTGCTCCCCACTGCGGCGACGGCAATATCGACACAGCAAACGGTGAAGTCTGCGACAACGGAGCGGATAATGGAAATACCGACTGCGCTTACGGCGAAACAAGCTGCACAGTCTGCGCATGGAACTGTCAGCCGGAAGAGGGCTATGTTTCATACTGCGGCGACGGACTTGTCGACGAAGAACACGGCGAAGTCTGCGATAACTCCGGTGAAAATGGCAGAACAGACTGCGATTACGGCGATGAGAGCTGCACGCTCTGCAACAGTAACTGCCAGCCGGTTCAGGGTGCAACTTCCTACTGCGGCGACGGAGTTGTCGACGGAAGTAACGGTGAACTCTGCGACAAAAGAGAGGAGAACGGAAGAACAGACTGCGCTTACGGAGAAACAAGCTGCACGGTCTGCACGTCATACTGTCAGCCGGACGATGGCAATGTTTCCTACTGCGGTGACGGAAATGTCGACGAAGATCACGGTGAAGTCTGCGATAAGGCTGCTCCGGGAGTCGGTGACGGTTTCGGAACGGGCAACAGATGTTCAGACGACTGCACGGTAAACTGCTTCGATCACGCTACATGGAACGGCACGGAATGTGTTCCTGACACGATGGATAGTGATTGCGAAGGTCTTCCTGCAAATGCAGAGTGGAACACAGTTCCGTCGATTACCCAGACATGGAGCGGCGAAACATGGCTTCCGGTAACAGACGGAGTTTACAACGAAGAAGCAAGCACCAAAGAGTGCCGTTTCAAATGCAAGGAAAACTATAACTGGAATGAAAACGAGGGAGTCTGCGTAGCTGCAACCAAACAGGCTGACTGCTCCGAAATTCCTGCAAACGCGCAGTGGAACACTGTTTCGAGAATTACCCAGACATGGTCAGGCGAAGAATGGCTTCCGTCGGCAACTTCGGTTTACAGTACCGATGACAGCACCGAGGACTGTTTCTTCAAATGCAAGGAAAATTACGAGTGGAAAGACAATTCTTGCGTAGCTTCGATCAGAGAAGAGGTCGAGTGCGAAGACCTTCCTGACAACGCACAGTGGAACCATTCCGGAATCATTACTCAGACATGGAGCGGCGAATCGTGGCTTCCGTCGGAAACTGCTTCCTACAACACAAATCCCGGCGAAACTGTTGATTGCAGCTTCAAATGCAATGAAAACTATAATTGGAATGCTAATAACGGGACTTGCGTAGCAGCAACCCAGCAGGTTAACTGCTCCGAACCTCCTGCAAATGCAGAGCGGAACACGGCTACGTCAATCACTCAGACATGGAGCGGCGAAGAATGGCTTCCGTCGGCAACTTCAGTTTACAGCGATGAAGCAAGCACCGAAGAATGTTTCTTCAAATGCAAGGAAAATTACGAATGGAATATCGGGGAAGAAGCCTGCGTAGCTCAAACCAGATATGAAGACTGCTTAGATCTTCCTCCAAACGCGCAGTGGAACACGACTGAGTCAATCACTCAGACATGGTCGGGTGAAGCATGGCTTCCTTCATTAAGCGGAGTATACAACGAAACGGCAAGTACTGAAGAGTGCCGCTTCAAATGCAATGAAAATTACGAGTGGAGTAACGGATCGTGTGTTGCTCAGACCAGACAGGAAAATTGTTCTGAACCTCCTGCAAACGCAGAGCGGAACACGGCTTCGTCGATAACACAGACATGGTCGGGCACAGCATGGCTTCCGGTAACAGACTCAGTTTACAACGAAACGGCAAGCACTGAAGAGTGCCGCTTCAAATGCAAGGAAAATTATAATTGGGATGGTGAGAATGAAGCTTGCGTAGCTGCAACCAGACAGGCTAACTGCTCAGAACCTCCTGCAAATGCAGAGAGAAACACGGCTCAGTCGATTACCCAGACATGGAGTGGTGAAGAATGGCTTCCGTCTACAACTTCGGTTTACAGTGCCAGTGAAAGCACAGAAGAATGCTTCTTCAAATGCAAGGAAAATTACGACTGGAGTAACGGATCGTGCGTTGCTCAAACCAGACGTGTTGACTGCACAGATCTTCCTGATAACGCTGAGTGGAACATTGTTTGGTCGATCACCCAGACATGGTCTGGCGAAGAATGGCTTCCTGCATTAAGCGGAGTCTACAATGAAAAGGCAAGCGAAGAAGAATGTCACTTCAAATGTTCCGAAGGATACGAATGGAACGCGAATACTTCCACATGCGATCCTGAACCCCGCTGCGGTGACGGCATACTCAACGGTGATGAAGTCTGTGACGACGGTGACGAACACAACGGTCAGTATGGTTACTGCTACGAAGGTTGCACCGGATGTGACGACGAGTACCATGTTGAAAACGGTCACTGTGTTTCGAACTCCGGTGAGTACACTGAATGTGAAGGAGAACTTCCGGATTATGCTGAATGGGTAAATGACACTTATTATCGTTACTGGGTAAATGAAGGCGATCACGGCGATGCTACAGGATACTGGTATGTAGCTGAACCGACCTACAGTGAAGAAGAATATACCGACTGCTCCTTCAGATGTCTTGACGGTTTCGAGTGGAATGAAGATCTCGAAAAGTGCGAATGTCCTCAGGATCGTCTGCTCAACGACACTGATCCGGATGATCCGTACTGTGCTCTTACGGGAAACAATGTTACCGATTGCAGTGCTAAACCTGAAAATTCGGTATGGACAGACAACGGTCAGCACGGTCAGTATATTTTCAGCATGACATTCCAGGTAACAACGCAGTATGCCGGCGGCGACACCTGTGACTGCTGCTTCGACTGCGCAGAAGGCTTCCACTATCTTGATGATAGAGGTGAGTGCGAATCCGACACCAGAGCTCCTGAAGAATGTCCGGACTCACCGACTAATACCGAATGGGTAGGAAACGGCTATTACACGCCGGTCTGGAACGGTGAAATATGGAGCACGCCGCAGCCGGTTTACGACGAATCCGGTGAATCCGACTGCTCTTACAGATGCAAGGAAAACTATCAAATAAGCTATGAGTCGGGACGGTGTATTGCTGCAACCAGAGATGGTATTGAATGCGACGGGCTTCCTGATAACGCGGAGTGGAACGGCTCGGGAATAATCTCTCAGACATGGACCGGTCAGGAGTGGTATCCGTCATCAACGGCTTTCTACAGCACGGAGATTCCGCCGATGGAGGATTGCAGCTTTATGTGCAATAAAGTTTCCTATTGGAATGAACAAACGAACGAATGTGAGGGATTGTAGAGACGTGACCTGACACGTCTCGTTTTTGACCTCACCTCTAACCCCTCTCGGTGGCGAGGGGAACAAAAAGGTAAGGTTTTTATAGGAGGTTCTTATGAAACGGTTTTTAAGTCTGATTTGTGTTTTTCTTCTGATTTTTGCTGTTGTTTCCTGCGGCGGTAAAAAGAAAAACGAGGAAAAACCGGCGTATGAAGAACAGGTAACGCAGGAGATTTCGGCAGAAGAGGGCGGAACGGTAAAAAATTCCGACGAATCTGTTTCAATCGAAGTTCCCGGCGGTGCTCTCGATGAGAACCTGACCATCACGATGACGATCTATGATGCACAAGATTATGTCGGCACGGAAGGCCAGAAAGTTGTAAGTAAAGTCGTAGAATTTGAGCCTTCAGGCACAGTTTTCAAAAAACCTGTCATAATCAGAATGGCTGCGACCGAATCATTTGAAAATCAGGTTGTAACGGCGGCAGTTTACCGCGAATCGAAAGGCGAATGGAGCTACAGTGAGCATGGTACTTATGCTGTTCTCCAGGGCAGAGACGCGGCAGGAGATCCGATTATGACAACTGCTGCGGGCGATCCGATTATGCTTAGCGCGGCAGGAGATCCTATTATGATGGATGCTGACGGAAATTCGAGTTCGCTCTGTGCTGCCGGAGATCCTATCATGCTTGCTTCAGCAGGAGACCCGATCATGTCAAACGCGGCAGGAGATCCGATTATGAATGCTGCAGCGGGTGATCCTATCATGATGACAACCGGTCACTTTACGGCATATACTTTCATCACGCTTGATACAGGAAAACCGGTTGGACCTGATGATATCGATGATACCGACGACACTGACGATACAGAAGAACCGGTTGATGACGGCGACAGCGAACCCGCCGAAACCGACGATGATAAGCCGGCTGAAACCGATGACGATGAGCCGGTTGTTGAAGAAGATGACGACGAACCGATAGATGACGACGACGATGATACGGAACCTGTTGACGATGATACGACTCCGGCCCAACCAGGTATTTACTCGAAAGTTCTCTGCACGGGTCAGATTCACTGCAGCAACGGCGGCGGCTCGGTTATTGACTGTCCGGCGCCGGGTGAAGATTTCTACGGACAGAACGGCAGCTATATCGGAAGAAAATCGTGTGTTCCGCATAAGTATACGAGAATTGTGCCGGCTGAAGAAGAATCTCCTGAAGGCGATGATCCGACGGGCGGCGATCAGACGTCTTCCTACATTCAGGTCGTTGACGAAAGCACCGGTCTCAGATGGGCTCTGGTAAACGGGAGTGCAACCTGGGAAGAAGCAAAAGCGGCATGCGAAAATCTTGAATACGGCGGTTTTGAAGACTGGAGGCTTCCGAGCGCGAAAGAGTGGCTGAGCATTGCCGACCACGACAGATTATCTCCTGCTCTCAGATATTTCCATTTCGGCGAATTTCTTTATGATTCCAGCTACTGGACAATGACGCCGGCCGCAGAAAATGATGGCAGTTACTTGATTTTCGGAACTTATTATGCCGTGCTCTCTTACGAAACCGGAAGCTACTCGAATTATTTTGCCTGTGTCCGCGGCGACGAATACGGCAAAGCGGTTGAAGGAAGTTTCTCGGTTCTTACGCAAGAAGGAGACGAAATAGTCAAGGATTCCGCAACGAATCTCGTATGGCAGAAAGGTTATGCCGCTGAGCTGGATTGGAAGGCGGCTTTGGCTTACTGCGCGAACCTGAACTATGCAGGATATACCGACTGGAGGCTTCCGAACAAAAACGAGCTTCTGAGCCTTGTTGACTATGAAAAAACGACGAAGCCGATTTCGATGTTCCCTGGAGACGAAGGCGATTATTTCTTCTCTTCGACATTCGGCTACTATTACGGCGGTCCCGACGGCGCTTTAATTATCAATACGGAAAACGGAGAAATCAGTACTGCCGATGCCGATGAAGACGGACCTTTTGTCCGCTGCGTCAGGTCGGATACAGAGCCCGACACGGGAATTCCGCTTTGCGATGAATCGCACTACGCTCCGTGCGAGGACGCTTCGACCCATTATGTCTGGTCTCAGGTCGATTTTATCCAGGCAGATTTAAGCTGGAAAGAGAAGGCGGTTCAGTGCCGCGAATCGAATTTCGGCGGTATATCGCAGTGGAGAATCCCGACAATAGACGAGATCCGCACGATCCTTACTTCAAGCGAGAAGCTGAAAACAGGCGGAGAGTGTCCTGTAACCGATGCATGCAGCGATTTCAGCGCCGGATGTTTCGACGAGGAAGACGAAGAAAAGTGCATAGAAGAGGACGGGTTTGAGACCTCTCTTTACGATTACGGTGCATATATTTTATCCGGAACGATTGCAGGAGAGTCTGAAGGCGTTTACTACGCATGGGCTGTCAATACGATGGGCGGATCGCTTACAGCCCTGTCAATAAACAACTCAGATAATTATTCGGTTTCAAGGTGTATAAAGGACGATTCTCTTCCGAATCCGGAATTTCCTTACACCGACAGCGCGAGCGGCCTTGTCTGGTCGGAACGCTCGGCATCTGACTTGTCCTGGTATGAAGCTGCGGCATACTGTCAGGATCTTGTCGAAGGCGGTTCGAACAACTGGAGAGTTCCGACGATGGAAGAAGTCAAAACTCTTGTCAAAAACTGTCCGGAAGGCGATTGCAAGCCTGATGCTGCCGGAAAATACTCGGCTTTAGGCGAACTCAGCACACTTTGGAGTTCAACAGTCTTAACTTATGAATCCACAAGTTATTTTATGGGATTGGATTTTATGACCGCTTCACAAAAATCGTGGGATTCCCAATACAATGAAGAAAAAGTCCGCTGCGTCAGAAGCGTTTCCGATCCGGCGAATGCTTCGGAAATACAGTTCCCGTTTGAAATTTACGACCTTCTCTGGTCCAAGGTTTCCGACTATACGACTTATTCCGTAAGCGAATCACAGGCATACTGCGACAGCCTTAACGCCGAGAATTACGGCGGAAAAAATAACTGGAGACTCCCGGAAATATCGGAAGTCGCCCTGCTTATTAGGAAAAGTGTCTGCCCGAACAAGGATGATTTCGTGACAAGCGAGCCTCCCTACAGAAGATGTTCCGGATACTCGTTTGACGGTTTTTCGATATTCGGCGATATGTTAAACCTCAAATCGTCCAGTAAATATGACTTTGATTTTGCCAGCGGCCAGATGGATTACTATAACTCTGGATATGTCCGCTGTGTTGCTGATCTTGATGAAGACGGTGTGTAAATTCTGACCTCACCTCTAACCCATCTCCATGGTGGCGAGGGGAACAAAATGGGTGAGGTTTTTATAGGAGGTTCTTATGAAAAGGTGTTTGATTCTGATTTGTGTTTTCCTTTTGATTTTTGCTGTTGTTTCCTGCGGCGGTAAAAAGAAAAACGGGGAAAAACCGGCGTATGAAGAGCAGGTAACGCAGGAGATTTCGGCAGAAGAGGGCGGAACGGTAAAAAATTCCGACGAATCTGTTTCAATCGAAGTTCCCGGCGGTGCTCTCGACGATAATATGACTATCACGATGACGATTTATGATGCCAAAGGTTATGTCGGTACAGAAGGCCAGAAAGTTGTAAGTAAAGTCGTAGAATTTGAGCCTTCAGGCACAGTTTTCAAAAAACCTGTCATAATCAGGATGGCTGCGACTGAATCATTTGAAAATCAGGTTGTAACGGCCGCAGTTTATCGCGAATCGAAAGGCGAATGGAGCTACAGTGAGCATGGTACTTATGCTGTTCTTCAGGGAAAGGACGCGGCAGGAGATCCGATTATGACAACTGCTGCGGGTGATCCTATTATGCTTAGCGCAGCGGGTGATCCTATTATGATGGATGCTGACGGAAATTCGAGTTCGCTCTGTGCTGCGGGAGACCCTATCATGCTTAGCGCAGCAGGTGATCCGATTATGACAAACGCTGCCGGTGATCCGATAATGACCGCAGCAGCGGGTGATCCCATCATGATGACAACCGGTCACTTTACGGCATATACTTTCATTACGCTTGATACGGGAAAACCGGTTGAACCCGACGACACCGACGATATAGAAGAACCGGTTGATGACGGCGACAGCGAACCTGCTGAAACCGATGACGATGAGCCGCTTGTTGAAACAGATGATGATGAACCGGCCGAAACAGACGATGATGAACCGGCAGAAACGGATGACGACGAGCCGGCAGAAACGGATGACGATGAACTGGTTGATGAAGACATAACTCCGGCTGAGCCGCCTGTTTACTCAAAAGTTATCTGCACCGGTCAGACCCACTGCGCCAACGGAGAATCGCTCATCGAATGCCCTAATCCAGAAGAAGATTTTTACGGACAGGATGCCCAGTATGCCGGCAGAAAGTCTTGTGTTCCGCAAAAATACACAAAAGTTGCTCAGGCTGAAGACGGAGTACAGACAGGCGAAGTGACGGCCTTAATCAATCAGGTAATTGACGAAAACACCGGCTTGAGATGGGCAGTTTTGGATGAAGAAGCAAGCATGACTGAAGCGCAGGAACGGTGCGAAAATCTGAATCTCGGTGGTTTTGAAGACTGGAGAATACCTACTCCGAAAGAGTTTTTGACTATCGCTTACCACGATAAATGCATGCCTTCCCTCAAAGGATACTATTTCAATCTTGAATACGGCAACACATACTGGACAAATGCTTCAGCCGCTTCTGTAGGGTTTGAGGACGAACTTCGGACTTTTGATACCTCATACGGCGGTCTCGCAGGCTCTGCCAGTTCAATCACGCAGGGTGTCAGGGTTATGTGTGTCCGTGGCGAAGAATACGGCAAAATCGAAAGTGCTGGTATATACGAAGAAAATGTTGAAAACGGGACTGTTTTTGACAGCTCCACGAACCTTATGTGGCAGAAAAGTTCGGTTGGAAACAAGACCTGGAAAGAGGCTCTTGCATACTGCGAAAACCTGAATTATGCGGGGCGCAATGACTGGAGACTTCCCAACAAAAACGAGCTTATTACACTTTTGGATTACTCAAAAGCGGAGGCTCCTCTTTCGCAGTTCCCCGGAATGACGGGAGAAAAGTTGTGGAGTTCAACTTTTGAAACTTATTACGGCGGTTCGCAGGGTTCATACTACATCAATACCCAGAACGGTGTCGTAACAAATGATTATGTCGACAGCACTTTATCAGTGCGTTGCGTCAGAACAAGTGTCGATTCTTATTCCGAAACGATTCCGATATGTGATGCAACAAGAGCCGCTCCGTGCGAGGATCCTGAAACGCATTATGTCTGGTCAAAGGCCGATTTTGGATATTCATCTAATTATCTCTCATGGGATTCCAAGGCTATTGAATGCCGCGAGTTGAGACAGGGGGGAATTGCAAAGTGGAGAATCCCGACAATCGACGAAATCCGCACGCTTTTGGGGGCAAGTGACAAGCTGAAAACAGGCGGAATGTGCGCTGTCACCGAGGCTTGTACTGACTACTACGATGAAGCCTGCTACGAGGATGAAAAGTGCTATGGCGGAGAAGATGGTGCGGGTTTTGAATCATCGCTTCACGACTACGGATATCTTATTTCCGGAACAATGACAGTTCTTAGGCAGAGAGGAGACGATGAGGAGATTCCGGCTTCGTGGGCTGTCGATTTGACAACCGGTTCGATACTGCCGTTTACAAGCGGTTACAAAGAGAGTGCTTTCAGATGCATAAAGGATGATTCGCTTCCAGACCCTGTTGAGTTCCCTTATACCGACACGGCGAACGGGCTTGTCTGGTCAGAACGTCCGAAACAGGATTTTGCGTGGTATGAAGCCGGGGCTTACTGCCATAATCTTTCAGAAGGCGGTTCAAACAATTGGCGTGTTCCGACGATGGATGAGCTCAAAACTCTCGTCAGAAACTGCCCGAATGGCGGATGTGATCCCGATTTAGTCGGAAAATACTCGGCTTTCGGTGAACTCAGCACACTTTGGAGCTCGCTTATTACAACAGATTACGATGAAGATGAAGAAGAGGAATATTACTATTTCAATTATTTGAATTTTATGAAAGCTTCGGAATCTGAATCTGACGCTGAATATACCGGAAGCATGAAAGTTCGCTGCGTCAGAAGCGTTTCCGATCCTGAAACGGCTCCGGAACTCGAGTTCCCGTTTGAAGCTTATGATCTTCTCTGGTCGAAAGTTTCCGACGAGGAATATTACACAATCGATGAAGGTGAAGCATACTGCAACAGTTTGAACGATGCCGGATACTACGGAAAAACGAACTGGCGTCTCCCTGAGATAAGCGAACTGGCTCAGCTTATCAAAAAGAGCGTCTGCTCCAACAAGAACAATTTCACATCGCAGCAGCCTTCCTACGGCAGATGCAAACAGTATACTTTTGACGGATATTCTATTCTCGGCGACATGTTCCGGCTCAAATCATCAGGCAACTATACTTTCGATTTCGCCTGGGGCTACATGATGACATATACCACCAATGCCCGTGTTCGCTGCGTTTCTGATTTATAATCACAATTTCTTCTGCTGTCTATTGCCCGTTTCTTCTTCTTTGCCGCCGCATCGGTAGGGAATTTAGGGAATCTAAGGATTTAGCCAAGGCTCCCCTGAAGTAGGGGAGCTGGCTGTTGAAAACAGACTGAGGGGTTATTCTTCAGAATTGTCGGAATCTTCCGGCTCGTCAAGCTGAGGTTCGTTCGGATTTTCAAGAAGTTCGTTTATGTCGCCTGATTCAGCCTGAAGGTCTTCGGGATCGATGATTTTTGTGACTGAAACTACAAGTTCGCCGTTTTCGACTTTGAAAAGTCTGACGCCTTTCGTGTTCCTGCCGATTACGCTGATTCCGCTGACCGGGATTCTTATCGCCTGACCGTTGGATGTGATGAGCATTGCCTCGTCGTTCTGGTTGACTTTGAGAACGCCGACGACGTAACCGTTTTCTTCGGAAGTCTTGATGGTGATGATACCTTTGCCGCCACGTGACTGAAGTCTGTAATCTTCGACCGGAGTGCGTTTTCCGATACCTTTGTCGGTTATCGAAAGAAGCGTAGTTCCTTCTTCGATCACATCCATCGTGACGACTTCATCATCGCTGTTGATCCTGATACCGCGGACACCTGCAGCAACACGGCCCATCGCCCTGACATCGTTTTCGTTGAAGCGGATGCTGAGGCCTTTCTTGGTCGCGAGGACGACATCGTCGTTTCCTTTCGTGATCTTGACTTCGATAAGCTCGTCGCCTTCGTTGAGTTTGATCGCCTTCTTGCCGTTCGTGCGCTGGGTCTTGTATTCCATGATATCGGTCTTCTTGACGGTTCCGTTTTTCGTTCCCATCATTATGAATTCGCCGTCAACGAACTCCTTGATAGGAAGAACAGCAGCGATTTTTTCGTCCTTTTCGATGTTGACGAGGTTGATTATCGGTTTGCCTCTGCTGTTTCTCGCTGCTTCCGGAAGCTGGTGGACTTTGATCCAGTAAACTTTACCGTAGGAAGTGAAGAGAAGGAGGAGCGTGTGGCTGCTTGCTACGAAAATGTTCTTGACATAGTCGTTTTCCTTCGGATTTATCGCGTTGATACCTTTGCCGCCGCGTTTCTGCTTGCGGTAGAGGTCAAGCGGAGTGCGTTTGATGTAGTTTTCTGTCGTGAGGGTAACGACCATGTCGTCGTCCGCGATAAGGTCTTCGATGTCGATGTCTCCGTCGTAGTTGACGATGTCGGTCTTTCTCTCATCGCCGTATTTCTCCTTTATCTCCTTGAGCTCATCCTTGATTACGCCGAAAAGAACGCTTTCATTCGCGAGGATCTCTTTGTACCATTCGATTTTCTTGTAAAGTTCTTCGAGTTCGGCGATGATTTTGTCTCTTTCAAGTCCTGTAAGTCTGCTCAGTTTCATATCTAAGATGGCGTTTGCCTGAAGCTTCGAAAGACCGAATCTGTCCATCAAATTGACTCTTGCATCGTCAGTTGATGCGGACGATCTTATGATGTGAACGACTTCATCGATGTTGTCAATCGCGATCTTCAGACCTTCCAAAATGTGAGCGCGTTTTTCCGCTTCGGCAAGTTCATAGCGCGTTCTTCTCGTTACGACATCCTTTCTGTGGAGAATGAAGTAGTGGAGCGCATCCTTGAGGTTTATCGTCTTCGGGATGCCGTTGCAGATTGCGAGCATGTTGATGCCGAAGGAAACCTGAAGCTGTGTCATTTTGAAGAGCTGGTTGAGGAGAATGTTCGGGTCTGCGTCCTTCTTGAGCTCGATGACGACTCTGATTTTCTCGCGTCTTCCCGACTCGTCGCGGATGTCGTGGATACCTTCGAGTTTCTTTTCCTTAACGAGTTCGGCGATTTGTATTATCATGTTCGCCTTGTTTACCTGATAAGGAATTTCGTGGATGATTATGCGGTCACGCGCACCGTTCTGGCCGAGTTCGATTGTCGCTTTCGAGCGGATCTTGATGATTCCTTTACCCGTTTCGTAAGCCGCTCTGATGCCCGCTTTGCCGAGGATCGAGCCGCCTGTCGGGAAGTCGGGGCCGGTGATGAATTCCATAAGTTCGGGAATGTCGGCGTCCGGATTGTCGATAAGGTGGATCGTCGCATTCACTGCCTCGGTGATATTGTGCGGCGGGATGTTGCTTGCCATACCGACTGCGATACCGCTTGTTCCGTTGACAAGAAGTTCCGGAATTTTCGTCGGCATGACTTCGGGTTCCTGCAAACTGCCGTCGTAGTTGTCGCGCATATTGACGGTGTCCTTGTCGAGATCGGCCATGATTTCGCCTGCGATTTTGGCCATTCTCGCTTCGGTGTACCTCATTGCAGCCGCGCCGTCGCCGTCGACCGAGCCGAAGTTGCCCTGTCCGTCAACGAGGGTGTAACGCATCGAGAAATCCTGAGCCATTCTGACAAGTGTCTGGTAAACAGCCTGGTCGCCGTGCGGATGGTATTTACCGATGACGTCGCCGACGATCCTCGCAGACTTCTTGTAAGCTGCGTTGTAGGTGTTCCCGAGTTCCTTCATTGCGAAGAGGACCCTGCGGTGAACAGGTTTCAGACCGTCTCTGACATCCGGGAGAGAACGGTCGGTGATGACGCTCATCGCATAGTCGATGAACGCCGTTTTCATAGAGTGTTCGATCGCGATATCTTTAATTTTGCCGTGTATCAATTCGTCCATTTTTCCCTCCTAAATGTCGATCGTTGCGTTAAGGGCGTTCTCTTCAATGAACTTTCTTCTCGGTTCGACGTTTTCGCCCATGAGGATGTCGAACATCCTGTTCGCTTCGGCAGCATCCTGCGAAGTGACTCTGAGAAGGACCCTGTTTTCGGGGCTCATCGTCGTTTCCCAGAGCTGTTCGGGGTTCATTTCACCGAGACCTTTGTAACGCTGTATCTTCTGACCTTCCTTAGCGATATTAAGAACTGTGTTTAGAAGCTCTCTCCAGCCCGTAACTTCGGTCGATTCTTCTTTCGCGACATTTTTGATCTCGTATTTCTGCGAGCCGTAAGCCATCATCTTTTCACGGAGCCCGTTGATGAGAGTGATCTCTGAATTGTGGGTGTATTTCTGGTCTACAACGCTTACTTTTTCTACTCCGAGAGTCGTAGTGTAGATCTTCATCTTGAATTCGCCCTGAACTCTCGTGTTTTCCTCAAGTTCCATTCTGAAAGGAGCCTTCTGCGGGAAATTCTGTTCCATGTAACTTTTGATTGTTTCCCATTTCTCCCAAAGAGTCGTCTCCGATTTGAAATCGTCTTCGACAAGAGTGGTCGTTGCCGCTATGGATTCGACTATCGCCGAGTCGTAGATGAATTCTGTCTTAGAAAGGTTTGCGTTGAGATCGACAAGAAGCTCGACATACTGTTTGAGCCCTGCTTCGTCAAGATCGTTGTCTCCGATTTTGAGCGTGAGTCCCTGAATGCCTGTATCGATAAGGTAATCCTGGAATTCCTTTTCATCCTTTACGTAGGTTATCTTCTTGTTTTTCGTGATGCCGTAAAGCGGCGGCTGAGCGACATAGAGATAGCCTCTTTCGATGACTTCCGGCATGTGGCGGTAGAAAAGGGTGAGGATAAGAGTCATGATGTGAGCGCCGTCGACATCGGCATCTGTCATGATGATGATTTTGTGGTAGCGCAGTTTTTCGATGTTGAACTCTTCCTTGCCGATTCCCGTTCCTAAAGCGGCGATTATCATCGTGATCGTCTCGCTTTTCAGAAGTTTGTCGAGACGCGCCTTTTCGACGTTGAGGATTTTTCCGCGGAGAGGAAGGATAGCCTGCGTGCGGCGGTCTCTACCCTGTTTTGCCGAACCGCCTGCCGAATCACCCTCGACTATGAAAAGTTCGGAGAAAGCGGGATCTTTTTCGGTGCAGTCTGCAAGTTTGCCGGGAAGGGCAGTGCTGTCCAAAGCACCTTTTCTTCTGACAAGTTCACGCGCCTTTCTCGCAGCCTCTCTCGCAGCGGTCGCCTCGATGATCTTGTCGATTATCGTTTTCGCAATATCGGGGTTCTCCTCAAGATATATCGTGAGGGCATCTACTATCGACTTCGAAACGAAAGCCTGGATCTCGGAGCTTACGAGTTTGTCCTTTGTCTGTGAACTGAACTTCGGATCGGCCATCTTGACCGAAAGAACTGCCGTGAGACCGTCTCTGACATCGTCGCCGTTTATCGAATCGACGATTTTGTCGTTCTTGATGTTCTCCTTGATGTAGTTTATGAAAACTTTCGTGATACCGAGTTTGAAGCCCGCAAGGTGCGTTCCGCCGTCACGGTTGTAAATATTGTTCGTGTAGCAGAAAATCTTCTCGGTGTATGCCGTTGTCCACTGCATCGCGATATCGACCGTGAGATCGCCTTTCTCTTCGTGATTCGATACCGTGATGATATCAGGATGAAGGCCGGTCGTGTTTTCGTTCAGATATTCAACATAAGCCTTGATTCCGCCTTCGTAGTGGAACTCGAACTCCTGACCGACTCTTTCGTCAAGCAGATAGATTCTGACGCCGCTGTTGAGGAAAGCCATCTCACGGAGCCTCTGTTCGACTTTCTTGAGGTCGAAAGTGGTCATCGAGAATATCTCGGAATCAGGTTTGAAGGTAACTTTCGTGCCGTGTTCGGTTGTCTTGCCCACTTTTTCAAGCGGAGCAACCGGAGTGCCGCGGTGGTAAGTCTGCCTGTAGATGCCGCCCTGACGTTTGATTTCAAGATCGAGAGTCTCTGAAAGGGCGTTTACGCAGCTGACACCGACACCGTGAAGACCGCCGGAAACTTTGTATGCGTTGTTGTCGAACTTACCGCCGGCGTGAAGGACCGTCATGATGACTTCTGCAGCAGAACGATGTTCTTCAGCGTGCATGTCGACCGGGATGCCTCGTCCGTTATCCTTTATCGTGATACTTTCGTCAACATGGATGTAAACGGAAATTTTGTCGCAGTAACCGGCAAGAGCTTCATCGATACTGTTGTCAACAACTTCATAGATCATGTGGTGGAGACCGCTTCCGTCATCCGTGTCTCCGATGTACATTCCAGGTCTTTTTCTGACCGCTTCCAGACCCTTCAGAACGTGGATGCTGGACGCGCCGTAATCCTGTTCCGCCTGAGCCTGAGAAATGTTTTTTTCTTCGTTAAGATCTGTCATGAAAACCTCCTTAATAAACAGACAAAAGATTATATTTATCGAATCGCAAAAATCAAATTTTATCGAAGAAAAAAATCAATGATTTTTAGGACATATATGATTTTTCCGGCTCAAAAAACCGATTTGTAAGTGCTTGATTTTATTTGATTTTTTTGGAGGTAAAATTTTTGAGCGAAAAATCGGCCGTTTTTTGGGCAAAACTGCATTTTTTTGCGGTAAAAATTTGTGATTTTTCCGGGTGAAAATTTACGATTTTTTCAGAGTGAAAAGCGGTTCTCCGGCGCGGATTTTTCCGCCCGCTTCAATGTTTGGTTTTTCGACGGCTTCTTCGGGAACGAGAAGAACGATAGTCGAACCCATTTCAAACATTCCGAGCTCGTCGTTCTGCGAATATTTCACATCGTTTTTAACCCATTCGTCAGAGAAGTTTTCAGTGAAATTCATTTTTATCGAACCCACGAAAGTTGCGCCGACCGCAGTATAGAAGTAGGTGAAGTTTTCAGCTTTGAATTTCGCGACGACGCGCTCGTTCCTGATGAAAAGCCTGTCGATGTTCTCAAGTCCGAAAGAATTGACGGGAAAAAGCCTCCAGCCCGTGTGGATATGCGCCGCGACAGTCGAATCAACGGGGACATGGAAACGGTGATAGTCGCGCGGTGAAAGATAGATCGTCGCAAGCCAGAAACCTTTTTCAAACGGAAGTTCCTTTTTGATAAGGTCTGAAACGAGGTAAGTTTTTCCTTTGACCTGTGTCACAACATCGGCATGAATGTTCTCAAGGACACTTACAACGCCGTCGCATGGCGAAAGGAATGCGTTTTTATCTTCTTGCAGCGGTCGCACCGAAGGATCAATTTTTCTTGTGAAAAAAGCGCATAGAGAATCGTAGTCTTCGAGCTCTCCCTCAAAATTCTTCATGTCGATTTCGTAGTGCGAGGCATAAATCTGAATCGCTTTCCTGATCAGAAGCGCAGGGAACTCAAGTTTTGTGATTTTTCCCCAGATTCTGCTTAAAACCGGGAAAGAAATTATGAAAAGAAAGAATTGTGTTAAGTATTTCATGCAAATCTCCAAAAATCCAAAAACCGTGATTTATAGCACGGTTTCAGGAAAAAGCGAAAGTTTTTAGTCGCGCAGTGTCATCGTAACGACGTAACGACGTAACGCCGTGACGTCGAATGGCGCGCCAAAGGAAAAAAATTGACTTTTGACAATTTTTTTCTATACTCCCGCCCCGATGGTGCTACCGTGGCTCAGTCGGTAGAGCAGCTGATTCGTAATCAGCAGGTCGGGTGTTCGAGTCACCTCGGTAGCTCCATTTCTTTTTTGAAATCCCAGAAATTATGGTTTTTGATTTTTTTTCGCTGCCTTTCGTTCGTCATGTTGAACGAATGTGAAACATCTTTGAGATTCTTCGCTGTGCTCAGAATGACGCCGAATGAGACGTTTCATGAAACGTCTCTATGGAAATACCGTGATTTCAGATTATTTCGTCGATCCTTCAGGAACGATGACGTTGATCAGGTGGCTGGAAAGGTATGAGCCGTTTCCGAGAACTGTTGCATGAGCGTCAAATTTAAGGAAGGTGTTTGATGTGTTGACGCAGAAATCGTTGTAGAAGTGAACATCGAAGGTAACTTCGGCATTCTGCGGAACAGAGAAGAATGTTGTTTCGTCATGCTGGATTGTATCAGGATCAGACGAAAGTGCTTTCGATGATTTTACGAACTCTGCTGCATTGATGCCGTTGCATTCGTCGTCGCTGATTCCGCCTGTGGTAACATCCATGTCGATCCAGGTCGTAAGCTGTTTGATTGCATCGGTAATGTTTCCGCCGATTCCTGTTCCGTCTGCGTTTTCAGTGTGATAAAGGAAGGGGTTGCCGTTTGCGTCAAGAGAACCTGTTGCCTGTGCGAATCCGGTAAACCAGTCTTTTGCAGAATCGGTTTTTTTGCCTTCATCGCTGAATCCTGAGTCGATACCGATGAATTTCGCGCCGATTCCGTTCATTCCTGCGATAGCAAGGTCTTTCGAAAGTTCTTTTGTTCCGGCATCGAACATACAGGAAGTGCTAAGAGTTATCTGTGAGCCGTAGGGAATGCAGTCATCGGAATCTTCATCGGTGATTACAACGAAAATAGGCATCGATTTCTTTCTTATGCAGAGTGCGCCGGCAGTTCCGATTTTGTCGGCAGCCGAGCAGTCAGCTTTCTGAACATTGTATTTTGCGCTGTGCATAACGCCGAGAAGAGGATCCTGACATTTGTTCATTGCACACGGAAGCATACTTCCGGTGTAGGCTTCGCCAGTTGCAGCAAGGTAAATCGCGTAAATCGCAAGTTCGTTGCCCTGGTCACCGTTCAGGTTTCCGATAGCGTTCTTAACAGCCTCTGCGTCGTAAGTCATCGTTTGCTCGACAATGTAAGGCTTTTCCCAGCCGAATCTTACAAGACCGAACGAAGCGTAGTTCGGGTTGTCTGCAAACTGGTCTGCAATCGCGCCGACAACTTTTTCTTTTACTTCTTCTTTAAGTTTTTTGATTTCATCGCCCATCGAACCGGAATCATCGAAGAAAATTGCGACGTCGATTGCTTCGATTTTTGTCGAGAAAGTAAGCGTTCTTGTTACATCAGCCGGAGCGTTGTAGGGAAGAACGACATAGAAAAGACCTTCAGGAATATGGTCTCCGTCATCAAGCGGATTCGAGCCGTAAGCTATCTCTGCAAGGTCATCGTCGCCGTCGCCGTCGGTATCGTGGCTGAGATGATCTGTGCCGTTTTCTTTTTCTTTTTTGTCTGAGAGACCGTCGTTGTCGCTGTCTCTGTCAAGAAAATCTGGAATTTCGTCGCCGTCCGTGTCTCTGCACGGCTGCTCAGGACATTCAGCACTGTCGGCAAGTCCGTCGCCGTCACTGTCTGTGTCAAGGCAGTTCGGAAGCGAGTCGCCGTCAAGGTCTTCACAGCCTTCAACGCCGTTCGGGATTCCGTCGCCGTCATCATCTGCATCATCCGGACCGCAGTTGCATGTTTCGACAGGATCATCCGTGTCAGCTTCTGTATCTGAAGTAGTATCGGAACCTGTATCGGTTGCTGTATCTGATGCTGTATCAGCTGTGTCGGAATCTCCTGAATCAGCAGTGTCAGTAGTGGTGTCCGAAGTTGTGTCGGAAGTATCCGCCACAGTGTCGTCCGTGTCTGTAGTTTCTTCATCATCACCGCTGCAAGCAGTAAAGAAGCAGATGAAAGTAAGCGTAGCAAGTAATGCAATCAATTGCTTTTTCATAAAAACCTCCTTAAATAAAAAAAAGTGTAAAAAACACCAACCTCAAGATTATAGCTTGAAACGATCAAAAGGAAAGTCTTTTTTTGCTGCTTTTTCAGGCACGGAAATAAGTAAAACTAATCATCGAAATCTTCATCATCGTTTTTATCTTCGCCTTTTGTGAAGGTTACGAATTTTGAAAGGGTGCTTGTTTTAGTGTCAGGACCAGTTACTGCAACTGAAATACGGTTGTATTTTTTCTTCATTTCGACATTTACGCTGACAGTTTCTGATTTTTCCCCTTTTTCGATTCGTTTGTAAAAGACTTTTTTGCCGTTGAGGAAGACAAATACATCTTTTGCTTCGTCAGGATTGATATCAAATTTGATTGCGGTCGATTTCTGGTCGGTGATTAGAGGTGTTTTGTCAAAAACTATTTTGGGCATGCTTATCGGATAATGATTTTCGATTGCAAGAGCTGTTTTTCCTGTTGCCGGTGCCGCATTTTCCGCTTTTACCCAAAGTCCGCTTTCGAGAAGCAGTGCGTTGCCGCATTTTCCAGCCGCATCGGCATTGCCTTCGCCGGAGACTGTACCTGCTTTCAAAGCAAGGTCGGAAGCGCTGAAAAGTTCTGTTCCTTTAGGTAGCGATATTTTCGATTTTGCCTCTTCAAAAGTGCACTTCGCCGCATTGGCAAAAGGAATGTCGAAATCCGCGCTGTATTTCAGCTTGTAGTCGTATACCGACATTGAAAGTTTCTGTTTTGCAAGATCTGCCGCTTTAGCCGGTTTTTCAGTTTTGAATTTAAATTTGGCGCTTGTTGATTTTCCCGGTTCAAGTGTGAATGCGTTCGTTCCGTTCTCTATGAAAATTTCTTCCGTATCATTGGTGTTTATCAGCATTGCTTTTCCTTCGAGGACTGCCCCTTTGCCTTCGTTTGTTATCATCAGGGTAAGTTCAGCTGATTCTCCGCTTTGGATAAAGCCGTCGCGGTTTCCGTTCGTTTCTGCCGGAATGAGCGAGAATTTGAGATCGGGCTGTTCTACAGGAATAGTTTCGACCGTGAATTTTTCGGTTTTTATCTCCTTTTTCTTTTCGGGTTCGTTGAGATAGAGTTTCATCGTTCCTTCGGTTTTCTGCCACTGCGTTGATTCTGGAAGTTTTACGTTTACAGTGCGTTCGACTGAGCCGCTGAATGTACCGAAAGGAATTTCGATGCGTCTGAGGTTCTTTATCGGAGATTCAAATACACCGAGCAGGTTTTCTATTTCGCCTTCGATTTCGGCTTTGAATGTGAATTTAGTCGTTTCTCCGCCTTTAAATGTTCCGTCGCTGAGCATTGTCACCTTGAGAGTGTCGTTCTTCGGCTGCGCCAGAGAGGTCTTTTCCTTCCAGTTTATGCCGTTTTCATTCAGTTTGGTCAGAATCTTTTTCCACTCTTCGTCTTTTATTATCTGCGAACTTGCGTAGGCCTTCTTGTTTTGAGTCATCTGCTCTGCTATTTTTACGGCGATTTCGATTTCTTCATCGCTTCTGAACTCGTCATCCTTCTGCTCGCGGCGTTCCTTGATGATTGTTTTGACATCTTTGTATTCTTTAAAGTAGCGGATTATTGTGCGCGGTTTTTCGATTGTTTTCGGTGCATATTTGCTGACAATATGCTCATCAAGGTCGCCTTCTTTCAAAATGTTTTCGCCCGAATCAAAAACCGAGATTTTGTCGGGATGGATGAAAACAGCTCTTGTTTCAATATCCGGAGTAATGCCCACCGACTGAATCGAAATATTGCCGGGAGTGAGATATTCCGCGATTGTGAGCTTCATTCCGCCGCCGCCAGGAGTTCCGATTATTGTCTGAACACTGCCTTTGCCGAAGCTTTTCCTTCCGAGGACGGTTGCTCTGCCGTTCTTTTTAAGCGCCGCCGTAACGATTTCGGTAGCCGAAGCAGAACCTTCGTTTATCATCACGATTATCGGAATGTCGAGAATGTCGCCGCGTTTTTTCTTTGCGTAGTTAACTTCGATCTCCTCGTCATCTTCTACTGTCGAGACTATTACGCCTCTGTCAAGGAAAAGATCGCTTATCGATATTGCCTGGGAAAGCAGACCGCCGGAATTGTTGCGCATATCTAAAATGAGAGCTTTCATTCCCTTCTTTTTGAGCCCGTCAAGCTCTTCAACAAGGGTGGAGTAGGTATTTTCCATGAATCCGGAAAGGTTGATGTAGCCGATTCCGGGTTGCGGCATTGCTGCAAGAACCGATGTGATTTTGATGATGTCGCGGATAATATCGAATTTAAGAAGTTCGGGGACTCCTTCACGCCTTATCATCAGAGATATTGGAGTTCCCGGTTCGCCTCTCATCTTGCTGACGGCTTTATCGAGAGTAAGGTTTATCGCTGAAGTATTGTCAATCTGAACGATGACGTCGTTTGCCTCGATTCCTGCTTTTGTCGCCGGAGTTCCTTTCATAGGAGAGATTACTGTGATTTCTCCGTTGTCATTCATACCGACGACGATGCCTAAACCGCCGAAATTGCCGCCTGTTGATTTTTCGAAATCTTCAAAATCTTTTGGCGTGAAAATGTAGGAGTGTGGGTCGAGTTTTTTAAGAATGCCGTTTATAGCGATGTATTCGATATCATCTTTTGTGAGAGGAGGTTCCGGATTATACTCTTTGTCGAGTTGTATGTAGACAGATCTCAGAGCGTATGCTACATCGATGACATCTCGCAGACTTTTGACCTTGAGCACATGTTTTTTGTTATAAATCTGTAAATTTATTACTCTTTTTTCTTTGTCGTAGGAAATAAGCGTTTCAGGAAGCGAATCTTGAACGGCATCGAGAGCGTAGGAGAGAAGATCTGCGGCCTTGATTTTTGATTTATCAAGATATCGTTTTTCCGCAGTTTTCAATGCAAAAACAGTTATTTCACCTTTTTGCAGCGAGGTGTCTTTAGTGAAATGCGAACCGAATCCGAAAAAGTCTGCGTTAATAACGAACGCCAGAAACAAAACCAGCATTATCGCCAATTTCTTTCTCATTTTTTTACCTCTTTATTCTTATGTTTTTCTTAAAATCCTATTTTGGCTGCATTCATAATAAACTCGATTTTACCCATAAAAAGGATAAGCCTCGAAAGCAAAGTATATGCGAAAGCGGAACCTATTGCAACTAATATGAAGAATCTCCCTATTTCTCCGGTTGTGTTCACAAAACGGCTGCTGTTTTTGTGACGTGCGACAAGAAACATCATTGCAGAAGTTATGCAGATGATGCCGAGAAGGGCGTTTATCGTCATGTCAATCTGTAGAGCGCCGCTTTTGTCGAACGAGAACAGAGGAATTATTGAAGTGCGTATCATCTCCTGTATGAAAGCCGAAAAGTAGACGGGAATGTTGATTGCCGTTGTGACTATTACAATGAAAGCTGCCGGCAGAAAGCGCAGTTTTGAATAGGATGCATCGTTTGAAGGGATGAAGAGCAGCAGTCCCGCAAGAAGTGGTATCAGAATGAGCAAATCGCCGCTAAGCGCCGAATTGTATGCCGGTTTTATTATCGAAAAATACCATATTACCGCGAAATAGCCGGCCGAAACGCCGATAAAAAGTGACTCTGCAAAGCGGTAAATAGGATTTGGTTTAAAAAATCCCGAAAATACCGCAAGGGTGAGCACTAAGGCTGTTATTGTTCCTACATCGTTGAAAATATTCATTTTTTATCTTTAGTTACAAGTTTTATCAAATTCGAAAATATAACAAGTCCTATTATGTAAAAAAGGATTGTTGAAAGCATGTCATACTGTTTTTCTATCATCAAAGAGGGTTGGAATTCGTGGATGAACACTGCAATTGACTTGAAGCCGCCGATAAGGCCGTCAAGGTAGAGCGAACCTCTGAACGGAATGTAGGCTGAGAGCATGTCAGACGAACAGAAAGCAACTTTTTTCACGTTTTTGTCTTTCAGCATGACTGCAAAAGAGACTATGCCAGGGACACCGTCAAAAGTCTGTGATGAAAACTCGAAGACTGCCGAAAATTCGGAGATGTTGCCTATTTCGCTCATCAGCGGCTGATGAATGTCGGTGCTGCTGTCGAAAATATCGCGTTCTTTCACCTGATCGAAATTGTTTGCGATCAGATATGTGGCAACATTGCCTCCGACTATAAAACCGAGATGGGTGTATTCGTGGCCGTAAACGAAACGCTCCCTGCCGAAACTTCCGTTTTCAATACTTCTTTCAACTGCTGTAAACGCCGATTCTACACCGTTTGGAATCATTGTCGCGAAGGCGATACCGATATTTTTTTCGGCTAAAACTCCGATAAGTGCCGACATTGCCGATTCAAGTTCGTATTTTGATTCAGGACCGTAGTTGACAAGAATCAGCACTTTAGAATTCTGAGGCAACTCATCGACAATCTGAAAAACTTTCATTTCGTTTTCTGAGGGAACGGCATGCAGCTCCAGTTCCTTTTCGTCTTTGTTTCTGTCAAAGATTGCAAAGTAGTGGAAAAGCATGAGGAAGAGAATCGGAAAAATCAGACCCCAGTGAGGAATTCTGGCAATGGCCGACGATATGTTTTTGAAAAAAGTCCTCATTTTTTATCTCCGGAACCCGAAAAGAAAGTGGTATAGAAGTTTTCAGCCGTAAAAAACAGCAGTCCGCTTGCTGTCCCTATTGCCAGCGCTTTAAATACCGGCACAGCGAGGACATTCATTATCCAGCCTGGTGAGAGCGGCCCGTTCCAGTCAGAAAGATGGTTCTGCGCAAAAAGCCAGTACTGGTCGGTGAGACCGATCAAAGTAAAGACAAAAGCTATAGTTATTACACAGTAAGAGTAGCTTCTTAGCGAGAAACGGCTGTAAACTGTGGAAAGCATGTTTAGCAGAAGCAGCGCAACGAAGGATGAAAGCAGCGGATCGAAGATATAGCGGTAAATCCAACGGATAAAGCCTTTTATTTCCGGACTTGTCGTGATGCCTGTCTCCAGGAATTTTGCTGTGATTCTTTTTTTACTTTCCGGCGGAAGTTTGGAAGAACCGAGGTCGGAAAGTTTTTCCGAAGCCATTGCCGAGATGCGGCTGTTTGTCAGGAAGTTGTTGTATCTGAACATATCTTTGTTAAGTTTTTCCGATTTTGCACGCAGCAGTTCTTTTTCTTTTGAGATCCATGTTTCGAGTTCTGTTCCGCTTCCTTCGATTTTTATTCCGCCGTATCTGAAGTCTTCGAAACGGTTCTTTTCACCAGCTTCGAGACCGAAGTTGAGTTCGTTCTGTTTGAGTGAGGCAATTGAGGTGTCAAACCACTCCTTAAGTTCCTGAGAAATCGGGAACATATCGGAAATTATGTCTATGGATGCCGATTTAACTTTTTCCCGTATCTCTTTGACACGCTTCATTTCGCTTGGGTTTATAAATGTTATTCCCTGTCCTGATGCGTCTGATGCGGGAGGTGTGATTTTGTTTTCCGAAAGAAGCTTCTGATAGTTTTTAAGTGTTATGTCTGCGCGTTTCAGCATTTCTTCTGACGGGAAAAAGTCGGTCGAAACATCGGCTGAAATATATAGAGCCAGCTTGTTTTTAGAAGGAAATTTCGAAAGCTGAAAGTCATTTTCGATGAAAACAAGAGCTGTTTCAGTCAGGAAATCGGGTTGTTCTCTGACGATGTTTTCAAATGTATAGCGGCTTTGGTTCGGGTTTACGAAACCCAGAATAAATGTTGTTACAGCTGAAATGATGATGAGAAGCGAATTCAAAAGTTTACTTATGCGAATGGATCTTTCTTTTTTACCCAGAATCTGCGCGTTTGCACCCGGAAGCTTCGTCTTTTTTGCGTTTTCCGAAGCGGAAGAAGCGAGAACATCTTTGATAACGGAAGCTGTTTTTTTCGAAGAAAATGATTCTTTAAGTTCGCGGAATGACGATTTTACCGAAACAATCTCTCTTGTTAGAAATTTTACGAGACCGGCAAAAAACGAAAGGACGATCACAATCTCCGTCCAACGGACAGCCTTCGTCAGAAAAACACTTTCTATACCGAGCGAAATCATGACGAAAACTGCGACGATGCAGACAAAAACAGATATGAGGATGATCTTTAACTTCATTCTGCCACCATTTTTATGAGATTATCTAAAAAAGGGTAGTAGGGTGCCAGAGTTCTGCAAAGCGAAAGCGAAAGTATCAGAACTGCTACAATCGCCAGAAACAAATAAACTCCTGAAGTTTCGAGAGTTCTTTTGTTTTTAAGCTTTTTTATCTCTGCGTTCATCAGGAAAGGTTCGATGGAAATCAGACATTTTTTAGAGTTGATGGCATCAATAAGAATACCCTCTATTGAGCACGATATCGCGATTTTTTTCTTGTCTGATCCTGAATTGTAGGCATCCCAGTCCGATATTGCGGAACCGTCAGAAATATTGAGAATCAGAGATGCGTTCATTTCACGTTTTTCGATAGTTGTGTAAAAAGTGTTGTTCGCATTTGAAAGCGGTGTAAAGAGTATTGATGCGCTTTCCGCACTGCGTGTTGCCAGAACGCCGAACTCTTCAGGAATCGTTGTTCTGACATAATTCCCGGCATCGCTTTCTTCCAGAATCTCGTCAATGAATTTTGCTGCTGCCGAAAAGAGCGGGTGGGCTTTGGAATCAATAGAACTGTTGACTGCTATTCTACCGCTGTCCTCGTCGATCATAGTTTTGATAAACTGAAGCAGAAGCATGGTTTCCCTTGAGAGTTTAGAAGGGAATTTTCTGGCGAAAATATTCGGGAGCAGAAGAGAAATTATGAATATTGCGAAAAGAGAAAATATTTTAAGATCGATTGTTACTTCCATTTGTGCATCTTTTCCCTAAGGTCGAAAATAAGCGTTTTTCTGCTTTCTTTCGTGCCTATTGTTTTTTTGTTGCTTCCGGGGTCGTTTTTAGTCATGTAGACTCCTTTCGCGGTATGGATTTCGATTACAGAATTCGGATCTATTTCGAGAACGCAGTATTCACCCCAGCGAAGTACGATATCCTCTTTTCTGTCATTCTCGAGTTTTTCGACAAATATTGCCGGCGCTCCTTTCCTGAATTTGCCGTAAGGGATGAATATCCAGCCGTTTTTTATGTCTTTAGTGTTGAAAAATCCGCGAAGGAACGAATTGCTGCCGGCTTTTCCCTGCATAAACATTGTCATTCCGGCAAGGATTACTCCTTTGTCGTCAAAGAGGAAGTAGATAGTTCCGTGTGTTACTCCGGGAATGGAGATGAGGCTGATGAAGGTTTCGAAATCTATTTTATCCGTAAGGGTTATGCCTATTATTCTGTCAGGTTCGAAGAGAAGATTTTCTTTAACGGTTTCGTCTATTGCGAGGACGTTTTTCTGCTGGAAATTTTCGTCAAAAACAGTTCGTTTTTCTATGAAAAGATCGTTGAAAACTGACTCGAAGACTTCAGCCGTCAAGGTTCCGGCTTCCTGAGGAACGGCATAGTTTCTGAACAAGGTAGTTCCGGCGCCGCGCTCGGCATGACTGAGCAGCGAATAGTCATCGGTAAAGAGGGTCGAAAGAACCGTTTCGGAGCGTTTCATGCAGAACACGTCTGAAATTTTGCGCAAAGCCTCTGTATAGGCGATGTCGTTTATTCTGATATCTTCGATTTCATCCCACAGTGTCATCTGCTGAAGCGTCTGGACAGTATTCTGTTGTTGCAGAAATTCTTCATCTGAGGCATAGCTGTTGGTTTCAAGCACATTGGCGTGTGCTGAAAATCGGATTCCCGGTTTGGCAAGCTCTTTTCGCGCCGTTTCGAGCGAAAGGCGGCTCCCTGCAAAAATAATATTCGGTCTCTTTTCAAGAAGTTGGGGATTCTTGCCGAGAGAAACTATCATACTGTTGAGCTTGTTATTTGTGGAATTGTCATAACCGCCGGAAATTATTATGTAATCTATGTCTGACAAGTCGATTGTCGAAAAGGCGTCTGAAGCTGAGTAAGCCTTTTTTACGTTAAGCAGTTTTGACCATGCGAGTCTTTTTGCCGAACGGGTGGAGCCCTCTTCGCTTATTCCGAAAACGGCTGCGTTCATAAGCCTTTCAGGAATGATGATGCGCTGTATTGTTTTTTCCGATTTGATGCCGCTCTCATCGTAAAATTTCTTGATTTCCTGCCTTGAGTCAGATTCTTTTTCAAGCATCCGCTCTTCGGTTTCAGCTGAAATGCTTTCGTTGTAGTAGTCAAAATCGACGACAATTTTTCTTACGAGATTCCGCATTGAGAGAAAAACAGTGAAGTTTTCCGAATTCATTCTTCACCTCTTTCAAGAATTTCTCTAAGCGCTTCGAAAGAATCTTCGCCACGGGAGAAACCAAGTATTTTTTCTGTTTTTTCCTCACCGATTAGAAGCGATGCAAGAGGTTCTGCAACTGAAAGTAGAGCGGATATCTGCCTTTTGAAAGGAATCATCATGTCAAGCAGTATCAAAGAAACCGGTTCAAGTTTTTTTGATCTTAAAAAAGTGGCGATTTCTTCTGTCTGACAGCCCTTTTCCGAATTTCTGCTTTCAAAATGCGATTTTATGCCGGTTGCCAAGTCGTTGCTCCAATCGTTAAACGCGGCATATTATGTTAGCAGGGAGTTTTTGTCAATCTGACGTAACTTTAAAGGCAAAAAAAAGGGGAGCCAAAGCTCCCCTGATAAAACCCGTTTCAGCAGGGTTTAGTAATTTGAAGCATAGAATACTGCGAAACCGAGGTTGTCTTCTGCGAAAGAATTGAGCTGATCAATCGTTGTTTCCATGATGACCAGTCTTGAGAAACCTTCAGCACCTTCTGCAAGGCTCTTCTCTTCATTATCCTTGAGAGCAGCTGCGCTTCTGACAAGTCTGAATGACGGAGAAAGTCTTGAGTATTTGTCTGCAAGATACTGTCTAAACTCATCTTTTGTTGCGAAACGCTGTTGTCCTTTAAGGCTAGGATCTCCAGCTGCTGCTGCACCATCTGCGGTGAATACGATCTTTGCAAGGCAGGTGTCGTCATCGTTGCCCTGTGCTTTGCAGGTCTTCCAACCGTCCGGAGAAGTCTCTTTACCATTCTTGTCGTATTGAGCAACTCCGTAGAGAGCATTCTGATCCTGGACATCAAGAGTCGATTTTGCAAGAACTGCTCTGTAGTACGCATTTCCATCCTTGTTAAGGAACTGAACTTCGTTTACATCGGGTTCCGGATAGTTTTCGATGTCGTAAGCGTTGATTCTGTAAGATACGAATCTCTGAAGAACTGAAGTATCTGCCGAGGTGTTAGCAACGTTACCCATGGTCCAGTACATCGGCCACATCTTGTCGAAGTATGTCCAGCCTGCGTGGATCGGAGCATATGTCGGGTTAACCTGCGAGCAGAGGTTCTTCTTCGGAGTGTAAGCCAGGTTGCCTTTTGCTGACGGCGGATTTACAGCCCAGTTGGTAAGGATGTTGATAGGAACATCAACTTTTACAACGTGGTTGACAACTTCGTCTTTAGCATCGTCGTATGACTGATAGTAGCAGTACGGCGAGAAGGTGAAGAGTGCTTCTTCGTCAACAACATCGGAAAGCATTGTGAACTTAACATTCTCAAGACCTTCGAACTGCTGGTCAACGCTGTTAGCACGGCTCTCTCTTCTGTATTTAGCATCGAACCATCCAGCGTTTGCGATTGCGTATATTGCAACCATTTTTTCTTCCGCATAGCCTCTTCTCAAGACTTTGTCGTAGTAGATGCTTTCGTTATCCTGAATATCCCAGCGGTCTTTTTGGAAACGACCGATGACCGGAGTGATATCAGCCCACAGTGAACTGCGCTCTTTGATGTAGTCAGCATAACCGTCGATGTAGTTGTCTGTTGACTGCATATAGTAAGCCTGTTCTGCTTCAAGTTTGTCGTTAATTTCTGCATCCTGCTGCTCATCAACAGTGATGTAGGTTCCTACAGCCGGTCTGTAAATAATGTTGTAGTAGAAGTAGTTTACACCTTCCATACCGGCGATTACATAGTCTGCCGGGCTCATCGGAGAGAGGGTTCTGAGTTCACCGTCTTCAATCCAGTATTCCTGGCCCTTAAGAGCTCTCTGGTATTCGTCGCATACATAGTTGCTGACAGCCTGTCTTGACGAATAGGTCGGAAGTCCGTTTTCATCAACTTCATCACTCGGAACTTCGAAGTTAGCGTTGCAGCCGTTGCCTGTTACATCAAGGATGTAGGGCGTCCACTTTCCATAAACATAGAAGTTGAAATCAAGAAGGAAGTGGATGTATTTGTACTTTCCAAAGAGGGTGTCGTAGATCATCTTCATTGATGTTCTGCCGCGGAACTCTCTGAACTTCGGGTTACCTCTTCTGAAGAATCTCAGGAAGTAGTAAGCGTTATCCATATCAACCATGCTTCTGATTACATCGGAAGCCATGAAGCCGGCATCGAATGTGTTAGCTCTCGGATCATCTGAAGATTTTTCATCAGTAATGAAGAGATATTCATAGTGTCTGCCATCGTTGACAAGATAGGTAAGATTTTTGGTGCATTCAGGCTGAGAATCGTCACAGTCGTAGTTGTAACGGTAAACATCACGTTTTTCTTCGACTTCTTCACCTTCTTCGTTTGTAACTTTAACCTTGACGGTGTCATGTTTTATTTCACCGAAGAAGTTAAGGTCTACATTCGGAGCAAGACGTTCAATTTTCTTGCCGCCTTCGTAGTAGGTGTATATCTTGGTCGGGATATCAACAGTTTTAAGTTTGCCGTTATCCTCAAGATAAGTCTCGTTGGTTCTTACATAGTCCTTATAGTTAGCGTCTCTGAGCGGATGAACTTTGTTGTAACCTTCATAGTTGTCACCGTCTTCGCCCTGGTGTACAAGTTCACCGTACTGGCCGTCGCCTTTTACTTTAACCTGTTCGAAAGAACGACCGTATACGAACTTGAGAGCAGCCATATCGTATTTACCAAGACCTACTGCGTGGATGTAAACTTCTCTCTGGTAGTCCATTACAGAAGTGTAGGTGTAGTAGTTAATGTCGGTTTCGAAAGCTTTTTTGTACCTGTAAGCTTTGATACCGAATGTTGCATCGTTGAAATTCGGCTTTTCCTGTTCTTCAAGAAGGAGATTCTTGATTCCGTTCATCATAGCCGGATAGTTTTCACTAGCATAGTAGTTGTCGATGTAGTTCTTCTGGTCTGTCGAGCCTATGAAGTTGTGTCTCAAGCCCATGGTGTGACCCATTTCGTGCTCAGCAACACCTTTGTACTGCATCTTTTCAAGAACATCGTAAATAGCGTAGATAAGTTTGTCTTCGTATTCTTTTCTAGTGTTTTTATTGTCGTTCCAGTTCGGCATTTCTTTGCGAAGAGCAGCCTGTTTTTCCTTTATGAACTGGATTATCGAACCATCCATGAAGGATTCGTCGAAATCGAAGTCAAGAGCCTTAGCCTGGAGATATTTAATCATCTCAGCTTCCATAGCTGCCGGTCCTACGAACCAGGGCTGCATAATCTCTTTCTGCTCGTCAGAGTAAGCCGGATGATCAGACGGATTCATCCACGGGAAGAGGTTCTTTTTGATTGAGTAGGGAACCATTTGGGTTTCCCATTTCGGGTTGCCGATCAATGAAGCGAAATTGAATCTGTCATAATTTCTAGTTCTGAGTTCCTGCTGGAGACTGATTTCCTGAAGTCTTTCTTCAACAGACTGAGCTTGTGAAGAAGCTTTGACCATAGTCATAAGGTTTGCAGGGTTGTATGATACGGTGCGCGCTGCGCCGTCTCTTGTAGCTTTCGGAGCCTTTACTTTGTTGTCCCAGATAACTTCCGGAGTGTGTGAGTAGTCGGGGTTGATGAGTTCTTTCCAGTCCCAAGCTGCCGGATCGTCTTCGGAAATAAGGACTCTTGCAAGTTCGATAGCTCTGGTGTTAGCCCATGCAAGAACTGATCCTGCGATGTTCGAACCGCCGCCAAGGCTCATACCGGTTTCGGGGTTGACGTTCCACTGGGAAACACCGAGAATACCGTATTCTGTCGGTTTGTCGACCCAGTTGATAAGAGCTGCGTAGGGGTTACCGTTGTCATATTTATGACGGAGAACAGGAAGACCTGCTTCGACTTCACATGTTCTTTCTTCGTTGAGAACACATGCGGCCTTTGCTTCAACGTAATCTTTAGGACAATCTTCGTTTTCAGCAAAAATCTGGCAATCCCAGCGGTCGCCTCTCCATTCTGCATATCCGAAATCATCTACATAGAGTTTCGACATTTGATTATCATTTGTGTAGCAGGATGTGAAGTACATAACCTTTTCTTCGTCGTACATATCTGCTTCTTCCTGTTTTACACAGATTTTTACAGCATTTTCACGGCTGTCTGAAGAGAAGTTATAGTAGTTTTCGAAACCGTAGAGAGCTTTTCCGTCTCTTGCCGGAACGTAGGATTCTACAGGGTTCGGAACCATAACAACGATGTCGTTTACATACTTTTTGAGTTCATCACTCATGGTTGCGTCGCCTTCATCAATGAAGTCGCCGTTCCATTTCTGGATCCATGCCTGTCTGTCAGGAACAAAGCATTTTTCTCTCCAGTTGTAGTGCGGGTTTGATTTGTCGTTGAGGTCGGAAGTGTACCATTCAAGGTCTCTGACTTTAACGGTTTTGCCGTCAGCGCCTTTAACTTCCTTGAAGAAGTCGTTTTTGTAGTTTTCGAAATACCATGCATCAAAAGCACGGGTATCGCTTCCAGGATTCATAGCAGCATATCTTGCGCCGAGCATAGCGTAGTTGTAATCTTTCGTGATTGCGCAGTTTGCCGGAAGCATACGGAGCGGGGTTTTCGGAGAAGAGGTGAAAACAATCTTCTGCTGATATTTGATTTTGCCAAGACATTTGTTGTAGTCTTCGCCTTCATCGCATTTGAAGTTCCACTCTTTCTTGTCGTTTGCCCAAGCCATATTCCAGTAATTTGCAAGGGTGTGGTAGTTGTCTTCACGATATCCGTGATAGTTGTCGTAACCTTTGAATTTGTTGGTGAAGAAACCGTATTCACGGAAAAGTTCATCCGGATATTCAAGAGGTCTGAAACCATTATCTTTCGCACCGGGAGTCCATTTGAAGGTCTTTGATGCGATATCGTAATCTCTCTTTCCGACAACATCTCTGTTGATTTTCGAGAATACGAAACGGTAAGTTACAGCAGCAGGTTCGTTACCGATGAATTCATCGATATCGTCCCAGTTGTAAATTGTACTCCAGTCGCCGATCGGTTCGAAGTATTCGGTTGAGAAGAACTGGAACCATTCAACTTCCTTGTTGTATCTTTCTTCATCGTCTTTGATTGCGGTGTAGTCACGATACTTTTTCGGAGCGATGAATGTACCGTCGTGAGCGTAGAATTCCCAATCTGTAGCAGTCGTAAGACCTGCTTTGTAGAAAGGTGCGCCCCATTCGATGGTAAGGGTGAGGTATTCAAGTTCGTAATTCGTTACGCCGCTTCTCGAATTTGTAGCGAGAGAGAAGTAACGTCTTTCGTTCCATGGTCTGTCGGTGTTCGGAACGAGAACAGGGAGTGCTTCGCCTGTCGTCGGGTTTTCGCTCGGAACGATGTCGTAGTGAGCCGCGATAGGATAAGCAACGATCGGGGTTTCGTTGACGTCAACGATTTCGTTGGTGTCAAGAGCGGTGAGTTTGTCCCAAATGCTGTAAGCAATGAGCCAATTCTCGGTGATTTTCCATTTTACGACTTTACCTTTGCTTGATTCGCCTATGAACGCGTAGTCAGCGGTGTAAGGCAGATCAACAATGGTCTGACGGAAAAAGAACTCGCCTTCGAACAATCTTTTGTCGAGAGCAAGCTCGTCTGTTTTGTCAACTGCGCTTCTTTCTGTTGTGCATGATACAGCCATCATGACAGCAATGAGAGCAACGAGCAGCGACAATGCTTTTTTGGTCAAATTCATAATAACCTCCTAATTAAAAACTGTATGAATAGCCAATGTTAGCAAAAACTGTCGTATATTTAGCTTTGAACGGGTAGTTCGTAGCGCCGTCCTTTACTTCAGGATCGCCGGGACGTTCCGTGAATCCTTCGTAGTTTCCGTTGTCGAATTCCGGAGCGTTCGTTCTTACACCGAGTGCGAAGACAAAGCCTTTAATCGTGTAGGAAGCTGTTGCGCCGAATGAGAACAGGTAATACCATTCGGAATCTTCGATAGAACCACGGAATCCGTCGTAGTAATAGTCATTCGAGTTGAGTTTGAAATCGGAGCCGAAGCTGTATCCGCCCGAAACTTTGAAGCCGAAACCTTTGTAGTTGATTCCGAGACCGAGCGTAAGGCCGATGTCATGATTCTGAAGGTAGCCGAGGGGCTCGTTTCCGTATTTATCCCATGCAGCATCGTATTCTGCGAATGTTTTAGCATAGCTGAATCCGAACGAAAGTCCGAGTGCAACTTCTTTAGGAAGCTGGAAGTTTTTAGCAAGTCCCAGATTTACGCCGAGAATTGTTCTGACTTCGTAGACATCCCAAAGTTCCTTCGAAGTGAAGGGAAGGGAAACACCGATTCCGATAGAACCAATAATGCCGGAAAACAGCGGAAATCCCTTGGAAAGTCCGATGTTGAGCGGTGTGCCGTCAAATTTGGAATAGTTGAGGTCCGAAGAAGATTCCAAACCTGCTTCTGTGGCAACTGCCTCTGACATTCCGTAGCGGTATGATTCTCTCAAACCGATATCTATACCGAGCGAGAATTCCAACGGAAGCTGATAAGCTGCGTAAACATTAAGAGTATACGCAAAAGCCTTTCTTTCTTTTGCAAAACCGTGTGACAGGCTGTTGTTGATGCCGATTGTGAATTTTGGCTGTTCCGGCTCTTCGGCAGCTTCTGTTGCCGCATCCGAGTCATTTGCCTGAGCAGCAAGTTCTGCTTCGATATCAGACTGTCCTTCTTCAGCTGGAGCTGCTTCCTCTGCGGGAGCCGCTTCTTCTTTTGCAGGCTCAGCCTCTTCTTTTGCAGGTTCAGCTTCTTCTGCCGGAGCTGTCTCTGCCGGTTGCTCGGCTGCTGCCGCTTCGTCTTGTTGTGCTGCTTCAGCCGGGGTTTCCTGAGCGGGTGCCGCAGCTTCGCTTTGTTCCGGTGTGCCTTCAGAAGCGGGAGCTTCCTGTGCAAAAACCGGCAACGCACAGATTAACAGCAGAGCGAGAAAGTAAAACCTAAACACTTTCAATCTCTCCTCCTTTAATATGAGCAAGTTTCCATTTCCAAAAAAACGCGCTAAAATAGTTGAAACGCAAATCAAAGTCAAATGAAAAAGAGCAATTTTCCGAAATCTTTCTTAGCAAATCATGTCCCAAACTTTTTTTTTTAGTTATGTCAATAAGTTATCTTTGAACATTTTTTTCATGTGCGGGAATTTTTTATTTATGACCATTGTTTTTTACTCTTTTGCGATTTCCTCGACAAGATTCATTCTGTAAATTTTTATCATTGCCGCAAATGAAAGAAAAATCCCGGCAATTATCGTGTAAAGCATTCCACGGATCTCGATTCCGGTAAAAAAGAAAGGCTCCAGATTTATTCCCAGTTCAAAGTCAAGTGCCGGTTTGCAGAATGCAAGAAGTGCGTGTCCGCCGATATTTCCGACAGCGATTCCCAATACCGAAATAAAGAAAAGTTCAAGAAAAATCATCAATGAAACCGGCAGTTTTCCGATTCCTAGGGTCCGCATGAGCGCCATTTCGCGCTTTCGTTCGTTTATCGAAGTCATTATCGTTACAAAAACCATGATGAGAACCAGGAAAAGTGTGCCATAGCTGAAAAATCCGGCCGCTTCCTCGGCCTTGTTCATGTAAGACATAAGTTTCCGTACGGTTCTTCCGGTATCGGTCGCGCTGGTAAAGCCGTTTTCCGAATATTCCCTCTCAAGTGCCGCTGTAAAAACAGGGTTTTTCGTTTTTACAAGCACAGCCGTGATTTTTCCGTCAGCAGATTCTTCGCCGTGTTCGTGATGGTGTTTGTGTTCTTCGTGTTCAGCATCGTGATGTCCGTGTTTGTGGATCTCCCAAACCGATTTCAGGCTTGTGAAAATCGCGAAGTCTTCAGGCCCGTTCAGCGGTTTCAGAATGGCACAGACCTTATATTTGAAGTCGTGGAGGTGCGCATCTTCGTCACCGACGCTTCCGTGGCTTCCGAAAAATGTGTCCCAAACCGACATATCGTAGCGCATCGCAGCTTTTGCTCCGATAACTGCGCAGTCGGAGTTTTTTCCGCCGAAAATGTCTTTTGCATCGATCATCGGGTCGATATCCCAGAATCCTTTTGAAATTTCGTTTATGTAGGCACTTTCGACGCCTGTTATCGGCACTCCCATGTAGCTGTCTGAGCGCGCGACCGGAAAAACTGCCGAGACTCTTTCGTCACTCGCAAGTTTTCCGGCAAATTCATAGTCAAGCGTGCCTGCAGGCTTGTCTGTATTGAAAAGCGTTGACATGACGAGTGTCGTGTCGCTTGCTCCGGCCGGACCTACGACAAGCGGGAAGGCAAGCGATGAGTTCACCGCAGTCGCCGCAAGCCCGAAAGAAACGCAGCCTATCGCGGCAAGGAACGCAAATGCCGCGGAAATCGCGAAAATACTTGTAAAAACCGAGAATTTACGGTGACTTATGCTGTGCAGAACCGCTTTTAAAATAAATATGTATTTCATGACAGCACCCCCGTTTCAAGATTGAAATCGACATCGGGGCGGATATCGTCGAAAATCGAGTCGTGCGATGTCAGAACGAGAGTCGTTCCCTTTTTATTGAGTTCAAGCAGGGTGTTTTTGACAAGTTCCGATGAGTTTCTGTCAAGGCTCGCCGTCGGTTCGTCGGCGAATACGAGAGGCGGATCGGCAAAGAGGACTCTCGCCACCGCGACACGCTGTTTCTGCCCTACAGAAAGGTGATAGGGCATTTTGGCCGAGAACTCTTTCATTCCGACTTTATCCAATGAATCCAGTGCCTTATCTTTGTAATCTTTCGTAAGTTTTCCCGCAAATGCAAGCGGCGCATAGACGTTTTCCAATACCGAAAAAGGGGAAAGCAGGTTGAAAGTCTGGAAAATGTAGCCTATGTTTTCTGCGCGGAACCTGTCTTTTTTCCCTTCACTGAGGTTTGTAATATCAATGTTTCCGAACAGAACCGATCCTGAATCGGGTTTTATCAGCCCTGACATGACGTTCATGAAAGTCGTTTTGCCGCTTCCGCTCGCACCCGAAAGGCGCAGGACAGCACCTGAATTAAGTTCGAAAGTGACGTTTTCAAAGATTGTGTTTTTTCCGCCGTCAGCATTTCTGAACGACTTCGTGAGATTTTTTATCGAGATCCTTTCAAATGCCGCCATAATGCCTCTGATACTTTTTTATTTAATTAAATCAGACATTTAGTTCAGTATTTCTATCTTTTTGACGAGTATGCTGTTGAGGAAAGTCTGCCCGTTTATCGTGTCGGGCCCGAAGAAAAAACGTCCTGTGACGCTTACTAACAGAACCTGTTTGAAGAGCTTTTCGCGGTCGAATTCAAACGGTATCTCTCCAGCGTCTTTGTAAGCATAGACAATGTCGCCCATCGTCGGCGGATTGCAGAAAACGCAGCCTTTCATGACGATTGCCGGATTTGAAAGCCAGAAAGTCGAGAATTTTCCGTCTTCGGGGATCTTTTCGAACGGCATGACTGCTCCTACCATCGTGACTAGAGAGCCGTTCAGGGATTCGACAACTTCCGGCGGCAGTTTTTCCTTCAGTCTGAAATAGGTGTAGACTTTTTTCAGGCTTTTGAATTCAATAGGCCGCGGCGGCATATCGTAGTCCGGCTCGTTAATTTTATATCTTCCGTGGGTCATTTCATTGGTGTTGAGCTTGTCTGAATGATGCAGGACCGAGCCCCGGCCGTGTTCCCGGAAACTGTCCGCTATCGATTCGTCAGCCTCTTTCAGCTTTTCGTCCTGCGCTTTTTCTTTCCGGAGTTCTGGCGGGATCTGATCCTTTTTTTCGAGTGCTTTGACGGCTTCTTTCACTGTTTTCGGAGGTACAGGGGTCTTTTCAGCCTCTTTCGAGCATGACAAAAGCGAGAAAATAAGGATGAAAAAGAGAATGATAATTTTTTTCATAACGGTTAACTATTCAGATTTATTAAACATTTCATTTATTGCGTTTGCCGCCGTCTTTCCGTTCGACATTGCTAAAATTACAGTCGAAGCTCCGCTTACCGCATCTCCGCCGGCATAAACGTGCGGAAGGTTTGTCGCGCATGTTTCAGGCGTTACGACAATGCACCCTTTTTTATTGAGTTCAAGCCCACGGCAATTGCTTGTCAGAGTAGGATTGGGGCTTGTTCCCGTAGCGAAGATGACGACCTCGGTTTCCATCGTAATTGTTTCGTCGGTTTCGAAAATTTTGCTTCTTCCCCCTTCCGGATCTTCTTCGGCCCTCATTTTTCTGAAAACGATGCTTGAAACGCGGCCGTTTTTACCTTCCAGAATTTCTATCGGAGAAACCAGAAACATTGTTTCGATTCCTTCTTCTCTGGCATGATGAAGTTCCTCGAGGCGCACCGGCATATCGGCTTCAAGTCTGCGGTAAGCCACGATTACACGTTCGCTTCCGAGCCTCATCGCCACTCTTGCCGCATCCATCGCAACGTTTCCTCCGCCGATGACAATTGTCGTCTTGCCTACTGAAATAGGGGTTTTGCTCCACAGTTTGCCGGCGTGCATCAGATTTGCGCGGGTCAGGTATTCATTTGCGGAGTAAACACCGGGAAGGTCTTCGCCAGGAATTTCCGGAAACGAAGGAACTCCGGCACCTGTTCCGATGTATAATGCATCAAAATTATTAAGAATTTCTTCAACTGAAATCGTTTTTCCGATAATCGTGTTCATTTTGAACTCGACACCGTACTTTTTAAGGATTCTGATTTCCTCCGCTACAATTTTACGCGGCAGACGAAACGCAGGAATTCCATAGGCCAAAACGCCGCCAGGCTCGTGCAAAGCCTCGAAAACAGTGACCTTGTGGCCGTGCAGAACCGATTGATATGCGCAGGCAAGACCACCGGGGCCGCTTCCCGCAATCGCGATTTTTTTGCCGTTTGTCTCCTTGATTTCAGGCTGAGGGAGATCTCGTGAAAAATTGTCGGCAAGGAATCTTTCGATATTTCCGATTGATATCGGCGAATTGATTTTTCCCATCGTACAGTTTTTCTGGCACTGGCTTTCCTGGGGACAGACTCGGCCGCACACTGCAGGAAGCGAATTGTCCTGACGAATTACCTGAAGCGCCTCGACGAAACGCCTTTCGGCAGTTAGCTGCATAACCTTCGGAATATCGATGTTTACAGGGCACCCTTTGACACACGGCGCGTTCTTGCAGCCGAGACATCTCCACGCCTCGAGAATAGCGGAATCCTCGCCGTAACCAACAGGAACTTCGTCGAAAGTATGTTTTCTGAACTCAGGGTCGAGTGTCGGCATAACCTGAGGCTGAATCTTTATTTTATCTGCCGGTTTCATCCTTTTCTCCAATAAAAACAGCAACGGGAACGCTATTTAGCATTTTTAAGGAATATTTGAAAGTTTTTTGTTTTTTCGCGCCGCTTGGTTTTAAGAACGAACAAAAATCTTGTTTTTAGTGGTAACACTACCACCGAATTTGGTGGTATCTCGGAATGAAACTAAATCTCTTCTGCCGCAAGCGGCTGAGAGGTAGAGTGAGGTCAAAAAAAGAGGGCCTTCCGACCCCCTTTTCAAAAGGATTCTTAAGTCCCTCGTCACACTACTTCCCCCTCTCCACACTGGAGAGGGCTGGGGTGAGGTTCTTGGTCTACGAAGCCATCATGATTCCGCCGACGAGAGCGAAAAGTGCGAACGACTCAACGATACCGGGAGCCGCGAAGCTCATGCCGAAAACAGACGGTTTCTTGGAAACTGCGAGAATTGCGCTGGAGCATGCTTTGCCCTGGAAAATCGCGCTGACCATGAATGCAAGGCCGCAAGCGAGGCCGATTCCGAAGATCGCGAAATCGTTTTCAGCTTTAAGTGCGCCCTGAAGGATGATCATGAGTGCAAATCCGTAAATCGACTGAGACGCGGGCATTGCGGAAAGTGCTACGAATTTTGCGTGGCCTTCTTCAACTTTCGCCATTGCGCCATGAGAAGTCATACCTGCAAGACCGCAGCCGATCGAACTTCCGATTGCTGCAAGACCGAGGCAGAGAGCCGGACCGAAATTCTGGAAATTTTCAAAAATCATTTTTTTTCTCCCTGAAAAAAGTTATTAATCGTTGCCTTTAGCATTTGTCATTAAATTCTTAAACGGCACGAACCTTCTGCCGCTGCCGTCAAAACACCATCTGTACCATTCGAGGAAGTTGAGCCTGAGCCCGTGGATCACGCCGCCCATGAGGCAGAGCGCGATGTTGAGCAGATGCCCGAAAATCGCGATGAGCGGGGCGAAAATGTAACCTACTACACCAAGATCAAGGACCTGTCCTGCCAGGTTGTTGAAGGTCTGGGCAAGCAGCGCGCCCGACAAACCGAGAGCGAAAAGTCTGATGTAGCTCAGGATGTCGCTGAAGAACTGCACGCCGTTGTAAAGCCCGAAGAATGATGCGTAAACCATTTTGAACGGGTTGAAAGTCTTTGCCTGGATCGCATAGAGAACAACAAGTATTCCTGCGAAAACTTCAAGCGAAAGAAGACCGTTCGCGCTTATCGCAGCAGGATCAGCCGCATTGAAAACAGTGCTTCCGCCCTTGTCGAACGCATACCAGAAGAAGAAAGACCATATACCGCCTATCCACGCGATGTTGATGAGCGGAGTGATGAAATCTTTCTCGTCCTTGGCCGCGCGGAGCCCTCTCAGAATGAGAGAAAGGCAGATGTGGACCATACCGATGAGGACCGAAAGCTGCATCATGAATTTCGTCGTGTCGGGATTTGTTTTATCGATTTTGATGAAATCCATGTTCTTGCAGAAAGTGATGAGCGGTGCCTCGAACGCTTTCGGGAACCAGCCGAAGAATGCGCCCGTGAGTATGCCGTAAACCGCCGTAGCTCCAGTGAGAACGAGCGAAAGGTTGATGAAGCGTTTCATCGCCGCACCCGGATTTTTCAGCTTTATCTTGAGGAAAAGCATGAAAACGAAAAGGAGAAGTCCGTATCCGCCGTCGCCCACGATCATCGCGAAGAAAAGGGTGAACGAGAAGAATACCCACGAACTCGGATCCCAGTCGTTGTATGCCGGCGTGTCGTATATGTTGACAAGGTCGCGGCCCATTTCGTCGACTGCCTTTTTCGAGTCGATAAGTGTCGGGATCGTCTCGTCTTTTTCAGGCTCGATCTCGATTATTGCCGCACATTCGTTTTCAAAAGTCTTTTTCAGATTTGCGAGTTCTCCTTTCGGGCACCATGCCTGAAGAAGGAAAACTTTGTCGTCAAATTCGCTGACAGTTCCTTTTGCCGCGCGGTTGAAGCTGATCTTGTCGAGTTCGGCAAGGTAGTTGTCGTAAAGTTCGCCGCGTTTTGCCGCGAGATCGAAGATCGCCGATTCTGTGCCGTTCTGCTTTTCTTTAAGCTCTGTTATCGCTTTTTTAAGGCCTGCAAGGTCTTCTTCAACTACGATTTCGGAGCATTTTCTCAGCTGGACCGGTTCTTTCGCGCAAGTGAGGAAAAATACGCTCGAATTATCGGCATAAATCCTGAAAACGGCGAGAACTTTTTCGAAATTGATCTCTTCCGCGCTCTTTTTCGGGCATTCCCAGATCTGGATCTTTACGTTGCCCTTCTTTTCGATGAGGCGGATGTCGTCAAGCGAAAAATCGCCGAGTTTTTCGATAGTTGAAAGCTTGTTGCCGAGAAGCGTAAGTTCATCCTTGATCTTTTTGCACGAAGCGTCAAGTTCGATGATTTTATTTGCCAAATCGGAGCCGTGGAGATTGATTTCGCTGCGGGAGCCTTTCGCGTTTTCCATCGCGCCGTATTTGTCGGCAAGTTTGAGGGCCGAAAGTGCGGTGTCAGCGTCAGCAGTTGTGACGAAGCGGCCGTCTGTCCTGAACTCTTTGCCTTTGTAGGGCATGACTTCGACAACGCCCGCATTCTGCAGCGTTTTTATTATATCGTCTTTCTTTTTCTGCGGTCCGACCAGCAGAAGTTTCTGCATTTTACTGATCATTTACACTGCCTCCGCAAATTGTTCGTCTTTGCGTTTAAGCTTGTCTTTTGCGATTTTAGCGTTGCAGATTGCCGCAATTTCCTGGTCACCGAGGAAAATGGAGATCTTTTTGATGTTTTCCTTGCACTCGGGGATCTTCCTCTTTTCAAAAAGATTTACCTTGATGCTCGTCTGACGCAGCTCTTCCGAAAGAATGTCGAAACGCTCGTGTACGATTTTCAGTTTTTCCCTTTCCGCTGCAAGGGCGCGGAGTTCCTCGAATGCTCTGTCAAGCCAGATCGGACTAGCGAAAAATGAGTATTCGAACGGCTTGAACTTTATATCCTTGAAGACTCTGACATCGACTCCGGCGATATTTTCGGTGTCGGTGACGACTTCGTCAACTGCAACAAGCTGATAGATGTTCAGCGTCGTCTTCTGGCTCAGCAGCGCCGCCCATTTTGCGACGAAATTTTTTCTTCTCTCGATCTCAGCCTCGACTGCTGCCGCCATGTTGCGGGAATTCTCGACTTCCGCCTGGAGCTGCTGCTTTTTGAGCTGGAGCGTGGGAAGGTATTTGCTGAGCTGCGCCAGAAGGTTCTTCTGAGTTTTCAGCTCTGTTTTGTTCAGTTTTATTACTGCCATTTACTTATC
>Ga0310696_10000585_pt1 | contig 56147 bp, 81 predicted proteins | sample AusTroGonzalo_MG_4_FD_203885 | JGI IMG/M metagenome (GOLD analysis project Ga0310696, IMG submission 203885) | Bovine rumen microbial communities from tropical cattle in Woodstock, Queensland, Australia - Gonzalo_02 (v2) (version 2) | ecosystem: Host-associated > Mammals > Digestive system >...
GTCCCCGGCGGCGCTGGGCCGGGTGGCGTGGGTGGGGGGTGGTGGCGGCGGCGCGGCGGCTCACTGGTACCGCAGCGGCACGTCCAGCCCACGCCTACGCGCCGTGCGTCGCAGCAGCTCCGCCCCCTCGTCTGTCAGTGCGTTGGTCACTCGGTCGTGGAGCCGGTTATGTACGTCACCGGCAAGGCTCACAAGGTTCCACGCCTCCCACTGATACTCTGGAAACTCCTCACGAGGGAAGATGTGGTGGACTGTGTCGGCCTGTATGTGCTTGCCGTAGCGCCTGGAAATCTGGCATTGGTAACCATCCCGCCGGAGTATCACACTGCGCAAGCGTTCCCACCTGCGTGACTTGTAAAAAGAATCTGCCTGTTTCATCTTGAAAAAAACCATCCCCGCCGATGGAATGCAGCGCGTGAGAGGAAGCGCGCTCCCGCGTCCGAACAGCGTGGAGTCTGTCCGGCCACACTACCGAAAAACTTTGATGTTTCCTCCCGTGTCATGCGTCAGGCTGTCACTCATTGACGAGCACCGCCTTGACGCCCGTGAACTCCTCATACCGCTGAATGGTCGCATCGACGTAGCGCGGATCCAGCTCCATACAAAAAGCGCAGCGTCCGTCCTGTTCCGCTGCGATAATGGTCGTCCCGCTGCCGCCGAAAAGATCCAGCACCGCGCCGCCCTCCGGGCAGCTGTTGTGAATCTGATATTCAAACAGCGCCACCGGCTTCATGGTGGGATGCAGCTCGGACCGCGTCGGCTTGTCGAAGTCGAGGACGGTGGTCTGCTTCCGGTCGTTGAGCCAGGTGTGGGAAGCTCCGCCTTTCCATCCGTAAAGGCACGGCTCGTGCTTCCACTGGTAATCCTGCCGCCCCAGCACCAGCGCGTTCTTGTTCCAGATCAGGCATTGCCGGACCTGCCAGCCGATGTCGTGGCACGCGCCGCGGAAGTTGTAGCCCTCGGAATCTGCGTGCCAGATATAGAACGCCGCGCCGGGCTTCATGAAGCTGTCAGCGCAGGAAAATGCGTCCCGGAGAAACTTCCGAAAGGCAGCGTCCTCCATTCTGTCGTTCATGATGGTCATGCCGGTGCCGCCCTCATAGGCCACGTTGTACGGCGGATCCGTGAGCAGGAGATCAGCCTGGACGCCGCCCATGAGCCGCGCCACGTCCGCCGGGTCGGTGCTGTCACCGCACATCAGGCGATGCCGCCCTAACCGGTAGATGTCGCCGCGCTTGGCTTTCGGTTCCTCCGGCAGCACGATGTCGGCATCGTCCTCCACGGCTGTGCTCAGCGGCGCATCGTCCTCACTGCTATCGGTCAGCTCGGCCAGCAGGTCATCAAAGCCAAAGTCAAATGCGCCGAAGTCGATCTCTTCCAGCTCTCCCATGAGAAGCTCGGCGTCCCACTCGGCGATCTCTCCGACCTTATTGTCCAGCAGCCGGTATTTCTTCTTCTGCTCCTCGGTCAGGCCGAACACCTGCAAAACTTTATCCCGCACCACGCCGCGCTTCTTCAGCGCCTTGCAGCGGGTTTCCCCGGCGAGAATCTGCCGGTTCTCGTCGATCACGATGGGCGTGATGTAGCCGCACTGGTCGAAGCTCTCCACGACGGCATCCACGGCCATATCGTTGCGGCGCGGGTTCTTGTCGTAGGGGACCAGGTCGGCAATATCAATCTCGATGTACTTCTTTTCCACGGTGTCTCTCCTCACTGCTGTCGGTCATCGAGGACAGCCCGTGGCGACAGGCTGACCGATGTGCCGTGATAAGGAGAAACGGCATGAATCAGATCTGGGCTGGGACTTGGCATGTGCAGCCCATGAAAAAAGCGCCTCCCGAAGGAAGCGCCTGCGCGTGATCGCAACTTTTCACGCTAATAGTATACCATATGGGTCAAGCCCCCGGAACGACGCGAAAACGGAGCCTTTCCGACAAAAAACGCGATTCTGTCAAGAGTTACCGCCCTGTGGATCCGAATCCGCTGTCGCCCCTGGGCGTCTCCGGAAGCGGCCCCTCATCCTGTTCTGGCTCGGCGTAAAGCACCGGCGTGATCACCAGCTGGGCGATCTTGTCGCCCCGGTGGACCATGTAATCGTCCATGCCGAAGTTGAACAGCTTGACCACGATCATGCCGGTATAGCCCTCATCGATCAGGCCGGTGGTGATGATGTCGCTGTTGATGTTCAGTCCGCTCTTGGACCAGATCTGGCCGTCCGTATCCGGCGGGAGCTGCACATGAACGCCGGTGTGAAAAATCGCGGATCCGTGGGCGCGGACGATCATGTCGATGGGGCTGAACAAATCCAGCCCGGCGTCGGTCGGGTGTGCCCGGCGCGGGAGAAAAGCGCCATCATCCAGAACGGTCTTAATCCTCAACATCCACATCCACCTCCGCGAGTATTTCTTCAACTGCGTCGCCGTCCACCATGTTCATCACTGCCCGCGCACGCGCCATGTGCCGGAACGCTCTCGCGCCCATGCTGCTCTCGCCCCATATACAGGTGTACACGTCGGCCAGCCTGCCGGTGCTGTCAAACTCCCTGATCTCGCTCAATTGGTAACTGAGCAGATAAAGGCCGTTCTTCCGCACCACATAAACCGTCTGCTTAATCATCGTCGCCACCGGCTTCCGGGCTGTTGTCCCACAGCTTGGCGACTTCATTCAGGGCGTGAATCGTGCCGCTGACCACTTCATCCAGCTTCCCGGTCTTGTCATCGTCCACCATGTTGGCAATGCCCATGTCGCGCAGCAGAGCGCCCATTGTCAGAATAACGCCCTGCGCCCTGGCCGTCGCTGTCAAAACTCTATCCCTCGGTGTCATCATCGATCCGTACCTCCTTTTTGCACGTCGGGCAAGTGCTTATACGCAGATGCTTGCCGCAGATTATTTCCCGGCGGTATTCACAGCCGCTCATTTCCCAGATGCACCCACAGTCCGGGCACTCGAACCGCCGCACCGTGGTGATCCGGGAGAGATCGCCCTCCCTGATGATCTTCATTCGGACTTCCTCACTTTCATGTGCCGCACCTGTTCATCCAGCCGCCACGGATGCCTGTTCCTGTCCTGCGCGGCCCTGCCCTTTTCCCCTGCGATCGCAGCCATCTTTCGATGCTCCGGGCAGAGTTTATATCCGGGTTCCGTTTCCCGGTCGCATCTCAAACAGATTCCATCCGGCCTTATACGATGCACATAATTGCTCACATAGCGCATGTGGCTTTTCACTCGGCACCTTGGGCATTCAACCCTGGAAGGGTCCGGATTTGGCTTGTGGCATGATGGACACTTCCCTGCCTCCAGCTCCCTCCTGCGTCTATCCCTCTGCATGGCGTTGTAATGTTCTCGGTTTGCCTCCCGGTATCTGTATGCCCTCATGGTATTCTTCTCAATACATTCTGGGCAGCTTCGGTAATTGCCGAACGCCTCCGTTTTGCCACACGTCGTACAAATCCCGTTTCTACGCCAATCATCCCGTCGTGCCTTGATCTGCTCCAAATTGTAGGTTCCCATCTGCCATCATCCTCATAACCTTCAAACTGTCGCACATGATGTAATGGTCGTTGATGATCTGAAGCTCCGCCCTGGTGGGCTTGAAATACTGCTGGCACAGCGCCGTCACCCGGCGGATGCACTCGGCGACGTTGTCAGCCTGTATTTCGAGTCCGTAGACGCTGCCGAGGGCTGTGGTGAAGTCGCTGCGCGTCCTGCAGTTGTCGAACTTCCTGCGCAGGATCTCCACCACAAACGCGCCATCGCCGCACGTCGGTTCCAGGAAGGTTTTGTCTGGCGCAAACGCACCGGGCGATTCATCCTCCAGCATATCGCACATGTGGGCGACTATATCCGGCGGCGTGAACACTTCGCCATATTTGCGAATGCGCTCGTCCTTGGTCAGGGTCACTTGTTGGCCTCCATCAGATTGGCGTTGTCGTAGATGTTCCCCATGATGGTGCTGTTGCCGAACGGGAATATGGCGAAGTTGGATCGCTTGTTCTTCCCGATAAATCGGGCACGGTGATCGTTATACCGGATGACATACATCTTCTCGCCGTGCTTCACGATGTCGCCCTCGAAGATGTCATCGCCGTTGGCGTCCTGTTCCCCGATGAACTGTCCGATAGTGTCGCCCTGCACCAGGAAGAATACGCCATCCAGCGCCGTCAGATTGCCGTTTCTATCCCTCAAGGCTTCACAGACGCAGGGCGACTTCGGGAGATAGAAGGCCGTCGTGTCCACGGTGTTGAAGGTGACCAAGGTGCCGCTTTTAATCCATTCGCCGTTGTCCTGCCGCTTGGCTCTGAATCGAATCTCTCTCATTCCGACCTTCCTTTCGTTTCCTCGCGGATGATCTTCCGCATCTCGCTTATGGCCTGTTCCCGCTGCCGGTTGAGTTCCGCGATGTTCCGTTGGTAAAAGTAATCCAGAATGGCCTTCTGCTGGTCGATAAAATCCAGATGGCTTTCCACGGCCTCCTTGCGCTCCTGGAGACTGAGCATCCGCACCAGCTTCTCATCGTCAGGCATCGATACCACTCCAATCGTACCGGCTGAACACCTCCGCGCCGTCCAGGAACCGCACCCTGCCCGGACTGACCGGCTCCACCGCGCCGCTCTGGTATTCGATCAGCGCGATGGGCTGCTTCCAGCATCCGACCTGTTTGCCGCCCTCGATGTTCGGCTTTTCCATCTCTGCCCATCCGTGGAACAGAGCGCGGCTCCCGTTCACCACGCACGGGCGCGGATCATCGGTATATCCCATCTATTTCACCTCCATCCGCATTTGAGTATGTGTCTGTCGCTGCGCGGCGGTCTGCAAATCCAGCAGGCTCACCTGATCCAGATGCACAGAATCCAGCATCTGCTCCTTGGCGGCGCGATAGAAGTTCCTGTCGATCTCGAAGCCGTAGGCGTTGCGCCGCATTTCCGCAGCCGCCCGGAGCGTGCTGCCAGATCCGGCGCACGGGTCAATGACCACGTCGCCGGGATCCGTGAAGATGTCGATCAGGCGCTTGAGCAGTTTCACCGGCTTCTGCGTCGGATGGATCTTCGGAATGTTCGCCCCGTCGCGCTCCCAGGGCATCCAGTTGAAGATCATCTTCCCGTAGTTGTTGAACTTCGGGAGCCGGTCGCGGTACAGCACCAGCGCGTGCTCCGTCGCGCCCACGATCTTCATATTGGCCTTGAGCACCTGCGGGCTGTAATTCTTGCAGAACACCAGCGGGATGTACTTCACGAATCCGGCGTCCGCGGCCCAGCGTATCACGTCGCTCTGCTGCTGGTATGCGCAGAAGACGATCATGCACGGAGCGCCGCCCTTGCCCTGCTTCGGCTCCGGCTTCATCAGGCGGGAGCAGAACATGAAGAACTCGGAGATGCGGAAATACCCGTCGCTGTTGAAAAAGCTGCTCTTGGCCTTGTCGCTCTCGCCGTTCCGGTTGTCGCCGCCCACATACCACATGGGGTTTGAGCCATAGGCCGCATCCCCCAGATTGTAGGGGATATCTGCAATGATGAGCTGGGCTTTCTGAATCGGGTAGCTCTTCCAGTTCTGGAAGCTGTCGTGATATAGTTCACACTTCATGCGCTTGCCTCCGTGGGACACAGCTCCGGCAGATTTGCCCTCACCAGCGCCGTGGGGATCGGCGGGCACACGGCGTTGCCGCACCGCGCCACCTGCTCGGATTTCGGATAGGCTTTGCCGTCGGCATCCACGTCGATGATGTAGTCAGAGGGGAAGCCCTGGGCGTCGAAAAGCTCCCTGGGCGTCAGCATCCGCAGGCCGATGTCAACGATCTGGTAATCCTGCCCGTGTACGGTCACCAGCCCCATCCGATCCTTTGCGGTAATTGTCGGCGCAGGATCCTTACAAGACACCGCATTGTCGCCAGTTCCATAGTATTTCACCAGGAACGCCGAGACCTCCGCGAAATGGTTTGTGCAGGCTGTCAGGGTGTTAAGCGGCTTCGTGACCTCCTGACCGACGCTGTTGTTGTTGAACTGCGTCACAGACACCGCGCACACGGCGTTGTGGTCGATGGCGGTCACCGTCGGCAAGGGTTTGTCTGCTCCTGCCGCCACATTGTCACCGCCGTAATACTTGCTGATGAAGGTGGACACCAGGCCGTAGCGATTGGAGGCATCCACGGTCATGAGCGGCTTCCGAATCTGCTGGCCGCGCACATCCTCCGTCTGTTCGCTGTGATACTGGATCAGGCTCGGCAGTATTACGCCGGTTCCGTGCTTGGCGGTGATTGTGTCCAATGGTTCAGTCACGTCCTGTCCACGGAAGGAATCGCCGCTGTGATTGACCTGGACAATGAACGGTCTGGGGTTGTCCACCACGAACTTCATGATCCCTCTGGCGATCCGCTTCATGGTCTTCTCGGACAGCGGCCTCACGGCGCGGATCCCGTACTGCTCCCATATCTCCTCCGAGGTGGCGAAGATGCTGGGGCAGGGCAGGGAGAAGTCCAGCACGTCAGCCACCGGCACCCACGGCTTTTTCAGCCCCGCCAGCACCTCCAGTCCGTCAGGATTGCCGTGGGTCGGCTCCGGCCAGCGGATGGGTTGACCGTCGCACCGGGCGATCAGGAAGAACCGGCGGCGAATGGTCGGCGCTCCGTAGTCGCAGGCGCGGAGCAGCCGATATTCCACGCGGTATCCCTGGCGCTCCAGCTGGTGAATGAACCGTCTGAAGGTTTCGCCCTTGTACCGGGGATCGGGGCGGCTGTTGGCGTCCAGCCGTCCCCAGTCCATGAACTCCTCCACGTTCTCCAGCATGATCACGCGGGGATGCACCTTCTTCGCCCAGCGCACCGCGACCCATGCCAGTCCCCGGATGTGCTTCGACACCGGCTTGCCGCCCTTCGCCTTGCTGTGGTGCTTGCAGTCCGGCGAGAACCATGCCAGCGCCACGGGACGGCCAGCACACGCCTCCACGGGATCCACCTTCCAAACATCCTCCGTGTAGTGCTCGGTGGTCGGGTGGTTCGCCCTGTGCATGGCGATTGCCGCCGGATCGTGATTGATGGCGATGTCTACGCTCCGTCCGATGGCAATCTCTATCCCCGTCGAGGCACCGCCGCCCCCGGCGAAATTGTCAACAACGATCTCTCTCATGCTCTACTGTCTCCTAAACGCCCCAGCCTCCGGGCAGGTTGCGAAGTGCGATATGTATCCGATGCCTGTCGCCGTGTTGATGAATCCGTCGACGTCGGCGGTCACAACTTCTCCATTCGGCGTGACGATCTTGTGTGTGCCGTGCTTGCTCTTCCAGTATGTGACCTGTTCCGGGTCGCACGGCATCGACTTGCCGCCGGTGGTTTGGATCCATATGATCGGCTTGCCGCAACCCCGGCATGGATAAGTCTTCATGTGGTTTCCTCCATCTCTTCCACTTTCAGCACATACCATTTTTCATCGCTCTTGCGCTTAAAGCGATACTCCTTCTCGTTTTCCAGAAGGTATTGCGCGGTTGCGCCCAGCGCTTCCTTAGTCACTTCTGACTTGTTGCGCCATGTGTCTCCCTTTGGATTCAACGTCCCGGCGTAGATTCCAAATAGACCGGCACCAACATGGTAATCTGCCATGTTATTCCTCCTTCGGCAATTCTGGATTGGCCATCCAATGAGTCACATGACCATATACATCTGGTCCCTTCCGTTCAGAATCCCAGACACCATCTACAGTGTGATCGTGATGCACTCTTTTTGTGCCGTCGCGGTACACCTTGACCACGCGAACATCATCGGACATTTTACGAAACATGGCACTTTTCCATTTATCAGTCCCATATAATCTTGCGAAGATGGTGTCATGCTCGGGCGGCAAGCTATCCTCGACGCTGATCCACTGTTCCCGGTGGCAATCCCGGCACCGCACGACCTCCACCGCATCCACGGTCGGCTCAAGGTCTATCAGCTTCATGGCTTCGCGCACTGAAAGCAGCGCGTCACGGTTTTCATCGGTGCCGACGATGATCGTGTTGAACTTCGCCCGTAGCGCATCACGATTGATTAGTGCCATCCTGCGCCTCCTTCGGCTCCACACCGAGCCGCTTGGCGATATCGGCTGGGATCGGAGTGTGGTCAAGTATCTCATGGCCGCTCCATGCAGGAAACAGACCGATCATTCTGAAATACTCCGTCCATGTCGGATATACCGGCTCCGGGTGCTCTGCGGCCCATACCATCACTCGTATCTCAAAATCCACAGGACGCTCAAATGCGATCTTGCGGCACTGGCTTGCATTGCACGCTGGATACATCGGGCACTTATCGTGATGACCGCTTTGCGTATAGTGCCAACACATTCTCCTGGCTTCTTTAATCACAACGCCGTATTCAGCCATCTTGTGCCTCCTCCTTCTCCAGCCAGTCCCGGAACTTCAGCCAGGTCACGACATCGCAGCTCATGCCCAGGCCGTCACGCGCCTTGGCCTCGTCGATGTCGCGCTTCATGACGCCGAGGGTCTTGTCGGTCAGCATGCCGTGGCAGTGCTGCATGATCCAGTCCGTGACCAGCCCCGGCATATAGGTCATGCGCCCCAGGCAGTAGCGCACAGCGCAATTGAGGACAGCGCCGAAGAAGTCAATCTGATCGGGCGCGATCTTAATGGTGATCGGTTTCACTTTAGCCATTCCACTTCCTCCTCACAGTTTCTTGATGATTGTGCAAATCACAGCGGTAAAGGCGGCGATCAGAGCGACAACGACGATGCATGAGGCTGTGTCTCTGGAAGCAAATTCAATCAGCTGCTCAATATCTTCCATGCCGATTACCTCTTCCCCAGCACATATCGCTTACTCGGATTATCGCGGATGGGGAGAAATCCGTGGTCGTAAAGGTTCGCCCAGCGCAGCACCTTCGTCTTGTAGCTCTGCGCGACGGTGCATTCCTGTCGGGTACACTCGCCGCGCCGGTCCGCGCCGATGATGATGACCTTCGCGCCGACGGGCAGCTTTTTGACCTCTTTCGCCGTCAGCACCTTCTCGTCGGGTCGAATCCATTCCATCAAGAAAGCCATGGCCTTGCCTCCATTTCTGCCTGATTCGGCTTTGATGTCCAACACCGCCACGTTCTGCCATACTGCTCCATGCTGTACTCGACATGACCGTGGCCGAGACCGTTGCGGGTGACCAGACTGGCCTTTTTGTCCACATACCAGACGAATGCCCACTCCCCCGGCCTGTTGAGCCTGTCCGGGTTGTACTCGATGAACACGCCGGCTTCATGGGCGACCAGCTCATCGGCGTCGGTGATGATGCGCGGTACACTCGGCGCTTCCAGGATCAACGCCATCACGTCCAGAATGCGGTCATGGAAAGCCTTGAGGTTGTGGAAGGTGATCTCGTCGCCGGTCTTTTCCTCTTCTTGGAGAATGTTGGCCAGCCTTACCAGCCATTTGCACGTCGCCTCGCGGTCAACCATCATGCTTCACCGCCTCTTCGTCAGGTCTGATCCAATCCATCAAGAAAGCCATGATCTTGCCTCCATTTCAACACTTCTTCATCATCCTCCCAGAGCGATGAACCCTCCTCATAGGCTCTCTCCCACGGATAGAGATTGATGCGTCCGCACGTATCGCAGATCACTTTGCGCCGCGGATATTCGCAGCCGTGGAGATGGCCGGAGTCACCGCAGGCACCGCACACATAGTACGGAGTGCCGCCGGGAGTGGTGAAATCGCCTTTGAGCTGCTTCCACCTTCCGATCATGCGCCGCTCGTGATTGTCCACGATCTTTTTGACCAGGTCATACATGGTCAGCAGCGCCTCGCTGTCCTGGAGAAGATCGCAGTTGGCACAGTCGCGGTTGCAGGATTCGAGGCTGTTCCGAAGGATGCACTGGCGCTCACATTCGAGAAGCTCCAGAATCTTGCTCTTTTTCATTCCCACTTCACCGCCTCTCTCTGCTCATTGGTTGGTTGCCTGTCCCAGCAGCGCCAGTCCTTCCCATACTGCCGCACCATCAGCCAAGAGTTATGGCCTCCCGGCTGTGTCAAGCCGATTCGATCTCCTGGGATGATTCCGCTGGTCATGTGGTCGTAAACCAACACCCAGCCGGTGTACACCCTCCCGTTTCTCGTTTCGAGCCAGACGGCGCGGCGCTGCGACGCTTTCAGCGTATCCATATCCAAGACGTGCGGCTGCTCCATCAACAGCTCCGTCGCGTCGTTGATCAGCGTCTGAAGCTGCTTGATGCCGATGCTGTTGAGATAGCACTGATCATTGCCCATCCCGCAGGCCACGGCGTGAATATCGTTCAGCCCTTCGATTACCTGTTCTCTGGTTTGCATTCCTTCCTCGCTCTCCGCACATCTCTCTCGATGCGCTTCTCGATCTTGTACTTCCTGGTGCTGTCGTTCCTCATGGCGCGGCAGCGATGGCACATTCTCATTCCCTTCGTCGCCGGTCGCTTGCCGCATTCCGTACAGATCCCGGCGGCGATCCGCTGCTGCCGCTGTTCCTGTTTGGCCTGTCTGCGTTCCTCACGCCGCTTTTCGTGAGCGGCGGCAATCTTCGCCTCACAAGCCTTGCAGCGCACTTTGCCGGGTTCTGACCAAACTCTCCCACAAGTCGTACAAATGCCGCGATCCTTGTACCAGTTGTACCGCTCTTTGCACGTCTTGCTTTTCAGCTTGAGATCACGCCCCATGACTGTGCCTACAGCTTCGCCTTTGCAGCCTTGGCTACCATCTTCTGATGGTTCGCGTCGACCTTGTTCGAGCCGTGCGTCCGGCTGTTGAGGAAGTGACAGCAGTGATGGCCAGGGAAGTTGTTGTTGAGGTTGCTGCCGCCATGCGGCATCCCGTGGATGGAGGCGGCGTAGTTCTCGCCGTTGATCGTCACGAAAACCGCTCGGCGCTTCCATGACCAATGGCCGTAGACCTTCTTCAGCTTGGCGGTATCCGCTTTCGTGAGAGGTTGGATGTCGGCGTGGTTCTTCCCGGCAAAACGCTTCTCTTTCCAGCTGATCCCCGTGTCCACGTCCGTGATGGTGGCGACCACGCCGACGGCGAATATTTTCTGGATGTCGCTCGTCCACCAGTCCATCGTCCTGGCGGTGCCGTGGACGTGATCATCATCGGCGCTCTGCGTTTTCGCCAGATCTACACCCAGCGCGGCGAGCGTCTTTGAACCGACGATCCCGTCAGCAGTCAGCCCGGATGCCTTCTGAAACGCCTTGACGGCTTTCTCTGTGATGGAGCCGAAGTCCCCATCGACGGAGCCGGAGAGAAAACCCAGCTCCTTCAGCCTGCGCTGGACGGCCTTCACGTCGTCGCCCTTGCTGCCTTTCCTGATGCTCATGCTCATCCTCCTCTTTTTCAGCCGCTTAATCTCCCGGCTTATGTACCACAGTGCCTTTTCGAGATCCTCAATCTCCGTCTCTGGGTTCTTGCGACCTGCCCGTGCGATATACTTGATCGCGTCGCCACGATTGAAGCCCTCACCGAAGCCCCATGCCTCGATGGCGTCGATCACTTCCACTCCGCCCATTTGGTAGTGCGAAGGATGGTTCACGTTTTCGCTCATCCCTAATCCTCGCTCTCATCGTCGAAGTGAATCATGCAGGCGTCGCACACCGGCTCCTCTTCATCCGCTTCCAGCACGGCCAGCGCATCGATCTTGAGCCTGTTCAAGCAGTACGTCCCCGGATCTCTGTAAGGGCATTCAGGACACCGCATGTTATCGTCTGGGTTGCGAACGATGCAGCAGCGCAGACCGGCGATCACTTTCTTCTTAATACTCATACCGATTGCTCCCTTCGTACCTGATGATGTCTGTTTTCAGTCCATACTGCTCCGTCAGCAGGATACGCATCCGCTTGGCCTGGCGCATGGTCTTGAAGCCCTGTGCCTCGGACAACCGGCGTGTGGTCTCTGCTGCCGGTCTTCCTGGGCCTTCGCCGGTGTCAGTCCTTCCCGCTCGTTTCAGCCACGAGCCGCGGTTCCTCACCTTGAGAAAAAAGCGGTGGTTGTTCCTCAGTCTCTTCGGAATCATGCGCATCCCTCCTATCGTTGTGCTTCATTGCCTTGGTGATCTCCCTGGACTCAATGGAGATCGCGCCATCGATGCCGAACTGGAGCACTGTCATCTCCCGCACCAGCTTCGTGCGGCGATACCGGCACGCTCTTTCGGACATGTCGATGCCGATGCGCTGCAAGGCTTCGGTGATCTCCGGGAAGGTGTAGGGCTTCGCGTCCTGCCCGCGATCCGCGCCGGTCTCGTCCTCGTTGAAGTAATACATGCGGATGATGATGAAGTCCTCGCGGTTCTCGAAGGACTTCACCACCGCATCCACTTCGCCGAATCGCGCCATGGACCGGACGAAGGACAGCTCTTTGGACTGCACAAACAGCTCATTGGCCTCAACCTTGTCTCGGATCCCCAGCCCTGGCGGCGGGGCGACGGAGATGTCGTGGGATTTCTCTGTCGGGAAAAATCCGTACTCTTCCGGATGCTCCTCCCACAGCTTCGATTTCTTGTAGGCGCGGAGCAGGTGTTCCATGGCGCGATAGTGATTGGTAACTGCCCTTTTGTGCTGAAGATGCAGGACTTCGCGGGCGGCGGTCTTTGCTGCCTCGTCGATGTACTGCTGCTGCGCTGTTTTGGTATCACTCAATTCTCATCCCTCCTTCCGCGTCATGTCTACGAACTTCGCCCTCTTGCCCTCAAACGTCCGGGCAAATTGCTCGGCGTCCGTCATGGGATGCGACCGCCCCACCGTCTTGCCACGTCTGAATGCATCGGCGCAGTCGCTGGCCTGCTGCAAGATGCCGGCGTCCTCCTGGAGCCGGGCGTATTCGGTGCGCAGCTTCTGAATCTCCGCATTCTTCCGAACCTGCACAGCGCGAACCGCACGGCTCACCTCGTGGTCATGCAGGATGATCGCTCCTGCTCCCGTGATTATCCCTGCCACAAACAGCAGGATTCCCCACAATACGCTCATCGTTCTCTCCTTCATCTGCCCGGACAGTCCGGGACAGTCCATTCTCTTAAATGGATTCGATGTGCGGATGATATCCGGCGGCTACCATCCGCTCTCGGTACTTCATTGCGATGTCGAAGCTGCGATACTTCATGGCGTAGCGGCTGTCAACATCAAAGAAATAATGCTCTTTATGCTCATGGGCGATGATGTCCCGCAGATAGAACTTTGTGCCACCGTCGGATATGTAAATCCGATACTGGACATCCGGCGGCGGCTTTTTCCTGCTCATGGCCGGATCACATCCGGGAATCGCACCGCCATCTCGTTCATGAGCGGGATGGCGACCTCCGCGGCCTGCGGGTGCGCCTTGCCTGTGGTCTGCCGCGCCCTCATGTCGAAGAAGTGATCCCACTGGCCGAGGGTGCCGGTCATGACCAGCTCCGTCTTGGTGCTGTTCACCAGCACCGCCCGCGCCTCTTCCGGCATCAGCCCGATGTTCATCTCGGTGAAGTATCCGACCTCCGCGCTCATGCACTGGCGCTTCCACAGGTTGTATGCTTCGCTCCCCGGTTGGAGATAGCACGGCTCGATCACTGTCACATCGCGCCCAAACCTGTCGCTGGAGTAGTTGCACCATCGCGTGCTCTCCTGGGCGAAGCTCATGACGCGATGCCGCACGAATTCATGGCTCACTCCGCGGTCGATGATAAACCGGACCGTCTGGCGCAGATGTGACCGGCGCTCAACCTCGCCCACCAGATCGGAATATCGTATCTGCTTCACACGCGGATCCATGACGCGATCATCATCCGGTATCAGATCTTCGGTGTAGATCGGATCAATCTGGCCGGTGAAGTAGTAGATCGCGGCGCTGCCGGAGGCGATGAATTCCCGCCACGCTCTGATGTTGCCGGAGATGATCGGGCGCTGATTGATATTCGTGAAGGTAAGGAAGGGGACGATGCCCGTATCCTCCATCAGCCGCCGGAGGGCATAGGCGATGTTGTCCATCAGGTGGTAGTCATCAAGGGCGAATATGTAATCACCGTGTTCCAGCATGGCATTGTGCTGCCGCTGCCGGAGGCCGCGCACCATCTTCTCGGCGCTGGTGTCGGTGATCTTGTCCTCTGTCTTGTAGCACGTCCGCGCCGCCTTTTCGATGATGGCCAGGCCGCCGCGCAGCTCGTCGCGCTCCTCGATCAGGAAGCTGGGCTTCACGATGTTCATATCTCCGTCAGCTCCTCTCTGGCGAACTCCCGCGCCGGGATCACATACAGCGTCGCCAGCTGCGTCTTTTTGCCATCCTGGTCGATGTAGTAGATGCGGGCGTTGCGCCCGACCTCAAGCGTAACATCCCGCTTCATGCTGAACTTATACCAGCGGTCAGCGAAGTCTTTGACCTTCTTCCGGTCTTTGTCCCACTTGACCAGGTCGGCTGCCAGATTCAGCTTTTCCGGGGATAAGATCGAGTAGATTTTCACGGCTTTTCACTCCCTTCTTGTTTTCCCACTGCGTGTACTCCGGCTCCGCATCCGTGATGGTGATCTCCACGCGGGGATTCTTCCTGTCCAAGTAAACCCGGCTCCCGTCGGTGGAGGCGATAACGTTGCGGTTATCGTCCTCCACCACGCCGGCGTCGCGCAGGATGTCGCAGGTGCCCTCCATCAGATTCACCAGATCCACCGTGCGGATGGTCTTCATGAAGTACACGGCCTTGAGGTTCACCGGCGTGGTGATCCTGCGGCGATAGATGCCGGTGATCTGCTTGAGGCAATCCTTCTCATACGCCGAGAACTGTTTGGACGGCAGCGGCATGGTATACTCGCCGCCCGTAGGCTTCTGAACGGTAACATGCCGCCGCGAGTTCTTCTTGGTGCGGGGATCGCCGTACAGCGTGAAGGTCAGCGGCTTCATAGAATCTTGTCCCACGGGATGCTTTCTCCCGATTCCTCTGCCAGCCATACCGCTACCGTCTGCCTGTCCCCGACGGGCATCCCGGCGGTCATTGCCTTGAAGTAGCTGAGCTTGTCGCCTACCTTGATGTGTACGCCGTAATCCCGGCATTCGATGGTCCTCTGGATCAGCTCCTCATCGCTCATGTTTTCCATGAAGGAAATCTGCTTCTCCGCAACCATGCGGATGTACTGGTTGAATGTCTCCCGATTGGTCACTTGTCAATCCCTCCTCTCGTTGGCGCGTGATGGCGCACGGTGGCGCGTGGTGGCGCGTCATGCAGCTCACATCGCTTCTGGTCTTTGCCATGTCGGGTCCGGGCTTTTCAGCTCGCCTCATGTCCCCGCCGTATCAAAGCAAATCAATTCAGATCCATGTCGATTCGTTTCGCCCGAGTCCCAGCGTTTCCGCGTCCCGTCTCGTGTGCTCAGCTCTCTGCCGTATCGCAGCGCCTATGCGCGAGGCCAGTCTTTCCCTTGCCATGCCTTGTCCCATCGTGTCGCGTCGTGTCCCATCGCTGCGTTGCCGTCTCGTTTCAGCCCATGAAAATCATCTCAAGGCGTCTCCGTTGCATTGCGTCTCCATTTGTTCTTTTCCTCGCCTTGCTCCGCCATTTCCATGCTTTTCCCAGCTGATCATTGCTTTCTCTGCCCTGCTTCGCCTTCGCGCCTCCGATCACCGCGTGACCTCTCGACGCCCAGCTTTTCCGCAGCTTCGCCGCTCGGCTCCGATCCCATCTCTGCCGCGGCTGATCCACTCGATGCTTTTCCTTGCCATGCGGTTCCGTCGCCCTGCTGGTCGGTTCCAAGCTGTGCTATTCCTTTGCCATTCCTGGGCTGGCCTTACCGTGCCTTGCCACAACACCTCCGCTCGTGTCCAGTCCTTGCAGTGCCTTGTCCCTTCTCACCGCGTCGCATCTGTGAAGCTCCGTTCCATAACAGATCGTGCCGTTTCGTGGTGCCTCGCCGCCATTCCTTATCAACGCATCGTCGTTCTGTTCCCTTCGTGGCCGCACGCATCCGTTTCGATTCGGCTCGTCTCGTCTGCCATCGCCGCCATGCCCTGTCAGCTCATCGCCGTTGGGTGCCCTTCGTGGCTGCTCACATGCAGTCCATCTCGAATCATCTGCTATCCTGTCCCGGCTTCGCCGTTTCTGTTCCTTGCGCCTGTGTTCCCCGCCATTCCTCTCCGCTGCCGTTCTGATCAGAGCCTTGCCCGGCAGTTCAGTGCCTTCGCCAGTCTTTTCTGGTCGCTGCCATGCCATTTCGTGTCAACGCATCTCCGCTTTTGCCGTTCATGGCCATTCCTCTGCTGTTCACTTCCTGTCCGCGCAGAGCCGTGCCCTTTCCTTTCGATTCCTCTGGGCTCGATTCCATTCCGTGTCCGTTCGGATCCTTACGCCTCCGCTCGCCTCGGTTCCGTTGCCGCTCGTTTCCGCTCATGTCCCAGCCTCTCCATTCCTTGTCAGCTCCGATCAACGCGGATCGACGCAACGCCCTCTCAACTCCTCGCCGTGCTCATCGCCGCGGGGCAACGCGGATCCATGTCCATTCGGCTCGAACAAATCCGGTCTGAACACTTCCGTTGCTTTTCATGTACGTGCGATTCGAAGTCGCTCACGTCAAAGCCATGGCAATTCATCTACGCGCTGCGCCGATCAGTGCCGTGCTGGTTCGCTTCTCTTCCGCTCAATTCGGCACTCCTCCGTTTCATCGCTATTCCTCGCCCATCCTGTAGAGGCGTCTCGGAGCCTTTGCTCCTCGCTTCTGCACCGGTCGGATCCCAGCTGCTCACCGCCGTTTCGGATCAAAGCAGGGCGTGACCACTCCGTGGCGATTCTTCACGATTGCGGGCAGATCATCGCGTATCCGTTGCTCCTCCTCGCCGAGCGATTCGGGTCTCATCTGCGCAGCGCCGTTGCCACGCTTTACCTGTCAAGTCTACTCCATGCCCTCGCGGGTCGGCGCTGCTGATCGTCGCTTTACGCCTGGTAATCGGCCTTGTTGCCGCCGATCACTTTGCCGTCATCGTCCAGCTCTTCCCAGACATAGCGCCCCTTGCCGCTGTTGCGCCACTGCGCCAGCCCGCGGCGGATGCCGTAGTCCAGGCACTCGCGCACAGCCTTTTCGAGGCTGTCCTGGAGAATCTCAAAGGTGAACTCGATCCAGCTGCCCGCCGGAACCGTCTCGCTGTTCGCCAGCGCGACGCGGTCGCCCTGGGGACCGGAAGCGCGGAGCGGCCTCTGGCAGTCGCCGATGTCGCCGCCCAGGTGGATGGGAATCTTACGCTCCTTCACGAAGATCAGCCCGTCCACGGCCTTCTTGTAGCTTGTCACCTTGCTGCAGGCCGTGTTCGTCACCTTGCGCAGCATCCCGATGGCGTCCTTCACCATGCCGCGGAGCTGGTAGTCCCAGAAGAACAGCGTCCCGTCATCCAGGCGGGGGAACACGGTCTTCTGCTTCTCCACGACCTCCTCAACGCCGATGGCCTCGACCTCTTCCTCGATGCTGGGCGCGTCCGGGGCCTTGCTGGCGATGAACTCCTCATGCACTTCCTTGCTGGTGGGCATCATGCCCAGGGCTTCCTCGGTCAGCGTCAAACGAACTTTCAGGGTTTTCATGATTCATTTCCTCCTCGTATTTATCTCAAACGGTTCCTCACCCGTTTGTGTCGTTAATAGGTGCCATCCTCCATTGCCTTCTTGTACTCGTCGTAGCTGTTGAACATGGACAGCTGGCCGCTGGCTTCCTCGCGGGAAACGATGAAGAACTGACCGTTGTCATCCATGACCAATTCCTTCTGGTGGCCGCGGGTGATGACGTCCACTTTGGTCTTGCCTTTCTTCTGGATGACGCTGGAAACGTCGGCGTCGATCTCGATGTTCATCGCCGGGCGGGTGCCCATCGGTGCGTTGTCGTCGTTGATGATGTCCTTCGAGGTGGTGACCTCGATCTTGAGCGTGACGCTGCCGGAGCTCATGTCCTTCTCGACCATCTCCGCGATGACACCGTTGAGGTTGATGTCCAGCTCATTCCGCATCACATCGAAAGCGGGGTTGTAGATGCTGATCTTCGCATCCTTGGCAAAATTGATTTTCATTTCCATCCTCCTCGATCAGTCTGTCGATCATTCTGTTGAACAGAGCGCAGCCGATAACGATCAATCCCAGCAGGCCAACCAGCTGCATGATGAAGGCCAGCCCACGCATCAGCGCCCACATCGCCGGTATTACCCATGCCAGCATCCTATCGCCTCCTCAAACGACTGTGCTCATTGCGAAGCGGTGATTCCTCGACCGGTCCCTGCCGATCATCATTGCGAAGTCGCCGCACCGCTCGGCGATCCTGCTGGCCGTGGCCTCGTCCATGTCCGCAAGCTCCGCCAGGAACCATTCGCTGGACAGGATCGTCGGCAGCTTGTTGATGTAGCGGTAATTCAGGATGTCAAAGGCCAGCTTCATGTCCGCCGGCGTCGGCGGCTGCCGGATGCCCTTGCTGTCCGTAACCGGCTTGAAAAAGTCATCGAAGTACAGCACATCGATCTGTTGCAGCTTGCTGACTTCCTGCTCGTACTCGTCGGCCTCGTTCACGATGGCCTTCAGCTTCTTGCTGATCTGCGGCCATACCGCATAGATCACCGGCTTCTCGTAAAGCAGCTTCCCGGCCACCGCCGTGCAGATGTGCGTCTTCCCGGATCCCGGCTGTCCGCCGAAGTAGAGCCAGCGCCCATCTTTCACGCCGTCGTTCAAGTAGCGGCGTGCAAGGTCAACCATCATCTGTTGCCAATTCTCACTCACGTCGAACCTCTCAAACTTGTTCTCGCGGATGCTCTTTTCGAGCCCGCTGCGTTTCATGCGCCAGATGCTTTTGCGGATCTCCATGCATTTGCAAGGCACCACGTATTCTTGCAGCCCAAAGCCGGTATCCCGGAAGTGCAGCGTGTCGCCGCGGTTCAGGCAGAGCTTGCAGTCGTACCCGTCGCCCTCGATGAAGGTGTTGTCGCTCAGTATGGTGCTGATCGAATATCCATCCTTCAGCTTGCCGGGCGATTCGTTGTAAGCCTTGCACTTCGCTTCCTCCCGCTCCACGTTCAGGCGGTAGCGTTCCTCCGGGGTCATGGCCTCCTCCGCGGCGATCTGCTGGGCGACGGCCTGCAGCCGTTCAGACAATTGTTTCTCCGTCGTAGAGTCGCCGAGGAGCCTCTGGAGTATTTCCCCGATGCTCTCCACTCGCGTTTCCTCCTCTCCGTTTTTTTCGTTCCTCTTCGTATGCCTCAACGTCGGCAACCGTCCTAAATCCCATCTCGACGTACTGCTGAAGAATCGGCTGCACATATCCGAAGAATGGATGTCCGAGGCCGCATGCCTTGTCGATGGCGTACCGTATGAGCTCATCCGGCAGCTCGCCGATGAAGCTTTGCAGCCGCTCAATGTTGCCTCCGCTCAGGCTCCGAAGGTTTGAACTGGCGTAAATCTCGATGGTGTTGAAATCGGGGCGGTAGTCGTCGTCGTTGTCGTCTCCGAAGGGGTTTATATCTATATCTTCTTGATGATGACGACTATTATTACAACCTTCTAAAACAGTATCTAAAACAGTATCTAAAACCTTAGTAGAAGGTTCGCCCTCTGGGTCGGATTGATTTGCCATAGGGGGCGTTTCAATTTGCCCTGTGGGGCAAATCGTTATGCCCTCTGGGTCGGATTGATTTGCCATAGGGGGCGTGGCGTCTCTGCCGGATGTTAGCAGTTTTTTGCCTTTCTTTGTGACCGTGTACCACAGCGTGCTCGGCGTCTCTTTTGTGGGAAAGTGACCGGTTTCAATCAGCTTCTTTTCCCTGAGAATATTGATTGCGTGTCTGACTTGCTTTTCGGTGTAATACGGATATTCCTCGGAGATAGACTTCATGGATTTGCTTACCCAGTGCTTCCCTCGGTACTTGTTTACACCGTTGACTTTCGCCTTTTCGACAAGATAATCAATATGCCCGAGCACCAATGCACACGCAACTCCGCATTCGGACGCCACTGCTACATTGAAGCTGTGGTACTTGTTCATGGTGCCTCCTTAGAACGGCAGCTCGTCGTCCTCGACCTCGGTGAAGTCGTTCATGTTCATCTGCTGGTTCTTGGGCGGCTGCATGATTCCGGGGATGGGTCCGCTTCGGTTCTCCTGCCCGCCGGCGGGCTGGCCGTAGCCGCCGCTGCTATTGCCTCCGCCGCCGTTGTCAGAGCGTGGCGCGACGAATTCCACGTTGTCCACGGTGATCTCGGTGGTGTAACGCTTCTGGCCGTCCTGCCCGACGTAGCTGCCGGTGGTGATGCTGCCGGAGACGCCGATCCTGCTGCCCTTTTGGAAGTAGCGCTGCACAAACTCGGCGGTCTGCCTCCATGCGGTGCATTGGATAAAATCCGCCTCGCGGACGCCCTGCGCATTCGCAAAGCGTCGCTGGCAGGCTACGGTAAACCGGCAGTAGACGATGCCGCTCTGCGTTGTGCCGCTTTCCGGGTCTCGCGTCAGGTTACCGACGCCGTGCCAGGCGTTCATTCCTTGTCATCCTCCTCAATCTCACCGAACAGCAGGAGCAGCTCGGCGGGGTCGATCTTGACGTAGCTGGGGTGCGACTTCACCCACCGCTCGATAATATCGAAGGTGGTGGCGATGGCGATCAGCTCGGTATACTCGTCCTTGCTAATCTTGATGAAATCATCCTCGTTGGGGATGTGGATCTCGGCGCGGATCGGCACCAGCGCCTTCTCCGGGATCCGCTTTTCGATCTTCTGATTGTTCTGGTTGCTCTTGCCATTCTGATGCTTGTTGCAGTTGTTGCACTTACCCATTTCTCTTTGCCTCCTTGCATATTCTGATAACTTGTTTGCATTGTTCCACATCGAACATGCCGATGTGGGTCCGTTCTCTGGGCAATCCCATCTCCTGCGCCAGCCATTCATAAGCCCAGCGCCGGGTGCGCTTTTCCCTTCCGCGCCACATCGGATCGAAGGCTGCATGCGCCCTCCGCTTCCAGTAGCGAAGCTCTGCGTCTGCAAGCCTTCCGAGCGGCTCGTCAGTGCCCTTGTGGACGCCGACCCATGCTTCACACTCATGGCAGTAGTAGATCATGCCGTAATCCTGCCCGTTGTAAACCATGCTGCTGTTGATCAGCCTCGCAGGCCTGCCACAGTAGTCGCAGATCACTGTTCTCATGGCGGGGTCAGTCCTTCCAGTTGTCGGATTTGGTCAGGGGTCATTGTCTCGATGCCGAGCGCCTTTGCCTCGGAGACGGTACCGTCAATTAGGTGGGACATCTCGGCGGTGTCCATTTCGTGGGTGCGTTTGTAAATCAGGTAGCACTTGTACAGTTTCCCGTTCAGCTCCATATCCTTGAAAAACCGGCAATATGGATAAACCTTGTCTACATCCGCACCCGCTGGGAGCATAATACCGCAGGCGTTGCCATCGTCGTAGGTCTCTACGGTGCCGTACTTGACCACCAACTCCCGCTTCACTTCATCGTCGGAGGATCCGACGGCGGCGGCGATCCGGTTCACCAGCAGATGGAAGTAGCTGTTGGCATCCAGCGATCGGGGAAGCCGCCACTTTTTTACTTCCGCTGCGACGTCTTTGTCATGTAGCTGGTCGAACAGCTCCCGCAGATCGTCCTTGGTCTGAATAGTCAATCGCTGTTCCCCGTTCGCCAGCATGACGTGGTCAACCAACCGGCCTTTGAACTTCATACCACCCACCGCTCCATGAACACGTCCGTCAGACCTTCCGTCTTGAGAAACTCAAGAAAGTCATGGATGATTTCGTGGATGTCGGGAGACTGGTCGCGCTGGTAGGTCTCGATGTAGATGTCCTCGCCGTCGCTGCCGAGATACTGGAACTCATGCGCCTCCGGCACGAGGTAGAAGTAGGCGGGATGCTGGGTGCAGTTCAGCCACTTCCCATAAACGTCGGCGCTGCCGAGGCTCTTGTTGAGGAACTTGACGTCGTAGATCACGCCTGCTTTGAGTGCGTCCAGCACGCCCTTCAACAGGTAGATCGTTCCGTCCACCTCGATAGGCTTGCTGATCGGCACCTGGATCTGTGCGCCCTTGATGATCGCGCCCAACTTCATCGCACCTTCGCGCCACTTCGCATCGCTGCGGATGGTCTTGCCATCAGCGGCGCGGTAAACGCGATCCTCGAAGGTCAGGCCGTTCATCATGGCCTCGTTTGGCTCCACCGGCTCCCGCCGGAGGGTCTTGAGGAAGTCGGCATACGCCTCATCCTCATACCCTTCGTGGCAGCTGAAGCAGTAGCGCCACGATTCCAGCAGCGTTTTCGTGATGTGTACCATGCGGCATCACCCTTCCTTGGCTTTATACGCCTTGGCCTTGCCGTCGTACTTCAGCCCCAGCTCTTTGCACTTGGCATTGAGCATCGCACCGGCTTCCTTCTTGCTGGTCAGTGCGTGTTCAAACTGCGAAATCGTATCCAGCGCCTGATTCGCGGTGTCCTCATCCGTGACTTCACCGATGATGGCCTTGACGTCGCCCATGACCTCGTCGTACTTCTTGCGCTCTTTCGTGTTGGCTTCGGATTCCTCGATGATGCTCTTCCGCGCTCTCTCGAACAGAGCGGTCATAAAGGTGTTGGGTGTGTTCGCATCCAGCACCGGCACGGTGATGTTGCCGACGATGCCGTGGGTGCCCTTGGCGAAGTAGTCGTCGGTGGGCGTGAAGCACAGCTTCCGCTCGTTGTTGATCATCTGGAGGTAGCCGCCGAAGTCGCAGCCGTTCCACACCGTGTTCCGCGCAGCACCCTCGCACATGAGGCGCTGGACGGGGTTGCCGTCCTTGTCTTGCTTCTCCTCCGAGTGGAACACGTAGATCACATTCTTGTGCATCACCTTCGTGATCTTCTCGGTGAAGGCCATGAACTCTGTCTTGGCATAGCCGAACTGCTTCAGCGTGTTCGGAGTGCCCTTCTGGGTCTTGCAGTCCTTCTTGGTGCGGAAGGCCCAGTCCTTGAGGTAGGTGACGAAGGATCCGCCGGTGTCGATGACGATGGTCTCGAACTCCTTCATATCCGGGGATTCGATGTCCATCAGCACTTCCTCATAGGTGTTGCAGACGATGGTCGTCACGCGGTGAGCTGCCGCCACGCGGGAGACGCCGTTGTCGAAGTCGATCAGCACCGGCTTCGGTGAGCTGAGCGCCAGCGTGGTCTTGCCCATGCCAGGGCTGCCGTAGATGATCGCGCTGAAGGTCTGCTTGGAAAAATCCATGTCCTGGGGTCTAACGATTGCCATTTCCTTCTCTCCTCTCTGTTGTGTACTGCCACAGCACATCCTCAATGCTGCGGAGTCCGTTGATCACTCGAATGAGTTCTGTTGACTTCCCGCTCCGGCACAACATGCCGATGGCGTCGTACACCAAGCGGCGGGCTTCCTTGATGCGTTCCAGTCCCTCGGCCTCAGTCGGCAAAGGTGGCATTGCAGTGCGGGCAGCCGGTGATGTGGCGGCTCCCCGCCTCCTCGACCGTGATGCCGATGGTGCTGTCTTCGCGCCCTCGGTACGTGTACGGCTCGTAGATGTTCCTGCCGCAGCGGTAGCACCAGCCGTTGCGCGGCGCAAAAAGGGGAATCTCATGTTCATTGCAGTAGCGCTCCTGCGCTCTTGCCGCTTCGACGGCATCGTAGGTCTTTGCCATGTTTCCTCCTTGACAGGTCGTTGGCCTGTGGTGTACAATGACGGTGGGTTGATCATTTCCTTCCCGCCTCTCGCGGTTCCGCTGGTCCTCAACAGCGGAGCCGCATTTTGTTACCCGCTGGCCTTCCGCGCCGCCCTGCGCTTTTTGAATTCGGCCAGCAGCTGGTCGGCGCGGCGTTCCCGTTCCGGATCCTCTTTGAGCCACTTCAAAAACTGCTGCGTGCCCTGGTAGGCCGCAAGCCCGATGTCCCTGCGGACGTGGTCGGGAATGAGGCTGTGATCGATGATCGGTCTGGCCTGCGCAGTGGTATCCATGTTTTCACCTCCTCTCAAAACTTCTTACTCACCAGATCCATCAGCTCGGCGGCTGCGGTCAATACGCTGTCGGCGGTGACGCATTTGGTATAGAGCAAGTACTGCGGGTCGATTGCGTAGGGATCGCGCACTTCAAAGATGAAGAACATTTCCTCGCCGGTGAGCATATGGTGCTTTGTGCGCTCGTACTCACTGAATGCCTCCAGGACTTCATCGTCCACCTTGTAAAAGGCGATCTCGATATCTTTCCTGCGTCCATACTGCCGGATCATGTTCTGAACCGTCTCGGCGACGCGCTCTAATGCCTTTGTGCGTTCCATGGCATATCCTCCTTGATGTGGTCACATTAACCACATTATGTGGTTTCAACCCGAATAAAAAAGCTCGTCAGTGGTGACGTGGTAATAATTGGCGATTGCCGCCTTTGCCTCGTCGTTCGGAATCCGAAGTCCGGCTTCATAGTTCAGCAGGGCAGATACCCCGATTCCAGTGCCTTCGGACACCGCAAAAATTGACCTATTACCGCGCAGATTCTTGAGCTTCTCGGAAACCACTTCCTTCGACGGTTGTCTTCGCTCCACGATTTCACCTCCAATCCAACCACGTTTTGTGGTTACTGGTAGAATACCACGAAACGTGGTTATTTTCATCACGTTTATGTGGCGATTTCTTATAGTTTTTGTTACAATGCTGTGTTGATTTGTACCACGTTACGTGGTATAATAATTGAAAAAGGCGGTGTGCTTATGAGCAAGTTTATAGGAGAGCAAATTGGCAAGCTCCGCACCAGTCGCGGATTATCTCAGGCTGAGCTTGGAGAAGCCATCGGATTAAAGAAGTCTGCTATCGGTATGTACGAACGAGGCGAAAGAGAACCGAATCAGAATGTGATTGAAGCCCTCGCTGATTTCTTTAATGTTGCCCCTTCTCAGATCACAGATAGAAGCACTGTTGGCGAAAAAACAAAGTCCGTCGTTGTTGACGGACTTTCCGAGGCGGAGATAGGTTTCCTTACTCAGTTTCACCTTCTCCCGGAAAACACTCGTGCATTTGCACTATCCTCTGTTGAAGCTCTTCTAAAAGCATCATTGCAAGCTCCTGGTATTCAGGAGGGAGAGCACGAAACAGAATAAGGGCATAAAGAGAATCACAATCGAGTTGCATAGTATTAGCCTCCATTTATGTATGTCCTCCGGAGGCACAGCTATTGTATCACAACCCTATGACCAGAATATGACTTTGCCAGAATATGGCAAAAAAAGTCAGAGTACACGGGCAACAAAATCCATTCACAAGGAGGAATCACTATGAAAAGACTTACCATGATCTCGCTGTTTCTGATGCTCGTTCTCACTTTCGCTGCGGCGAATGCGGAGACTTCGCCGGACGCCATCCGAGAGTGGATCGACGGTGATGTAGGTGAAGGAGAGACGATCACCAGTGTGGAGTTGGATGACAACACACTTTCTGTGGTGGTTGACCTGGGAAGTGTCAATGAGCTGTACGACGGATACATCATAGACCTTGCCACGGATCGCGCTTCATCCATCACGGATACACTTCTCGACCACCCGGAGCTTGATGCCGAATGGGAAATCGTCTATATCAACTTTGAGAACGTAGGATACTTCTTCTTCACCAAGGACGACATCGAGACGAATGAATACAATATGCGGTACATGAATGTGTACGATAATGACTACAATTCCCGCATCACCACCGTTGGAGAAGCACCGGCAGCGACGCCAGAACCCGATGTGTCTTCAACCGTCATTGAGGCACTTGCCAGATACCGCATCGGCGAATACTACGACAATACGGAGATTGATTCAATCACCATCAATGACGATCTCGGAACGGATACTCCAGGGGATTATATTGTGCTTGTGAGACTAATCTGGAATGGCAAGAACAGCGGAGCGATGGCACGGGAAGTGCTGAAGATGTACAGCGGCGATCTGGCGGCAAGTCTTTATGAAGGCTCCGATGCCGTGCAGGAAGTCGCCGTATCCTGGACCGTTCCGTATCTGAATAACGGCAATGGCAAATGCTCCTATGAGCGAAAAGCAGATGGGATGTATTTGACAGATGAGGTTTGGACGTTTTAAAAAAGTGCTCCCGCATCCGTGCGGCCACACTGATGCGGGATATACAGTACGTCTGGTAAGCAACTTTTACCCATAGCGTCTGCACTACCATTATAGCAGACGCCGCACAAAAATGCAAGGAGTCTGCCTATGGCAAAAAAGAAGGAAAAACCGCAACCGGTTCAAACGGCTGCCATCTATGCCAGGTATTCTTCCAACGCCCAGAACGACGCCAGCATAGAGCAGCAGATCGCAGAATGCGAACTGTATGCAAAAGCCAACAATCTGACGATTGTTGATCGGTTTGAGGATCGCGCCATCTCCGGGCGCAGCGACAAGCGCCCCGGCTTCCAGAAGATGATCCGGGCAGCGGAGCGCCGGGAATTCCAGGTGCTTCTCACCTACAAGTCAAACCGCATGGCTCGAAATATGTACGATGCGCTGCGGTATGAGACGCGCCTGGAAGATGCCGGCGTGAAGGTGGTTTACTGCAAGGAGAACTTCGGCGACAACGCCGCCGGTCGGATGATGCTCCGAATGATGATGTCCATCAACGAGTTTTACTCGGACAACATGGCGGAGGACATACGGCGCGGCCTGATGGACAGCGCGTCCCAGGGAAAGGTGGTCGGGGCTCTCCCATATGGGTACAAGAAGGGCGAGGACGGAAAGGTCATCATCGATGAGGAGCTGGGGCCAATCGTCCAGGAGATATTCAGCAGGGTGATGAACGATGAAACCTATGCGGACATCGCCAGGGATCTGAATGCCCGCGGCTATCGGACCCAGCACGGGAAGCAATTCGGGAAAAGCTCATTCCGGGCGATCCTCGAAAACGAACGCTACACCGGCGTGTACCTTTACGGCGACATCCGCATCGATGGCGGGATGCCGAAGCTGATAGAGAAAGAGGTGTATGACGCTGTGAATCATATCGTGAAGCACCGGCAGACGCTTCATGCGCGTCAGCGTGAAAATGGTGAATACCTGTTGACCGGCAAGATATTCTGTGGGAAGTGTCTGGGGCCTATGGTCGGGATCTCCGGCAAGGGCAGATGGGGAAAGGACTTCTTTTACTACTCCTGCAACACGAAGCGGCTTCAAAAGAAATGCGACAAGAAAAACGTCCGCAGAGATCAGATCGAGGAAGAAGTGACCAGGGCGGTTCTCGAATGCGTGTTGGATGATGATACCGTTGAGTGGATCGCAAACACGGCGATGGAGATGTCGCGGGAGATGGAGGAGCAATCCCAGCTCGGCTATTATGAATCCAGGCTGAAGGAGGCGAAGAAGCAGATCGCCAACATCCTCCGAGCTGTGGAGATGGGAATTATCTCGGATGAGTTTAAGGAGCGAATGACGGAGCTTCGGATGGAGAAGCAGGAGCTGGAAGGGCTGATTGCCACCGAGAAGCTGGGGATCCTCCAGGTGGATCGTGATCACGTCATCAAGTATCTGCTGCTGCTTCGAACCGAGGATTACAGGGACAAGAAATTCCAGAAGCGCATTATACGGGACTTTGTGAAAGCCGTCTATGTGTACGATGACCACTTCAAGCTGGTGGTTGACTTCACCGGCGAAAACAAGACGTACACCAGGCCGCTTAAGATCAAACTGGCGAAGGCAGAAGGCCCTGTGAACGAAGGCGAAGGGGTTTGTATAAGCTCTGGTGTGGCCCACCACATTTCTCTTATACAAACCCCGGATCCGAGAAACTGCATTGATGTTTCGGATGCGGGGTTTGTCATTACTTGGTATTTCAGTGACAATACAGTAAAGCAATAGTTAATAAGCATGAGTATTATGTGTTTTCAACATGATGCTCATGCTTTTTTTGTTGGTTTCTGTCTGATTCACATATGATTTTGTCAAGTCCTGCCGGATTCTGTCGAGTTCGCCCATAAACTGGTAATTGCCGGATTTTTAAGCAAGAATCTGGTAAAATTTGACAACGAAAGGAGAACCCGGTATGTTTCAGATCAGGATCGTCGTAAAGCTTGGAGGGCCAGTTGGCGAGCTTGGCCTATTCAATCAGGACTTGGCAGACCTTTGTGGAATTCAGCCTAAACTCGCTGGCGAGTGGATAAGCGGCGGCATTGAGCGTCTATCCCTGGTCGATCTCGCCACGATTATGACTGAACTCGAATTGTTTGAGCTTGGCGATGTGTTCGAGGTGCAGATCATCGGCACACCGCCGTCGAAGGAGGGCCGCAGGGAGCGCATCATGGAGAAGCTGGCTCCGAAGCGGGTAGAGCGTAAAGAGAAGGACCGAGAACGCCGCAGGCTCAAGGCGGAGCGGCAGCGCCAGCAGATCGTGGAAGAGATCAGGCGCGAGGACAGGAAGCGCAGCAGGAAGCACTCAAGGTGAGCAACAGAAGCACCAGACACACCGTGTCTCGGTGCTTCTCGTCGCTGTACAAGTTATCGACGTGTTATCCACAAGTACACCTGTTGCCGCCCGTTCTATGGCATTATGGGTACAACAAAAAACGAACGGAGGCAACCACCATGACAGAGAAAACCGCCCGCCAGATTGAGAACCTCAAGAACCAGACCATCGGGGTTGAGGTCGAGATGAACAGCATCACCCGCAAGGATGCCGCCAAGATCGCCGCCGAGTTCTTCGGCACCGGACGATTCCAGGACACCGCCCACCGCAACGGATACCAGACTTGGAGCGCATGGGACGCCCAAGACCGCGAGTGGAAATTCCAGAAGGACGTCAGCATCGCGGGACCCGACAGCGAGAAGTGCGAATTGGTAACGCCGGTTCTGACCTACAGCGACATCGAGACCTTGCAGGAGCTTTGCCGCCGCCTGCGCAAGGCAGGAGCCAAGAGCGACGCCACCAGAGGCTGCGGGGTGCACATCCACATCGGTGCCAAAGGCCACACGCCCCAGACCCTGCGGAACCTCGCCAACATCATGGCCAGCCACGAAAGCCTCCTCGCGGATGCCCTCCGGCTGGATCGCCGCCGCATGAGCCGCTACTGCCGCACGGTGGATCCGAACTTCCTGCAGCAGCTGAACCGCAAGAAGCCCGACACGATGGCGAAACTGGCGGACATCTGGTACACGAGCCAGGGAGCAAGCTACGGCAGGAACCAGCATTACAACGAGAGCCGCTACCATATGCTCAACTACCACGCCACCTTCACCAAGGGCACCATCGAGTTCCGGCTCTTCCAGTTCGACGCGCCCGAGGGTGACAAGAAGAACGGCATCCACGCCGGCCAGCTCAAGAGCTTTATCCAGCTTTGCCTCGCACTCAGCCAGATGGCGAAGGACGCCAAGAGCGCCAGCGCAAAGCCCCAGCAGACCGAAAACCCGAAGTACGCGATGCGCACTTGGCTCCTCCGGCTGGGCTTCATCGGCGAGGAATTCGCCACGGCGCGGGATTTCCTGACCCGCAACCTGGACGGCGACACGGCCTTCAGGCACGGCAGGACAGCCGCCTGACGGCCACCACGGAGGACTTAGCCTCCTGCCACCGGCTCCCGCCCCGCTCGGCGGGCTTTCGGTGGTAGAAGGGTAAGCCCTTCAGAAAGGATGGTCGAGATTATGGCAAGGTACGAAATGATCAACGGACGGATCCGCGACACCGCGAGGCGGTATTACATCGCCTACGGCAGCAACCTCAACATCGAGCAGATGCGGATGCGCTGCCCATGGGCGCGGGTCATAGGCATCGGTGCGCTGGAGGGATACCGCCTCATGTTCAAGGGCAGCAAGAGCGGCGCATATTTGACCGTAGAGCCTCACGAGGGCGGGAGTGTCCCGGTCGTAGCGTGGGAGGTCACAGCCTCCGACGAGGCCGCCCTGGACCGCTACGAAGGCTTCCCGCGCTTCTACTACAAGAAGGAGATGAAGCTGCCCATCAAGGGCATCAGGAGCGGAAAGGTACGGGAGCGCACGGTGTTCGCCTACATCATGCGGGAGGACAGGCCATACGGCATCCCCTCCGACTACTACGTGAACGTCTGCCGCCAAGGGTATGACGCATTCGGATTCGACAACAGGATTCTGACCGAGGCGCTGAATGCCAGCGCGATGGAGGTGTGCGGATGAAAAACGACAACCAGCAGCCGAGGGTCTGCCCGATCTGCGGCATGACCTACACAGAAGCTCCGGCGCTTTCCCGGCTGGACAACGAGACGGCGATCTGCCCGGACTGCGGAACCAGACAGGCATTGGAGAGCATCGGAGTCAGCCAGGAGGAACAGGAGAAGATATTGACCATCATTCACAAGGCGCAGCAGTAGCCAAAAACAAAAAGAAGCCCCCGCCGAGTTTGGCGGGGGTGTGCTCTATTCAATCTCGCAGTAATCTTTGCCAGCACACGGATCCTTGCCGTGAATGGCATAGTTGATGTCCTTTCCTGCCTTATCCTTCATCTCTTTGACAGCAGCTTCGACCAGGGCGCGATCTACTTCTATTCCGCGCCTCTTCAGCTCCGAGATGACCCAGTCCAGACGCTCCGAGCCTTTGGCATAACCTGTAATCGTCTGCTCAGCAGCTTCGACCAGCCATTTAATCATTGTCCATGCTCTTGTCTGCTGTTCGGTGGTTGTGTGTTCATCCAGCCAGCCTTTCAAGGGAGGGATGACTGCCCTGACGATCCATGCAAGCAACGCGCTGAACACTACGCCTATGATGGCGATGAGCAGCTGCGTCACGTTGATGGTGAACATGGCTGCGGAAGGCTCGGCGGCAGTTTCAGCGATGCCAGCAGTGAGAGTGATCAGCAGCATAGCGGCCAGCAGGACAGAAAACAGCTTCTTCATGGTGATTCTCCTTTCAAAATCAGTAGAAATCAGTGAAAATCAGTAGAAATCTGCTATAATTGCATCATTTCGTATAACTATACTTACACGTATTCAACCGGACACGGCATGTCCGGTTTACTTCTCTATCAAGTGCTTTTGGATCTCCTCGAGGCTGGCTTTCAGCTTATCGTCAGAGTTGCCGCTGATCTCGTGCGACAGCAGAGCCATGAGCGCCCTCATGATGATCCGGTTGCTGTCCTCCAGCTCGTTCAGTCTTTCGTGATCGTTTTTCAGCTTTGCGGTATGGTCCTTCACAGTATCCTCCAGCGTCGTGACGGGCGAATCGCGCCGTCGTTTTTCTTCTCTGGCCGTCTTAATCGCGGTCATGACCTTGATGTAAATATCGACCAGAAGCAGCAGCACGACAACCGCGCCTAAAAACGTGCCAAAGGTAAGGTCTTTCAGCTGCATCGTTACCACCTCACATCGTCGCCATTATCCAGATGATAACAACGACGGTCAGAATTATCGGCCACGGCATTTCAACACCGCCTTTCCTGCGACAATCCCCACAACGAACGCCAGCACGAGCCGGGGAATGTTGTGCGCGATTGTACACAGAATGAGGTCGGCCTGTGCCACCGCGATCTGAATCGTCGATGCCATTATGCCGCCTCCACTTCAGGATAGAAGCACCAGAAGTGCTTCCGTTCCTTCATGAACTCGGTGCTCTTCTGCTTTGTGCGCTTCGAGCTGGCGGGATCGTTGCAGTAGACATAAGTTCCATCATACCGCCAGCAGCAGATGTAATGTCCGCCCTTGGTCCAGTATCCGGGACCCATGCTGCATACCACATAGCCGCCGGCGTCGAGGCAGGCTTTCAGCGTGGCGAGGGAGGTGGTGCTCACCATCTTCTTGATCTTGTAATGGCTCTGGATGTGACCGAAGAAGCTCCACGCTGTGCCGCTGCTGGCCGTGCGGTCTCCCCACTTCATGGCGAGCTGCGCCAGCGTCCAGGGTGTGATGCTCGTGCCGAACCAGGTGGCGAGGACATCGGCCATGGCCGTGGGTCCGCATCCGCTGTTCGCCATAGTCTGGCTCTTGTTTCCGCAGGAGGTGTAATTCTTCTTTCCCCAGCGGGAATCCGCCTGCTTGTAATCGACCGGCTGCTTGAAGGTGCCAGGGGTGTGCGTGGTCGGTGTGACGCTCTCGGATGGCGTGTTCTCCTTGCCGACGATCAGCGCCGTCCAGGTTTTCTTGCCGCACACGCCATCAGCATCAAGACCAGATGCGGCCTGGAAAGCAACCACAGCGGCTTTCGTCCGGCTGCCGAAGATGCCATCGGCTGTGAGGGATGCGCCGTCCAGAAGAAGCTGCAGAGCCTGCGCCGTGGCACTGGTCTTGTGCTTCGATGTGGAACAGGTCGGCGCGGCAGCGGCTATGGCCGTCCACGTCGCCTGGCCGATCTCGCCATCGGCGGTGAGTTTTCGGCTACTCTGCCATGCAACGACATGCGCCACGAAACCGGCGTCATACTGACCGCTGGCTTTATTACGATCAGCGTAGCCGGTCAGCAGCTGTGCAGCCTTGACAAGGCTGCCGCTGTCGCCGTGCTTAATCGTAGTCAACATTGTCGTGATCCTCCTCTCCTGAATCGTCAGGCACTTTCAGCGGCTCCGCTGTGCCGTTGTTGAGGACATACACGGCCTCACCCTCCGCGCCTGCGCCTTCGGCTTCCAACACTTCATCCGGCATATCAAACGGATCCTTGCACACAATCAACACCTCCATTTCTACAAAAGAAAAGCGCCGGCATTACGCCGACGCTCTCCGTCGTTGGTTTACAACCACTTCTCCATGTCCTCTCGGAATTGCTGCTCCGCAGCTTCCAGCCTGCCGGTTTCCGTCTCAATCCCGTGCTGGTGAAGCAGTTTTGTCTGTTCATCGATAATCTCTAATGCCATGCGCAGCATATCTTCGAGGCGCTCGATCACACGCAAGTAACTCATGGGCCGCTCCTTAATCCTCTTCCAGCGCGGCGATCACGGCGTCGCGCCAGAGCTCCGGCACATCGTCGATGGTCTTCCGGCCCAGCCGGATCAACTTCACGTACAGATTGACCATGGCTCTTTTCCTCCTTTACGCTATCAGTCCCGCCAGCTCAGTCACGGCATCGGCGAGATCGGCGACAATCTCGGCCAGCTCACAGACAGCATCATCCGTGGCCGTGACCTTCAGTTCCTCAAGGTGGGCTGCCGATTCTTCGGCATATGTCACGGCTTTAACCTTCGCCCTCCACGTCTCGGTGTTGTTCAGGATCCTCCGGTGCAAGTTGATCTGCCACGGGCAGGACATCTCCCAGACCGTCGCTGTGTATGCAACTTCTTCTTCGCGCTGCACCTCTTGAACATCCTCGTAAAACCTGATACGTGCCGTCCCCGCATCGTTGGTGACAGTAAAGGACGGAGGCATCGCCGACAATTCCGTTTTTTGCCGCATAAGAAATCACCTCTTTCATTAATTTCATGCTGATCCTGGGCTTGATGTAGTTGTCGATAAAGTGCTTGCTGTCCGCGTGCTGAAACCATCCTGTCAGGCTGACAACGGCCTGCGCATCCCGGAGAGTGACCGCGCCTTTCTCCCGCAGCCGCTTTTCTATTCGCGCTGCCAGCCTGGATGTGTGTAAGAAGATACTGCCGCGAACTTCGGTGTGGTCGCGGTAGAAACGATAGCCCACGATGTCCACCGGCGCGATGCCGGAGCCGAAGTCCTCTGAATTTGCCGCCACACGCCTGATCTCCCATGCCGGTTTGATGTCCAGCTTCAGCACATCCCGGCAATACCGAATGACCTCACGGACAGTCTTTTCAAGATCGCGCTTGCTGGTTCCGAATATGAGCATGTCGTCCATGTATCGGAGATAGTGCGCGGCCCAGTTGGTGCGCTTCTTTCTGCGCAGCTTATACAGATCCTGCGTGACATGATGGTCAAGCGGCTGCAGGTAGAAATTGGCAAACCACTGACTGGTATAGGTGCCTATGGGTACACCAGTCTGAACACAGTCGATGGTCTTGTCGATGACGTCCAGCATTCGCACGTCCTTGATGACGCGCCGGAATGACGCCTTCAATAAATCGTGGTCGATGCTGGGATAGAATTTGCGGATGTCCAGCTTGACAAAATACTTCGCCTTTTCATCCAGCCGCACCCACTTCTCCACCGTCTTTCTGGCGGCATCAATACCGCGTTTCGGGATGGAGCCATAGGAATGCTCATACATCCCACGCATGACAACGTCATGGATGGTCTGCATGAGCATCCAGTGAATGATGTGGTCGGCAAGCGGAGGGCAGTCGATCTCCCTTTGCTTTCCGTATGTGGGCTTCACGGTCAGGTGGCGCATGGGCGATGGCTGCCAGCCGCTTTGAAGCGTGTTCACGAGGCGCTTGGCGTACTTGTTCACCTTCTCCGGGTCGAGGAGGCTCTGATGGTCCGGGATCCCATCTTCGCAGCCGAGCTTCCTACGCACGATGTAATCCGTGCGCTTGTTCTGCGTGCCGTTGATAATTGCTGCTACGGCATTATCCATCGACACGAATCTCTCCCATAGATTGCCGATTCGTTTCATATCCTTTTTTCCCTTACGGATTTTCGGTCATGCCTACTAAGCCGCTCCAGTGGGAAGCATTTCAGTTGCTTGCGCAACTACGGAAAAGGATGTGCCTGTAAAATCGATCAGGATACCGCCCGGCATGGTTGATCGCTAAAGCGCCCATGCTGGCACTGGACAAGGTTTAGTGCAGCGCCGTAGTTCCAATTCGAGTTCGACGGAGCGTTGTTCGCGTTGAAGATGCAAGGGCCAACATAGGCACCATTGTTCACGTTGCCGCCGCGACGAACCGCCCGAACCACGTAGGAGGTCACGAGGTACGCAGGGCTGAACGGCTCAGAACTGCACATCGCAATCCCGCTGCCTGATAGTATATCAAATCAGGCTCTGTATGTCAGGGTTTTCCAAGATTCTGGCAAAAATAGCCAGAGACAATTTTTGGCAAAAAATTTCGGCGCTTACGCGCCATTTGGTTTTGGGGGTTACGAGGGGGCTGCGGCCCCCTCTCGGCTTCGCCGATTCACCCCCTACTGGAGGAAATAAAGGGCAGCGCCGAAGGACCAAAGCGAGTACGACGGAGCGTGGTACGCGTTGAAGAAGCAAGGGCCAACAGAGGCACCAGAGGTCACGGCGCCGCCGCGACGAACCGCCCGAACCACGTAGGAGGTCACGAGGTACGCATAATCGCAGTAATATGCCGTGGAGGAACTCTGGACTTCAACAGGCACTTTCACCCACGGATAGTCAGGATCCGCGCCCAGCGTCTTAACGTAGTTGCTGACATACTGCGCGACAGGAGTAGTAACGCCCAGCTTTACCCAGCCTTTCGACGTATCGGCCAGAACTGTTGCGTCATAGTTGCCATAGGAACTGTACTTACGCGGATCAGCAAGATAATACCAATCCAGATGATAACTCGACCCGTCCTCGACGCGAATGTCCGCGAGATCGAGTGTGGTCATATACTGGTTTCCATAGACATTCTCGCGCCAGCGGTAGGCCATAGGGTATTTACCGCTGGACAGGCTGACCGGGCTGCCAGTGTGTCCAAGGATGGTGTTGACGCCGGGTGCAGCACCGAAACAAGCGCCGGTAATCCACGGCCTTGATGCGATCTTCCAACTGTTCGCCACGATGGATGCGCTTCGGTCCGTTCCGTCGTAGGTTATGAGGTAGTAGCTGCCGGAGGCGTTCACTGTGCCGTCAGCATCGCATTTCTGAATATTCGTGATGCGGTTCTGAAGGTCAATGCTGACGGTGCTGTCGTGCGCGGAGTAGATGAGGACAGACTGGCCGATGACAAAGTTTGAGCCCGTAGCACCCATAACCACCTGGTTTGCACCGGGAACATAGGTAATCTTGTCATTGGTATTGTAGCGCATGTCCGCTGCGCCTTCCATCACCGACTGCATATTCGTAGTGGCAAACTCGATGGTCTGCAACAGCCACTCATAATGCCAGACCTTCGACGGCTCGATTATGGCGTATGCTTTTGCATCTGCGTCACTGTATGTCTTGGCAGCGTCTCGCAGGCTTTTATAATCGCCATACTGATTCGTGTACCCCGGCAGCGACACAGCCTTGCCATTGGCATCCTTCGCAAGTGCATAGCATGGAATGTAGGTGTGGGCACGGATGTTTCCGTCATAGTCGCAACATATCGGATGGATCTTGTAACCGGAATACGGATAGGTAGAAACAGCGAGAACGCCGTCATGGTCGTAGTAATAAAAGGGATCGACCTCGACGGCAACATAGTCGCCCATGCTGCCGTCTTCGGCATAGTCCGCATCGCCCTCATAGGCGTTGACGATAAATAAAGGCTTGCTACTGCCATTGGGCACGGTCCAAGTGCCGACGCACTTCTTTCTGTTGAAAGGTGCGTAAGCATCGAAATCGGAGGAACCGGCCACTGTGTCCGTGCTGGGCGTGGCAGTTTTGCCGACGGCGTCATAGAGGCGCGTCAGTGTTGGGCTGCTCCCTCCTACGCCAGACACACCGAAGCGCTGCGCACCGATGTCGGCAACACCGACAGCATCGATGGAAAAGCGGGCATTGAACTTTTCCTGATCAGTGAAACTCTGGACGCTGTCCACATGAACGACCTTGGTCAGTTCTGTATTGATGCTCTCAAGCTCTTCGTTGATATCGCCGATGGCTTCGGTGATATCATCCAAGGCCGCTTTGATAACCTTATTCTGGACAGGGTGCGTGCTGGTGTCCGAAAACGCACTGTCGCCGCTCATAGAATCCAGTGCGGCCTTGATGCCGTCCGACGTGACCGGGTTGGTGCTGCCGGTAGTCGGCTCCGTGTCGAAGGTCAGATTGTTCTGCTTCGCGTCCAGGGCGGTTTTAATTCCGCCGGATTTCACAGGGTTATTGCTCCCAGCCGTAGGCGCATTGTCGAAAGTCAGCGTGCCCTGCTTTGTATCCAGCGCCGCTTTCACACCGCCGGACTTGACCAGGTTGTCGCTGTTCGCCGTGGGGGTGCTGTCCACGGTCGGCTTATTCTCCAGATAGTCATAGTCGTACTTGTAAACGGTGCCGTTTACCCGAAAGCCATGCAATGCCATGAATCATCATCTCCTTTAGAACAGCAGGATGTCATCGACCACGGTAGGCAGCTCATCATCCGGGAACAGGAGGATGTCGTTCACCACGGCCACGGACATGGAGGCGGTTGTGTCTTCCAGCGTACACTGCAAGGTCACCGATTCGGTGTTCACGCCACCAATGGCATGGGCGGTGAACACGCCGTCATCGTTCTCGATCCAGATCGCCCGGACTCCGTCATTGATGAGCTGCGCCAGCACTTCATCATCCGGTTGTAAATCAACCTTCGACCATGCCGTGGCATTGGCAATCGTGACGGTTTGTGTGTACGGATCAGATCCGCTCCATGTGGTTCCAAGCGTGACAGAGGAAGCCATGACGGTACGATGCAGGCCCTTGATGCTGTTGTAGATGCCTTTGGATTTCACAGGATTGTTGCTGTCGTGCGTAGGGACATCATCAAAGGTCAATGCGTCCTGCTTGGCAGCCAGCCCATCATAAACGCCGCCGGAGGACACCGCGTGCGTGCTGCCCTCGGTCGGTTCCTCGTCGATCTGGTAGTCGATGTTTTGCAATGCGTCGTAGATGCCGCCTGACTTCACCGGATTGTCGGATCCTTCCGTAGGAACATCGTCGAAGGTCAGCGCCTGCTGGATGTTCTGCAAAGCATCATACAGCCCGCCGGATTTGACGGGATTGTCGCTGTCCTCGGTAGGCTCATCATCGAAGGTCAATTTGTCCTGCTTCTGCACCAGGGCGTCATAGATGCCATCCGAAGTCACAGCGTTGGAGCTGCCCTCCGTGGGCGTGTCATCGAACACGCCCAGCGCGGATTCGTTGATGGCGTTCAGTGCGCCAATAATGGCGTCCCTGACTTCTTCGCCGCGGGACGCCAGCTCAATATCGACAATATAGCTCGAAATATCAGCCACTCATACCCACCTCCATGATGTGCTTCAACCACTGGTCGATGGTCACCGCTTCCATCAGCATGCCCTCGTTGACGCTCCTGGTCCGCACGCCGTTGGACATCTGCATCTTCTCCGGCGCGGGCAGGGCGTCCCAGAGGTCCTTATGCTTCTTGAAGTATTCGGCAAACCGCTGCTCGGTGCTGTCGCGATATTCGATGTTCTCCTGGTTGATCCACTCCGGCTTGTTCATGGTGTAGTAGGCGTCAAAGATCATGAAGGCCGTGTAGAAGGTCGCTTTGTCGGGCATCACCCTGCGGATGAACTCATCCACCAGGGCATCGTTGCTGTCCAGCATATTCCGGTATGTCCGCAGGATATACTTGGGATCGTGCCGGCACACACTGTCATCGCGCCACTTCCAGAGGTAGAAGGGAGTGGGGCAGTATTTCACCTGGTCGGAAAGATTCTGCGCCAGAATGTTGAAATAGCTGTCCTCGTGGATGGTCAGGTTCTCGTTCCAGCGGATGCCCTTGCTGACCAGATATTGCCGCCGGTGAACCTTGCCGTGAACGAAGGTGCTGTCCATCTGCCGGTTGATGTAGGTGATCGCGCCGTTCACCCGTGTCTCCTCGACGAACACCGACGTGAGATTATCGAAACCGGTCTTCATCTCCTGGAACAGCATCCAGAATGCGCAGGCGTTGAAGAACATATCGTCGGCGTCGCAGAAGATCACATATTCCGCTTCGGAACGATCAAGACAGGCGTTCCGGGTTGCCGAAACGCCTGCATGTTCGTTGCAGAAGTATTCGATGCTGAACGGATAGCTGTCCCGGAAAGCATCGGTCAGGGTGCAGGATCCGCCGTCGCAGCAGACGATCACGCCAACATCCTCTCTCAAGTTGACGTTCTGCTGGATGGCGATGCTGTCAAACAGGGGCTTGACGGTCTGTTCGTCCTCGTTGTACACGGGTACCAGAATATCCAGTTTCCTCATTTTCTCATCCCTCCACGTATGATGTGATTCTGTCAGCATACCAACTCCATCCGGCATTTGCTTTGTAGCTTGCCACAAGGCTTGAAAGAACATAGATGGAGCCGAAGTGTCCGAGGAAGCTCGAATCGGCCATCGGCGTACCGATCAGCGCATTCGAGCTGTTGCCAGACAATACGCAAACCGCCGTCGAGAGCAGATAAAGGCTTTCCAGCGCGGAGCAGCCATTGAAGGCATTCGGCATGAGATATGATGCCTTTGCGAAAGAAGCCCAGGACAGGCTATAACAGTATGCAAACGCTGATGTTCCCACCCAGCTCGCCGCCGGTAATTCTGCGCTTTTGAGTGCGTGGCAATTCAGGAAAATATCCATGTTCGGGGTTTGGAAATTCGGCATATATATCTCGGACAGGTTGACGCAATTCCAGAATGCTGCACGCTGGCTATTGTTTCCGACAAGGAGCGGCAGGCTGGCAGCTCTCAATGCGGAGCAATTTGCAAAAGCATCCTGCCCAATAAACGTGCAGAGAGGGAAGCTAATCGAAAGCATGGACGAGCAGTTTCTGAATGCAGCAGAACCAACGCTCGTGCATTTCGGGAAACTGGCTTCCAGAAGACCGCACCTCTCAAATGCACCCCAGCTCAAATGACCGCTGATAACCGTCACGTTCGGGAATGATACGTGCTGTAAGCTGTAGTCATTCAAAAACGCATACGATGGAACATATGTCATCAATGGGAACGAGGCTGAAGAAAGAGAATGGCATTCCTTGAATGCGTTTGTGCTCATGTATGTCAGCGCAGGAAAGTTTGCATTCATTATTCCAGTAAACGCAAAGCCGTTATCATAGACAGATATGCAAGCCGGGAAGTTGATAGACGAAAGTGCCGAACATCCGCTGAAAGCCTGTGTGTTCACTCTCGTGCAGACGGGACAATTTATTTCTGTCAGACTGCTACATCTCAAAAAAGCGTAGTCCGAGATATATGTTACTGCCGGGGCGCTTATTGTCCGCAGGGTCCAGCAATCTGCGAAAGCGTACTGATAAATCGTTGTCGCTCTCTCAAAGTTTGCGGTAGACATCCCTATACACGACACAAAGGCATATGCGCCAACGTAGGACGCTGACGGGAATATGGCACTTTCCAGTATGCTGCATGATTGGAATGTGTATTGGGACACATAGGTTGCTTTCTGGATATTGACCTGCGATAGAGAATAGCAGGCAGCGAAAGCGTAATTGCCGACAGTCGTGACGTTTGAGAATGACACAGACGGCAGCCGCTGGCAACCGTGAAAAGCATATGCGCCAATGTAGAGCGTTTCAGGCGCACTCACGGTCACGAGGCTGGAACAGTAACGGAAGCAGTCATTCCAGATCGACTTCACGCTTGGGAGATACACCGACTTCAAACTGAACAGGCTCATAAACAGAGACGGCACAGTTTGAGAGAGTATCGGGAACGTGATCGTCTCCAGGGACGTGCAGCTCTGGAATGCCCAGGCGAAAATGCTCTCACACGCCGGAAAACTCGCGGACGGCAGCGCGGCGCATCCGGCGAAAGCGTATGATCCTATGATGCTGGCTATCGGAAAGCTGACGCTGGAAATGGTGTAGCAGCCCTGGAACGCAGCTGCGCCGATAGCTTTTGCGGACGGGAAGATCGCAGAGCCAAGGTAAGCGCAATTGGTGAATGCGTTATTATTGATCTGCGAAACAAGCGGAGCCGAAATGCGACGCAACAGGGTGCAGCCAGAAAACGCAGATATGCCTACCGAGGTCGCCACAGGAAAGCTCACGGTGTTCAGGAATATGCAATTACAGAATGCGTATGGGCCAATGGCCGTGACCTTTTCCAGCGCATCGACGTAATCCTCTATTGTGCGTCCGATGATCTCCGCCAGCTCATTCCCTTCCTCGTAGGCGTTGAAAACAATGTCGCGTGACATCGCCATGCCGGAAACAGACAGCGTTTGAGAATAGTTTTTCGGGTCTATGCTATAGCTGCCGCTATAATATTCATGGTGCTCTGCACCGATATACAAGGGATTTCCTGCGATCATAATTCATCACCACCTTACGACAGAATATAATTTAGCGCTTCATCCGCAGACGAGAATATTTGGACGTTTTCTGAAGTACGGGATATGGTATATTCTGCGAGATAATTCCCGCTTGCGTCTTCACAATTCGCACCGATGGCATCTGTGGAGTAATAAACCTTCGATCCACTCGATTTTCGCGAGGCAGAAAATGTATTGATGTCTGAACTCTGCTTGCCATCAGTAACGAGATACCCGTCTTTTGCAACGTAAGGCACAAAGGTTATAGCTGGGCCAGCGGCAAAGCCTTCATAGCTGACAAAGAGTTGTCTGCGCGGATACTGGCCGTCCTGGTACACATTGAATGCCACACGATAAACATTGTCAGTGCCACCCGCAAAATCCGCATATACACCATACTGATTTATGGGTGACGGAGAATACTTCGAGATAACATCATGAGAGAATCCGAAATACAACGCGTAGCGGCTGACCTTCTCGCCGCGCTCAACGCCGGGATACACTTGAAGGCCGTTCACAAAAACTTTGGTGACACGCTTACCATTGACGTGGATAGGATTGACAATGGTTTTAAATTCATGTCCGTTCGTAACGATCATGATACCACCGCCTTATACAGTTGTGACGAAGTTGACAGTGCCTCCTTCGGTTCTCTCGCCGTCAACCTCAAATATCCATGCCCATGCCGCAATGGCGCTCACAACCTCGTCAAGCTCAGCCACCTTTGACTGAAGCTCGTTCTCCGAGGCGCTGACTGTTTCCAGAGTTGTGGACAATCCGTTGATGGTGCTTTCAAGACCGGCGAGCTGCGCCTGCAGCTCATAGATCTGGCTGGGGTCAGACGCTGCGCCGATATCCCCGCTGGTGCCGCCCATTGTATCGCCCATGTCGCCATATCCAGAATCATCGCCCCAGTCGAATATATCCTCCTGATCGTCCCAGTAATCGTCAAGGTCGTCTATGATGTCTTGGAGATCATCATAATCCTCAGCGTCGCCGAGATCCTGCGTGATTTCCTCGACGTCCTCCTCAATGAGCTGCACGACATCCTCCGGGGTTATGTCGTCCAACTCGTCCTCGGGCACGCCGTGATCGATCAGCCAGTCATACAGCTCGTCATCATCCAGCAGATCTTGAACGTGGTCGATAAAGTCATCATCGTCCATATAATCGTCTATCCCCTGAATGATGTCCTCGATGTCCTGCCGGAAGTCATCCACGCCGGGAGGGTCGATCTGCTCGTGAATTTCTTCTATGCCCGTTGTGACTTCCTGAAGCTGGTCGCCGTATCCGCTGACTGATGTGCTCGTTTCCTCGGTGATCTCCGTCAGCGTGGGCTTGCGAACAGTGCCGAGCGTGATCTTCTTTTCGGCGGTATCAAGGGACAATTCCATCTTCATCAGATTGAAATACTTGTCGATCAGATGAGGAACAGAATGCGCGTGAACCTTCTGGCCAATGCGGAACGTAGTATAATTATCGTTCTGCCAGTGCAGTTCTGCGGCGCTGCATTCGATGACCATGTTGTCAAACTGGACATCTTGCAGGTATTCCAGCCCATCCTCATAAAGCGTTGCGGGCTTCACGACGCCGTTGAACTCCACACATTTCACGATGCGACCATAGGTGGACATGGCCTCACTTTCGATAATGTCGTTCCCGCCGTTGACGCTCTTTACAGTGAGGCGCTCCCCATCGACTTCATCGCCCAGGGGCAGCACACATGTGGCGAAGGATGACAGGTCGAAATCGGTGGACGCATCCAGCATGTTCAAACCAAACTCCACCGGCTGATTTGTGTCATACGGCATTTCCGACAGCCAGTCGATATAATTCGTGCCGTTCTCCCGCCGAAAGAAAAAGTATCCGCCCTCGGCGTTCAGGCACTGCAATTTCAGAGTGGTAAAGGTGCTTTTGTAGTTCAGTTTTCGATAGACCGTCTTATCCTCGACGGTGATTCTACCGACCGTGAACTGCTTAAAGCTGTCCACCTGCTCGTTGTGGTTTGCGATCACCGTGCGGAAGAATTCATGGACGGAGATGGTCTTGTACTCATGGACGCGCTGCACACTGTCATTGGTGAACGCCAGCGCCCCTTCGCAGTATATTATCTTCTGCTTATAGAAGTCGGTCTTTATCTCAACAGGCCGCCCAAACCACAGCAGCACCTCATCCTCAAATACCTCAATGATTGACGTCAGCGGCTTCACGTCGCTGTAATGCGGATGGGATGGGTGCATGGTGAATTGGAAGCTGCCTGCGGTATTCAATTCCATGGACAGTTGAGGTGTCAGCAGGACATACCGGCGATCCTGCGGATTGTAGATGTCCTGACCGTCCAACAAGACGCGATAGATCACAGTGACACCTCCCTGTATGATATGGTCACTTCGCCGGTGCCGATGAACAGCATTTCATTATCCCCCGGCTGAAGGGCAAAGTTGGCATTGGTATTGATGCCGGCAACCAGCGAGAATGAATTGTCGCCGATTTTCAGCGTCATGGCTGCCGAACAGGTTATGGTCGGGATGGTTTCCCGCAGTCCGGCGTTGATGAAGTTGCGCCACTTCTGACCAGTCACCGTGAACCGGCCATACTTGATGCAGTCGGCGAAAAGGTCATCCCACAACCATTCCGTATCGTCGGACGCCTCCACGCTGTACTTGAACGGGTCGAGATTGTAATCGATCACGATGAATGAGCGGTTCTGATCGGAACGCCATTCATTGACCGACAGGCGGCCCACATACTGATAGAGCGGATTGTCCTCCAGTATGACGATGTGCCGCCTGCCGTGAAGGTAGTTCATGAGCGTCGAATAGACGTTGGCCCAATTGTTCCGGGGGCGGAGCGTGAATTCCCATGATCCCTCCCTCTGACCGTATGGGACTTCCTGTAACAGGTATTCAGTATAGTCCAACTGGCCGTGGGAGGAAGGCAGATCCACATAGCTTGTCTTTACCTGTGGAGGATTGATGAGCGGCCTTGAAGTAGGCACAAGCCCCCATTCGGTGAAGGTATTCTTCCCGGATATGGTTATCGAATGATACACGCTTATTGCCTCCTTTGCCGCTGTGATATGACGCCCAACTGTTTATTCATCTCGGGCGCGAGCTGTCCCACCAGGGCGCCGGTGTCGGTCACCATCTTCATGTTGGCGACCTCCGGCAGATAGGGCAGATACCTGGACAGCATGGCGATGATCGTATCACCTGTGTTATCCGATGCGGCAGCAGATCCGCCGCCCATTGTGCTTGTCATGCTCGAAACCATGTTGTGGCTGGTCGCAAGCACGTCCGCAATCGACGACTTGATCATTGCCATCAGCTTGTCCGCGCCGGCAACGACCTCGGTTCCTGCTTCGCCGCCGCCGAGCAGCTTGCCACCGGCAGCGCCGAAGATTGTCGGGCCGCTCAACAGCATGGCGTTGTCCATGGCCTTCTTGTACCACTCAACGCCGAAGTGCGGGACCTGGGGAGGATTCAGGGAGAATTTGCCGGTGATCTTGAAGTGCGGCAGCTTGAGCTTCGGAAGCGACCAGCTAAAGTTCAGCAGCGACTTCAATTTCTGAACAGCATCTCGAACCATCCCGACCGCGCCATCCCACGCAGATTTCAGCTTCGTTTTCACGTTTTCCATCGCGGTGGAAATGGACGTTTTGATTCCATCGAATGCGCCGGTGATCTTTGTCTTTATGCTGTCGACAATCGGCGTGAGTGTAGATTTGATGTTGTTCCACTTCTGGCTCATGTTGGTGGCTATGGTGGTCATGGCCGTTGTGAGCGAAGTCTTGATGGAATCCCATTTCTGGGAAACGGCTGTTTTGATGCTATCCGCAGTCGTGGATATGCTCGTTTTCATAGCATTCCATTTCTGCGTGACTGTGGTTTTGATGTTCTCAACCGTAGTTGACAGTGTTGATTTTATCGCGTCCCATTTCTGTGTAATGGTCGATTTAATATTCTCAACAGCTGTCGAAACACTGGTCTTGATGTTGTTCCACTTCTGGGTGACCGTGGATTTGATGTTCTCCACGGTGCTGGAAATGCTGGATTTTATATTATTCCAGGTGTTGGTTGCCGAGGTCTTGATGTTGTTGAGCGTCGTCGTGATGCTGCTCTTGATATTATTCCAGGTGTTGACCACGTTGGTTTTGAGCGTGTTGAGGGTATTGGTAACAGTGGTCTGGATCGACTGCCACGCCGACGTGACCTTTGTTTTGACGGATTCCACCGCAGAACCAACCGTCGATGTGATGTTATTCCATGCGCTCGATACCGTGGATGCTATTGCATTCCACGCGCTGCTGAACAGGCCCTGCACGGTTGACCACGCGGAGGAGATCCCCGTGGCAATTGCCTGTGTTGCGGTTGATACCGTCGTGGTGATCCCTTCCCAGATGCCTGAGAAGAAGGTGCTGACGCCGTTCCATACAGTCTCCCAGTCCGTGCCGAACCAGCCGAGGAACACATCGACGATGCCCTTTATCGCTTCGAGTACAGCGTCAACGATTCCAACCCAGCCGTTGACTATGCCTTCGAAGATGCTGGAAATGCCATCCCAGAACATATCCCAATCCCCGGAGAACAGACCGGCGAACGTCTGAAAAATGCCGGCGATCACATCCAGAACAGCGCCGATGGTCGTGGACAGGATCTGGAATGCTGCCTCAAATACGGGAGCCAGCAGATTACAGAACGCATCCCAGGCGGTCTTGATGCCTTCCAGAACCGTGTTGATGACCTCGCCCATGTCCTTAAAGTCGAAGCCCACGGAATTGAGGATATCCACGATCTTCTGACCGAACTCCGCAAACTTCGCTTTCAGACTTTCCCAGATGGAGATCATCTTGTTTCGGAATCCCTCATTGTTCTGCCAGAGGTTGACGAACGCTGCGCCGACGGCAGCCACACCGGCGACGACGCCGACGGTCACAGGGTTGATGCTCGTCAGCGCCGTGACGAATTTCCCACCAGCGCCAACGCCCAGCTTCGCCTCGTTGACAAAGGTGAGAATGCCTTTGCCCATCTTTGAAATAGCCTGGAGCCCTTTGCCTACGCCAGTCGTGAGTTTGCCGATGACCATCAGCGCAGGACCGAGAGCAGCGACCAGCATGCCGATTTTGACAATCGTCTGCTGCTGCGCAGGTGTCAGAGCATTGAACTTATCGACCAGCTTCTGGATGAAGTCGGTCACCTTCTGGATCGTCGGGGCCAGCGCCTCGCCGATAGATGTGACCAAGACGTCGATGGAGCTCTTGAGCTTTTCCAGAGAGCCGCCGAAGCCGCTCATCATGGCCTCCGCCATCTCGTCCGTAGTGCCGGCGCAAGTGCGCAGGGATTCATCCAAGCTGCCGACATCCTCCGGCGCGGTGTTGATCAGCGCCAGCCACGGAGCCATCTGGTTCTTACCGAAAATTGCGGACGCAGCGGCGATCTGCTCGGATTCGGACAGCTTGCCGAAGGCTTCATGCAGTTCCTTTTGGATCTGGATGGAACTCTTCATCGTACCGTCTGAGTTGGTGACGGAGATACCAAGCTTGTCCATCATTTCCGCGCCTTCTTTCGCGGGAGAGACAAGCCTTGCCAGACCGGTTTTCAAAGAATTAGCAGCTTTATCAGCATCGATGCCATTGTTGGCCATGACGCCCATGTACAGCGCGGCATCCTCGACAGAATATCCGGCAGCCGAGAAGATGGGCGCAGCCACGGACATGGCATGGGACAGGCTGTCAACGTCAAGCGCAGAGTTATTACAAGCAGATGCAAACACATCAGCGTAGTGACCAGCATCCTCGAAGCTCCCGTGGAAGCCGTTGATGGTGGCAACCAGACCGCCGGAAACGGTGTCCAGGTTACCGCCCTCGCCAGCGGCCAGATTCATGGCAGGAGCAAGCGCGGCGGCAGCCTGTTCAGCATCCAGACCGGCTCGGGCGAAGTTCAGAACGGCGGTGGCGGCATCGGACATGCCAAACGTGGAATTTGCGGCAGCTTCCTTCATGGCCACATTCAAAAGCTGTGCCTGTTCCTCGGTGTTGCCCATCGTCTTGTTGGCAAGCTGCATCGTCTTGTCAACTTCCGCGAAGCTCTTAGCGCCAGCCGTCCCGATGCCGACCAAAGGCAGCGTCAGGCCGGTGGTCAGGGTCTGACCTACCGATGAAATCTTGCCGCCGAGGCTTTCCAACTTCTGGCCAGCGGAATCGATCTTGTTGAGGGCTTCGTTCGCGTCCGCCGCTTCACGGGCCAGCTTCTTCAGCTCTTCCTCGGTGGCGATGATCTCGCGCTGCAAATCATCATACTTATCCTTGCCGAGATCGCCGCTTTCAAGCTGCTGCTTTGCCTGTTCTTGGGCGGTTTTCAGCGTGTCCAGCTTCTCTTTGGTTTCGCCGATTTTTTCTTTCAGAAGTGATTGCTTCTGGGCGAGAAGCTCTGTATGAGACGGATCCAGCTTCAGCAGCCTCTCCACATCTTTCAGGTTGTTCTGGGTGTCCCGAATTTGGGTATTGACACCTTTTAATGCGTCCTGTAGTTTTGTGGTATCGCCGCCGATCTCTATGGTAATACCAGCTATCCGACTGCCTGCCATTGGTCTCTCCTTCCTCCCGCCCATCCGGGTTTTTTTCTAAAAACGGTCGAAATCGTCCTGCGTTGCCAACTGCTTATATCCGCCATAGCTGTCATTGCTCTTTTCGGTGTACATATCCATAACCGTTCCAATCGTGATCAGATCCAGATCACGCAGAGACAAGCCGACCTGCAAGCATCGAAGCAGAAACAGAGGCGTTGTCATCGGACGATCTATTGGCCGGTCTTTTTTTTAGCGGTAGCATCGGTTTTGTTGTTGATCTCCCACAGCTCCACGATTTCCGGCAGAATACTGTAAATCGTGAACATGCTGAATCCGTCCAGCCATTCATCGATGCTGTCAGGAATGGAGGGATCGCCATGCTTCGCCATGGTGTAGGCGATGTTCTCAAACGCTTCCAGCGTTTCCATGGGAAGCGTAGAGGCGTTGGGATTGTTCTTCGCCATCTTCTCCTGAATCTCGTTGAAATCCAGATAGATGTCGCGCTGGAACATATTGCGGTACATCCTCGGAATGGCCGCGGATGCTTTGAACGTGACCGGTCTGTCATCAATGGTGATGGTCTTGGAAACAGCCATTACTCATTCTCCTCTCAACAGAAAAATAAAGGCCGTGAAGCGGATCACGGCCTTGGTCAGTTGTTTGCCTGCGCGATTACGACGCGCTCTTGGTGACGGTGACGGTGTAGACGGAGGACTGGAGCCCGGTCTTCGACGCGACAACCGTCACGGTGTTGGTGCCGCTGGCCCACGTCGCGGATTCGCCGCTGGTGTGCGAGGAGTTGTTCACGAGGATGGTGACCGTGACGCCGCTCGGAGCGGTCGCGGACACGGTATTCGTGGAATCGGTCGTGGTCGCGGTGTAGCTGTTGGTATCAGCGTCAAACGACGGGCTCAGCGAGACGCTGCCAATCGTCAGAGTGGACAGCTTCGCAGTGCCAGCGGCACTCGCGGGAGAGTAGACGCTGGAATACCAGCCAGCATAGGTAGTCGCGTCGGTCGTGTCGCCGGTCTTGGCGCGAACCTTGCCGTTCGGAAGCGGCGTCGCCGTGATGGTGATGGTCTCGGTCTGCACTTCCTTGCTCTCCTCGTTGGTCTGGCCAGCGATGGAGGGCCGGGACGCCGTGCAGTTGTACATCACATGACGGATGTGCTTCTTGTCGCCATCGAACTCAAACAGCAGCGCGAACCGGGTCAGGTCGGCGTCGGCGCTCTCGATCAGCACGCCGTTGGCATCCAGCGCCTCCTTGAGCACGTCGGTGCGGAAGGATTCGGGAACCAGCGCGATCTCAAGGTCGCCCTCATAGCCCATGTTGTTGTTGATGACGTAGTACGCAATGCCATCAGCGTAGAAGTTCTCCGGTTCGCCGGACGCATCCATCGACAGCGAAACCGCGCCGGGAATGGCCACCGGCGTGCTGTAGGAAGCAGAAGAATCATCAGAGCTGGTCATGACGGCATAGTGCACATTCTTCAGGTTGAATTTCACCTTATTCTTGGCGGTGCTCATTATCAGTCTTCCTCCTTTGTCCATGGCACGTCGGTCTCCCACCGCACCATATACATTTTTTCGGATTCGAGATAAGTCTCGTCACTTTGATAAAACAGGCCAGCAGCGTCAAGCGCGTCCTCCACGTCCTCCTCATAGTCCGGCTCTTTTTCGTTTGTGTACAGCTCGATATTCAGCGTCTTAATCTTCTGATACACGATACCGTCAGCGGAAAAGTTGTCGGAATTCGGAAACAGGAAGCAGATGAACGGCGGTCCGCCTGGCGTATCCTCATCCGTGAAGTGATCATAGGCAAACGGTAATCCGATGCTGCCGATCATGGTGGCAATTTCCTTCATCGTCATAGTTTGCTTTTCACCTCCCGCTCGTAGGTTCCGGTCAGGTCGTCGGCAATCGGCTTAATGTGCTCCCTTCCGGGCACATTGCCATATGTGCGGCCCGTGCCATTGCGGATCACATGGCCGTTTTCAAGCAGGTGCGGCAGGCTGTAGTGATCATTGAAGATCGTTGTCCTGGAATACCGCCGCGTTTGCCGGAATTCGTATTTCCAGCCCTTGGCGTATTCGCCGGTATGCTGCTTGAACTTTGCTTTCGATTCCTGCCGTAGCGCCGTCGCGCCTTTCTGCCCCATCTGCTTTGTGATGAGGTCGAGGTTTGCCTGAACCGAATCACCATACTCGTTCAGGATGCCCTCTATGGCCTCGTCCAGCTTGTCTATGGCGGTCTTCTTAGCCATTCACGCCCACCTTCCTTTGCACGTACAACTCGATGTAATCCGTGCCTGGAATGTGGTAGGTGCGGTATATGGCGTAGCGAGTGCCGTTGTATTCACAGGTCGATTCCTCGTGGTAATCGCCTGCGAACACAGTAAACCGGTATTCAGGACGGAAGCCCTGTTCGCCGGCGGCGAAGAACTCGCCGCGATCTACGCTGGACACCTGCGCGAATACCTCGGATTCCGCTTCCTTCGTGGTGCGCCAGATGCCATTGGAGTCCTGCGCCCGCGTAGAAGCACCGATCAGCTTCAGCACGGTATCAACCATCTGATACCACCGCTTTCTCTTTGAAGATCCGATTGTTCAGCGCAAGGCGCAGCATGCGCGGCATTGTGGTCATGTCTTTGCTCTGCTGGTTGCCGAGCGTGAAATCGCGCTTTCGCCACAGCCACGCCGTATACATGACTATCAGCTGCATATCCAGAACATCGGAGGCGTCCAGTGTGGACGCCCCCGCATCAATGATGGCCCTCTGTGCCACGGTGAGCAGCTGATTCAGCCGCGTATCATAGGCCGTCGTGTTCAAGATGCCCAGATCGGTCTTGAGCATCGTCAGCATGGTGCTATCCGGCATTGCTGCTCACCCCGCGATCATTAGCCCGCAGCCTTCGGGATGGAAGCCACCACGCCGGCGGACACGACCACGCCGCCGGAAGCAGCCGCCGCATTCAGCTCGACAACGGTGATCTTCTTACCAGCCGCAGCGGTGATCTCCGTGGTGCCGGAGGTCAGGGACGCCCAAGCGCCGGTGCCGCTGGTGGCGATGACGTCGCCAGCCTTGACCGCCTGAGTGCCGAGCTTGTAGTACAGCACCGGGGTGTCAGTGGCCAGGTAATCGGTGACGGTCAGGACGGTCTTGCCAGCGTTGGAGCCGGAAGCAGCCGCCACGATGGTCAGCTCGTTCAGATCGGCGTTGGCCCAGTCATCGGGGAAGGTGGCGGAGGTGGTCGGGCTGGTGTTGTTGAAGTTCACGACCACAAAAGCCTTGCCATCGAGCGGCATGCCGTCGTAGCGGGCCGTGGCCTTGAACACCGTCTGATCCTGGAGGAACAGCGGGATGTCGCTGGAGGCGAACTCCACGCCAGCACGCTCGGCCAGCAGATAGTTGCCGCCGAAGCCGCCATAGATGGTGTTGTCCTGGATCTCGTTGTCCTCGAACTCGACGACAGTGCCGCCGATGATGGGCATCAGCGTGGTGTTGGCCACCAGCGCAGCCTGGGCATTGAAGGCCAGAGCCTTGGCGATGATCTTCAGGTGGGTCTTGCGGTTCATCACCCAGAACAGGCCGTCGCTGTTGAAGATGGGCTTCGCCACGGCCAGAGCGGTGATCAGGCTCTCGAAGAACTCCGCGCCGCGGGTGGAGCCGATGTTCAGGGTCTGGATGTTGGTGCTGTGCAGGTCAACCCACGCGGGCGCGTTGGTGCCCCAGCTGGCGGGCTGGGATTCCTGCTTCAGCCTGGTCACGATGCCGGTGGGCATCTTGGTGCCGGTGCCGAACAGGATCGCCTTGTCCAGCGCCTTGCCGATGGACGCGCCCAGAGTGGTCACGATCTCGCTGGCCAGCGCGATGTCGGAATCCTCCAGGGAGGCATTGCAGATGGCCATGTACGCGCCCACCTTGTAGCCATCAACCTCGATCTGGTTGAAGCCCATGGCGATCTCGTTCAGATTGGCGCACATCTCAGTCCAGATGGCCTCCGGGATCGCGCCGGAGATGTTCTGGCGAGCGACGCCGGACACGGCGCGGCGGTTCACGAACGGCAGCAGGCGGGAATCATGAGCGGTCTCCATGCGGATCAGCTCAAGCATGATTTCGGGAATCAGCAGGCCGACGCCGGTGATCGCCCTCTTCTCCTTGATGGCGGTGCGGACTTCGGCGAGGTAATCCTTGACCTCGTCGCGGGTGACGATATCGACCAGCCGGTCGCGGATGGTCATGGTGGGAATAGCTTCGCGGTTCTTCATGGTCTTCTCATCCTTTCTCTCTTCCGGCTGCTTTTCGGCAGGCGGATCGGTGTCCTGGGCTTCCTCCTCGGCGGCGAGGTCGTTTTCCAAGCCCTCGATCTCACGCTCAAGATCGGCGATGGCCTTTTCGTTCTGGGCCTTCTCGGCATCGAAATCAGCCACCATGCCCTCGATCTCGGTGCGCTGCTCTTCGGTCTCGACCTCGTCAATGGCCTTGGTCAGCTCGGCCTCGCGGGCGGAGAAGTCCTTGGCCTTGAGAGCTTCAAGCTCCTTTTTCTTGTTATCAATCCGCTTTCTCAGCAGAAGGGTCTTCAAAGCCATGCTTCACAGCCTCCTTCATTTTGTTTTTCCACGCCGTAAGCTCCCTGGCCTTGATCTCATCGCGCTCGGCGCTCCGCGCAGAGATGTTGGTATCCTTGTAGGCCGGGAAAGTGCAGGCAGACACCTCAAACAGGTTTACCTCGGTGATGGTCCAGTGGATGGAGCCATCTTCGCGGAAGTCGGTTTCCTCGGAGACGATCTCGAATCCAAAGGAACACTGGTCAACGTCGCCGCGCTTCACACGCTCATACAGGTTCATGGCGTCCACATCTTTCGGATTGATGGTGACGTCTCCCCAGAGACCGTGTTCGTCCTCTTTCAGATCCAGCGTGTGCGCCTTCGTCCGTCCGAGAACCAAAGTCGTGTCGTGGTTGACCAGGGCGCGGATATCCCCGCCCAGTGTCCGAGAAAAAGCGCCCTTGGCGATGCTCTCAGTCATGCCGGGCGCGATTTCATAAATATCAGAGAAGGAGGCGAAGTAGCCGGAGATGTGCGGCACATGCTCATCGCCATCCTCCCGTGTCTCAAACTTTGTTGCGACGCTTCTTAGTTGCCTTAACTTCTCGCTCATGGGTCTCTTCCCTCCTTGCCGGGCAGTTGTCTGCCTGATCGGTCAGCACACACCAGCCCTTGTAATTGCACCATCTCTGGTGGGCGCACATGTCGCCAACCTTCTCGCACTGGATGTGCATCTTCGCGTCATACTTCGCATGGGGACACGTCAGCTTTGCGGGCTTCATCATCAATCACCTTCCTGTATCAGTTTCTTTTGCTTGCCGGAATACTCATATGGGATATAGTTTTCCAGCACCTTATAATCTTTCAATCCCGCAGGGGCCATGTGCATCCTGTCGCGCCATTCGTCACCGCACACATAACCGCGATCAGCACCGGCCAGCAGGATGTCACTGGTGCTCTTGAGGTCGTAATCCATCAACGACCAGAAATTGAGCGTCAGATACCACTTGGGTGAAATGATCAGCACCCGCGTCATCTCCTGCTGGATGTTCAGCGCGATGGCTCTGATCTTCGTCTGCACGAAGTTGTTCCACTCGGTCTGACTGTATTCCCCGACGCCCAGCAGGAAGGCCGGGACGCCCAGCACAGCCGCCACGGTGCGCTTGTCCAGCTCCACGGTGTCTTTGATGGCAAGATCGGCGAGGGACAATGGCCGCACCTGCTCCACCTGGAACTGCTCGGCGGGAATCAGCCACGGTTGCCCGGTCTGCTGCGGCTTGACGTAGCTTTGCAGCAGCTTCTCGCGGCCTTCCGGGCTGGCGAATTCCTCGGTCAACGCATCCACTTTGACGATGATCGACGGCTTCCATTCGGACGCCATGAATGCGTTCTCGGTCTTCTGCGCCTGTTTCAGATTGTTGGCGATGTCCTTCAGCAGGATGGTCATGCCCCGGCCCTTCCACAGGTATTTCGGATCCGGGTTATAGGTGAAGTGCATCACGCTCTCCGGGCTGCGCTCCTTGCCGTCGATGCACACAGAATAATCGCGGTAGCTTCCGGGCTTCGGATTAAAGGTGACACGGGAAGCGGCGATAGGCTCCATGCTCTGCAATATGCCGTTGTGTGTGTGCGGGACCACCACACTATTTCCGTTGCCGTGCAGCAGCAGATTCATGACGATGGCTGTCATCCACTGGCTGCGCGTCATGGTGCCGTTGGGCGTGATGTCGATCATCCTCGACAGCTCGTTGACGATCCTGACATCACCGTCATCCGTGTTGCTCATCAGGTAGATGGTCATGGAGCCGATCAGCTCCGCGATGCGCAGGCAGCCGGTCATGATCTCCGGGTTGTCGCTCAACCTGGTATACCCCGGAACACACAGATCGCCGCCATCCATCCACACCGCCACAGAGTTTGTGGGAGTGGCGTCCCTTTTCCGATTTCCGCGCCAGCGTACAGCGAGGCGCTCAAAAATATTCACGGTCAGTCACCCCCGAACCATTTCTTTGCTTTGTTCTTCCTGACGGTTCCTTCCAGCATTCGGACGCAGGCGAACACCGAAGCGTCAAACAAATCGATGCGGTGTTCCGGCTGAACCTTCTCATACTGGATCATATCGTCAGTTTTTTCGATTGCGCGGACGTTTGCCACGCAGTATTCATAAGCCTCTGAATGGAGATAATATAGCCGCCCATCTTTGACAGCCTTTTCGATATGTCTGAATCCTTTGCTCTTGAGGATGTACAACTGCGGCTGGTTCACAACAGCGAATCCGGCACGCTTCATCAGCGGGATGTATTCCTCGCCGGCGAACTTCATATCGTGCCCGATCTCCCTGATCTTGAAGCCACGCTTCCGCATCTCTATGAACCAGTCCACGATGTCGCCATAGTTGACCGTGGGATTATTGCACAGCGTCAACCAGCCATCATCCTGCCATCCAAACAGCGGGATGTCATCCTCATCCGCTTTTCGCGCCGCCTCTGTGATCGGGAAGAAGGCGTGAGTGATGACGATGTCAGTATCCTTATACTGGCCGTACAGCGCCGCCGCCGTGAGGTCATGCACCCTGGACAGGTCAGCACCGCCATACCATTCGATTGGCATCCTCGCCAGCTCATCCAGCGTCCATTTGTAGGCCGCATCCGAGGTCTTGAACTCATTCAGATCGAAGTAGGCATTCATCGCCGTGGTGTAGATGTTCAGCGACCTGGACAGGAAGTCTTTTCGCTGCTGCGGATCATTCTGCGCCTGCAGCGCGTCCTGCATGATGTCCGCCGGGCGAATGGTCACGCCGTAGGATGGATTGGCTTTCTGGTGCTGGATCGCACTGGTATAATCCACGTTGCCCTTCTCGTCCTGGTCAGCTCGGCTGATGAACACGAACAGGCTGTCATCCTGCACCTGACCGCTGACCACCTTTGTGGCGTATTCGAGACGCCGATAGCAAAAGCTGTTGACGTTGTCTCCCGCCGTCGTGATGCCGATCATCAATTTGTTGGTGTACGCCTTCATGGCCTCTTTGAAGCGATTGTACTGGCTGGCCTTCTTGAAGGCATGAACCTCGTCGGCGATGGCGATGTTGCAGTTGAATGAATCCTGCGCGTCCGGGTTGGATGCAAGAGCCTCGATGTCGATGGATCCTTCCGGCCTGTCATTTTCATCCGTGAAGGTCATGGAGATCGAATGCTCTGCGTTGTTGTCGCGCACTCTGAAATCTCCGATGATTTCCCGGTAGCGCAGCGTGTACAGAATATCCTCGAAGCTCTGGCACGCCTGTTTCAGCGATGCCGCCACGATATAGATTTTCGCACCGCTCTTTCGTTCCAGAAGCGCCAACGCAAATGCCAGCGCCGCGATGAACATGGTCTTGCCTGATTTGCGCGGCACGAAAATGAACGCCTCTTTATAGCGGCGCTCACTTCTGTTTTTGAAGTAGAATCCAACGATGTTATAAACGACGAACACCTGCCATGGCTGTAGCTTCAGCGGTGTGTTCGTCAATGGTGTTCCGTCCAGCGCCTCGCCCTGCTTATGCACCATGAAACGCTCTATGATGTTGCACACAAAGTCCGGCTCTTTGGTGCGCAACTTGAGGTCGCTGCGCTTCATGTCGGACAGGAACCGGCGAGCTGCGTCCACGACATCTGCGCCGCAGACGATATCGCCCGCAACGGCAGCTTGAGCGAACTTGACGGCGATCTGCTTATAGTGCTTAGCCAAACTCTCTCAACGCCTTCGCCAGCGCATTCTCTTTGGGCTTTTGCATCGCCTTTTCGTCGATGCGTTTCAGCCCTGCCGGAGTTAATCCGAGGTCGCGCCAGTAGGCCAGCGCGTCCCCGTTTAATTCTCTCCATGTCCGCAGGAGAGGATTGACGACCATGTTCTCTGCTCCGCGGTCGGATTTCTTTTTGACTACCGCATGAGCACCGGTGGAAATGTACTTTGCATATACGGCGTCCCTCTGTTCGAGCATCTTTGCCAGCGAATCAATCGCCGGTTCAAATGCGTCCCGGTAGGTGCCGACCTTGTTCATCTGCTCGACGATCACTTGCTTCCATTCGGTTTCTTTCACGGTGCTCACCTCGCTTTCGCTGGGGGAAATTTCCCCAAAATTACCGCGCAGTTGGAAGTCTTTGCCCCCCACCGGTCCC
>Ga0310696_10000586_pt1 | contig 55937 bp, 45 predicted proteins | sample AusTroGonzalo_MG_4_FD_203885 | JGI IMG/M metagenome (GOLD analysis project Ga0310696, IMG submission 203885) | Bovine rumen microbial communities from tropical cattle in Woodstock, Queensland, Australia - Gonzalo_02 (v2) (version 2) | ecosystem: Host-associated > Mammals > Digestive system >...
ACTCTGACGTTCTCGATAGCCCTGAGTTTCACGCCAACGATGGTCACAAGCTCGTTCGAAGCAAACTGTCCGCCCATAAGATCTTTCTTCTTTGTGAGCTGATATCCTTCTCCGAAAAGCTGCTCCACATGCTCCTGGGTGAGGTGGATGTGCCTTGCCGACACTCCAACAGGTACCGCGAATCCGTTGTCGGATTTCTCGCCAAGCACTGCAAGCACTGCCCTTGTGATTTCTTCTATTGACTGATCCATAGTATTCCGCCTTTATTGTATTTCCCGTCCGGGCGCCGCCCGCCTGCCCTGCCTTCCGCAGGGCCGCTCTCAACGCGGCGCACCGGGCACAAAATCTATTATCCGAAGCGGCGCACATTCCGCAGCCGCAGCGGACCTAATCAATACGGGACAGATTACTTCAGTACAGGAAGAATTCTTTCGACATCGTTGTGAGGTCTGGGGATGACGTGTGTAGCTACGAGCTCGCCGAGTTTAGCAGCGTTTGCGCCGCCAGCTTCAACAGCTGATTTAACTGCGCCGACATCGCCTCTTACCATAACGGTAACGAGTCCGGAACCGATTTTCTCGGTGCCAACGAGTTCAACGTTTGCAGCTTTGAGCATTGCATCGGCTGCCTCGATAGCAGCTGTGAGTCCTCTTGTTTCAACCATTCCTAAAGCCTGTTGTACCATTTTCTTATCCTCCTTGGTTATTTCAGCTTTTCCGATTTTCTCGGAGTTGATTTTAACTTCTTCTGCGGGAGTTTTAGCCGCCGCAGGTTTTGCCGCACTCTTCGGAGCGGCAGTCTTTCTTGTTACGGGTTTTTTCTCTTCTGCCATAGCAATCACCCTTTCTGACTTTACTTACGCTGCATCCTGCTCGCGCTTATCTGCACCATTCTGGCAGTTTCTTCGTGCGGATTGGCTATAACAGCATGTGCGCAAGGTCTCACAAGTCCACGTTCCATTGCGGCTTCGACGGCCTCGGTGACGGCGGCAACGTTTCCCTTGACGATAACAGTGACAAGCCTTCCGCCGAGTTTTCGCTCCCATGTAACGAAGCTGACGTTGGCGGTCTTGCACATCACGTCGAGAGCATCGAGTGCTCCTGTCACGCTTGACACCTCAATTAATCCCAATGATTCCATGTCTTGTCCTCCTGAAATCGCCGCGCCGGTCGTTTAAGCGCCGGTCGAGCGGAAATCTCAAATCTTTGTTAGTTAATTACTTTGCCTGGGGAAGAATCTTCTCTACGTCGTTGTGGGGTCTCGGGATTACGTGAACTGCAACAAGCTCACCGAGTTTAGCAGCGTTTGCTCCGCCGACTTCGGTAGCTGCCTTAACAGCTGCAACGTCGCCTCTTACCATGACTGTAACAAGACCGGAACCGATCTTCTCTGTGCCGATAAGAGTTACCTCTGCCGCCTTAACCATTGCATCTGCTGCTTCGATTGCAGCTGTGAGTCCTCTGGTCTCAACCATTCCCAATGCTTCCTGTACCATGATTTTACCTCCGTATGATTTTGTTTTTTCTTTTCGGTCCTTTCGGACAAGTTGTTTTTAGTTTACCTTACCGCCAATGCTTTCCTGCCGTCAGCTTTTATCGAGGCCCGAAAGCTTCAGCATTTTCTCAGTGCCCGGTTCGGGATTGGCGATAATGTATGTGGAGATGACCTCCGACACGCTGTTACCGGCCTCCTTCGCCGCTTCGACCGCAGCCTCAACCGCGGCAACACTGCCTCTGAATTTCACGAGAACTATCAGGGGTACCGACAGTTTTTCAGGATGTGCGGGCTTGTTTCTGTCGAAAACTTCCATGTGGACGTCAGCTGCCTTGCAGCCCGCGTCGCCGGCCACAAAAGCCGCAACAAGTCCGTATACCTCTACAAATCCAACCGCTTCTGCCATTTTCGTGAAACTCTCCTGAAAAATTCATGTGCGACGTTTTAAGTCACCCGCCGGAATCAATCCTTCGGTATTACTTGTTTACGATCGCAATCTTGAGGCCTTCCTGCCTCAGGTTAACTCCCATTGCCTCGTTGATCTGGTCAAGCGGGAACTTGTGGGTGATGAGCTCCTTGATCGGGAGACCGATGCCCTGTGCCCTCTTGAGGAAGTCGAACGTTGTCGCGTAGTCTCTGAGTGTGTAAACCCAAGAACCGACGACTGTGATCTCCTTGGAGCAGATATCGAAGTGGGGGTTGATTGTAGCGTCGCCGCCGTTGATGAAGAAACCGAGCTCGCAAAGTCCGCCGCCGTTGCGGATGAACTTGTAGATGTTCGAGTGTCCTCCGGGGGCTCCGGTGCACTGGAATGCGAAGTCTGCAAGTGCGCCGCCGCAGGCCTCTTTGACCGCGTTGGTGAGTGCTTCGATTCCGTTGTGATCTTTGAAGTTAACAGATGCCTTGGCGCCCATTCTCTTTGCGAATTCGAGCCTCTTGGCGTTGCCGTCAACCGCTACGATTGTCTCGATTCCGAGTGTTCTCAGAACCGCGATGCAGATGAGTCCGATTGGTCCGCAGCCCTGCACAACAACCTTTGAGTTGAATCTCATGATGTTTGTGCTCTTGGCTCTTTCGACAGCGTGTACCAGAACTGCGCAGGGTTCGATGAGGATTCTCGAGTCGAGGTCAAGGTCGCTTACGTTGAAGAAAGTCGAACCGAGTTTGCCGCGGATGAGAATGTAGTCCGAGAACCAGCCGTTGAGGTGAACGTCGTCGTCGGGGAGAAGTCCGTAAACGTCTGCGCCGCCGACATTCTGCTTGTTAAGGTCGAACATCGTGATAGCCGGGTTGTCTTTGAAGATCATGCAGGTGACAATCTTGTCGCCGACGCCAACGGGCTTTCCCGCGCTGTCAACCTTTACGTTTTTACCTATTTTTACGATTTCGCCTGTTCCTTCATGTCCCAGAGCCACAGGGATGAGGCTGAAAGGATCCTTGCGGAATTCGTGAGCGTCGGTGCCGCAGATGCCGCAGCCTTCGACTTTAACGAGGATATCGTCGTCGCCTACTTCAGGGATCGGATATTCTCTGATTTCAAATTTTTCAAGAGCTGTCAGAAAAGCTACGTGAGCCGTCTTCGGAACCGCACCCGATGCCGCCGGAGCAGAATATGAACTGCCGCTCGATGCGGGTACCGGAGCGCCGTTCATGGCCTCAAGCACTTTTTTGACAATTTCTTGAATGTCACGTTGGTTGTCCATAATGCTTCCTCCGTCTTTATCTTATGCACAGGCTGTCTGACATGATGCAGTGTCTGCGCTTTGTGAACGTCTGAGCGGATGTGAGTCCCTCGCCGGTTCTGCTGGCGATCGTGAACGTGCAGTATCCTTCGCCGCCGAAGCCGAGCGCCGCGTATGAAGGAGCGTTCTTGACGAGGATTGCGGTGTCGATCGCTTTTCCGTACTTGGTGATATTGTCAATGTTCTTCGAGTGGATGTGTGCGGAGTGGCGGTTGCCGTGCTCGAGCCAAACAGCTTTCTCGATTGCGTCGTCAATATCTTTTGCTCTTACGATACCGAGGATCGGCATCATGAGCTCTGTAGCGATGAGGGGATGCTCTTTCTCGCCTTCGAAAATGATGCAGCGTACGTTTGAAGGAACGTCGACGCCGATCATCTTCATGAGAGTTTTAGCGTCGCGGCCTACGCACTTACGGTTGAGAGCGCCCTTCGGGGTGATAACCGTTGCTGCAAGCTTGGCGATCTGGTCGGGAGTTGCCTCATAGCAGCCGTTTTCAAGAAGCTCTGCCTTGAGTTCGTCCGCGATGCTCTCCACGGCGACGATTTCTTTCTCTGCGATGCAGGGAAGGTTGTTGTCAAACGTGCATCCGTTTACGATGTCTCTTGCGGCTTTCGGTATATCCGCAGTGTCGTCAACAAGTGCCGGAGGGTTGCCCGCGCCTGCGCCGATTCCTCTTCTGCCTGAGGAAAGAACGGTCGTAACAACGCCGGGGCCGCCTGTTGCGGCGATGAGCTGAATTGCTTTATGAGACATCATTATTTTTGATGTGTCCATTGTGGGTTTCACAACCGATGTTGCCACGTTGCAAGGTCCGCCGGCTTCCATCGATGCTCTGTTGACGAGCTCGATAGCGTACTGGGAGGTCTTTATTGCCGCCGGATGGGGGTTGAACACTACCGTGTTTCCGCCTGCGATCATGCCGATGCTGTTGCAAAGGATGGTTTCGCTCGGGTTCGTGGTCGGTGTGATGGCTCCGATAACGCCAAAGGGTCCCATTTCGATAAGGGTGAGTCCTCTGTCACCGGAGAAGACTCTCGTTGTGATGTCCTCTGTTCCCGGTGTCTTCTCGGCAAGAAGCTTGTGCTTTAAAATCTTGTCGCCGACATTGCCCATGCCGGTCTCTTCAACACCCATTCTTGCAAGAAGCTCCGCGTTCTCGATCGTGAGCCTTCTGATGTTGGAGATAATTCTCTCTCTGAAGTCCATAGGCATCTTCTGCATGACCTTCTGAGCTTCAATGGCAGCTGCGATGGCATCGTTCATGTCCTCGAATATACCGAGTCTCTTCTCTGCCGGGCTGTCCTGGAGCTGCATATTTGCGATCACCTGAGCGACTATGGCCTGAATCTCATTCTCGTTCATTTCTTAGCGATTGCCTCCTTAAAAAGTTTTAATCCGTATTCAGCAAGAAATGTATCCTGTTCCTCGCTTCCTCCGCTGACTCCGATGCCGCCGATCACTGTGTCGCCGATACTGAGCGGTTCGCCTCCACCGAATATCACTATCCGGTTGTTATTGGTGAACTGTATTCCGTAGAGCGGCTGTCCGGGCTGGGCAAGCTTCTTCAGCTGAGACGTTGACATCTTGAGCGCCGCGACCGTGTATGCTTTCTGGAAAGCTATGTCGTAGCTCGCGATGTAGGAATTGTCCATGCAGTGTACGGCAACCGGATTTGCGCCTCTGTCCGAGACCGCTATCACGGCGTTGACGCCAATTTCTTTTGCCTTCTTCTCCACGCCCTCAATGAGTTCCTTGGCGAATGCAAGTTTCATGTTTTTGAGGTTTGCGTAGGAGGCATTGGCGGTGTCCTTCGAGGACTTTTCGGCAACTGCTCCCGCAGAGCCCTTGCCGACTGCCGCTGTCACTTCGGCTACTATCTTTTCGATTTCATCGTCAGTGAACCGCATTTAGTGGATACCTTTCCTTTTTGCGGAAAAATCCGCGAATTCTGCTAATAGATCGTCCGAGCTGCTTTACTTGTTAAGCTGCTCCATAACTTTTCTTGTGATCTCAGCGATGAGAGCATCGTCGCCGCCGGTCGCTTCAGCTTTGTGAGAACTGCAGTGTCCGCCGCAGTTGTGGCAGCTGGGCTTGCCTTCGAGAGTGTTCGGGCAGAGGTTTGCGGGGTGACGTCCGGGCATACCGAACTTCCTTCTGATCTCGTAGAGGTCTTCAACCTGCTGAGGTGTGAACTCCTTCGGGCCGCCGAGCATCTTGCTCTGGTAAAGAAGCTGAGCGTAGAACTCTGTTGACTCCATCTTGTAGTAAGCGTTGAGGAGTGTGTTGGAGTATGTGAGAGCGCCGTGGTTCTCAAGGAGAACTGCGTCGAAATACTGAACGTACTCGGAAACCGCATCCGGAATCTCTTCTGTTGAAGGTCTGCCGTACTTTGCGATCGGTACGCATCCGAGAGCGATAACTGCCTCGGGCATGATGGGCTGTGTCAGCGGGATGCCGGCAATAGCAAACGATGTAGCGTACATAGGATGTGCGTGAACAACTGCGTTTACGTCAGGTCTCTCTTTGTACACTCTCATGTGCATCTTGATTTCCGACGAAGGCTTGAACCCTGCGTTAGCCTGGATAACTTTTCCGGTAGCGTCGACTTTGCAGATAAAGTCGGGGGTCATGAAGCCTTTGCTGACACCGGTAGGTGTGCAGAGGAACTCGTTGTCGCTGAGCTTAACGGAGATGTTACCGTCGTTTGCAGCGACCATGCCTCTGTCGTAGATTCTACGGCCGATGTCGCAAATCTCTTTTTTGATCTCATACTCTGATTTCATTAGAATTGCCTCCCTAAATGATACTGTAATGCTTTTATCTGATACCCCGCAGGTTTAATCCTGCTCAAGATATTCTTTAATTTTGTCAACACCTTCGCCCGCGACCGAGTCGACGAGGAAGATTTTATTCGGTTCGACCCCCATTATCTCCATCCAGTTAAGGACCAGAGGAAGGTTTGCGTCGGGGTCGTTTATCTTGGTGATGATCCCGATCACGTCCCTGTTGCAGAAAGCCGTGCTGCCCGGGTCGAAAAGGCAGTAGGTTTCATTGGCGGCAATGAGGAACCCGACAACGTCAGCCTCATATGTGTAAAGTCCGATTGCCCTCGCGAACTCCCTGCTCTGGATGTACTCACCGGGTGTGTCGATGACGTCGTCATCGTAGTTCACGTACTGGGTCTTGTGGTACCGTATCTCCTCGCCTCTTAGCGCCTGTGTGAGAGTCGTTTTTCCGGCCTCGCTGCGACCTATCAGAATGATTTTTTTCATCCTCTTTCAAAGCCTCCAAAGTGCCGTGCCTTTAAGCGCTCCCGCAGCGGTTCCTTCTGTCCGCCTTCGCGTCAGGTCTTGGTGATCGGTACGATCGTAAATTTCAGCGTGTCCCTCAGGTAATCCACCACGGCGTGCACCGAAGCTTCTACTTCCGAGACCGTTCCGGTGAGGATCAGTGTTCCGCTGAATCTGTCGACAAAGCCAATGTCCGCTCCGGATGCCTTCATTGCGATGTCTCCTGCGATTATCGACGTCTCGGCGGGCGTCATTGTCATGATTCCGATTGACGATTTCGAATAATCGATTGCCGGGTTGAGTCCCATCTTTCTGTAAAGAACGGGTTCCGGGTTTGCGATGATGTGAGCCAGAGTGACCTGTTTTCCGGGAACAAGCTCCTGGACTATTCGCATCTTCTTGTCGTCTTCCTGCTGAATAAGTCCCTGCAGATCCATATCAGCCTCCGATCTGGCACCTGAGTCCGCTCTTCTTTGCGACCTCAAGCAGCGATTTCATGTATTCCTGCGACATCGGTTCAATTCCGTCAAGGGCGTAGTCACGGCCGAGTCCCGTGTATTTGTCCTGTCCGAGTCTGTGGTAAGGAAGAAGGTGTATCTCCTCGACTCCCGGAAGGCTCGCCGCAAATCTTGCGATCTTGTCAATTTCGTCCGGCGTATTGTTGAATGTCGGTATCACCGGGACTCTGATGATGAGGTGCGTGCCGCTCTCGGCGACTTTCTTCGCGTTCTCAAGTATCCTGTCGTTTCTCTTTCCGGTGAATTGCTCGTGTTTTACCGGGTCCATGTGCTTGATGTCCATCAGGTAGGTATCAAGCCACGGGAGCAGTTTTTCGATGTTCTCGTAAGGAAGTGTGGCTGCGGATTCGATCGCGGTTGTGATTCCGTTCTCCTTGGCGGCTCTCAGAAGCCCCGCTGCGAAATCCGGCTGGCAGAGACATTCTCCGCCCGAGAGCGTAAGCCCTCCCCCCGAGTTGCGGTAGTAGTCGCCGTCCTTCATGACCTCTTCCATGACCTCAGCAACGGTGACGTCCCTGCCGATTATTTTTTTCTTGCCTGCGACGACCATCTCCTGGATGTCGAACTCCTGTGACTCCGGGTTGCAGCACCATCTGCATCTCAGGACGCATCCCTTGAGGAAGACGATGGTTCTGATTCCCGGTCCGTCATGTATTGAGTACCTTTGGATGTCGAATATCCTTCCGGTCTGCCGCATGTAATCTTTTTCCATAAAACTTACTTCTCTAATCTCTTATCTCTTTCCGCCGATGTTTCCTGCCGCCAATGTAATCCGCGCGTCAGAAAGTGTTCGCCTGAGTCGTTCTCGAAATGATGTCATCCTGGAGCGACCTTGAGAGTGTCGTGAAGAGTGCGCTGTAGCCGGCAACTCTTACCACGAGAGTCTTGTACTTGTCCGGGTTCTTCTGTGCATCGAGCAGTGTCTCGCGGCTCACGACGTTGAACTGGACGTGCATACCTTTTCTTGAGAAATATGTGCGGAGGTATGTGATGAAATTGTCAATGCCCTTCGCTCCGACGAGTGCCGACGGGTGGAACTTCTGGTTGTAGAGGGTTCCGTTCGATGCGATCATGTGGTCGATCTTTGCCGTCGAGTTTGCCGCCGCGGTAGGTCCGAGCTTGTCTCTTCCCTGTGCGGGGCCTATTCCGTCTGCGATCGGCTGGCCCGAAAGTCTTCCGTCAGGAGTTGCTCCGGCCTGTTTGCCGAGCGGAACATTGGCGGATACCGGGTAGAGACCTGCCTGGAATATGCCGCCTCTCGGGTTCTTGAAAGTCTCAAGAGGCCTTGTGTATGTGTAGGCGACGTCTCTTGCGAAATAGTCGACCTCGTCAATGTCATTGCCGTATTTCGGAAGGTTCTCGATGTCCTCGAGCATCTGCTCGTAGAACTTGATTCTGTCAGGCGAGAGCTTCTTTGACTCTACTACGCTCGCGTAAACGGCTCTTACCACGTCTGGTGTGATTTCGCGGCCGTCAACCTTGAGGTTTGCGCAGACCGCCTTGACCATGTGCTCGGCGTCAAGGGCTGTGAGTCCTTTTCCGAAGTTGTCCGAGAGAGCCTGCTTGAAGTCCGCCATGGTGTATTTCTTCTGTTCGAAGACGAGTTTCTTGATTGCGAAGAGACCGTCTGCGACATTGGCGATACCGAAGCCCTGAGGACCTGTGAAGTTATATATTGCGCCGCCCTCTTCCACGCAGAGGCCTTTCTCGAAGCAGCCGTCAACGAGACATGACTCGAACGGGAGCGGGCTTCTCTGAGCGTGTGCATAGTCGATTGCGTTGATTGCATTGACCATGAGAGCGATGGAAGTTGTCATCTGTTTCTTGTAGGCTGTGTAGACTTCGTCGAACGTGGTCATCTTTGTCACGTCACCTGTCTCAAGCGTTACAAGCTCGCCGTCCTCGTAGCCGTTTGTGAAAGTGAGTTCGAGAGGTCTCAGCATATTGAAGAATGCGGCATCGTGCCATCCGTCTGTCTTTCCGGGCACCTGAGGCTCGACACAGCCGATAATGTTGTACTCGCGCGCTTCCTCAATCGGAATGCCTCTGTTCATGAGGGCGGGTATTATTACTTCATCATTATAATAAGCGGGGAGACCGATGCCGGTCTTTGTGAGTTCGACCGCTTTTACCATTATTTCGTGGGGAGTTCCGTTCCAGACTCTGATTGAGAGCGAAGGCATCGGAAGTCCTGTGTGCATGGACGCTTCGATGCACATTGACGAGAGGTCGTTTGTAACGTCGCGTCCGTCTTTGTCCTGGCCGCTTACGATAAGGTTCTGGAAAAGGCTGTAGCCTGCAAAACCTTCTGCCGAAGCTGCGTCGCGGCACTTGTTGAGGTCGTTGAGTTTGATCCAGATGCAGTCAAGGAGTTCCTGAGCACTCTCTCTTGTGACAACGCCCGCGTCGAGGTCCTTCTTGTAGTAAGGATACATGTACTGGTCGAATCTTCCGGGGGAGATCGAGTGTCCGCTTGACTCTACCTGGAGGAGCTGCTGAACGAACCAGAATGACTGGCAGGCCTCGTAGAATGACTTGGCCGGTTTCTCGGGGACGTTGCGGCAGACCTCGGCAATCTTGAGGAGTTCCGCCCTTCTCTCGCCGGACGCCTTCTTAGCCATCTCTTCGGCAAGGTCAGCATATCTGTGAGCGTAGCTGATGACAGCCTTGCAGCTTCTGATAACTGCCTCGTAGAAAATCCTGCGCTTGCAGGCATCTTCTTTTCCTACGCAAAGCTCTTTAATGCCCTGCTCGGCTCTCGCAATGACGCCCTGAAGGCCGCCGCTGAGAACTTCCCAGTATTTAACCGTGATGTGACCGATTCCGTTGTAGAAATAGTTTCCGGGGGTGAACAGATTGTGATTGATGGCTCTCAGAGCTCTGGGATCCATGTAAGCCGTAGCAAGCTCGCTGGTGGTCTTGTTCTTCCAGTACTTGTTCGCCTCTTTGAGTCTCTTTTTGGTATCGTCTTTGATATTGAAAGGATCCGCAAGTCTTCCGGCAACGGTCTCAAACTCAGCCTCGAGCCACTCGTACGAGAACTCGGGATAAGTCTGGCAGCCTCTCATCTGGAGAGTTGTGGAACCCACGATAAGCTCATCGTCCCTGATGATGATAGGAATGCCCGCTAAAATATGTTCGAATGCCTTTGATTTTCTTTCAACCTCAGGCATGCTCTCAGTTGTCTTATAGGACTCGGTGAGAAGTTCGGCTCTTGCCGCCTCGATCTCCGGCTTTGCATTGTAAAATGCGTCAAGCAGTCTCTCGATTCTGGCTGTCCTTTTGATCGGGCTTGTATCGAAACTCATTGTGATCCCTCCGGCTGTGTAAAGCGCGTTTTGCGCCCTGTCTCTTTCGACTCCGCCAAGGCGATTTGCCCCCGCAGACGTTCGAAAATCCGTATTTCAAACATTTATATAGGTCTTCCGTCTCATCGCGAAACTTCGCCTATTACCGAGACTACATATAGTATAACACAGCCGGACGCACGCTTCAACCGCTTTTTGATGTTTTTTGTTGTTTTTAGCAATTTTTTTAGCGTTTTTATGTTGGTTTTTGTTGAATCCACATTTGAGAATGTTGAAACCAACAACATAATCCAACATTTAACCCGCCAAGACCAAAAATTGTCACGACACAAAAAAGGGGCTTTTTTACAGGCCCCTTGTCATATATAGTGTTATGGGTTTGCGCCTTCATCAGGCAATTTCCGTTCAATGCAGATGCCGCAGCCGCCGCAACCGCAAACATGCTTTCATTGTCAGCAGGAACACTCTCAGACGCTGTAAAAAGGAAAAGGGGTTGCTTTCCTGATCAAAGAACAGCAACCCGGGAATTAATTGGCTTTTAACAGCGCCTGTCCGATTTCCCCTTCGGATGTGGTTTAGATTATTATGCTTTCGATGCCGAGCATCTCATTGGCATTGGCAATTTTCTCGCTTTGGTCGCCGTAGACAAGCGCCCAGTGGCGTCCTTCGTAATTTTCGGCAAGCTTTTTGATTCCGCCGGGCACGTCAATCTCAACCTGCGTGCGACAGCTCGGGAAAGCCGTGTTTCTGACGAGGTTTCCGCGGACGATGACCATCTTATCGAGCTTGTCATGGGAGATTCCTGTAACTGTTACAGGGCCCGGCTGCTTAAGGATCTGGAGGCCGCAGGGAAGCGTCCTCATCTCGAAGTATGCGTACGCGTTGAACTCGTCCTTCTCGTCATTTGAGTAGCTGCGCTTCGTGGGCGACGTGCAGTGGGAGACGAAGAGTTTGTTGTCCATCGGGAAGAGATACGGGTTGAGCATGAACGAGGGCTCGCCGGATGCGTAAGACGTGATGAGCATGTCCATGAGGGTCGTGGCGTCGGCTTCGCAGGCCGAGATAACGCCTTCGTCGTTGAGCCTTGACAGTGCAAAGCAGGATGTCGTGTGGCAGGACGTGTGGACCGTGGACTCGAGGCAGTTTACGGTGAATGCATTGGCGTCATATTCCTTGATAAGCTTCTGATAAACCCTGTGGGCCTTCTCGCAGTCAGCCGCGGAATATTCTTTTGGGATGCGGTCGTTCTTGGCGAGTTTCCTGATATAGTCGGGATCGCCCGCTTCGACCTTCTCGTACTCCTTGAGGAACCGGTCCTTGCCCATGTGGAACCACTTGATGCCGAACTTTGCCTGGATGAGACGGATGATCTCGTAGCCCCAGTTGAAGCTGTGGTAAGGCTCGTACATTGCCTCTCCGATGCAGAGAACTCTCGTGTTATTGATCTTGTAGCGCACGAGGAGCGCATCCATGTAGTCCGAAAAGTCCTTCTCGCTGTCGGCAAGGTAAACGTCGGGGTTGATGCCCATGTAGCTGTCGATCTTGCGGACATCCCTCATGAAGTAGGGGTAGAAAACGTTTCCGTAGGACCAGATTTCGCTGTAAGGCGCCGTGTAGATCACAATCGGTTTGTTCTTGGAGTGAAGCACACCGAAAACTTTGTCGATCGCATTGAATGGCATCAGTACGTACGCGTCAGCCTCGGCAACGTCAATGGCATCGTTTTCGGATTCCACTTCACACGAAAATGAATCAACGCCCTCGGGCAGCAGTTTGCGGATGGCGGCGGAATACTTTGCCTTGAAATTGTCATCAGTCAGGAAATTCAGTTTTTCGGGTTCGCTGAGGTCACAGTCGACGACCTTTCGCTCTTCCATGGATGGGGTATAGATTCTGCCGACAAAAATAATGCCGATTTTCATTTTTTTCATAAGAAGCATTCCTCCTGAATTAATGCCGCATCCGCGGTTTTTGATATTATCGTTTTCCGGCGCCGCGCAGACAATGGGCAATAGTGGCTTTCTTTTGGGGTATTCTGCTCAAGCATACACAAAACCGCCAATGAAGCCGCTCTCCGTTGCCTTTTTCACGGATTTATTGTAGAATTTGCGCTGAAGGGTTGGTGTATTGGCGGCATCTTGACACGCCAAGTACCAAATGCCTAACAACTGATTTGCGCTGCCGCGGGGGATTTTATGAGTCAGTACTACACCGAAGGGGATACTATAGTTCTCTCCGAGAGGGACGAGATCATCGTTGAGAAACGAGTTGTCGAAAAGAGCGTCGAGCTTCACAAGCACGGCTTTATCGAGATTGCCTACGTCGATTCCGGCGAAGGTGTGCACGAGATTGCGGACGGTACGGTTTCGCGCGTCGAGAAAGGCGACCTGGTACTTTTTAACTCCGGCGTTGCCCACGGCTACCGCGTCACCCCGCCCTCTTCGCTCACGGTTTACAACTGCCTTTTCGACCCGTCCGTTCTTGATGCCTCTGTAAGCGCGAGCGACGACTTCATCAGGATCGTCTACAGCTACCTTTTCGGGGCGCCCTCCGGCACCGAGCAGAAGCCCTATATTCTTCTCTCAAACGCCGAAGCCGTCTCAGATATTATAAAAGAGATGTTTCGCGAGTACACCGCCAAGCAAAACGGCTACTCAAAGATCAACACCGCCAATCTGACCCGCCTGCTCGTCACGATATTCAGGCTGAAGCGCGGCGCGCAGGAAAACGATGCACCCGCATACAAAGCGGCTATCGCGGAAAGCGCCGTCAGGTACATTGACGAGTTCTACGCGACAAAAATCTCCTGCGAGATGCTCGCGGCGCGCGCATTCGTCAGCACAGGCTATTTTCACAGGGTTTTCAAGGAAGTTACGGGCCGCACGCCGGTCGAGTACATACAGGGCGTGCGGCTGCAGCAGGCCGCGCGGCTTCTCCGCGAAACATACTGTTCCGTCAGGTGCGCGGCCGAATCCGCAGGTTATTCCGACTTAAAATACTTCTACGACATTTTTCAGCGGGAGTTCAACATGACTCCGGGCGAATACAGAAAGGCGGGAAAGTGAACCTCTCCCGCCTTTAAACGCATTTTTAGGTTAAAATCAAGCTTTTTCAGTCCTTCAGCACAAGTTCCGTAATCGTTCTTACCGCATCGCCTGTCACGAAATCGGCCTTTTCCTCGCGCGCAGCGGGGCTTCCTTCAATTGCGTATGAGCAGCCTGCGGTTTCAAGCATCGTAAAGTCGTTCTCGCCGTCGCCTATGGCAAGCACCTCGTCGCGTCCGAGCATATATTTTTCCATCACGATTGAAAGCGCAAAGCCCTTGTCGGTGTCTTTGGAGACAAATTCGCACCAGTTGCCCCTGCGGTAGACGCAGTTCATGTAGCTCTCCCAGTCCGCAAAAAGGTAGTCAAAATCTCTGTCCGTGTCGGAATAGACGGATATTTTGTATATGTTTTCGTGTATTTCACGCGGATTTTCAACCTTTTTGACGCGCCCGCGCATCGTATTGGCGTTTCTGAGAGCCCTCTCGGCACTACCGCCAATGACATAACAGTCAGCCGCCGAGTAGAAAATGAGCGAGCATCCCGGGAGTCCGCTTTTAGGGAACGAATCGAAAAATGCTTTTACTATGCTGCCGTCAATCGGCCTGTCGGAGATCACGACGTCGCCGACGGTCACGATCGCGCCGTCATAGCTTGCGACTACAGTCTTTTCTCTCGCCTCGGGGTACATCTCGAACACATCGGCAATGGAACGACCCGTGGCAAGCATGGTGAGAACACCCTTCGCTTTGAGCTTGCGGAGGATCTCGCCGCCGTTTGGGTTCTTTCTCAGCGTATTGTCGATGTCCGAGCAGACAAGTTTAATCATAAACGTACCTCGCAGGCTTCCGGCCGCCTTGGTTTTCTTAAGGAGCGGCCTTGCCGGTGTCAATTTTATCCGAAAATCTTAATTTGTCAAGAAGGCGGCCTGCCCTTTTCAGCAGAGCTCCGCATCTATCGATATCCTGAAATTCTTCACAGGCTTCCCGCCGGGAATCGCCGTGTTCTTTTTGTAAGCGCTCACCGCGACCGTGTCCTTGAGCTCATTCATCACGTCAAGAAGCAGACTTGCGTCCTGCGATTTTACCGTAAAAGACCAGAAATAGTTGTCGTCAACCTTCTGCACTCTGCTCCTCGTGACGGTGAGGATTTCGAAGCGGGATGAGGGCATTGGCGTGTTCTTTTCGAATATTTTCTGCAGCGCATCCTTTATGAAAAGCGCGTTGTCGTGAACCGCCCTGTCGTCCGCACCGCCGACGGTAACCGTCGAAAAATTTGAGAACGGCGGGAACTCGAGCATCTTCCTGTATTCAATTTCAGCCTCCGCGAACCTGTCGTAGTCCTGCATTGATGCGGTCCTGATTACGTTCGACGAAGGATTCATGGTCTGGAGAACGCACCTTCCGGGCTTGTTCGGGTCCCTTCCCGCCCTTCCCGTGACCTGGGTGAGCAGCTGGAAAGCCCTTTCCGCGGCATTGTACTCGCCGACAGCCATCAGCGAATCCGCATTCACGATGCCGACAAGCGTAACGTTCGGAAAATCAAGGCCTTTTGCAACCATCTGCGTGCCCACGAGTATCGGCACCTTCTCGTACTCGAACCTGTCAAGGAGCTTCCTGTGGCCGTCGACCGCCCTTGTCGTGTCGGAATCCATCCTGACGATCGGCACGTCCGGGAAAAGCCTCTTTATCTCGTCCTCGGCAAACTCAGTTCCGAAAGTTCTGCCCTTTATATCTTTTGAGCCGCACGCCGGGCACTTTTCGGGGCTCTGTTTCGACGTCCCGCAGTAGTGGCACACGAGCCGCCCGTAGTTTTTGTGGTAAGTCATCGGGATGCCGCAGTTTCTGCAAACTATCATTCTGCCGCACCCGCCGCATATAAGTTTTGAGCTGTATCCGCGCCTCGGCAGGAAAATAATCGACTGCTCGCCTCGCGCAATGTTCTTTTTCAGTTCACCCGCCAATGTCAAAGAGATCGGCGATTCGTTTCCCGACGCAACCTCGCTCTTCATGTCGACGATCATAACGTCCGGAAGCTTCTGCTCAAACGCCCTGTTCTTAAGGAAAGCGTAGCCTATCTTTCCCGAAAGGGCCCGTTGGTACGTGGTAAGCCTTGGCGTTGCCGAGCCGTAAACCAAAAGCCCGCGGCACTGCTTCATTCTCATCGCCGCGACCTCGCCCGCGTGGTAGTAAGGCCTCGAGTCGAACGACTTGAACGAAGGCTCCTGCTCCTCGTCAAGGATTATAAGTTTAAGATTCTTCACCGGCGCAAAAACAGCCGACCTGACGCCAAGGACAAGTCTGACCTCTCCGCTGTCGATTCTTGCGTACTCAAGCGCCTTTTTCCTGTCCGTGATCCTGCTGTGCAGCACCGCCACGTTATCGCCAAAGAAACCCCTCACGCGCTTTATCATCTGCTCGGTGAGAACTATCTCCGGCACCAGAAGTATGGCTCCGAAGCCGCCGTCAAGCGCCTGCTTTATCAGTCTGAAATACACCTCGGTCTTGCCGCTGCCCGTTACGCCGCGCAGCAGAAATTCCGAAAAACTGCCGGAATAAAGAAGGTTTGTAAGCTTGTCGAGCGCGTCTTGCTGCTCCCCGTTAAGGACGACGCGCTTCTTCGCGGCGGCGGTCCCGTCAGGAGTTTCAGCGCCTGCATTTTCTGCGTCCCCGTTTTCCGCCGCCGCGGCCCTCTTTTCAGCCGCATACGCAAGGTCCTCAAACTGAGACGCCGGCGCCGTGTCTTTCACGACTATACCGTCATCGACAAGTCTTTTAATCGCGCCGGCTCCCACCTCGCACACAGTCGAGACGGTCTTTTCCGGCATGCCCGCAGGGTTTTCGCCAAGCATCTTAAGAGCCGCAAAAACGCCTTCTTTTACGGATTTTCTGTTCCTCGCATATTCGTCCGCAGCCTCAGCGCTCACGGCAAGCTTAAGCACCTTCACGGTCTCTTCTTTTTCGCGCGCGATTCTTGCCGTCATCAGTCCGTAGGTTTCCGCGGTGCCGCAGACGTACCTTCGCCCCATCATCTCGCTGAGCTCCATCTGGGACGGGTCGAGAGGTCTGTAGGAGAGGTTTACATTGGCGATTTCCTTAAGGGCCATGCGCTTACCGCCTACGACAACGTGGTCATCGTCCGAACTGTCAACACTCACGACGACGCCGAGGCACTTTCTGTCGGAGTTTCCGAACGGCACATCAACAAATACACCTACATGAACGTCCCCCGCAATGGCTTTGGGAACAATGTAGGTGTACTCTATGTCGAAACTGCTGTTTGAACGGATTATCCTGACTTTTGCGTTCACAGTCTGCTCTCCGAAAAAATCATCCGGAACATCCGCGCCCCCGCCGCCGTAAAGCGGTCAGTGCCGCAGGACGCATCAGAAATGTCAGATGAACTTCTTGATGAAAGCCGGAACGTTGTTTTCGTCACCGTTGATACTGATGAAGAAACCGAGATTGTTCTGTTTTTCGAATGTCTCAAGGCCTTTGAAGAAAGCTTCGAGTCCCGCGTCGCCGACGATATAGTTAAGTCCATCTATGAAAATGGTCTCGATGTCGTAGTTCTGGGAAGCGATTCCGCAAATGAAGCCGAGGAAAGCGTCCGTGCCTTTTACGGGATAATCCATCACGTTCACGAATCTGATCTCGCGTGCGAGTTTCATGAGCTGCTCGTTACTGTCGTCGATATAAACAACGTTACCCTTAGCTTCAACGACGATCTCGTTAGCGTTCTCGAGCATGTGCTTTGTCTTTCCTGTGCCCTTTTTCCCATAAAAAACTTTGATCATATAGTGAAACCTCCACTCGGATTGATGGTTTTTGACCTCGCCAATATGATACCATCGGCGAACGTTTTTGTCAATCGCAAAAGCCCGCCCGCCAATGAAAAAAAGCCGCCGCTTGCATGAAAAAACCCGCCTGCTTCCGGGCGGGTTTTTTCATGAACCTTTTCGGTCCTTACCGTGAGTCGCGTATCAGTTTGTGATAACGTTCTCTGTATCCTTGTCGAAGATGTGAACGCGCTCTGAGTTGATTGCGAACTTAACGGTGTCTCCGACGTATACGTTATGTCTCGGTTTGATTCTGGAAACGAAGTTTGTACCTTCGAGTGTAAAGTAGAGGAGTGACTCTGAACCGAGGAGCTCGACAACTTCGATCTGAGCTTCGATAACGCTGTCGCTGAACTGCTCAATGAATACGGGCTCGTCGTGAACGTGCTCAGGTCTGATACCCATAACGACTTCTTTGTCGATATAGCCGAAATGTTCGAGAACTTCAGCCTTCCTCTGAGGAAGCTTAACTGTCCATCTGCCGAGTCTGAGGAGCGTATCAGCGCCTGACTTTTCAACTCTTACGATGGCGAAGTTCATCATCGGGCTTCCGATGAATCCCGCAACGAACATGTTAACCGGTTTCTCGTAAAGAACCTGAGGAGACTCAACCTGCTGGATGTAGCCGTCCTTCATAACAACGATTCTTGAACCCATCGTCATAGCCTCAGTCTGGTCGTGAGTAACGTAGATGATGGTTGTCTGGAGTCTCTGGTGGAGCTTGATGATCTCTGTCCTCATCAAAGCACGGAGCTTAGCGTCGAGGTTTGAGAGAGGCTCGTCCATGAGGAATACCTTAGGCTCGCGGACGATAGCACGTCCGAGCGCGACTCTCTGTCTCTGACCGCCGGACAAAGCCTTGATTGAACGGTCGAGGAGGTGTTCGATTTCAAGAATTCTGGCTGCTTCCTGAACTCTCTTTTTGATTTCGCCCTTAGGAGTCTTTCTGAGTTTGAGACCGAAAGCCATGTTCTCGAACACTGTCATGTGAGGATAGAGCGCGTAGTTCTGGAAAACCATTGCGATATCTCTGTCCTTAGGCGCGATGTCGTTAACCAGTTTTCCGTCTATAAGCAGTTCACCTGACGTGATTTCCTCAAGGCCGGCGATCATTCTCAGCGTTGTAGATTTACCGCATCCGGAAGGTCCGACGAGAACGATAAATTCTTTATCTGCAATCTCGAGGTTGAAATCGTTTACGGCAGTTACGCCGCCGGGATATTTCTTATAAATGTTTTTCAGCTTTAAGCTAGCCATCTGTCATTCCTCCAAATAAACTAAGCCACACATAAAATGCGCTTCCGTCATTATAACAACATTTTCGAGAAAATGCAAAGTAGAATTTTAAGCAGATTTCAAGAATCTTTTTGGTTATACTGCACATAAAACGCGCAGTTTTCACCCTTTTCGGACACTTTTCGGGCGTTTTGAAGCCCCTTACGCCAATGCATCAGCCATCGCCAGGAGACCGTCTTCGTCGATGATCGCAATGCCGAGCTGTTGCGCCTTGGCGAGTTTTGAACCTGCCGCCTCACCTGCAACCACGTAATCTGTTTTCTTTGAAACGCTGTCGGATGTCTTGCCGCCTTTTGATTCGATGAGGCGCTTTGCCTCGTCCCTTGTCATTGTCGGAAGCGTGCCGGTAAGGACAAAAGTCTTGCCGAAAAACACACCTGAAGAGGCTTTTTTCTGCTCGGTCTCTGTCATGTTGACGCCAAGCTCTTCCAGCATCGAAAGTGTGTGCTCCGTCTGGCTGTCCCCGAAGAACGAGACAACGCTCTCCGCCGTTATGTCGCCGAAATCTTCGAGTGACGCGAGGGCCTCAAGGGTTGCATTGGCGATAGCTCTCACGCTGCCGAACTCCGCCGCAAGCTGCTTCGACGCCTTGACTCCGATGTTTCTAATGCCGAGGCCGAAAATCAGCCTGTAAAAATCGTTCTTTTTGGACGATTCGATTGCCGCCAATAAATTCGAGATTGACTTTTCGCCCATCCTCTCCATTGCCGCAAGCTCGTCCCTCTTCTCATAAAGCCTGTAGATGTCAGGGATTGTCCTGATGAGGCCCGCGTCAAGCAGCGCCGACACGAGCTGTGTGCCGAAACCGTCAATGTTCATCGCGTCTTTCGAGACGAAATGCTCAAGGCTCCTCGCAAGCTTGGCGGGACACTCGATTCCGGTGCACCTGTAGGCCGCCTCTCCGTCCTCTCTCACGACCGGTCCGCCGCAGACGGGACACCTGCTTGGCATCTCAAACTTTCTTCTTGCACAGCCGTCGTTTCTCGCCTCTTCGACAACGCCGATGACAGCCGGTATGACGTCGCCCGCTTTTATAAGCGTGATGACGTCGCCTATCATTATGCCCTTCTCTTCAATGTAGTCCGTGTTGTGGAGCGTCGCCTTGGAAACCGTGCTGCCGGCAATGAAAACAGGCTCCATCACCGCAAGCGGCGTCAGAACGCCCGTTCTTCCGACCTGCACCGCAATATCGACAAGCCTCGTGTTCTTTCTCTCGGCGGGGAATTTGTATGCGCATGCCCAGCGGGGTGCGTGGGTCGTGGCGCCGAGCTGTTCCCTTGCCGCCAAACTGTCAACCTTTATGACCGCGCCGTCAATGTCATAGTCAAGGTTTGCCCTCGCATCGCCGATGCCGCAGATTGCGTCCCAAATCTCTTCTTTAGACTTGCAGACTTTGTAGTCGGGGCTCGTCTTGAAGCCGAATTTTTTCATGAGTTCAAGCGACTCGGAGTGTTTCTCAACCGTCCTGCCCTCAAGCTCCTGGAGGTTGAACACAAATATATCAAGGTTTCTCGAAGCTGTGATCTTCGAGTCAAGTTGTCTAAGGGATCCCGCGGCCGCGTTTCTCGGATTGGCGAAAGTGTTCTGACCGGATTTTTCGCACGCCTCGTTGAGCTTTTCGAACGCCTTGTGGGGCATGAAAACTTCGCCGCGGACGACTATGCGGGGGATGTCATTGGCGTCAATCTTAAGGGGAAGTGACCTCACGGTTTTAAGGTTTGCGGTCACGTTTTCGCCCACAACTCCGTCGCCCCTAGTTGCGCCCACAGTCATTGTGCCGTTCTCGTAAGTGACGCCGACGCTGAGGCCGTCGATTTTCTGCTCCACGACGTATTCAGGAGCGTAGCCGAGAGCCTCCTCAACGCGGTCGCAGAAGGCAAAAACCTCCTCCCTGCTGAACACATCGTCAAGGCTCATCAGGGGCACGTTATGGGTAAACTTTTCGAACTTGTCAAGAATCCTGCCGCCAACACGGTGCGTCGGCGAGTCCTCCGTTTTAAGCTCCGGATGCTCCGTCTCGATATCGACAAGCTGCCTGTAGAGCTCGTCGTACTCGTAGTCGCTTGCCGTCGGGTTGTCGAGCACGTAGTACTCGTAGGCCCACCGGTTGAGAATCCGTTTTATCTTGTCAAGTTTTTCCTTAAGTTCAGACATTTTCCGCCGCCTCAAAAGTTATTTGTTGAAAAAGCCGAGCAGCCTGTCGCAGTCGTCTTTCGTGGTCGCAAAAGAAGTCACAATCCTGACGACAAGACTGCCGCCGCGGTCCTCCCAGAGCTCGCATCCGAACTCACTCATAAGAGCCTCGCCCTTCTCCCTGCTCACAATCACGAAAATCTGGTTGGTCACGGGCTCCGACAGGAACTCAACCTTGCCCCTCAGATTATCGCCAATATACTTCGCCGCCCTGTTCGTGTCGGCCGCAATGTCAAAATACAGGTTGTCGGTAAAGGCGCGCTCGAACATGACGCCCGGCACAAAGCCCTTGGCGAGCATTGCCCCGCGGTTCTTCACGTGGTATCTGAACTCCTCCGCAAGCGCCTTGTTTTTGAACACTACAGCCTCGCCGAAAAGCAGTCCGTTCTTGGTTCCGCCGACGTAGAACACATCGCAGATTTTGCCTAATAATTCGGGTTTTATGTCATTGGCGGCACACGTAAGAGCCACGCCGAGCCTCGCACCGTCAAGGAAAAGCAAGAGCCCTAATTTGTCGCAGATTTTCCTGATTTTCAGGATTTCGCTCTCGGTGTAGACAGAGCCAACCTCGGTCGTGTCGGAAATGTAGACCGCGCGGATCTTCACCATGTGCTCGTCGCAGTGCCTCTTCACGGCAGCCTCAATCTCATCCGGAAGGACCTTGCCGTCACGCCCCGGAACGGTTACAACCTTATGCCCGGAAGCCTCGACCGCGCCCGTCTCATGAACGTTTATGTGGCCCGAATTGCAGGCAAGAACCGCCTCGTAAGGCTTCAGCAGAAACGACAGCACCGTCATGTTCGTCTGGGTGCCGCCTGCCGTGAAAAACACGCTTCCGTCCTCAACGCCAAAGCGCTTCAGAATCAGCTTTTCGGCATTCTCCGAATGCCTGTCGAGCCCGTAGCCACTGTTCTGACCGCACCCTACTGCCGCAATCGCATCAAGAATCTCTTTCCTGCAGGTTTCGCTGTAGTCGTTCGTGAATAAACTTCCCATAATGTCCTCCGACATGCCGCAAATTTTCTGACTTAACACGCCAATGCAATTTTACCACCTGATTCAAAACCGTGCAACCAAAAGCGCGGCGCGGGATTAAACAATTTCGGCGCTTTTTGAGCCCTTCCCCGCGCCTCTTCGGCGTCTTCCGCGCCGCAGTTTAACGCCGCAGTTTAACAAGCCCTGATTCTACATCTGACTTTACTTTTTTTGCTAAATATGCTACACTGTCGGTCCGGCTTGGGGATGTTCCGGTTTCGACGGGGTCGTCAAGGGTCGGATAGCGAGTAGAGGGTCCCGTTGGCCTCTTTAAAAAGCGGGAAACTTAAAATTAAACGCAAACAATAACGTTGCACTTCAGGCTGCCTAAGCGCAGCTTGCGCCGCCCCGCGGGTTCCTCAAGCCTTCGGCAAGCGGTGTCAGCAATTTGAGCCCCGCGGGTTTAAGGGTTAACGCCGCCAACCACACGCGCAAAGCTTTGAGCGCGTGCGGACACCATGAAGCTACCGCAGCACTGAGCCGGCCGTTTGGCGCCGAGTTGCGGGAAATCTAAACAGACGGCTACACTCGTAGAAGTCAGGCTTGAGGCGGTTTCGGACAGGAGTTCGACTCTCCTCATCTCCACCAGAATCAAACATGAGGAGAGTCGAACTCGTGAGAGTTTCGACGTTAAGCAAATCATCCGGTGGATGATTTGCAGTCGAAATCGTGAGAGCTATGCTCGAACAGCGTAGCATGCAAGCGAAGCGCAGCAGGCGGCGACTCTCCTCATCTCCACCAAAAGGAATTGCAATCGCTGGTACGGATAAAGTATCAGCGGTTTTTATATTGTAAAACAGAGCGAATTTTGAGCGAATATTCAGCGAATTTTGCGAATTTAGCGAATAAAGCGAATATTCAGCGAATTTTGAGCGAATATTCAGCGAATTTTCACTGTTTCAGGGGACTTTGATGGGGTTTTGCAGGGGCTTGGCAGTATGTGAAGATGCGAGGGGATGGCTTGGCGGTGTCGTTTTGAGGCACGGTTTTTGTTGCCGACAGGGTCCCTGTGTGTTATGATTTAAGGAGGCGGTGCTTCACGCTGCCGCCGTAAAAACAGGGAAAAAGAGGCTTTTACCATGAATAAGTTCATTGCGTACTGCGGGCTCGATTGCGAAAAGTGCGAGGCGAGAATTGCCACGGCCAATGACGACAACGCCCTTCGCGCCAAAGTCGCCAAGCTTTGGTCCGAGCTCAACGGCGTCGAGATTACGCCTGAGATGATCAACTGCGACGGGTGCAGGCTTGACGGCAGGAAGACCGTTTTCTGCGACAGCCTGTGCGAAATCCGCCAATGCGCCCTCGCAAACCGCCGCGAGACCTGCGGCAGCTGCGCCGGGCTCCGGACGTGCAAAAAGATCGCCATGATAACCGCAAACAACAGCGAGGCGCTGAAAAACCTTACACAACCATGAAAGAAACAGAAGTTACGGTTCAGGTGTTTGACACCTTCGAAAAAACAGACGAAATACTGCGCTCGCAGGGCTTCCGGCTCATTGACAGCTACGTGATTTTTGACCACTATTTTTCGAAACACGCCAATGTCGCCGCCCTCTCCTATGCGGAGCTCATTGGCGGCTCCTTCCTCGTCCGCACCGTCGAAACCGTCAAGCCCTCCCACAAGCTCATTTACAAAAGGAAGCTGCTTGACGAAAACGGCACTGTGGTTTCCGAGGAAAAGGTCAAGACTGACCTTGGCGATGCCGACGAAGCCGTCAGAATTTTCGCGCTTTCGGGCCTTGAGCCCTACTGCGAGCTCAGGAACCGCTCGTTCATTTACGAACACGCCAATGTCTGCCTCGCCCTTCAGGTCGTCGACGGGCTCGGCACCTTCATCGAGTACGAGGAGGATGAGACGATGAAAGGCCTTGGCGATGAGGAAAAAATAAGGCGGCTGACGGCCGTTCTGACCTCCCTCGGGCTGAAGCTCGGGAGCGACTTTTCCTGCAAAAAGGTCTACATGATGCTCCACAAATGACGCCTCAGTCAGCTTTTTTGACACAAAAAAATCAGGTTCAATCGCTTTGATCAAACCTGACGAACCTGGCGGAGATGAAGAGATTTGAACTCTTGCGCCGGTTACCCGACCTACACCCTTAGCAGGGGCGCCCCTTCGGCCAACTTGGGTACATCTCCAAGACCGCCCGATAAGTATAACAAACGATCATTAAGCCGTCAAGTAAATTTTTTGGCGGTTGAAAGCCCCGCGCTGTTTTAGTAAAATGAGCCGCAGAGCAGAAACAAACGCGGCAAACCATGATGCCGCCAATCATTCAACCGGAGGATTTTATGAAAGCCGAAGAATTCTGGGACGTTTACGCCAAGGTATACAAAAAGTACGAATTCACAGGTTTCAGAGCCGTAAGCAAGCCCGTTGACCCGACCTCTTCTTTCTTTGAAGAAGGCCTCTTCCAAAACGACGCCGGCGTCTGGTGCGTTGAAGAAACGTCCAAAAAAGGCGAAAAGCCCTTCCACTGGGAGTTCGAGAGCGAAGACGAGGCCGTCGAGACCGTTCTGCGCGAATGCGAAGGCCGCAAAAAAATCGCGTTTCAGTGACCCGTTTCACCAAAAAACAGCTTGATTCCCATCCGCCAATGTGATATCATGCTTTCTGCGTTATTGAGCAACTGGAGATGTCGCCTAGTTGGTCGAGGGCGCGCGACTGGAAATCGCGTAAACCACACCATGGTTTCGGGAGTTCGAATCCCCCCATCTCCGCCAAAAACAGAGCGGGTAGCAAAATAGCTGCCCGCTCTGTTTTTGGTAGTAAAAACGGGGGGATTCGAACTCGGGGTCCCCGCAAAGTCGCAAGACTTTGTGGGGCAAAGGAGCCGCAGTGGAACGGTCGATGTCTTCCAATGAATTAATCGAAGATTTTCATTGGGAGACGAGATAGTGGAACTTGCGGCGACGCAATCCCCCCATCTCCGCAAATCCGCAATGATTCAACTTATGGTTCCTTAATCTTCTCCTATAAAATGCTGTCAAGATACAACCCTACACTGTTCAAAAGCTGAATTGACTTGACCATATATGCATACGACAGTGGATTTGTGTTTCGACTGCTGCTGATTTTTTTAATCCCAGTCATTTTCAGTTGTGCGGTTCTGTATTCTTCCGGATTATCTATACGCACATATTCGGGTTGTTTAGTCAGTAAACAAGCGGCAAGATACATCACTTCGCTCGCGTAAGCTCCTGCATTTTCCCCGTTTATTCTTCCCGCGAAAATATGCCCTTGAATTGCACTGATTCCTGTGGAGAAATAGGTATAATCATTTTGCCTGATACCGCCTCTTCCCATGATACATATACAACCTTCTATGGTGTCTTTCAGACAGTCTTCCGGAGTTTTTTTAAGCCCGCGGTAGCCAAGTTCTATGTATGAAATTCTATCGTATACATTGGCGACAGTTTGATAATCGTCCATTTCCTGTATCAGAGTCCAGCAATCAAACAATTGCTTTATAATTTCAAGTTCCTTGTTTAGGCCAAATGGTATACCTGTCGTACGTGGTGCAAACGCACTGAGTTTGTCCCCGAGAATACAGTTTTTATCAGGTACTTTGACTGTGAGGTTCTTCCCTTCACAGAGCAATAGTTTATTTGATATCGGTTTTTCTACCACTTTAAAGTACGGATTCTCTTCAAAAACAATATCAAGCAAAATACTGATTTCCTTGCCTGTTCTCGGCGACAGAAAATGAAACCTAAAATGACGTTTCTCAATGTCATTAAGCCCTTTTCGTTTGTTTTCCTCAACGTTGATGAAAGGGAAGATTGCTCCTGCCTTTTCAATATACCGGTCAACATCGGTGCCTCGTTCAACGATAATATCTATGTCGGTACTGAGCCGCCTTGGATGATCAAGCAACACCAGCAAAGAAGTTCCTCCCTTGAAGATAAACGGCATCCCGACACTGCTGATTGCTTCAAGTAAACCAAAAGCAAAGACTGTCCGTTCAAGTATTGACGGATCGGCTCCGGTTTCTTTCCTGAGATTGGCAATATGCTCTTCTGTGTAGTTGTCACGCATTATCATCTTTCCCGTCACTCCTTTCAAGATATAGCTCTGCCTCATTTTGCTTGTTTCTCCGTCTGGCATATCGCATCAGTTTTGCCTTGTCGATTCGATATTTAGCGGATGCCTGTTCATAAATGTCAGGGAGTTCAGCTTTGCTGAATGAGCCGGCAATAAGTTTGTCGGCACAAATATCCACGAGCATTTTCTCAAGCAGTATGCTGTGGGGGGCAAAAGGACAAAGCGGAGCTTCTGAAATCATATCGATGACAACAACACAGTTGTCGGACCAATAAAGATCAAATTCTGCCTTGTTCGGGCAAAAAAGTACATTGGCGGTTCCGGATTCTTGCAAATACCGAAATACATAAGCGCTGCTTTCTTTTTCAACCTGCAAAAAAACGGTGTTTCGCGCAATCAGGTGATTCAGAAAATCATTCAGCAGCACAGTTTCAAACACCGTAAAAGCCACATGCGGAAACGCTTGACTTAAAGTGTCTATGAGCGATGCAGCCTGTTCTGAGTAGTGCGGTTTATACTCGCTTTTCGGAGAATCCGTCGGAAGCGAGTAAGAATCATACCCTAACCTGTATAAAGAGCCTTCTTGAATCATTTCTCTTACGGCCCAGTAGTAAGCGCTGTTTGAAAGGTTCTGCTTAGTTTTTTTAAGTTCCCCCGTAATATCTTTGTGTGAATAGCATACTCCGGGCGCAAGTTTAAGAATTGCATTACTGTACCACTTCATTTTGTCAATCACCTCCTATGCTCATTTACTATATATCGGCAAAAATCACTCAAATTTGCCGATATATAGTTTATCAATTTAATAAAAACTTGTCAACACCTGATAAATTGCGGGTATTTGAAGACATAAAAATTCCCCGTAACGCCTTGGCGTGTTCCTCAAAAGCATTACGAGGAGTGTAAAACTCAGCTTATTTATAACGCAGCGGCTGTCAGCGCTCTATCACGCACTCAACCGCACCTTTTTCGGAGCGAACCTCGGAAGGCGAAACAAACGCGCCCTTTTTGAGCTTAAGCCCGTAGGTTTTTCCCTCATAACTCATCACAAGCTCCTTTTCGGAAGACTTCACAACCGCTTCCATGTGGTCGTCATCGCGGCCGTACATGTATTTCAGCTCAAAATCCCCGTCCGACGTGAACGTGAAACCGTCCTCGCGTAAGAGCACCGAGAAGCTTCCGTAGTCTGCCCTCGCCTCTCCCTCGCGGATTTCTGTGAACTTCATCTCGCCCGCTTTGACAGGCTTGCCGTTTCTCATCACGCGCACGCCCGCGATGATACCGTTTCCGGTGTGGCGGTTGCCGTCTGCGACAGGAAGAGTCTCGTACGCAGCATCGTTCGCCAGGCACACCTTGTCCTCAAACGGATCCTTGAAATGCTCGTCAAACACGTGGATGTCGCGGATGCGGAAGTCGCCGTGGTCGGAATAAAGATTGATGCGGTAGTTCTTCGTCGAATACCAGATTGAGTTTTTGTCGTTGTCGTCAAACGCCGTGTGCGCCGTGATTGCGGAGGCAGGCGTGGTGTCCCAGGTCTTCTTGAACCACTTGCCGGTCTCGCCAACGGGCTCAACAACTATCTTGCCCTCGGCTGCAAGCTTTTCGAACTGCGCAAACTGGTACTCAATTCCGCCCTGCATGCGCGGCCAGCCGAAGCTGTTCTCCTGCCCTGCCTGCGTAAAGCCGAACGTCAGGCAGTCGCCGTTAAAGTTTTCCTTCATGAACCAGTCAACCCACGCGGGAGCACCGCCGCCGGCGCCGAAATAGACGGGCTCGAGGGTTATGACGCCCTGCACTCTTGAGGCGCCGCTCTCAGCCGACATGCCGAAATCGTACTGGTAAACGGGATCGGAGCCGAGCATGCGGAAAAGAGGCACCTGAATCTGCTCGTTTTTCGTCTGCGCGGGCATGAAAACGTTCTCTCGACTCGGGTAGTAGGCCTGCCCGTAGTAGCCGCCCCAGAGCGTGTAGCCGTCGGTTCCGTACTGTTCCTTGCAGATCAGCATCGCGTCAATATCATATTTTCCGGAGATGTAGCGCGCCGTGTGAGAGTCAAAAAGCCACGAACCGAACACGCGGGGGTAGTAGCCGAACACCTCGCGGAACTTTCCGAAAAGCACATCCGCCAATGCCTCCCTCTGCGGCTTCGTATACCCGACGGAGAAACCGCAGTGAACGTGCCAGTCCCACGGGAAACGTCCGGTCCATGGGATATTGGCGGCTTCGCACTGAGGCTCAACGATCTCGAACCACACGCCAAGCTCAAACTGCGCGGGGTCGAGCGACTTCAAAAGGTCGGTGTACACGGGGTCGATCAGCGCGTCGTACTGAAGCAGGAAAGAACCCCTGAGACCGTGCTTTTTCATGAGCTCAATCTGCTTGAGAACGGACTCGGCAAGGTCGACAGGGCCCCTCGGCTCCACGTCGCGGATGAAATTGACAATACTTACGATCTGACGTTTTTTCAAAGCGCATTATCCCCCTATGGTTTATTGCTCTTGAGAAATTATACCACTTAAGCGAAGAATGTTTAACTGTTTTGTGACCGGCCTTGGCGGCGGGGATTGAGGTTGACAGCAAGGCGGCCGTTGTGTTATATAAAAAGCAGGAAATTGCCAATAACAAACGGAGGCGTTTTATGAACAGAAAAAGCCCGGTTACGATAGTGCATCTGGCACTTATGATTCTTATGCTTCTTTACAGCGGTGTGCTCGCGGTGCTGCTCATCGGTGATTTAGGGCTGCCCTCAGGAGGCAGCAGTAAGACCGAAATGATGCTGCGCGGTGTTTTCAACCTGCTCACCGTAATGGCTCTTTTCATAGGCATCTGGTACGTTCTTGACGGCTACAGGAAGCAGGCGGCGGTCTTTTACAAGGCGTTTCTGCTCTCACAGGTCGTTGAAACAGTTCTCTTGGCCATAATCGAGCTTATTTTTGCGCCGAAAAACCTCATGCTCGCACTCGTCACGGTCACGCTCGTGTTCAAGGCGGTGATCCTTCTGCTGCTCGTTTTACTGAAAAATATCGGCAAAATGCGCACCTGGCTCATATACGGCATGCTCTTTGCGGTTGACGTGTTCGGAATCGTTGTGATAATCATTTCGACGGGCAACGGCATAATCGGCTTCAGGATCGCAAGCTGCGCGGCAAGGCTCGTCATCACAGGCACGATCGGCATCATGATTCACGGAAAGTATGCGGACAAAAAGCAGCGCGGCCGCGGATAAGTAAAACCGTTTTAATGTACTTAAATGGCGGCTCCGGAAAAGTTCCGGGGCCGCCCCTTTTTTGACTGTCAGCTGTCAAAGCTGTGACGCTTTTTGTCAGCCTTCATTCTTTTTGGTTTTTCTCTTATTTGAAACGAGTATTGCCGATGCGAGCACCGAGGCGCTGATGACAATCATGAAGAGCATCGCGCCGAGGCTGCCGGCGTCGCCTGTCGGCGGGATCGGCGGGTTGGTGACATTGGCGATCATGAACCTTGCAAAGGCGTTGCCGTCGTCGTTCACAATCAGGATCACGTGCTCGCCGTTTGAAAGCGTCTTAAGGAAGTCGCTCTTCAGAGTGATTTCGGTGCTCTCGGACGAGATTTCGTAGTCGGAAGGATCGAGCACCTTGCCGTCAATCTTCACGCAGACGAACCTTGAGAGATCCGCGTCGGATACGAACCTGAGGCCGTCGTCCTCTTCGCCGTTCCAGCTCGAGTCAGAGCCTTCAGTGACGTTGTATTTGGCGGCTGTGACGGTCACCTCAACAGTTCTTGAGAGCAGTACCTCCTGCGCGCCGGTTTCGGCAAGCCCCGTGGGAACGCCGAACTCGTCAACGCTGAGCGGCGCGCCTCCCGACGAAGCACGGTAGCTTTCCGCGATGAACAGCGAAGTGTTTTCTTTTACGACCGAAGCCGTGACTGTCGCCTTGCCCTCTTTGAGAGCGGTTACGTTGCCGAGTGCGTCAACGGATGCGACGGAAGGATCGTCAACGCTGTAAACGATGCGGTAGCCGTTTCTTGCGTCGTACGGTGAAATCGTGCCGCCAAGGGCCAGAGTCTCACCCGCGCTGAGGTCGGCCTTGCCGTCTTCCGCGTTAAGGAGTATATCCTCAGGCTCGGCAGTGCTTGCGGCCGCCTTGTAAAGGTAAAGCGTCTCGGTCCTTGCTGCCTCGCCGTTTGAGAACGCTGCCACTTCAAGCTCGCACACGCCCTCCTCGTCATAAAACTCGTCGGGCACCTTAAAGCTCAACGTCTTTTTCCCGGTCTCGCCGATGCCGAGCTTCAGTTCTTCCACCTGCGAGAGTGCCCTGAAAACGCTCCTGGCGTTTTCGCCCTCGCCGTCCATTTCAGTGTAGCCTGCCGCGATGTGTCCGTTGAAAGCCTTGTTGCCGTCGTTTGACACGTCAACGTAGAACTCGTACGAGCCGTCAGGTCGGATAATGAGGTCCGCGCCGGAATAGCCGATCTTTTCGCAGTAGGGCAGCCTGAAGTATTTGACCGCCGGATAATCGTCAAGGTCATCGTCCCACGCAGTCACGCGCAACACGTAATTGTTCGGCTTCTCCGGGTAGACGAGATCTTCAAAGAGCGCCGTAACCTTTTCGTTTGATTCGAAATGGTCCTCGAAAACCTGCGTTCCGACGGGGGTTATGTTTCCGTCCTTGTCGATGAGGTCGGCTTTTACCGTAAGTTTGCTGCTCGGGAGCGATGCAAGGTTCCTGACGGATACCGCAAGCGATGTCTTTTCACCCGCCAATGGGAATTCGTTCGGGAACAGGCTGAAATCGATTTCTTCCCTGTTGCCGCCCTTGAGGAGCATGAGGCTGCTGTCGTACGATGCGATGCCGCCCTCTTCCTCCTTGTTTGCGACCTTGTAGGAGATGAGCATCTTGCGGCCGGAGCCGAGGTATGCGACATCGGAGATATCTTGGTCTTTTTCAACCGAGGCGATCTTGGTTATGTTGCCCCACATTCCGTACGTGTGGTCAACGCCTTCGCTGTCCTTGTAGGTGCCGTAAGCAGGGTCGTATTCGCGGAAGAAGACTGCAGGGACGTTGCCATCTTCGGTTTCCTCCCAGTCAACCCAGACGATGCAGAGGTTGCCGCCGGGCTGGACCGTGACGAAGTAGCTCGAGGCTGCATTGGCGATTTCACCCATGTTGTTCACACCGCGTGCGGCCTGGTTTTCAATGTATTCCGCGTGGTTGTAGGTGCTGTTGAGGTAGCCGACAACGTCGCCGCAGTTCAGCTTGCCGTCCTGGTTCCAGTACATGAGAACGGTTCCGTCGTAGGTGATGAGCTGAGGATTTGTGTCAGCCGTTTCCTGCTCCGAGAGAAGGATCGGGGCCGACTGCTCCATCGTCTCAAGGTCGCAGGTCACGAGAAGGAGCTCTCTGTCCGTGTCGGTCGAGAACGTTCTGTCCGTGTCAATCGAGTAGACCACGTACGCCTTGCCGTCAACAGCCGCCGCAGAAATCTCGCGTACAGTCGCAATGGTCACCTTTCTGTTTGCCTGCGTGTTGAGGTAGCGCATTCCGTCAAGGGCGCCCTTTCCGTTGGCGGATTCGTACGCCTGATAGGAAGCCTCGCTCTTTTTGTAGTCCGTAACAATGTCGCCGTTTTGGTCGAGAACCTTGAAGCAGACGTTGCTGTAAGAGTTGTAGAGGAAATTGCCGATCTCGCCGATGTTGTCCCCGCTGAGCGTGATGCCCTCGGTCTGGTAGTCGGTCGATACGTAAGCCACGAACACGTTGCCGGTCTGCTCGTCGTATGCGATGGAAGGAGTGCCCTCGTAGCCGTAGCCCGAAGTGAGCTTCCTGATCTCGCCCGGGATGCCGTTTTCGTCGAAAATGCAGTAGCTGAGGTCCGCGTGGTTGAGCATCTCGCCAATGTTCTCCACGTCGGCATCGCCAAAGGACTTGTCAAGGTCGCTCCAGACCACAAGGACGCGCCCGCCGCCGATTGCCGCCGCCTTAAGGTTAAAGTCAAACGTTCCGTCGTTCTCAAGGTATGCAGGCTCTGTCTCGTTTCCGTCCCAGTCGATTATACTGTAGGCAACAGACGAGTAGTCGTCGCTTCCGCGGGTTGCGTCATCGTCAAGCCTCAGGTAGAGGACCTTGCTGCCATCGCCAATGGGAACGAGCACGGGGCTTACGTCCTTCACAACGTTCTCAATCTTCTTTTCGGCAAGAACTCTGTTGTACGGGTCGCTGCTGTCCGACGCCTTCATCGAATAATTGCCCGAGAGGAGCGAACTGCCCCGCAGGTTTTCCTCGAGGTTGCCGTAGAACACTGTCTCCGAGTTGGCGTCTCTGTACGACCTCAAAACTTTTTTGTTTTTGAACTTATCGGCATTGACAATGTTATTAAAATCCATCAGACCGGCATAATTTTTTGATTTGAACATGCCGAAGGTTGCTTTTACGACGGTCATCCTTGCCGTAAACTTCAGGAAATTCATCTCAGCGTCTAAGGCAAGCGTCACGAGACCCGCGCCGTCTGACCAGGGCTGGTATTCGATTTCCATCGTCATCTTTCCGGAAAGACCGAAGGTGCAAAAATCAACTTTGCCGACGCCTGCGCCGATTTCAAAGTAAATCTTTACGCTCAAAACTCCGCCCCATTCCGTCGAATCCGTAATTCTGCCGTCGAAGAGGCTGTCATATCCTGTGAGTTTGAACGGTTTTCCGCTTTTGGGATCACCGTGAATGATTACTGAACCTTCGAGCATACCGTTAAACTTTATGTAAACAGGTACGCCCCAAAGTGTGTACTGCCTTGTTTCGGCAGCTATAACCTTGGCGTCCGCATAAAGCGTGATGCTGTCAAAATACATATCGTTGCCGTAAATGACAAACGACAGGAATGCGTTGATGGTGTATGTGAATACAACGTCTGATTTCTTGTCTCCGGCTTTGAGCGAGGGCTCATTCTCCATTTGGTTGCCGTCGTCATTTTCGTTCGGGGTATATTCCGGAATTTCACCTTGGAGAATCCGCTCCCAGTCCGGGTCGTCGTCTGCAGGAGGTTCCGCGGGATCTGTATCCGGAGGTGTGACGGGGTCTGTATCCGGAGGCGTGACGGGATCTGTATCCGGAGGTGTGACGGGGTCTGTGTCCGGAGGTGTGACGGGGTCTGTCGAATTGCCTTCGCCGCCGGGAGTCGTGCCTTCCGCGGTTCCGCCGCCTTCGCCGCCGGGAGTCGTGCCTTCCGCGGTTCCGCTGCCTTCGCCGGAAGATTCGCCGCCCGTTCCTTCCCCTTCAGCGGTATCTTTGTGATACCAGCTTTGAGATTCGTAAGCTACCATATTGTTGAGGATTCCGAGAATACGCATTGCCCTCTCGCTTCCGGTCATTGTCGCATAGCCCGGCGTCTTTTTTACCATCTGAGCCGCCTTCTTGACAGCGCCTGCCGATCCGTAAGTAACCTGCATGTACCACACCAGCGGATGATTGTCGGACGGGTCTCCGAGACTGGTGTTACCCGAGCCGGCCTGTGACTGGCTCACGGGAGTAACGTTATGGTCGCTTCCGAAAGAAAACGTGGTCGTCATTTCACCGAGAACGGGCAGCGTCACACTGTCCATAGGATCATACTCCGGGAAAATGACCGAGCCCTTGGCTGGTTTCATTCTTAAAACGTAGCCCGTCTCGAACTCGCCAAGGCCATTGCCGTATTGGTCATAAAGCTCAACCGTCAGCCTGCCTCCGGGTTTAAGGTTATTGCTGAGGACGAATGAAGACTCATACGTCCAGCCGCTTGCAGCTGACTCCTCCGCGAGCCACTCTTTGAAAAGACTGCCGGCGGCGTCATAGCTTCTCAGGACGAGCTTCTGTGCACGGTATCCGGGCGCAATAACTGCGTGGATGCCGAGTTTGACGATAGAGTCGGTCACGTAAATTTCCGTGGTATCCAGGTTCGAACCGATCGTCATAAGGTCGATCTGGTAGTTCGGATTCTGGTGAGGGAGCACGTAGACAGTTGTGCCGTTCTGCGTAAATATCGAAACTCCCTGGTAAACCCTGTCTTTCTGCGAGATATTGATGCAGTAGCCGTAGTTTTCAACGTAGGCGGGCAGATAGACTGTGAAATAGCCGTCCTTGTCGGTTGTCGCATTGGTGTAGTAATCAACGTTATTGACCGTGATCTTATCCGTCGGGTCGGCCGAAAGCACGGATACGGAAGCGCCAGCAACGGGTATGCCCGCGATGTCTACGTTCTCAGCTGTGATATCAACCGAACTCGGTCTCTTGATGGTTCCGCCCTTGGTTACAACCTTTCCTCTGACAAGCGTTCCGCCCTCTTCGGCAGCCTTGTCGACCAAGTAATACGTAAACTCCATATCATGGTCGTCAACCTCGAAAGCGTAGATATCGCCAATGCACGGAACGAACCTCACGTCGTCGTTGAGACGCACCTCGCCTTCAACCGCGTTCCTCGTCCAGTAGCCCGTGCGTGTTCTGACAGCGCCCTTGAAGGCCGTGTAGTTCTGAGTTGAAACGGTACTGCCGTCAAGCTTGAGCGAACTGACGGTTTCGCTGTTTGAAAGCGCGACAATTTTGATGCCCTCTTCGGAGCCCTTCTTCCACACCGCGCCGTCCGGGTCGTTCACTTTAAAGGTGTCGAACAATACTGCCTCGGTGCTGTCGGCCGGAAGAATTCTGAGCTTAAGCTTGAATTCGCCCTTGTCGGTAACAAGAGCAATCCGGTGCTCGCCCGCCGGAAGTGTCTCGAGGTACGATGCCTTAAGCACTGCGGACGTGTCGTCCTGGTTTACGGGGACAAGGTACATGGTCACAATGTCGCCCGGGGTCATGTTTTTAAACGTGTACGTTCCGTCGCCGTTGTCCGTATAATTGTAGGTGGATGTAAACGTGTATCCTGCCATGTTTGCCGCGCGGTTCTGGTATGCGACAAGCGAGCCGGGGTACTTCCACGAAACTGTTACAGTAATGTTCTCCTCATAGAAGAGAGGCTTCACGGACATGCCCTTTGTGAGCATGACTGTCCCGCCGGGAGCGATGTACTCAACTTTTCCGTCGGCCCTTACAATTTCAATTTTATCGCATTTATAGCCGTGGGAAGGATACGCAAATATCATCAGCTCATCGCCTTCGCGCCACAGATCCGAAGTCACTTTCTCGTTGCGGTATGCCTTATCGCCAATGTACAGGCTGCCGCGTTCCGCTTCATAATCCTCCACTCTGACAGAGCCAATGAGAGCGCCTCTTACCATCGGGATCAGTGAAATATCGCGCCAGGGGAACAGGTTCTTCGGGTCGTTACATAACACCGCGGTGTAACTGTCAATGTCAAGGAAACTGCCTCTTGACTTTACAACCGTCTTGACGCCCTGAATCTCATAATCAACGTTGATCGCTTTTCTTGCCGTTGCCTCCTCCGTGATCGTGTACGGAATTGACGAAAAATCAAAGCCCCTGTAGAGCCACTGAGGCATCTCAAAGAATCCGCCGTCGTACTGTTCGGTCTTTACGATGCTTTCTGCACCGGTTCCGTTAAACACGCGGTATTCCGCCTTGACGTTCATTATCTTCTGACCGTTCAGATTGCTGACGAATAAGCTCTTTTTTTCGGGGTACAGTCTGATTTCATTGACCTGTATGTCATCCCAGGTCAGTTCTTCAACGGTAACGTAATGTTTTAACCTGTTAAATAAATCCTTGAGGTCATTGCGGCTCATGTATTTCGAGCCTCTTTTGAAGACGCCAATGTGCTCCGATGCCGTCGGGCGCTGCACTGCCTTATAGAACTTGAATGACAGGCTGTCCGTGCTCCATGTCGCGTACTGTTCCGATCCGGGGGTTTCAATGCTGAGAGTAAACGTGCCTGACTCTCCGTCTTTCAGCTCAAATCCCGGAACCGCGTCGTAGACATACCCGCGGAAGCCGTTCGGGTGTCCGAAAACTCCGAAAAAGACTTTTTCTTCGTTGTACTTATCCCACCAGCGGCCGTTGTTGCCGTTTCTCAGGACGGTAAAACCGATAGTGATTTCTTTTATGCCGAAAATATTAATGCTGCCGCCGCTGAGCTCGTTGAAAAGGCCCGCGATTGAGCCGCTGTCTTTGACCTTGGCGATGTCGACAGTGAAATAGTCAACAGTTTCATCATCGTTGTAAACAGGCTTGACGTTGTCGCGCATTGCCGCCATCGGCAATATCTGAATGACGGACGTGCTGACGTCGACCTCAGCGCTGCCCGCCTGCACGTCAAGAACCACGCCGATCTCTTTCGTCTCGGTCTGGTCGGCAACCGACGTCTTGAGCGGGACGATCAGCGTCTTCTGCTTTTCGCCGGGCACAAACACAGAGGTTGTATCGATCGGGAGATAGTCATTGGCGGTGTCAGCGTTTAAAGAAACAGTAACAACACGTATCTGTGCGTAATCGTTCAGGCATCCTTCGCGCACGATGTCGACAGCTGCGCAAATCTCGTCGGAACCTACCGTCACGAGTGAAGATGCAAAACCGATGGTGCTCGGCTCAGTTTCGTCGTTGTCGTTGATGACAACCGAGCAGCCGAGAATCTCGCCAATTTCGGCGCCGCCTTCGGGATTGCAGAGACCAAGCGAGAAGACCTCCTGCGGTTCAAAATCCGTATCCTCAAGCGCCTTTATGACGATCGTTTTTTCGTTCTGGCCGTCCTCAAAAACCACTCTGAGAGAAGCGCCCTCCGCCGCGTCGTAAACCGCAGAGGCGATGAGGTTCTCGTCGTTATTGCCGATAAGCTCCTCCATACCGAGCATATCCGCATCTTTCATCCCGTTGGGAGCCGTCTTCTCGCCAAGGACACTGTCCTTAAGCTCGTGCAGGGGCGATTTGTAGGGGGCGTCGGGGTCGTAGGTGTCGGTTTCGGCGACTGTTGCCTTGCCGGCCTGATCGACAATGCGCTCCGCATCCTCTTCCGACACCTTAAGAATGTTCGAAACGAGCGTCACGGAAGCCTCGCGGAGCTGCTCGGATTCCTCCTCGGTAAGCGTATTGGCGTTTTCGTCATAGCCGATAATCTGTTTGTAGACTTCGTCCGTCAGAAGCGTGTCCGCTGTGATGTAGTCTCCGCCAAGTTCATCAAGATAGGTCTCCGTCAGAGTGCCCTTGTATTCGCTGCTCTGTTTGAGCGGGGTGTTGTTAACCCTGACAGTGTAGTCTGTGCCGAACTTTGCCGAGACGTCTACCGCTTTGAGCTCGATTGAGACTTTGCCCTCGGTTCCGCCCATGCGTATCAGCTTCAGGGTGAACTCGCGGCCCTCGTCAACCGAGATCTCCGACTGGTAGAGTTCGATAACTCCGTTTGGGTAACGCGCAGCATAATCGGGTGTAATGCTGTAGTCTGCGGTTACCGGTTCCTCATTCCCGCCGAACACGTTTGCCGGAACGTATGCTTCGAGCATTATGACGGAGAGAACGATGCAGATGATTTTTGAAATGACACGTTTCATATCTGACCTCATAAAATCAAAAATATGCATCCGGCAGATCGGGTCAAGCCGGTGCATTGCGTCGTTTTGGAATCCTTATTCGATTGTTGACAAGCTGTCTCTTGTCAAATATAATCCTAACATAACCACCCGTGGTCAAGTCAACGGACAAGCGGAGATTTTTTATGCTTTTTACGAATAAAAATAAACTATTCTCAATTCACGAAGTGTGCAGGGTCTGCGGCATCAGCCGGACGACCCTTATCCGCATGGAGGAGAGCGGATTTTTGAAGCCTTGCCGTGTTGACGGGGCAACGGGATACCGCTACTACGACGCCCAGAACGTCGCCTCGATCGGCCAGTACAAGCGCATGCAGGACATAGGTCTTTCCCGCAAGGAGATAACGGATATCTACTACGGCCGGAAGGACAGCGAAGAGTTCATCAGGGAGCAGCGGGAGAGGCTCAGCAAGCTTCAGAGGTTTCTTGATGAGTACGAGATGAGGCACGACCGCTCCGGCAACGGAAAGATTTCCTTCACAACTCTTCCCGAAGTTTACTGCTACTGCGAGCACCTCTCACCATCCTCGATTGAGGAGAACGCCGTCCTCTGCTACCTTGCGTATTCGCGGTGCATCGAAAAGGGCTACCGTATACTCGGCGACGAGCCTCTCATGAGCGTTTTTGACAGCTGCGACATCCTGTCTTCGCTTCCGGGGCCGGGCACTGAACAGACATACTGCATTCCCGTGATTCCGGGTCCGGGGCAAGACGAGAACGTCAGGTACTTTCCGCGCACAAAAGCCGTTTCGATTCTCGGATTCGGCACTTTTTACGCCTTTACGGACCTCTGCGGAGTTCTTGCCGGCAAAATCAGGGACGAAGGTCTTAAGCCGTCGGGGCCTCTCAGGGTGATTGCGCTCGTCGCGCCGTACGCCGGGACTCATTACAGGAGGGAGGATTTCTGCTATGAGTGTGTGATTCCCATTGGCGGTGACACGGCCTGAAAGGAAGGCAAAAAGCGTTGCCGGCAGCCCTTTTTCGTTTGCAGTTTTCGTGAATTTTTAGGGGAAATCGCCAATGCAACGTTTTGTGACATTTTTTTATCGCAATATTTGGTAAAATGACTTCGAAGGGTTTATTATGCCCCGGGGGTAATTATGAAATCAAATTCGGCAAAAATTATCATTGCTCTGAGAAAAGAAAGGGACATGAACCAGCAGGAACTTGCCGATATGCTGTTTGTGTCACGTTCGCTTGTAGCGATGTGGGAAACCGGGAAACGAATACCGGACGGCGCCAGCGTCGAAAAGATGGCAGGTTTTTTCGGCGTATCAGAGTCGGACATCGTCAGCGACAGGCGTTACGCATACGGCCTGCCCTCCGAGCTTGATATGATTGAAAAAGAGATTGAAGAGTTCACGGAAGACGAGACGCAGGACGGAGCCGGAAACAACGGCTCATCACTGCGCGGCTTTCTCGCAAGTCTTAAGGACAGCGACCGGACCATTTTCATGGGCCGCTATTACTCCATGAAAACGTGCAAGGCTATAGCAGCCGACGTGAAAATGAAAGAAGTTACGGTGCGCGGAAGGCTGGCAAGACTCAGAAACGAACTGAAAGCGTTCTTTAACAAGGAGAATTAAAGTGACACGTGATGAATTCAAAAAACAAATAGCTGAGATAGGTCACGAAGAGGAACTGCTTGCCGTCGAAAAGGCGGAGGCAAAGAGAAAATTCAGGTATCCGTTCTGGGGTGCGATATGCACCGGAGCCGCGGTGATTGCAATTGTGGCGGCGGTCACATTGGCGGTTGCCTTAAATACCGGAATCCCATCGATGAAGGGCTCGTCGGGCTCGCCCGTTCTCGTCACCGACCCCACAAAATCACCTGAAAGCGGCTCGCAGGAACCGTTCTGCACACCCACACCGGAACCCGGAGGAAATACGTCGGACGTCAGCGAAAGCATCACTCCGCTGCCGGTCGTGACACCGGAGCCTACAGAACCTTCCTTTGAGACCGGTGCGCCGGCATCAACCGAAGACCCCGAAGAGACAAACACCCCGCAGGAGACCCCATCCGAAGGATTTGAGTGCAACATTTCACTTGTGGACATTCATTCATTCCTGAAGCCCAAGGAAGAGCGCACCCCTTCCCCCGCGGTGTCCGAGATAACCGAAGGCATGACGCTCGGCGAACTGCTCGACATGAACGGATCGCCGGTTATAGACGACAGGAACACGGACTACCCGATTTTCTGCTCGTGGGACCTTGGCGGTGACAGGCTGCTGACAGTTGTTTTTCTTACCGACGACAGGGACGCGTTCTGGCAGAAGATTGTAAACGGCGAGTTCATCCTCCCCGACGAAACTGTTCAGTACGGTTCGTACGGCCTCAGGAACCTTACCGCCAATGAGCTTTCCGAAATTCAGAAATGGATTCGGAACTTCCGCGCGGTTGCAGCATATACCACTGAGAATGGTGAAAAAACCGTTCTTTTTGAGTAATCCGAATAGCTTAAATTCATTTTCTTCTCCTGATGATTCCTGTTTTGTTTAAGCGGCGGGCTTTTAACCGGTCTCGATGATCTGACGGTTCTGCGCCCGCCGCGCCTTTCAGCCGGAAAAGCCTTTGCAATAAAAGAGACCGCCATCCCCGGGATTTTTAAGGGATGGCGGTCTTTCCTTATTCACGGCCGCCTCGCGGCGGCCGCAGTTTTTATAAGCTTTACTTCAGCATGTCGATGAGCTCGGGGAGCACAGGCTCGAACTTGACGCCGTACCAGTGATCCTTGTCCCCTGCGGTGTTCTTGATGCAGAGAACGGTGTAGTCCGCAGCGATTGCCGCAGCCTGCTCAACGGTCTTGCCCCTCATAAGAGCGCCGGAGAATGCGGAGGCGTATACGTCTCCTGTTCCGTGGCAGCCGCCTTCGAGCTTCTCGTGCTTGTAGTAGTACTCGCCTGCCTTGTCGGCAACGAAAACGCCCGTGAAGCCTTTCTCAAAACCTACGCCGGTGAGGACGACTTTCTTTGCTCCGAGAGCGAGGAGATCGCCGCAGACTTTGCGGATATATGCCTCGTCGTACTCTTCGCGGTACTCATTGGCGGTAAGGAAGCAGGCTTCGGTGAGGTTCGGAACCACAAGATCTGCCTTGGCGACAAGCTTTTTCATTGCCTCAACAAATGCCAGGTCGAAGCCCTTGTAGAGAACTCCGTTGTCGGCCATAGCGGGGTCAACAATGAGAAGAGCGCCGTCTTTGAGTGTCTTTTCAGCTATATCGATACAAATATCTATCTGAGTTTCGCTGCCGAGGTAGCCGGTGTACATACCGTCGAATTTGATGCCTTCGCGTCCCCAATGCTCGAGGATTGCCGGCATATCGCTTGTGAGGTCTCTGAAAGTGAAGCCTTTGAAGCCGGCTGTGTGTGTCGAAAGAACCGCAGACGGAATGACCGCTGTTTCGACGCCGCAGGCTGAAAGGATCGGCAGAGCCACTGTAAGCGAGCACTGACCCACGCAGGAAATGTCCTGTACTGTCAAAATACGTTTATAGTTATAAGAATTCATGGAAATCACCTCCAAAAATAACTTTATGACAAGCCCTGTATCGCCAAGGCTTTTCACCTGTTTCACGACGTGCAAACGGTTTACGCCAATGTGCCCGTCTCCGCGACGACCGGATTCCCTTTTCTGTCAGGAGCCGTGCCGCCCGCTATCATTGCCGTGTAAGCCACGGCGAGCCTGTCGCACTCGTTGTTGAACTCATTGTCGGCATGGCCTTTGACCTTTATCCACTCGACTTTGTGGATCTTTGTGAGATTCAGAAGTTCGGTCACGAGATCGACGTTGGCTTTGTCTTTAAAGCCCTTCGCCTGCCACTTTTCGACCCAGCCAAGGGTAAAAGTGTTCACAACGTAGCTGCTGTCCGAATAGATTTTGACGGAACACGGCTCTTTGAGAAGCTTCAGCGCCTCAATCGGGCCCCTCAGCTCCATGCGGTTGTTGGTGGTGTCCGGTTCGCCGCCGTAAATCTTCTTGTAGAGATTTCCGTAGATGAGAACCGCACCGTATCCGCCCGGTCCGGGATTGCCCGAACAGGCTCCGTCCGTGTAAATCGTCACGTTCTTCAAGAGTACCCCTCCGTTTTGACCGATTTCTTTCTGCACGCATCCATGCCTTCAAGAATTGCCTTCCTGAATCCGGCCTCGTCAAGCGCAGTCACAGCCGCAATAGTCGTTCCTCCGGGCGAGCAAACGTCGTCCTTGAGAGCTGCCGGGTGCACACCCGATTCAATCAGATATCCCGCCGTACCGAACATCGCCTGCTCAGCCATAAGGAGCGCGTCTTTTCTCGTAAAACCTGCCTTGACGCCAAAGTCAGCCATCGTCTCGATCATCAGGCAGAAGTATGCCGGGCTGCTCGATGTGACCGCAATCATCTCGTCAATGAGCTTCTCGGACTTAACGGTGACCACCTTGCCGGTTTTGGAAACAACTTCAACGATGCTGTCGTGAAGAGCCGCGTCATTATCGCCAAAGTTATAAAAATACGCTCCGGTGATTCCGAGGCCTGCCCTTGCCGGCAGATTCGGTATCATTCTGACGATTTTTGCGTCATTGCCGACAATTTCAAGATAGGATTTAATTGTGACGCCCGCGGCGATTGAAACGATCACCTTGCCCTTTTTAATCTCGGGCTTGATCTTTTCCGCGACGATACCCGTAATCTGGGGCTTTACGCAGATAAAAATGACGTCAGACTTTTCGGCAGCCTCAAGTTCGCTTCCGCATACGACGCAGCCTGTCTCCGCAGCAATTGCCTCGGCCTTCTTAACGTCGCTGTCGTAAAGAAAAACGTCCTTTCCGAGGGCCGCGCCTCTCGTCAGTGCAGCTGTCGCCAATGCGCCTCCCATAGCGCCGCATCCCAAAAATGAAATCTTCATGATTGCCTCCGTTTTGCTGAAAATGGTCGTTTGATTCCGGCCATACCTTTTCATTATACATCTCCCACATATCAAAGTAAAGAAACAGGAAGCCGCAATGCTACAAAATTAAGCTTATTTATAACTTAAAGCGGCTGTTTTCGGTTGTTTAAAAAACGCTTTTGGGTTAAAATACGTATTGTAAAAAACATACAAAAGAGGTCCGTTTTATGAAAACATCTTTAAAAACAACAAAACTGCTTGTTTCCGCCTGTGTTGCGGTTTTTGCATTGGCGATTTCGTTTATTTGTCTTTTCATAAGCTCAAACGCATCGAATCTGATCATATGTATCGACCCGGGTCACGGAGGGAGCGACTCCGGCGCGGTGAATACCGTTGACGGCGTTCAGTACCAGGAGAATTCGAGCAACCTTAAAATCTCGCTTGCGGTCAGGAAGTACCTTCTCGAGTATGCGGGCGTCGAGGTTGTGATGACCAGGGAGACACTTCAGGAGGAGCTTTCGCTCGCGCAGCGCGTGGCTTTTGCAACGAGCAAAGGGGCTCACGTTGTCGTCTCGATACACAACAACTCGTATTCGGACCCTAACGTGCGCGGTTCGCTTGTCTGCGCGGCGGCGAGTACCTTCAGGCCGGAGCTTTCAAAGGCAACGCGCGACCTTGGCGATGCGATTCTTTCAAGTTTAAACAAGATCGGTCTCAGAAACCGCGGTCTTCTGACCACAATGGCCAATACCTCGAGCTACCACGCATATTATCCGGACGGCTCGCTTCAGGACTACTACGGGATTGTCATGCGCTCCATCAGGTCAGGCGTCCCGGGAATTGTTGTCGAGTGCACATTCATCAGCAGCCCCGACGACGTCAGAGACTATCTTTCATCAGACGAAAAGCTCGACAAACTCGGCAGGCAGATTGCCGAGGGCATCGCAACATATTACAACCTCTCCAAGGAGACCCCTTACGTTGCCGAATACAGGCATCCGATTGACGCGCGCCACCTGAGGTTTAACGAGCAGTACCTCCGCGACCTCTTCTACCCGCTGAGCGGCACGACTGTCTCCGGCGAAAACGAGGCGACCTTCAAAAACGCCAATGACAAAACCTCAGTCTACCTCGACTACATGGGCATGGCGGTGCAGACCAAGGACTACACGTCAGCCGTTCTCAGGCTTAAAGGCGAGCGCAACGGCACCAAAATCAAGATTTACACCGGAAGCGACGAGGTTATAACGCGCGAGCAGGAATACAGCTACGAGATCACTCTCACTGACGAATACGCTGACTATGCGCTTGATTTCACCAAGGTTCCGACCTGGAAAAAGTCGTTCAACTTCTTTGATTTTGAGGTTTTAAACGGCGGCGGCTTTTCAATCAGCGAAGTGACTTTCCTTGCTTCGCCGCCGGAGAACGCTATCGCACCGTGCAAAAACGGCTCTCAGGAGACGCCTTCAAACACGCCTTCTCCGACCCCTACGCCTTCACCGACACCTACCGAAGAGCCCGAGACTCCGACGCCGACTCCCACGGAGACGCCCGTCCCCACAGAGACGCCTGACAGCGGCACCCCTGAAGCGCCTTCTGGGACTCCCGCAAGTCCGTCGGCAACGCCTTCCGAAGCGCCGACACCGGCTCCCACTCCCGCAAGCGAAAACGAAGGCGAAGGCAAGGAAGGCGGCAAGGGCAAAGACAGCACGGGCCTTGTCATTATAATAATAGTGCTCGTCCTTACTGTCGCGGCGGGTGTCGCAGTAACAATCATAGTGTTTAAACCCGTCAAAAAGGAAAACAATAAGGAACAATAAAAGTCCCTATAAATACGAAAAAAGAAGTTCTGAGTGGTTGTGAGCCGCTGCAGAACTTCTTCTTTTTATATATCATTCTTGGTCGGGCTTTTGCGGTTTTCTGTTCCTCGGTCCCTTAAAGCCGGGCCTCGGTCTTCTTCCCTGCCTGTTTCCGCCCTGCGCGCCTTCGGCTCCGGGGCCGCCCTGACCGGGTGTTCTTGCAAATTCAGGCTTCGGTCCCGGTTTTCTTCCCTCGGGGTTTCCGAGTTTTTTGCCCTTTCTGAACTTCGGGAACTTGCCCCTTTCCTTTCCGGGCCTCGGATTGTTTCCGAAAGGATCATCTTCGGAAGCAGTTTCGGGCATTGCCTCGCCTTCGGTCTGTTCGGCGCTCAGGTTTCTCTTGTCCCTGCGGTTGTCGCGGCGGCGCTGCTGCCTTGACGGGCGCTCGCCGCGGTTTTCTCCGTCTTCTGCGGAACGGTCTTTTGAAGCTTTTTTCGTTCCGCCTTCAGAGCCTTCGGCCGAGGCTTTCTCCTCGTCATTTCTGCTGCTGAGCCGTTTCTGCGCCTCGGCCTCCATCTCGTCCTTTTCTTTCTTTCTGAGGGCGATGTATTCGGCCTTTTCGGTCTCGGTCAGCTGCCTGATGCTTTCGACGCCGTATGATTTGATCTCAAAATTCGACTCGAGGCCCACCTTTACGGTGCATGTTTCTTTCAGCATGTTCACGACAATGATCTTGCCGGGGCCGTCCTCGGTCATTATGAGCGAGCCGTTCTTGGGCATGATTCCGTGGGCATACTCGTATGCGGCTTCCTCGTGCCTGATGCAGCAGAGAAGCTTGCCGCAGCTGCCCGAATACTTCGTCGGGTTGCTCGTGAGACCCTGGTCCTTGGCCATTTTGATCGTGACAGGCTCGAATGTTGTCATGAAGCCCTGGCAGCAGAACTGTCTGCCGCAGAGGCCTATGCCGCCGATTGCCTTGGCGTGTTCTCTGGGACCCACCTGAACCATCTCGATGCGGATTTTGATGCGCGGTGCGAGCTCCTTCACAAGGTTTCTGAAGTCAACTCTCTGCTCCGAAACGTAGTAAAAAATCGCCTTTGAGCGGTCGAGCGTGTACTCGGTCCTGAAAAGCTTCATGTTGAGGCCCTGCTGGCTGATGAGATGCTTGCAGATGTCAAAAGCTTTTTTCGCAAGCTCCTCGTTTTCAGCCGCTGTGCGAAGGTCCTGATCGGTCGCAATCCTGATGACGGGCTTAAGTTCATTGCCCTCAGGCATCTTTTCAATTTCTTTTGAAGCGTATACTATCTCGCCGATTATATTGCCGTGCGCCGACTCGACAACAACAAGGTCGCCCTTCTCGGCTCCGACGTTTCTCGGATTGAACAGGTATACTTTTCCGTTTGGCGTCAGCCTGACGCCGCAAACATTAATCATATTGTCTCCTCTGCCGCGTTTCACGGCAAGTTTTTAGTACCCGGAGGCGGTTCGCATGCCGAGCTTAATCAGCATATTGTCAACTGCAAGCTCCGCATTGGCGTTTTTTGCAAGATTTTTGTAGCACTCGTCAATTGTCTCAAGCGCGTTCTTCAGTCTGTAGTATCCCACACTGCCGCCAAGGGCATGTAGCGCGTCCCTGAAATCCGCGTTGATGATTTTCGTTCTCATTCCGAACCTCGAGAGCACCATCGCGTCCCTCACAAAAGAGATCATCGAGAAGAAAACAAAGTCATATTTTTTGCTCTTGACGTCAATGAGATCCATGATGCTGTTTTTGGCCTCAATGCTGCCCTCAAACAGCCCCGGCAGAAGCTTTGAAAGAGTCCTGCGGCTCTCCATCGCGTCCCCGTCGTTCATTATCTCGTCAATGCGCCCCATTATGCCGTCGGCATAAGAGCACACAAGTTCAGGTGTGACGTCACCGGACGAAGCAGCCGCCTCACCCTGTTTTTTACGGTATTTTGCGAGAATTTCCTCGTTTGTGTTGCGTCTCAGCTCAACTATGACAGCTCTCGACTTTATGGTCTCGAGCATCTGAAGCAGGTTGTCGCAGAGGAGTATTATCATCGCATACTCCGGCGGCTCCTCAAAAGTTTTCAGCAGCGCATTCTGAGCCGCCTCATTCATTTTCTCGGCCGACTCGACGAGCACCACGCGCTTTGCGGAAAAGTTCGGGGCCTTCGAAACCGCCTCTCTTATATCGTCGCGTATCCTGTCAACGGATATGACGGACTTCCCGTCGTCCGCCGAAATCACAAGCAGATCGGGGTTGTTTTCGCTCTCAAGATATGTGCATGACTTGCACCTGCAGCACCTCTCGGAGCCGTGCCTGTTCGTGCACATCGCCGCGGAAATAAACTCCCTCGCGAACGTTTTCTTGCCGATTCCGCGCTCTCCCGTGAATATATAGGCATGGCCAAGCTTGCCGGTTTCAAGCACCCGGTTCAGCTTTTCCTTAACCTCATTTTGTCCCAGCAGATCAGAAAACGCCAATGCCGCTCCTCCGGGCTTTATCCCGCAAACAATCTTTCCCGCTCTTAATCTTTATCTCTGAACTTTCTTGCTACGCCCGTCTTTTCGGCAACGCTTCTCACGGCTTCGGCAACGGTGGCAGCAATCCTTCCGTCAAAAGCGTCCGGCACGACCTTCTCGGGGCAAAGCTCGTCTTCGCCTACGAGGCTTGCAATCGCGTCTGCAGCAGCCACAAGCATATCGTCCGTGATATCCCTCGCCTCAGCGTCAAGGGCGCCTCTGAAGATGCCCGGGAACGCAAGGACGTTGTTGATCTGGTTCGGGTAGTCGCTTCTGCCCGTGCCGATGATGAAGGCGCCTGCCTTGGCGGCAACGTCCGGAAGAATCTCCGGAATCGGGTTTGCCATCGCAAAAATGATGGGTTTTTCGTTCATCGCCGCGATATCTTCAGCCTTGAGCACGTTAGCAGCAGAGACGCCTATAAACACATCAGCCTTCTTCATCGCGTACGAAAGCTTTCCTTTAATCTTGCGGCGGTTTGTGATCATCGCAAGTTCTCTCTTGTACGTGCCCTCTTCGGTGGTCTCTTCCGAAAGGATTCCCTTCCTGTCGCACATCACGATTTTCTTGGCGCCCGCTTTGATGAGAAGCTTGGCGATTGCCGAACCTGCGGCGCCGCAGCCGTTGATAACGATTGAAACCTTGGCGATGTCTTTTCCGGCAAGCTTCAGCGCATTCTTAAGAGCCGCGAGCACAACCGTTGCGGTTCCGTGCTGGTCGTCGTGCATAACCGGGATGGAGAGACGCTTTTTGAGCTCGTTTTCAATTTCAAAGCATGACGGAGCCGAGATGTCCTCAAGGTTGATGCCGCCAAAGCTGCTCTCGATGAGCGCCACCGTCTCAATAACCTTCTCCGGGTCCTTCGAACCGATGCAAATCGGGAACGCGTCAACACCGCCGAAAGCCTTAAACAGAGCCGCTTTTCCTTCCATGACGGGCAGTCCCGCGGCAGGTCCTATATCGCCAAGGCCGAGCACCGCAGTTCCGTTCGTCACCACGGCAACGGTATTCCACCTTCTCGTGAAATCGAACGACTTTCTCTCGTCCGCTTTAATTTCAAGGCAGGGCTCCGCCACGCCGGGCGTGTAGGCCAGTGCCAGATCGTATGAATTCTCAAGAGGGGCTCTGACTGATGTTTCAATCTTTCCGTGCCACTCTCTGTGCATTGCTATCGGAAGGCTTTCTTCCTTGATGATCTCCATAAAAACGTACCTGATTTTCCTTAAGATTTTATATAACGGCTTCAAGCGTCTGCCTCATCTGCTCCTCGGTCCGGCTGCCCGCTATCAGAGCGACCGGGAAAGGCGAATCCAGCATTTTTCTTAAAGCCAGTGCTGCCGGGCGCATTTTCAAATCATCCGCCTCGGCTTTCAGCCTTTTGTAAAGCCTGATATTTTCTTCGCAGAAATATCTGTCCCTGCATTTGCCGGGTGCCATTGCCGGCGTCCCGTCATCCTCAAACATAAGCTTTGAGAAAAAGCCCTTCGCCTGAGCCGAGTAGGCAAACACTGCCGTACCGGTTTCCCGCAAAAATGCGAAATATTCGCCGCTCATCTCCTGCAGGGTATCGTCGTACTGAGCGTCTTTTGCGGTGAGCGCATATCCCCATTTGATCTGCGCCGGTGCTTTTTGAATGCCTCTTTTTTCCGAAACGCCGAGCGCTTCGCGCATTCTCGCCGGGCTGTAGTTTGAAAGCCCCCAGCACCTTACGAGGCCTTCCCTTTTAAAACCCTCAAGCGTGTCAACAAGTTCCTCTATCCGCTTCGTCTCGTCATCCCTGTGAAGCCAATAGATATCTACGTAATCAACGCCAAGGCACCTGAGACTCCCCGTCAGGTCGGACCTTATCTCCTCCCTGCCGAGTCTTGAGACAGTCCTGTCCGAAAGGTCCGGAAATCCGCCCTTCGTCGAGATTGTGAGCCTGTCCCTCAGGCCTCTTTCCTTCAGCCACTTCCCGATTGTCTTCTCGCTCGAATGCTTCTCGCCGGGGAGGTAGTCCGAATAAACGTGGGCCGTGTCAACGGTGATTCCGCCGGCATCAACGAACATATCAAGAAGCCTGAAAGCATCCTTCCCGGGAACGGTTTTCCCGTAATAGTCGGTCCCGATGCATATTTCGGATGTCACAACACCCGTGCCCGGAATCTCAAAGCGTCTCATGAACCGAATTTGGCCCTGAGCGAGCGGAGCTCCTCGATCTCCATTTTGATCTCGGCCTCGATGCTCCTTGTCTCGGCAGCTATCTCCTCGGCAGTCGTCTCATGTTTTACGACCTGCGGCGGGCGCTGCGGACGCCTGTTGTCCCTGTGAAATTGGCGGTTGTCTCCGCCGTCTCTTCTCTCCCCGCGTCTTTCGTTCGGGTTGTAGGGACGCCTGTTCTGAAAGCGGTTGCGATTCTGATTTCCGTTGTTTCCGTTGAATCTGTTATCGCGTCTGTTGTTGTTTTCGCCTTCCATTTTTCCTCCGTGTTACTTGTGAAAATGACGGCAGATGGGGTATGAATTGCCCTCTTCGTCAGTGAAAATGAGGTAGTCGCCGTTCTCGGTCTTTGTCATTCTTCCTGCGGCCGCAAGCGACTCAAACAGGCTTCTCACCGAAAACAGTCTGAATTCCTCGTATTTGTCTCCGAGTTTTGCCGCGACGCAGTCGATATAGTAGCGCTCCTCGCTGTCAAAAAACCTTATGTCGCCCTCCGAGTTCTCGCGCGGCGAAATCCTGTCCACGCCAAGGTCACCGGCAACGAAATACACCGGCTTTATGTAGCTTCCGAGGATGTATTTTCTTGCGGGCACGACCGACTTCGAGAACAGGTCCTTTTCGTCGCCCTCCTCAATTCCCTCGAAAGCGCCCTCGGCAACGAACACATTGTCGATGTCCGCATCGAACATGATGACAGTCTCGCTGTCCCTGTCGTAATTCTCCGGGAAAAGGGCAAGGCAGCGCAGAACAGATATCTCACCGTCCCAGGGTGCCGCTTCGGCCCATGCAGGCTTCTCCGACAGCTTCAAACCGTCAAGAACCAGTTTCGCAAATATTTGTTTGTTCTGCACAGTATATAAACGCATAACACCTCGCGAAAAGCTGTTGGTATACGCATTTATTATATTAAAAGTCCGCCCTTTAATCAACAAAAATCATGAGCATCCCGCCGCACAAAAACAGTCCGGAAACGTATATTTTTGAGCCTTCGTCAGGCTTTTATCTACGCGCAGAACCGCTCGCCGTAAGTCAGTCGCGAGGCGATGTCGCAGTATTGGCGGATTATCTCGCCCTTCATATTCCTGCAGTAGACGTCTCCGGCAACATTTTTGAAATACTGCCTGTCGCTGTCATAGCCGATGCTCCCCGCAAACTCATACTTCCCGCCCGTGACGCCAAGGAGCTCCGCGCCCGCACCCGTGCCGCTCTTCTCCCAGCAGACAACCTTAAGCCTCTCCTTTGAAATTCTGTTCTCGCCAAGGAGTCTCGTATAGTGCGCAGTCGCTGTCTCAAACTCGTCCGCCTCGTCTTTCACCGGCAGCAGCACATAGTCGCAGTACCGCATGACGCGGACACTGCTCTCGCGGCTCTCGAGCATACTGTCACAGACAACGGTTATGTCGTAGTCGGTGTATGCGCCGGCCATGAAGCTTCGCATGAAATCGTCGTCCGGCTCGCCCAGATCTTCGAGTGTGCCGGCGCCGATGAAAAGCCTTGGCGATTCCTCAGACCTTACCGTTTTAATCCTGAAATCCCCGGTCATGCAGGCCCGCGAAAACCTCTGGATAATTCCTTCAGCGGATTCGTCTGCCCTTTCGTTTCCGCTAAGACCTGAAGCTTCGTACTCTACACTCTCCTCGGAAGCAAGGAACGCGTCATCGTACCCTCCGCAGTATGCCGCCCCCGCAGTTTCATTGTATCCGTTTTTGCCTGAAAATGCGTTGTTTTCGATACTTTCTTCAGCCGGCGTCAGATAGTATGTCAGCCTCGGAGGCGCATAGTCAAAAAGCTCGTACACGCACGTCTTAAGTCCAAAGCAGGTGCAGAAAACGTAGCCGAGTTCGGTCGCAAAACTGACGTTTCCGGGTACGTAAAGCATAAGCCGCCTGTAGCCCTTCTCGTAGTGCGGGAAAAGTATCGCCTCATCCTGCGGATTGCCGTCAGGTTCGTCCTCTTTGAACTTCGGAGCGTCTTCCGGAATCTCCTCAACAGACCCCTCTCCGCCGTCAGCATCATCAGGTAAACCCACGTCAGCCGCGCCATCTTCCTCAGGAAAGATCAGGCTCTCAAACTCCCTCTCGAAATCGTCAACGTCGTCCCTGTCCTTTCCCGGAAACAGATGCATGCCGGTACCTTCGCGCGGCCCCGTCTCCTCACCGTCACCGAACCTTCCGCCGCCAAGGTAAAACCCTATCTCGTCCTCAAGGCTCCCGAACGGGCTCCCGCCTGTCTCCCTCAGTATATCGCCAAGCTCCGCCGCAAGCGCCTCAATGCTCCCGAACCTGTCCACCGGCTTCTTCTCGCAGCACTTCCGCAAAAAATCCCTCAGCCTGCCCTCAGGCAGCTTTTCGCCGCCGTCCGACGCCTCGCCCGTCATGAGATAATTGACGAGCACGCCAATGGCAAAAAAGTCGGACGCGCAGCATGCCCTGCCCCTGTACACTTCCGGCGCGGCGAAACCCGGCGAAACAAACTTCAGCGTTTTCGACTTGAAGTTTTTTGCCGCGCCTCCCTCCCCGGCCTCATCTCCGGCCGACTCAAAATCGACAAAGAACACGGAGCTTCGGCCGAGTATCACGTTTTCGGGCCTCAGGTCGCCGTAGTACTTCCCCGTTGCCTGGTAAAACCGTCGCAGCCGGAGTGCCACGCATAGGCACACGGCAACGGCCTTGGCGGCTTCCATCGGCCCGTACTTTTCCGCAAATTCCGCAAGGCTTATGCCCTCTATCCAGCGCCTCACAAGTATGAACCTTCTGCCGTCGTTTTTCGCCTCGATGAAGTATTCCGGAAAAGCGCTTTTCCAGATTTCGGCCTCCCTTTTTCCCTCCGGAGCGTCCTTTTCCCAGACTTTTACCGCTACCGGTTCTTTGTCTTTCCGCCTTACAGCTTTGAGCACTGCGGTGTAGCCGGAGTCCGGCTCGTCCTCAGATACGTATCTCCCGTTAAAACAATAGTACAAAACTACCTCCCGTGCATTCCGGAGAATGCCGCCATACCAGAATTTTTTTGCCCTGTTGAATCTGAAATCGATGAAATGATAACCCCGTAAAATCGGTGTGTCAAGGAAAAAAATATATTCCGGAAATATTAGATTTCCCGAAAATATGCGCAAAAATCACAATCATTATATTTAGCTTAAACTATATGTCTGCAACCATTTTTTTATTGATTTTAAAAGTGTGCTTTGGTATCATTGTCGTCGGAAGGACGGACACGTTATGGGCGCTTGCAGAGACGAAAACAATACCTGCATTTCCGGAGAAGAGATCATCGCAAAAGAGGAAGAAATCTTCGCAAGAGAAGAAATGATTGTCGGAAAGGAAGGGCTTGCCGCGCTCAAGGGAGCCTGTGTTGCGGTGTTCGGCATTGGCGGTGTCGGTGGAAGCTGCGTCGAAGCTCTCGCGAGAGCGGGGGTCGGCAGGCTGGTGCTCGTTGACAATGACAGATTCGCCCCTTCAAACCTTAACAGGCAGCGGTTTGCCTCAACAGATACTTTGGGTCTGCCGAAGGCGGAAGCTGCGGCGGAAGGGGTCAAAAAGATAAATCCTTTCTGCAGTGTGCTCCCGCTTGATATTTTTTTCGGCGATGAGACCGTTTCGGAGGTGCCGTGGGATGAGATTGATTTCATCTGCGACTGCATCGACTCCGTGGGTTCCAAGGTCCTTCTCGCGAAGGTCGCCGAAGAGCGCGGGATTGAGATTATAAGCTGCATGGGCACGGGCAATAAATTCGACCCGCTCGCCTTCAGAATTTCAGACATTTACAAGACGTCCGTCTGTCCGCTCGCAAGGGCAATGAGAAAGCTTCTTAAGGAAGCCGGCGTCAGGAAGCTGACGGTGCTCTACTCGGTTGAGGAGCCTGCGAAGACAGGCAGCAGGACGCCCGGAAGCATTTCGTTTGTGCCGCCCGTTGCCGGCATGATGATCGCGGGACACGTGATAAAGAGAATTATCGGCAGGGCTTAGGCTTTCCGAAGGACATTGGCGGTTTGTAAATTCCGCAGAAACAGAGGTTTAGGAGTTTTATTATGGATCCTCTCTACCAGAAGCACAGTTTCAGTTTGTTGTGGCCCGACTACGCGGCAGGCAGAGCAAAAGAGCAGGCCTTCAAATCGGGCGAAGGTGTTCTTTTCAACCAGGACATCATGGAGCGCGACATTAACGCCAATATGATTCTCCAGGGCATGGATATACGCACCGAGGGCAAGGATTACATCGTCGCGAGGATAAGCGACATGGTCACCGACAATGAGACCATCGTCTACCGTCAGGCGATTCTGAAGGACTTTCTCAAGTACCCGGAGCTTGAGGTGCTTGCGAATACGGACCTCCTCCCGCTCATAATTCAGCTCGGTCGCATGGAAAAGACGAACCTTGCCCATGACGACGACGTCAGAAAAACGGTCTGGCGCATGGAGCTGCTCAAGATTTACGTTCAGTGCGTGACGGTCCTCGACAGGATTTTCTGCAGTGCGAACAGGACTTTCGATTCAGACGGTCTTAACAAGCTGCGCGAACTCATCACGTCCATCGTAAGCGATCAGAACTACCACGAGCTCGTCGCCCTGCTCCCCACTCTCAGCGATGATATCAAGGGGATTCAGAGCGTTACCCTTGGCGTCAACCTCGACAATGAGCTCCATCCGGTTGAGTCGGTGCTTCTCTCGGTAAGCGAGAAGCCGATAAAAAAGCGCGGCATGCTCTCGAAGCTGTTCGGCACGAAAAGCAACGAGGAAAAATACTTCGGCATAGGCACATGGTACTCGATTCTCAGGGACAACAGCGCAGGAACTCTTGACGCGGCAATTATGCGCGACCTCTCGTCCGTCATGAAGGACACTTTCAGGAACCTTGCGGACTCGCTGAACAGGTACGAGAGAGTCGAATCGGCTTTTCTCTTTGAGCTCATGCCTGAGATTTCGTTTTACATTGGCGGCACACACCTTGTGAACAAGCTGAGGAGCGCGGGACTTCCCGTCTGCTTCCCGAAAGCGCTGCCGATGGATGAGCGCAGGTTCTTCGTCAAAGATATTTACGACCTAAGCTTTGCGATAAGGGTCATGTCCGACACGGGTATCAACAAACTTGACAATGTGATCGTCACGAACGATTTTGTTCTCGGCGAAGAGGAAGGCAGGATCGGAATTCTGACGGGCGCAAACCAGGGCGGCAAGACCACAATCACAAGAGCTCTCGGACTCTGCCAGCTCATGTTCCAGGCGGGACTTCCGGTTGCGGGAACGTCGGGCGAGATAAGTCCCTGCGACAACATATACACGCACTTCCCTGAGCTTGAGAAGAACTCGGTCAGCGAGGGACGCCTTGGCGAGGAATGTGTAAGACTTGAGCAGATTCTCCCCAAACTTACGAAATACAGTATGATTCTCATGAACGAGTCGCTTTCGAGCACGTCGCACCAGGAATGCCTGTTCATTGCGACCGAGATCATGAGGTATCTGCGCACGATCGGTGCCAGAGCGCTTTTTGCGACCCACATTCACGAGCTTGCCGAGAACATTCCGGAGCTCAACAAGGAGCCCGGTCTTTCGAACATGATGAGTCTTGTCGCGGGCATCGACGAATCCAGCGGTCTCGAGGTCATGACAGAGGATGGAATCAAGAAGCTCCAGACGGGAAGCAAGAGGACCTACAAGATCACCAGAATGCCCCCTCAGGGCAGAAGCTTTGCACTCGACATAGCCCGTACTTACGGTATCAGCTATGATCAATTAATAAACTCACACGAAAAGGAAACCAGTAAATGAAGTACATTGTAATCCTCGGCGACGGCATGGCGGACTACCCGGTGCCTGAACTTGACGGAAAAACGCCGCTTATGGCGGCCGAAAAGCCGAATATCGACTATCTTTGCCAATACGGTGAGCTGGGACTTGTTAAAACCGTTCCGGACCACCTGAACCCTCCCGGCAGCGACATCGCCAATATGTCCGTGCTGGGTTACGACCCCGACAGGTATTACACCGGCAGATCGCCCCTTGAGGCTGTCAGCATGGGAATCGAGCTTCAGCCGGACGAGCTTGCAGTCAGGTGCAACCTTGTAAGCCTTGGCGGTTCCGGCGAATACGAGACTCTCACAATGGCCGACTACAGTTCGGACGAGATATCCACCGAAGAGGCGCGCGAGCTGATTCTTTTCATCAACGAAAAACTCGGCAGTGACATTCTCCGCTTCAACCCCGGCGTCAGCTACAGACACTGCATCGTCATGAAGGCTGAAGGCAACGTTAAACTTTTGTGCACTCCCCCTCACGACATCTCCGGCAAGCCCATCACGGAGCACCTTCCCAAGGGCTTCATGTCAAAGGAACTCCTTGATCTCATGAAGAAGAGCTACGAGCTTCTTTCGGACCACCCGGTTAACAAAAAGCGCATCGAGCGCGGTCTCAAACCCGCCAATTCAATCTGGCCGTGGGGCGAAGGCAGGAAGCCCTATTTATCGAATTTTACCGAGAAATTCGGCATCAAGGGAGCAGTTGTTTCGGCCGTCGACCTCATCAAGGGAATCGGTCTCTGCGCAGGCATGAAGGTGCTTGAAGTCGAGGGCGCCACGGGAACCTACAAGACCAATTTCGAAGGCAAGGCCGATGCGGCTTTCAACTACCTCATGAACGAGGGCGACTTCGTTTATATCCACATGGAAGGCCCTGACGAGTGCGGCCACAGGCATGAAGTAAAAGAAAAGATACTTGCGATTGAGTACATTGACAGGCGCGTTGTCGGCCCCCTCTGCAGCCGCCTCAGAGAAGCAGGCGAGGATTTCAGAATGCTCGTTCTTCCCGATCACCCCACCCCGCTTGTACTGCGCACGCACACACACGACGCGGTACCCTACATCATCTACGACAGCAGTTCAAAGTTCCCGAAAAATCCGGGTGCATCATATGACGAAAGATTCGCCAAGGCAACAGGCATATACGTTGCAAAAGGCGACACGCTCATGGAAAAGTTCATCAAAGGATGATACACGGATAACAGGTCTGATATCAAAAACAAAGAGCCCGAACTCGCCTTTTGATCAGCCCCTGTCAAGGTATACAAGCAAAATAACAAAAGAGATTCACGGCACTGCGGTGCCGTGGTACCCGCAGATTCTGTATTGATGCGAAGCAGCGATACAGAATCTGCGGGTTTAATTATGCCACAAACCTGGCTTTGTATTGTTGAATTCTCTTGTTTTCTGCGATTGGAAACTGATCTGGAAAATCAGAAGCCAAGGCAGCAGTACGTACTTCCATAGGTGTT
>Ga0310696_10000588_pt1 | contig 55627 bp, 52 predicted proteins | sample AusTroGonzalo_MG_4_FD_203885 | JGI IMG/M metagenome (GOLD analysis project Ga0310696, IMG submission 203885) | Bovine rumen microbial communities from tropical cattle in Woodstock, Queensland, Australia - Gonzalo_02 (v2) (version 2) | ecosystem: Host-associated > Mammals > Digestive system >...
AGTACATCTCGCCGTATGAGAAGAGTGTTTTACCCTTACCGGCAGCGTAGGCATTGACAGAATTCATGACATTCGGCCAGAAGTCCGATCCGAAATCACCTTCAGGTTCATTGGGCACCTCGATATTCTGAGCCGCGTCAAAGCGGAAACCGTCAACGCCACAGTCCACAGCCTCTTTGAGCAGATTTATTACCTTATTCTGAACTTTTGTGCTAGCGGTGTTCAGATCGGGACAGTTGGTAACATCGTTCTGAGTCATATCATAATGGCTGGTACCGCCGGAGGCAGTATTGTTATTATGCCAGCACGAAGTATCATTGAGCAGATCAGGGTCTATCTGAGAGCTTTTGCCTGATCCGTTTGAGCCGTTGCCCATGTGGTTGACAACTATATCCGATATGATCTTGATACCCTTGCTGTGAGCTGTTTCACACAGAGAAACCAGTTCAGCTTTGGTCCCAAGCCATGACTCGCCATCGCCTACACGGATGTAGATAGGCTGATAGAACTTCCACCAGTCGCTGAATTGATTCCAATACTGATTATAGTCCTTAAGAGGCTGGATACAAGACGTCTGTACAGCGGTATATCCCGCCGCTTTGATATCGTCCAGATTCGCCTTGATGGTGTTGTATGACCAGCACATACAGTGCAGGATGTTGCTGCCTTCTACGATACCTGACGAATACTGTGACGCTGCTGTGACAGGCGAGCTGATGCTGACAACAGCCATAATGGATATCATGATGCAGATGATGAGCAGAAAACTGAGTAACTTCTTCATAATATGCCTCCTGTATTATATTCACTATAATGATAAACTTTTTAGCAGTCAATGACAACAATATTCAGGAAATAAAACTGTAAAATTATCATGAAGTAAATTATGCAACATGACGAACCGAATCAGAGTATAAAATGCGCAAAGGGATCGCTCCGCTCGAAACGATCCCTGCGACAGTTATTCAGTTTTTGTAACGTAATATCCGGCTACGCGGCGAAGCTTGCGCTCTGCGCTGCTGATGTGTCGAGACACAGTAGACTTGGACAACCCCATCATTAAGGCGATATCCTTCATCTTGATACCTTCCAAATAATGCAGCGTCAGGCAATCTCGCTGTCGTTGAGTGAGCTCATGCTCTATGGCTCTGTACAACAGCCTTTTCATACGTTCTCTTTCAGGACGGTTATCGGAGCCTCTCTGTGACAAATAATAGGATATCAGTACCGTGTTTTTGTCGTCGAGGTGTACCCGGTCATGCCTCACGGGTAGCCTCCCCTGCCCTATCCCTGATGAAGTCGCCGGTCTGACGCAGCTCACGATAAATCGCACGATACTCACGTATCTCATCGGATAACTGCTTACGGCGATCGGCAGACAAGCCTTTTTCATTCAATAGCTTTTTCTTCTTCTCCAGTACGGTCTTAATGCGGAGAGCATTGTCATAATACTCGTCCGCCCATTCAAAATAATCCATCTTTCAGATATTATCCTTTCGCTGAACTTCGATTCTCCGTCAAATTGACGGTCACAAAACGGGGCCGTATTCACTGAGCATGGGGCAACTCACACAGGATGCGGCGGTCAGCATCATACCGCGTTATCCTGTATCTATATTATACTACATTTATGAAAGTATTTCAATAGATTTTCGAATATTTGTTCGATATTCAATTCATAATAAAACAGCTGACAATAATTATAATCAGCTGTTTTGAGTAGTTTCTTTATCAACAGGTTCTGTGCCGGGCTTCTTATTCTGCTTCTCCGGTCGAGGTATATCGACAGTGCGCCTTATGACCAAAACGCGATCGTAGCACTTCTTGAATGTTATACGACATTCAAAATACTTTCTGCATCTCAGGCAATAGAACTTTGCCCTGAATGACTTATTCTTGACCTTCCAGCGGTTCTTGCGCCACGCCTTATGACCGCAGCTGTCGCAGATACCGTAGAACTCCTTTTTATCCACACCGGGATCCTTAGGATCACAGATGTTGTAGTTCTTAAAGGTGATGCGCTGATAGAAGTCATCGTTGCACTCGAGTATAGATGACTCCAAAAGCTCTTTGTTATACAGCTTTTGGAAGCATAGCGAAGTTAGCTCAGCGTCGGTCAGAGCCCTGTGCAGGCTCTCATCCTTAAAGCCTATCCCCAACTGCTCAGCACAGGTAGATAGACCCATCTGGCGTGAACGATCGTGATAGTCGAGCGCCTTTTCACAGTACGACTGCAGGTTGACATAATAGCTCAAGAAAGGTATCTGCTCCTCGCTGAAGTAATACTGATAGTTCTCCATCAGCACCAGTACATCGCTGGTTCCCCAGCTGAGCAGAACGCCGTCGCCGAGGAACTTGCGGAACTTTGACAGGACATGAGTGAATGTGTTGTTGCACTCTTCCAGCTGAGCCATATTGATATGAGTCAGCTTGGACACATGAGAATTGAGCTTCTTGGATATTTGAGGAGTTACAAGTGCCGAAAAGGTATCTATGATATTCAGTTGTTCATCACACTTAACAGCGCCGAACTCTATTATCTCGTTGATGAAGCGATGCTTCTTCTTAGAATACGCGCCGTTGAATTCAAGATCCAGTACAATATAATTCATCTTAAGAAGGTCAGTTGTAACGATAATTACTTTTTACGGAACATATTTTTCATGCGGAGCTCCTTGCTGAGGATCTCCTTGCGCATACGGATGGATTCGGGAGTGACCTCGACCAGTTCATCGTCAGCGATGAACTCGAGGCACTGTTCCAGTGAGAGTATACTGGGCGGAGTGAGCTTGAGCGCGTCGTCGGAGCCTGAAGCTCGGGTATTGGTGATATGCTTCTTTTTGCAAACGTTGACCGTGATATCCTCAGCTTTGGGACAAGCGCCTACGATCATGCCTTCATACACATCCACACCGGGGCCGACAAAGAGTCTGCCTCGCTCCTGAGCGGCGTACAGACCGTATGTGACGGTCTCGCCGGTCTCGAAGGCTATCAGCGAACCCTGATGGCGAGTGATTATATCGCCCTTATACGGCTCATAAGAGTCGAACACATGGTTCATTATACCGTTGCCGTTGGTATCGGTGAGGAACTCAGGGCGATAACCCATCAGTCCGCGCGATGGTATCCTGAACTCTATATGAGTGGAGCCGCCCTCACGTGTGCCCATATTGATCAGCTCGGCTTTACGAGATCCCAGCTTCTCCATCACCGCGCCGACATATGTGTCGGGAACCTCTATGATTAGATACTCGATAGGCTCACAGAGCTGACCGTCGATCATCTTAGTGATGACCTGCGGACGGGATACCTGGAACTCATAGCCCTCGCGGCGCATGGTCTCGATGAGGATAGACAGATGAAGCTCACCGCGTCCGGACACTTTGAAAGTGTCGGCAGAATCGGTCTCTTCAACTCTCAGGGCAACATTGGTCTCGACCTCTTTGAAGAGCCTGTCGCGCAGATTGCGTGATGTGACATACTTGCCCTCGCGGCCGGCGAACGGTGAGTTGTTGACAATGAAGTTCATAGCCACGGTAGGCTCGTCTATCTTGACGAACGGCAGAGGATCGATGTTCTCAGGATCACAGATAGTCTCACCGATATTGATATCAGCAATACCGGACAGACACACCAGATCGCCCATCATGGCAGAATCGCACTCGACTCTCTTTAATCCTTCAAACTGATAGAGCTTGGATATCCTCACGTTGGTAGTTGTACCGTCCTGATGACACAGCACTGCGCTCTGACCAACCTTTATGGAGCCTCGCTCGACTCTTCCTATGCCGATACGACCGACATACTCGTCGTACTCAATATTGGATACCAACAGCTGCAGAGGAGCCTCTATATCGCCCTCAGGGGCAGGGATCTCACGGATGATAGCCTCGAAGAGAGGTTTCATATCCTCTTCCATATTGTATGGATCCAGCGAAGATACACCCTCGCGCGCAGATGCGTATACGACCGGGAACTCCAACTGATCATCATCGGCTCCAAGCTCTATGAACAGGTCGAGCACTTCGTCGATGACCTCTTCGGGTCTGGCGCCGTCGCGGTCGATTTTATTAACGACTACCAGAGGCTTTTTGCCGAGGCCAAGAGCCTTCTTCAATACAAAGCGCGTCTGAGGCATACAGCCCTCAAAGGCGTCAACTAAAAGCAGAACGCCGTCTACCATCATAAGGATACGCTCGACCTCGCCGCCGAAGTCTGCGTGTCCGGGAGTGTCAACTATGTTGATCTTAGTATCTTTATAGATGACCGAAGTGTTTTTTGACAGTATTGTGATGCCGCGCTCACGTTCAAGGTCGTTGGAGTCCATGACTCTGTCGTTAACGACTTCATTAGACCTGAAAATGCCCGACTGACGCAACAGCTGATCCACCAGAGTGGTCTTGCCGTGGTCGACGTGGGCAATGATAGCGATATTGCGCAGGTTTTCTCTTGCAGACATATTTCTCACCTAAGTTTTTCGATATAGTATAACCTTAGAAATTATACCACTAAACTATGCTGAATACTATGTATAATTTAAACGAAAATAATCGAACGTCAGCTGAGATTATTAAAAAATATAGCGATTCACTTTTTAAGATAAATTTCTTTACTTTACGACGATGAAGTTGTATAATAGATTGTATAATTTTTAACACAAAAATATCGGCTGTATACAGGTCGCGACCTGTGTATCGGCCTTGCACCATAAACGAAATAATAACGGGAGGTCAACTATGGGATTAACTATCGCTGAAAAAATCATCAAAGCTCACCTAGTAGCAGGTGAAATGAAGAAGGGTACCGATATCGGTATCCGAATCGACCAGACGCTTACACAGGACGCTACAGGCACTATGGCATATCTGGAATTTGAGGCTATGGGCATCGACAGAGTCCGCACAGAGCGTTCGGTCGCTTATATCGACCACAACACACTGCAGACAGGCTTTGAAAACGCCGACGATCACCGCTTTATCCAGACGGTATGCAAAAAGCACGGCATATACTTCTCACGCCCGGGCAACGGTATCTGCCATCAGGTGCATCTCGAGCGCTTCGGTATCCCCGGCAAGACTCTGATAGGCTCCGATTCTCACACACCCACAGGCGGCGGAATCGGTATGCTCGCTATAGGCGCAGGCGGCCTTGACGTAGCTGTAGCTATGGGCGGCGGCGAGTATTATATCACCATGCCTAAGATCGTTAAAGTTGAGCTCACAGGAGAGCTCAGCGATAATGTAAGCGCTAAGGATATCATCCTTGAGGTACTCAGGCGTATGTCTGTAAAGGGAGGCGTAGGCAAGATCATTGAGTATGCAGGCGAGGGCGTCAAGACTCTGACAGTTCCACAACGCGCTACTATCACTAACATGGGCGCCGAGCTGGGAGCTACTACATCGGTATTCCCCTCAGATGAGAACACTCTGGAATTCCTGAAAGCTCAGGGACGCGAGAGCGACTATACAGAGCTCAAAGCCGATGACGACGCTGAATACGACGAGTATATAGCTATCGATCTGAACGAGCTTGTTCCTCTGGCTGCTTGCCCCCACTCGCCCGACGCTGTTAAGCCTGTCAGCGAGCTTGAAGGCATGATTATCAATCAGGTTTGTATCGGATCCTGCACTAACTCCAGCTATGCTGATCTTATGAAGGTCGCTCATATTCTGAAGGGCAATACCGTAGCGGACGGCGTTTCACTGGCTATCGCGCCCGGTTCCAAGCAGGTTCTCAATATGCTGGCGCAGAACGGCGCTCTGTCGGATATCATAGCTTCCGGCGCGCGTATACTCGAGTCAGCCTGCGGCCCCTGCATAGGCATGGGACAGTCGCCTAACTCAAAGGGTGTGTCTCTGCGTACATTCAACCGCAATTTCTTAGGCCGCAGCGGAACAAAGGACGCCGAAGTATACTTAGTATCTCCAGAGACTGCCGCAGTATCAGCGCTGACCGGAGTATTCACCGATCCTCGTAAGTTTGCCGACGGATACAAGGCGGATATGCCCGAGCACTTCCTGATCAATGACAATATGATCATAGCTCCGGCTTCTGTTGACGAGATGGATAAGATAGAAGTCCTCCGCGGACCGAACATCAAGGAATTCCCAAAGACAACTCAGATGGCTGAGAACATCGAGGCATCCTGCTCGCTGAAGGTCGAGGACAATATCACTACCGACCACATCATGCCCGCAGGCGCAAAAATACTCCCCTTGCGTTCAAATATCCCTGCGATATCCGAACACTGCTTCACTGTATGCGACACTGAGTTCCCGTCCAGAGCTAAGGCACTCGGATCATCCGTTATCGTAGGCGGCGCTAACTACGGTCAGGGATCATCACGTGAGCATGCTGCTCTGGCTCCTATGTATCTTGGAGTAAAAGCCGTACTTGTAAAATCCTTCGCCCGTATTCACAGGGCGAATCTGATCAACGCAGGTATTCTGCCGCTCGAATTCGCTGATGAAAACGACTATAACAACATCGAGCTCGGCGATAACCTCGCGATCCTAAACGTACGCGATCAGATCGCTGCAGGCGAAGATATCACCCTGATCAACAAGACTAAGGATACCGAAATAAAGACCAAGTGCAGCCTGACGCAGCGCCAGAAGGATATCATCCTCGCCGGCGGACTGCTCAACTACACGATCTCAAAATAAAGGAGGATAACATGGCTAAGATCAAAATGACCACGCCGCTCGTCGAGATGGACGGCGACGAAATGACCAGAGTTATCTGGAAGATGCTCAAGGATAAGCTCATCCTCCCCTTTGTGGATCTCAAGACTGAGTACTACGACCTCGGTCTGGAGAAGCGCAACGAAACTAACGATCAGATCACCATTGATTCGGCCGAAGCTACTAAGAAGTACGGCGTAGCGGTCAAGTGCGCAACCATCACACCCAATGCCGCGCGTATGGACGAGTATAACCTCAAAGAAATGTGGAAGAGCCCCAATGGCACCATCAGAGCTATCCTAGATGGTACAGTGTTCCGAGCGCCTATCCTCGTTAAGGGCATCACACCCTATATCCCTACATGGACTAAGCCGATCTGCATCGCCCGTCACGCTTACGGCGATGTGTACAAGAATGTCGAGATGAAGGTGCAGAAGGGCTCAAAGGCTGAGCTGTGCGTAACTGATAAGGACGGAAATGAGAGCCGCGATCTTATCTTTGATTTCAAGAACAGCGACGGCATAATCCAGGGCATACATAACCTAGGATCCAGCATATCATCATTCGCCAGAGCATGCTTCAACTATGCTCTGGATCAAAAGCTCGATATCTGGTTTGCTACCAAGGATACAATATCCAAGAAGTATGACCATACATTTAAGGATATTTTCAAGGAAATATTCGACGCGGAGTATAAGGACAAGTTCGAGGCCGCAGGTATCGAATATTTCTACACCCTGATCGATGACGCGGTAGCACGTGTCATCCGATCAAAGGGCGGCTACATCTGGGCTTGTAAGAACTATGACGGTGATGTGATGAGCGATATGATAGCCACAGCATTCGGCTCCCTTGCTATGATGACCTCTGTGCTTGTATCTCCCGACGGAGTATATGAGTATGAGGCGGCTCACGGCACCGTACAGCGCCACTTCTATAAGCACCTCAAGGGTGAAGAGACCTCCACTAACTCAGTGGCTACTATCTTTGCATGGTCCGGCGCTCTGCGCAAGCGCGGTGAGATGGACGGCATAGCTGATCTGTCCGACTTCGCCGATAAGCTCGAGAAGGCAACTATCGATACTATCGAAAGCGGCATCATGACAGGCGACCTCTATCTGTTAAGCTCACTTGAGAACAAGCAGAAGGTCAACACAGAACAGTTCCTGGACGCAGTCCATGACAGACTCGCCGCAGCATTATAACATTCCACCCACTTCAATCACCACCACGGGAAAGGAGATATCGCATGGCTAAGGATATTTCAATTCAAGTCATCAGGCGACTGCCTAGGTATTACCGCTTCTTAAGAGAGCTTGAGAACAGCGGTGTTGAAAAGATATCATCCAACAAGCTCGCCTCGATCATGAGCTCTACCGCATCACAGGTCAGACAGGATCTGAACTGCTTCGGAGGCTTCGGACAGCAGGGTTACGGTTATCCCGTAGCTCAGCTCAGGTCTGAGATCGGCACGATCCTCGGGTTGAATGTGATGCACAATGCGATACTGCTCGGAGCAGGTAATCTGGGCAGGGCTGTTGCCACTCATCTGAACTTCGATACAATGGGATTCAGACTCACTGCGATATTTGAGAAGGATAAGCGGCTGATAGGTACAATGCTGACCGCTATCACGGTCAAAAGTGACGATGAGATCGAAGAATATGTTCAGAACCATCCGGTTGATACAGCCTTTCTAACCCTGCCGAGAGCTTCGGTAGAAGCAGTAGTAGACAAACTGTATCAGCTCGGTATCCGCAATTTTTGGAACTTCAGCCATTATGATATAGCCAGAAAATATCCGGACACGATAGTCGAGAACGTACATCTCAGCGACAGCCTGATGACACTCTGTTATCGAATCAATGAAAAAGATATAAATAACAAATAACCAATCTATCAAAGCCGCTGCTGATATATATTCAGCCGCGGCTGATCTTTATAATATGTCAATATTTATAAATTTATCATTATCACTTGCAATTCTCATAGTTTTTTTATATAATAGTGACAACATTCGACCCTTAGCAAATATTCTATCAGGAGTTTAGTATGGAACGTATCGCTATTATCACTGACAGCAACAGCGGAATAACACAACAGCAAGCCGCTGAGCTGGGTATCAGCGTAGTACCTATGCCTTTTTATATTGACGATCGCTTGTACTTTGAGGGAGTGTCTCTGTCTCAGGAGCAGTTTTACGAGAAGCTGATGGACGATCATGAGATCCAGACCTCTCAGCCCTCCCCTGCCGACCTGCTTTTCAGCTGGGATGAGGCTCTCAAAGATTACGACAGTCTGATCTATATCCCTATGTCCAGCGGTCTCAGCAGCTCATGCGATACTGCTAAGATGCTGTCCGCCGACTATGGCGGCAGAGTTGAGGTAGTCAACAATCAGCGTGTTTCGGTAACTCAGCGTCAGTCAGTCCTCGATGCTATTGAGCTGGTAAATGCCGGCAAAAGCGCCGCTGAAGTCAGAGAGATACTTGAGAGAGAAAAGTTCGAGAGCAGTATATATATCACTCTCGAGACGCTCAAGTATCTTAAAAAGGGCGGTCGTATCACCCCCACCGCCGCCGCTATAGGAACCGTTCTTAATCTCAAGCCGGTTCTGCAGATCAACGGTGAAAAGCTCGACGCGTACGCTAAGGTACGCGGCAAGAAGGCCGCAAAAGAAGCCATGCTCAATGCCATGAAGAAGGACTTTGAAGAAAAATACAGCGGCACCGATCCCTCGGATATCCACCTGGCCGCCGCATACTCCGGCAATTATGATGAAGCTATGACGTGGAAGGCAGAGATCGAAGAAGCCTTTCCCGGTATGGATGTGCATACCGATCCGCTGTCTCTCAGCGTATCATGCCACATCGGTCAGGGCGCACTGGCTATCGCTTGTTCAAAGAAAATCAAATATTGATCGTAACGTAAAAGAACGCCTGCATTGAGCAGGCGTTTTCTTATTTCTTCACAACTATCTTCTTATCCTCGATAGTAACTATCTTGTCGCAGATCTGCTCTGCGGCTTTTTTATGTGAGATTATTATGCAGGTTATATCCTTCATGCTCCTGAGGTTCTTCAGGAGCTTAGCCTCTGTTTCTTCATCCAGAGCGGATGTAGCCTCATCAAGCAGGATTATCGGTGAACCTGACAGCAACGCTCTCGCGATAGCTATACGCTGAACCTGTCCCTCGCTGAGACCTGCTCCGCGTTCTGCGATGCGGCTGTCCAAACCATGCGGAAGTTCCGAGATGAATTCATCCGCGCAGGCAATAGCCGCGGCGCGCATGATATCCTCTTCACTAGCGTTCGGCGCAACAAAGGCTATATTCTCACGCAGAGTACCTGACAACAGGAAGTTGCCCTGCGGAACATATGAAAAGAGCTTACGAAGGCTCTTATCGACCACATAGCTGTCAGAGTCTGTGATGACTCTTATCTCGCCACCAGATGGCTTATATACGCTCAACAGCAGTTTGAACAGAGTGCTCTTCCCTATTCCGGATATTCCCTCTATCGCTATGAATTCACCTTTGTGAACGGTAAGCGACGCGTGCGACAAGACGTCTTCACCGTCATAGGCAAAAGTCACATCATCCACGTGTATCTCGTTCATGTGCTCATACAGAGCCGCGATATCCTCGTCAGAGTGCAGTTCCTCTTCATCGGGAATCTGCTCGATCTCCATGATCCTCTCAGCAGAAGCGAGAGCAGTAAAGTATGTAGGGAAAATATTTGAAATACCCTGTATAGGTGTGCGTATCTGACCGACAAGAGTGATGATCTGCATCAAAACGCCATATGTTATCAGGTTATAATACAGCATATAAGCGCCCCACCCGAGGCCCCATACAAAGGCAAAAGAGAATACCGTACTCATCGCGGTGCCGGTGATTATGGTGAATATATTGCGTTTGCGGCGAGCTTTATAGCTATCTTCCTGCAGTTCATCGGCAGTGGCAGTCATCTTATCCTGAGCGTCAAAGGTCTTGACCATTAAAAGGGATGAAAGTCCCTCTTGCATAAACGACTTGACCTTACCCTCTCTCTCCTGCACATCCTTGTGCATGCGCTTGGTGATCGGCTTGAACAGCGACGCCGCGAAGAACACCAGAGCTCCGCCTACTGCGAATACCAGAGCGAATATAATATCTATACTGATCAATATCCAGAATATACCGATCAGCTTAACGATAAAGAATACTACGTTGGGTACTATCGTTGTAATAGCTGATGACACCACTCCGATATCGCTGGTCAACCGGTTCATGAGCTCTCCCGAGTGATAGGATGAAATAGCAGCAAAGTCCTTCTTCATGATATGTGAGAAGAGCTGAGACTTCATATAGATTTCAACCTTTGTAGACACCTTGAATATCAGGTTGCGCGCCAAAACAAGTGTGATAAGCTGCACAACAGTTACACCCAGATACATCGCGCCGTAATAAACCACGCTGTTCATATCCTTTGACAGCGTAGCGGCATTGACAAGCTCCTTTGCGTATATAGTGTTATACACGCCTATAAAAGCATTGAAGCCGTATACTACCGCTAAAAATATTATGTTGAAAAGCTGATGCCCGGAGCTGCGCAATATCCAGCTCAAAGCGCCTTTTTTATTTTTCACGGTACCCTCCGTATAAATGATCCAGCTTATTACACTCTATCGAGGATGAAATCGACGTCAAGCGGCGACACTTCTTTGATCCCATAGAACTGCACCTTGTGCATGACCTTTTCAAGGATGAACAGAGTATGCTTGGTGCGCTCATGGCGAATATTCATAGCCACAGCACGCATAAACATTGGCACAAAGTCCTTTGCCTCCAGCCGCTTCAATGAGTCGAATCGACTGGGATCGATGAACACGATCGCTTCCAGCTTAAGCTTTTTACCGGTCTTTGAATACTTTCCGTTTATTCCGAACGGAGTATCGAACACATAGAAGTCGTCGCCCTCGATACGTATACCGGGATAGTTGTATGTGAACACGCCGTCGATCTTGAGATCGTTGACGGGATCAAAGTCCTCGATAAAAGGCGCAGCGAACAACACACACCTTCCCTCGTGCTCAACTGCTGTTGCTCGTATCGGAAAACCGTTGAAGTCGAACAATGACCAGCAGTATAGGGTCGATATATAGGTAGCCTCTACCAGCTCAGCTGTAACGCCCTCGTTCTCTTCCATCAGCTCGAGCAATACATCGTCAGAGATCGCCAGTGTTATGTTGGGCTGTTCCTGATATTCCACAGCATATCTCTTGATATTCTCAGCCAGCATCGGAGAGTGAGTTATTATCTCAATATTAAGATCGGATATTCTGTAAATCGACATCATTTACTCCTCTTCAGTCTTCGATATATCTTGTATGCGAACATTCTCAGCCGCTTTTTGAACATCATGCGGCGTATATAGAACCGATATCCTATATCGGTAGGTTTTCGCTCTTTGCCTTTATGTGTAAAGGCGGTCACGATAGCCAATATATCATCATCGGTGATACCAAACTCATAATAATACTGATTATCGCCGGACATCACATAGCTGCCGCCATTGCACCGCTTGACTATCCTGTGCAGTACCAGCTGACCAGATCCCGGCCGCTGATAGAACACTACGTCATATTTCCTGAGCCTGTCAGGCTTAGGTGAAAAGGTCACCTTATCGGTCTTGCCGTCGAGCATCGGCAGCATGCTGACGCCGCTGGGTACAAAGATCAGATCCTGTCCCCTATCGAACGCCTCGCTCAGCGCCGCTGTGAACTCTTCGGGCGCGATAATATTATTCAAGGATGTCTGCATCGTTCAACGAACTTATAAAGCGATCCACATCAGCTGCGGCTGTCGCTTCATCCACCTCATACTCATCCAGCAAAGCGGATACCAGATCTTGCTTTTCAGCACCGTTTATAAGGATCTTCCACAAAAAAGCACCGCTCTCGGTTAGCTTGATTATACCGGAGAAGTCCACAGCGCGCTGACGCACCGGAACTACCACATAGCTGCCGGCTATCTCCTTTAAGATAAAATCATCTTTGATCTTCATAATATCACCGGTTACAGTATATCGCATAACACAGGATTTTTCAAGTATTTACTGCGAGTAATACCATAATATGTCTTTTACGGATTATAATCGGTATATAACTGCAAAAGGAGGTTTGAAGATGAGAGCGAAACGAACTAAATTACGCATCGGCGACACCTTATACATGATCCAGCACAGCCGCAGCGAATTTGCGAAAGAAACCGTTGAAGAAAAGCTGATCAAGCTAATAGCAAATGAACTTGATCAACAAAAGAATCATCATCAATTTAACGAGAGCTGACCCCCAGTCATACAACAACTAATGTTTACACTGCGCGGTGACATAGAGCCTAATGGTTTGGAGATATTAGACGCTACGCTGATCCAGCGATATCTGGCACAGCTGGGTGCGGATTATCCGATAAATGAAGTTGTCACACGCATTGTTTGATTATAATAAGTTGCTAAAGTGATAACATAGATCTCATAATAGACATTTCTTATAACTCAAAGCTCCCGACATTATCGGGAGCTTTACTATTTAAATATCATTATTATCGAATTTATCTTATCCTGTTTAAGTCACTTGTAGATGGTAAATCACATGATTGATCTATAGTTAATTTCAAGTTGGTTTCCGTTATATAACAAACGACTGCCTATTCAAAAGGCAGTCGTTTTAGTCGTTTATGTATTATAGTGCACTACATTCAGCACAGATCGTTTTATACTGTTCGTACTACGATCTCACCTATAGGATATTCTACACCGAGCAGTGCAAGGAAGCGCTGGATCAGCGTAGCGTCTAATATCTCCAAACCATTAGGCTCTATGTCACCGCGCAGTGTAAACATACCGGAGGTGTCGATATCCAGCTTTGCTAAAACACGCTGGATCTTAGTCGCATCTAGGATAGTTACCTCTCCGTCACCATCAGTATCTCCGAGCAGAATCTGATACTCACCATGAGGCAGAACAGTCGGTTCGCTGGTAGGAATCTCAGTAGGCCCCTGAGTCGGTTCATCAGTCGGAGTTTCAGTGGGCGGATCCGTGGGAGCGGTTGTGGGATCATCTGTAGGAGCTGTGGTAGGCTCATCCGTCGGAGGATCGGTAGGCGGCTCGGTAGGCTGAACTGAATCGATCAGCACATATTCAATATCGTTTGCAACAGCATACTGATGAGCATATGATCCGGAATTGCAGTATATCACAAAATCAGAGCATCCGTCAAAAGCATTAGCAGCTATCTTTGTCACACTGTCAGGAATATCAGCCTTAGTAAGCGAATCACAGCCAGCAAAAGCGCTGTTTCCGATGGAAGTACATGAAACCGGTATTGAGATCTCACTAAGCGCAGTATTTCTGAAAGCGTCTTCACATACAGTTGTGATCGTAGTCTCCTGCAAGTTAACGCTTTGTAAATTATGTGCACCATAGAACGCACCGCGCTCAATACTGTACACGGTATATGGCAGCTTAACTGTTTTCAGAGCTACAGCATCCAAGAACGCGTATTCTTTTATAATTTGCAGAAGCGGAACACCTGTTACGCTCTCGATTTGCTCATTTTCTTTAAACGCAAGAGAGCCAACCGAAATAACTCTTACATTGCCAATATAGTTGATCAGTGTAAGATCCATATCCTCGCCAATATAGCCTCGAATCTCCCATGCTGCGCCGTTATCGAGACTGCTTAGCTGCCAGTCTTCATATTTGACTATTACATCGGCAGATGTGTTGACAGAAACCGCAAACAATAATGCAAAACATAACATAGTCGCGATCAATCTTTTCATGCTGATTCTCCTATCTGATAACAAGATAAAACGGCTATGCCGCGATGATACATCGCGGCATAAGATGGATTTACGTATCAAAGACCAATATCAAGATCTTCGCCGCCACCTTCGGTAGCAAACTGTTCAGGCATACTGCCTTCAATAACGCTGCCTGTCAAAACATCGTTCAGGTTGAAACGAATAAGCTCAACTTCGGGAGCAGTATATTTCTTTTTCATATTTAATCCTCCTTCAAAATCAAGCGTATGTGCCGGAAGTAACTGCGCTGAAGTGATAGCTGGTGCCATCAAAGTAGTACGAATATACTTCATAAGCTTTACCGTTAAATGATGCATAATCGCTTACAAATACGATATCAGCACGATTGAGGTTGTTCAGGGAACTGCACGTGATATTGAATGCTTTAGCGTTAAGCGATGTAAGTTTAGCCGTCTTTCCTTCGTTACCTTCCGCTCTGAGACTGGTTGCAATAGTAGTAAGATTTGGTCCTGTAGGACTGCTCATAGGAGTTGATGTGTCATTCTGATAAATGACTAACAGACCACAATCGCTAGGTGCTGCTGTTGCACCTCTCTCACCCTGGAAGCGAACGATACTGTCATTATAGAATGTGCCGCTCTCCCCACTGGTCAGTTCTTTTGAGATATTGTTGCGATCGATATACGGTTCAAATCCTGTGATAGTTGTTCTCTCCGTATCAGCAAATCTCGGATATATGGTAGTGTTCTGAGTAATGGACATACCGAAATTATGCTGGATAGAAAGCAGCTTTCCATCGGTAGGATCATCATACCAGCCGACAAAGTACTTATTATTTGCGCTTGCGTAAGTATTGAGCACCGAGTACTGTGCATATGTCAGTGCATGTACTGTATTATAGCCGCCGGACAATGTAGCCAGTGTTGTTTCGTTATCAGGTTCTTTTACTGTTAGAGTATAGCTGGTAGAAGACTTAGATGTTCCGGTAATCGTCAGCGTGAACGCAGCAGTTTTGGATACTGATCCGAATGTGAATGTCAGATCCTGTGTGAATACAGAAACATCAGAAACCTGCGGAGCCATTAAAGCGATCTCTGCAGCTCTGTTGGTTGAATTCGGTGTCTGGCTGTTAGCGATCTCAGCCGAAGTCATATCTGTAGGTGAAGCTACAGTATACTCTACAGTGCCTCTTCTGCCCTGATACTGGTACTTATATATCGCCCTAGCTTGATACATAGCATAATATGTCACATCACCGCTGAAGTTGATCTCACAAGATGGATCAGTCGATACCTGTATATAATCATCTAAATCCTTATCATAGACATACCATCCGAGGAAGTTTTGTTCTGTAGCATACAGCGTAAGAGGTGCGAGAGCAGCATCATACAGCGGTATCTTATAAGAATCATAACCACTCTGTGATGAGCCTTCTACTGTAGCGGTAAGGCTGGTGCTGCCGGAAGTAGCTGCGGCTAGATTACCGCCGGTATACTTTACAAGTGCAGTACCGAGGCCAGATACCTGCGGTACACCCTGAGGAGTATATATATCGTTTGAGAAAACGCCCATCTCTACTTTTGCAGTGACTTTCTTGATGATATCCTGTTTATACCACTGGCCGGAGTAACGGATAACCTGACCGTTGCCGTAGTCCAGAGGAGTATCATAACATATCTTGACGCTCTTACCGACATAGGGTTCGCCTCTGGCTTCAAGCAAGGATGCGATGTATGTCAGACCGTCCTGCTCATCAGCGAAAGCAGCAGACAGTGTGTTGAACAGATATCTGCCGTCACTGTCGTATACATACCACTGTACAGAGCGCTTACCGTTATAGGTATTCACTTTAGGATAAGTATATTGCTTTGTACCGCCCTTAGTATTAACTGTGGTGGACGGATAGAATCCGCTGTTCTCGTAGTAAGCGTCGCCCTGTGCGATGATATAGTATGTTGCAGTAGGTTGGGTTTCGATCTCTGTACCATTGAGGTCGATATACTTGGTTCCGTCGAAGTTGGTCAGATATTCCCAGTCGTAGTTGCTGAGGGTTCTATTGGAAGCAAGAGTCGCGTATGCAACATTGCTGGTTTTTGTATTACCGTCTTTGATAGCAAAGTACATCATACGGTTTACGCCCAGAGCATTTGACTGATTAGCATACAGCGCTTCAGGTTCACGATAGTCAAATGTCTGTCTGATACGCTGATCGGTATTATACCCGGTCGGTACAGCAGTTCCGCCAGAATCAACTATCGTGGTTGCAGTAGTGACCCATGTGTTCTGATAATAGTTAGAGAACAGAATACCGTCCATTACAGATGCGTCTACGTTTGCATACCAGCTTTTGCCGTCATCAGAGGGGATCATCAGCTGACCGGGGAACGCGCCGTAGTTTAAATTAGTTTCGCTGCCTTCTGCGCCGGCCCATGTATACATCGAGACAAGACCGCCCCATTTTGACATGTTAAGATCTGAGGTGTTTACATAAACGGTAGCGTTAGCAGTGTCTTTATCGATAACAGGGCAGATATAACAGTCGCCGGACGGTGTGATGGTTGCCGTAGCTGTCAGGTCGCTGTTGGAGTATGTTATTTCGGCGCCCTTTACGGATTTTGCTTTCTTTGAGTTGATGTCATAGACGACAAAGGCGGATACCTTGTATCCAGAGCTGACCGTCTTGGCGATGGTGATACCGCCGTTCTTTGTGGTAATGCGATAGTGCCGTACGGTCTCGTTGGTAGGAGACCAGCCGCCACCGATAGGTCCGGTGATAGTCGAACCTGCGCCGGCAGAAATAGTCGGGTAAGCAGAGGAGCCGTCAACAGAGGCGTAACCGCCGGAGATGTAGCAGTTAGTCCACTGGTAGCTGGAATGTACAGACCAGCCAGTACCGGAGTCTTTTCTGGGATAGAAGTAGAATTTGACCGGTCCGCCCCAGCCTTTACCGCGCAGGTCGGAATCAACATACCAGTAGCCTTTACCGTCAAGATTACGGTTATACTCATCTTCTTCACCGGCTAAATTATTTCTCCAACCGGGCTGCAGACCCCAAACAACACCGTTGGTATCAGAATCTATTGTCGTCGGTCCCCAACCGTAGTTCCAGTTATCGTCATCGCCTCCTTTACCTTTCTCAGCGGTATCCACCTGATCCCAGAAGGTTGTGTTATCATATCCGCTTGCGGTATCATATACGCGCATATATACTTTTTGAGTGTTAGAGGTCGGGATGTTCGGGAACTCAAAGACATAACGCTCATTAGCTGCGTCATAGTCCATCTCGATATGATTATAATATGACAAATTATTGGATCCGGTTGTGGTATAAGTGATCTCCTTAGTTGTCGAGTTCTGTGTAAAGTCGCCGCCTACATAGAATGTACGCGTTGCTACGGCCCAGATACGTACGTTCTTCTTAGGTGTATAGGCGAAGCTCAGCTCTGTAGATAATCTCGGCTTAGTGAAGTCAGGAGCTGTAGCGTCTCTAGCGCTTTCATACCAGCCGAGGAACATGTAGTAGCTGCCCCATGTGTTGTACCACGTAAATGTGAAAGTGACCTGTGTTCCGTCGCTTACAGATGTTGCATTGGTAACGTTGCTGTTTGCTACAGATGGTGAGGTAGTGATCGAGCCCAGATGGCTGGAGCTGATAGAGCCTGCATTGGTCAAATCTGTGAAACCTTCATTAGGCGAAGCCATACACTTGGAGCCTACGCCGACCATATAGGTAGTAGCAACATTCAGATCGACATAAATGTTACAAGCAGGCATTGTCCCTGAGAAAGTAATTTTATTGGAAGAGTTAGTAGAAGATGTAGCGCCGGCCTTGTCTATGATGTCAGTATTTGTGATCTGTGTGTTTGTCTTGTTACCGCTGGCGTCGGCCTCCCAGAAAGTGATTGAGCTCCTTGTGATCGTGTGTGTAGCGGTGGAGCTCGCTTTTGCGTTGACCTTCAGCGCACTGGTGATAGTCGCGCCAACATCATAGTAGTTATCTACCTTTTCTGATGTGATCTCAATCTTTTCGGGATTGCTGAAATATATGCGGTACAGGGTGCCCAACTCGAGGTCGACGTTGCGATAGTTCTGAGTGGCGGTCCACTGCACGATATGAGTATCGTTGCTGACGGTAGCCTTATAACCTGAACTCTGGGCTGCAATTGCAGTTGTTACCAGCTGACCGGTATAGGTTCCGTTATTGACAAAATCTTCAGAAGTATAGTAGTTAGGATCGGCAAAGAGCGTGGTGTCAGACTCATAGGTATAATCCCAATCATCGTCACCGGTACCCTCGGCAAAGGGGTGACCGTCGTGAGAAGCGTCTTTATACCAGTTGTCTTCCTGATCTTCAGTGGTATAACGGATGTCATTATTGAAGAACACACCCTTGATCGCTTCGGAAGAAGACAGCGCGGTGTAGTACAGTTTTACGGTATCGCCTGCTACGATCTTCAGCTTATTACCTTCGTTAAAATTGCCGGTGGAGCTTACGGTAGCGTCTTCACCTGCAGATTCATTGTTATAAACATAAGTATATGTTGTTGTAACTCCCTCGGGTGTAGTAGTAGTGACCTTCTTAGGCGGTGCAGCTACCTTGTGGAAGCCGGCAGAACTGAGATCATCTACATAGGAGCTGTAAACAGTCACATAATACTCTTTACGATACAGAGCATAATAGTATGTTCCTATACTTGCGGACATTGTGTAGTTGTTGCTCAGGTCGGTATCGTCAGGAGTATAGTCTGCATCAGCGGAGGTCTGGGCAGAGTCAGAGATCATCCATCCCATGAACTTATAACCGGAAACATCTGAGGTGGAAACAGTAAATGCATCTGCGCTAGAAACGCTGTAGGTACCTTCACCGCTCATTGCAGGGCTGATACCGTCTGAGGTGGCTCGTGCGCTTGAGTAACCTGTACCATCTGTATCGAGCATCCTGCCGACCGTAACGGTACGGTTTGCGAGAACGAAGTTCGCTCTAACGATCGAATCCGCTGTTGTCATACCATCGGTACCGTCAGTCTTGATGTAAACGGTGGTCGGCTGTGGATTTTCAGATCCGGTATACAGCGTTTCACATGAAGAATCAGTATATATATTGATATGAGAAGCATTTGTACCGTCCGTTGCCCATCCGGAAAAAGCATATTGACCGCCGCCTGTAACAACTGATACCGCGGTACCCTTGGTGCTGATACCGACGCCGGACAGCGAAGTAATAGTATTGCCTGATCCATCCTCGATATGTCCGCCGGCAGTGGAAGGAGTTCCATCGGTATAGGCGGTCAGCGCAATACCGGCTGTTATCTCTTCCCACTGAGCATAGAGCGTTGTGCCGGACATCGTTTCTTTGTCCCATGCATGAGCGCTGGAAGCGTCGGTGTTATAATACTTTGTACCGCCGGTAGGCGCATCCCAGATACCGGTGAATGTATAGCCGGTGCGATTCGCGGGAAGCTGACCTGCGGTTATCGATGGCATTGCGGAACCATATGTAGCCTGTTTACCGGTAGGTCTGCCGGTATTGGAACCACCGTTTGTAGTATAATCAAAGGTCAGGTTGGATTTATATATCGACCATCTGGCATAAAGGGTCTGATTGCCGGTCTTGTCCCATGTTCTGGAGCTGGCGCCTGCCTTTGTATAGTACTGGTTACCGCCTGAAGCCGCTGAAATGTCGTAATAGCCTTGGAACTCATAACCGGTGCACGTCGGCATAGTGACGCTTTCTGTAGGCATATTGTCGTCATATGTCGCTGTGACTGATGCGGTGCCTGCAACAGCGCTGTCTTTGTTCTTATTCAAAGTTACAGTAGAAGTCTTAGGACTGTAACGCACCGTCAGCGAGCCGTTGCCGCCGGATGCGGTAACCTTACCGTTATAGACCTCTGTGCCGGTATCGCCGGCGTCACGCGACCATGTAGTGTTCGAGCCGGCAGTAACGGAAAGGATCGTATAGCCGGTAGGAGCGGTCACCTTTGTGGTATAAGCGGTGCCGTTCGCGATCTTTGCCGAACCACCGTTTGTGATGACCGAAGTTGTGTTGATCTTGACTGTACCTGCTTTACCTGTTGTGCCGCTAGCTCCCTTATACTGGTTGACGGTGACAGTGCGGACGGTCGGATAAACGACCGATACTGTCACGCGCTCATAACTGGCGTTATCGTGCCAGTTGCTGTCCGTTACGTTGAAAGTATAAGTAACATCGGGGGCAGTACTGGAGGTTATGCCGATGTTACCTCCTGTGTTGACATTCGTATCACAATTCCAGCTAGAACTATTTGAGCTGGTCATTGTACCGGAATTGCCGTACCAGTTGTCAGCTTTAGACGTGTACGATGAACCGAAAGATTTATAAATTTTATACTCATAATTTGTAGAAGCCGCTTTCATCGTTACAGTAGCAGTATACGTTTTGGTGTCCCAATTAGTTTTGCTTGTTGTGCCTAAGGAAACCACTTCGAAATTTGTTCCATCTGTAAAATTATGGCGCAAATAATAAGTAGCGGTGTCATTAGGAAGAGAATCATATATACATGTCAAAGGATAGTTGTTATTATTTAACTCAGTATTCGGATAATATGTTACAATATATGGTTGAGTTGTACCAGAGCTCCATAAAGCGAGATTGCTTCCTTCTTTCCAAAAGCCACCTGTCCAGTTGCCTGAACCCCAAAAAGATGAAGCACTATAGTTATCATGTTTTCCATTCCAACTAGAATCATCATAAACTAAGAATTCGTTATTTGAAGAATTCTGATTTAATGTAATTCCGCTTGCTCTATAATAACAATAATATCCACCAGTACTTACAGTCATAGCAGTCGGAGCAGGCCAATTAGATCCTCTGATGCCTGAGCCACCAGAAATATAATAAGCTGTTCTGCTAGCACCGGTCTCAGCCAGATCGGCATTAGCGCCTGTGCCGGCAACGTCTGCCTTAGCGCTTGTGCCGGCGGACTCGACTACTGCGGCTATGCCGGTAGACATTGTGCCGAACAACAGCAACAAAGCCAGTACGAGCGACAGGCTCGACTTGAGGATAAACGAACATTTTGATTTCATAAAGTTTCCTCCCTTATGAGATAGTTTTTGCGTATCTATATAAATCTGTAAAAGGGTACAGAATTGATGCCGGGTGATGATGGATGATGGATGATGGATGATGGATTATTGGTGATAGGTTGCTGTCATCCTGAGTGGAGCGAAGCGGAATCGAAGGATCTTCAAGTAGCAGTCTGCATAAGATCCTTCACTTCGTTCAGGATGACGAGGTGTGTACATTGCTTCGTCATTCTGAGCTTGTCGAAGAATCTTTTAAGATCCTTCACTTCTCGTCCATGATGACATATGTATAAGAATCTTACTAATCCCACTGTTCACTGAGATCGGTCCAATCCGGATTAAGACTCTCTACAAGTTCATTCTTCTTTTGACGTACCCATCCCTTAAGCTGTTTCTCTCTTTCAATTGCTTCTCTGGGATGATTTACTGACTCATAATAGACTAATTTGTTGACATTATACTTGCTAGTGAAACCATCAACAGTATGGTTCTTATGCTCAAATAGTCTACGGGATAAATCATTTGTTACGCCAATATACATCACTTTGTTATTCCAATTGGTAAGGATATAAACATAATAAGTATCATGCGACATATGATTTAAGATCCTTCACTTCGTTCAGGATGACATATGTATGATGTTCAGGATGACATATGTATGATGTTTAGGATGACAGTGTTGAACCACCCAAAAAAGCCCATAGATATGCCATTTGGGTGCAAAATAGGCATAGTAACCCTAATCATGCACTTTCAGTTATAGTCATTATAACAAAACGGAGAAAAACAGTCAATAATAAGGGGTCAAATAATACTTTAAGAGAATATTTTTGGATGAATATACAGTTTATGCGGAAAGCAATTGTGCAACTTTCACAAACTTACAATTTTTGGAAAAAATTTTTTATTATGCTGTGATTTTGCCTTCTCCCCGAGGGGAAGGCTAATAAAAATGTATTTGCAATATGCGCACGGATGTGGTATATTAAATAAGATAAAAATATACAAAGGAATGATAAACAATGTCAGGACACAATAAATGGAGCACGATCAAGCAGAAAAAAGGCAAGAATGACGCTGCGCGCGCTAAGGTATTCACCAAGATCGGCAGAGAGCTGATGGTTGCTATCCGCGACGGCGGCAGCGCTGATCCTAACGTTAACTCTAAGCTGAGGGATTGTATCGCTAAAGCTAAGGCTGCAAATGTGCCTAACGATAACATCGAGAGAGCTATCAAGAAGGCTCAGGGCGGCGAGGGCGCTAACTATGAGTCGGTTACATACGAGGGATACGGTCCCTGCGGTGTAGCAGTAATAGTAGAGGCTCTGACCGATAACCGCAACCGTACTGCCGGCGAGGTAAGACACTATTTCGATAAGTTTGGCGGAAATATGGGTACTCCCGGCTGCGTAGGATTTATGTTTGAGAAGAAGGGCGTGCTCGTTATCGAGCGCGAGGAACTCGAAAAGGACGAGGATACCGTTATGGAGGACGCTCTTGAAGCCGGCGCTGCTGACTTTGAGTCTGACGAGGATATCTTCACTGTATACACCGAGCCCGATGATCTGAGCGGTGTGCGCGACGATCTGGCGGCTAAGGGATATGAGTTCGCATCGGCAGAGGTCGAGCAGGTGCCCTCTAACTACACCAAGATCGATGATCCCGATGTAAGAGTGCAGATGCAGAAGATGCTCGATATGTTCGACGATAACGACGATATCCAGAACGTATGGCATAACTGGGAAGACGCTGAATAAGGAAAATAATAATAACCCGGTCTGAACCATAACGACTCAGGCCGGGTTTTTGTTTATAGCCTTCACTCTTGTTGTCATACAGAGGAGCGAAGCGACGAAAAATCTTAAGGTGCAATGTTTCCAACATATTAACCTGATAGGCACAATCGAATATAGAACTCAGCACTGTAAGATTCTTCACTTCGTTCAGAATGACAGTTAAATGCCTTTACCATTACCGAGCGCAGTGCGAGTGACCACAGCCGTTAACCGTTAACCGAATTGAGATACTCCTCGAATTCATCCTTAGTAAACAGGCAATTGAGGGCGGTGATCATTGCGTTTGCGGTAAGATATGCCGGCAGACCTAAGTCGCTGAGGATCTTAGCACGCAGGATAGCAGAGTTCTCGTGTCCGCTGAGACCGTATTCATAAAAATCGGCCTTTGTGATATCTCCGGACTTTGCGGGGCTCTCCCCTATTATCTCGGCACCGCTTTGGCGTATCGCGCGTATGAGCGACTCGCGGTCTATGCCCTCAACTCCTAATACTCCTTCTTTAGACGCAGTGGGCTTACGGCTCTCTTTACCGGGGATCGTAGGGATATAGGCGTGCTTTATCTGATCTTTGGGCACTATACCGCTGAGGAAGTTGCGGATAACAAAGCCTGCAGAATCGACGTCGGTCATGACCAGTATGCCTCGACGGTCGGCTATGCGGCGGATCAGGCTCTGCTTTTCGGCATCTTTGAACACGCGAAAGCCTCCGGTCTCGATAACAGGGCCGTCGATCAGCTCAGAGAGATGTATCTTATCATAGCGGCCCTCGACTATTACAGCCTCTTTAAGGCGCAGCTTATCAGCCATCGGAGCGATCCTCGGCGATCAGAACGAGCTTGCATACCAACCGCTCTACCTCTACCCTATCATCGCACTGCTCGGTGACCAGTCTGGTCTGTACCTCCAGCAGTTCATCGATCGAACGTCTGAGAGATGCTGTTGTGACTCTGTTGATCTGGCGCAGGGTCTTATCGAGCACCCACGCGCGGTTGCGATAGTTAAAGTCTGATCCGACCTGCGCGCCTTTTTTGCCGGCTTCGGCTCCGGTGCGCGCTCTGTATGCGTCGAGATACGCATTTGACAGTACAGAACAGATAGTCATAGCAGGAATCTGCTCATAGAATAGTACTGATATAGCCGACATGACGCGGTCGGTATCGGCGCTGACGATATAGCCGAACAGGTCGTATATGCTCGCCTCGGTGTCTTTATGCACCAGCAGATCGATCATCTCAGGCGTGATCTCGGCTCCGTCAGCATAAGCGGTGAGTTTTTTCATCTCAGTATTGAGGCGGTTGAGATCCTCGCCTACAAACATTATCAGCTTGTGCGCGGTCAGCTCTGTCATGGTACAGCCACCGGCCTTAGCCCACTTGCACAGGTCGCGTTCAAGCGCCAGACCGGAGCGGTGGCCTAGCTCGATGCACACACCGTTCTTATCTACGTATGCTATCAGCTTTTTGAGCTGAGCCTTTGCGCTCTTTGAACTGCCCTCAAGGGTCGGCATCGTTATGATGAGCGATGTAGTATCGGGAGTATTCTCGATGACCTTCATCAGTGCCGTGAAGTCGTCGACAGGCATTTTATCTATGTTCAGGTCGACGAGCTTGACGATATTACGCTCGCTCATGAACGGGATGATATCCACGCTGACAGCTATATCGGATATAGACGCCCCGTCGCTGAAAACATGATAGTTGAACTCGTTAAGGTCGCCGCCTGAGAGCTTTTTCTCTATCAGCTCAACAGAACGCTTGACAAGCATCTTCTCTTCACCGAACGCCATGTATATATTTTTGAAATGATTTGAAGCCAGATGCTTCTTGAGTTCACTTTCGGTATACATAAGTCACCTCAGATCTATTGTAACAGCGCCGTCGGCTGTTGACGATATGTTGCCGCTGACGATACTCATCGCGGAAGAAATACGATCAGCTTCACTGTACTCAGAGCTGATAATAAGACGGCCGCATCTGAGAGTTTCATAGTCCTTTTCCGAATCAGACACGATGATTATATCAGCGCTGCGCTGTGCATCAGGTATGCCCTTGAGCTGATACTTATAAGGCAGTATAACTATGTCGGTATCACCTACTGTCAGATATGACATAAGCTTACCCTTATACGGAGTAACCGTGAGCAGTACATCGTCAGCTATCCAATAATCACACGGAGTACCGTCAGTCAACATAGTAATACCGGATGAATCAGCTGTATCGTTATCATACATTAAAATACGAGAAATTGCAAATTCTCTGTCGCTCAGCTTCATATAGTTCTTGTATTCGGTACCCCTGCCGCACACCGCCAGTTCAGCTGAACCGTAATCATATGACAGCTCTTTGACCAGATCATAAGCGTCATATGACTTGGCGTCGAAAGAAAGCATATATAAGCTGCCGTGATAATCCAGCCCTACTGCCATGCCATTGCCGCACTGAAATACATTGAGTTCAACGGTGTTGAGCGTAATGACAGTGTGTATGATCATGCCGGATAACAAAACAACTGCTGAGAGTAGCGCCGCGATGTTATACATCCTGTATCGCTTGCGCAGCGCAAGAGATATCACACCTAAAACTATGGCAGCAGCTGTCCAGATATACACATATGCCGCTCCTATGCGCACATATGAAAACGGCAAAGATGACAGCACAAATATGATCCATAATACAAACTTCCCCACGGCGTATAATATCCAAGAACCTAAAATGGATATAAAGTTGAGAGGCCCCAGATAAAAGAATATGCACACGATCAAGCTGACGATAAGGATGAGCTCGATCGGCAGGTACAGCACCAATGACGACAATAGAGTTACTGTTGAGAACCCATTGAATACAAATACCGATATCGGAAAAACCAGAATATTAGCCGCGAGGCTGACCGACAGTACAGAAATCACTGCATTATAAGCTCGTTTTATGACATTATCAGAACTCTTAAAGGATAGCCTTTTCTTGATAGGACTATAGAATGTTATTATTCCGAAGGTAGCGGCATATGACAATATCATGCCTATGTCACCGACTCCGTATGGTGTAAATATCAACGGCAGCAGTACGCCGGCTATACCGAGAGAACTATGAGAGCTGTTTATCCGCCTGATAGCCCTGGATATGACGAGTGTAAGTATCATAATGCCTGATCGTACAACCGATGGCTGAAAACCGGTGACTGCCATATAGATCAATATGACTGATAAGGATATAGCCAACTGTACAAATCTATTTACTCTGAGCTTCTTAAACAGAGCGAAGATCAGCATACATATCACTGCGAAGTGCATACCTGATACTACTATGAAGTATGACGCGCCGGCGTAGAGGAAAGAATCTTTGACATCACTGCTCAAGGCGTATTTGTCTCCTATGAGCACAGCCTTGCATAACGACGCCACATCGTCGGGCAGATACTTGTCCAGCGCCTCCCTGAGCAGCCTTCTCAGCTCTATTGCATGATAATACAGTGGGCGGCTCTCAGCCTCGGTCATAATAAACTCACTGTCGTATGTATTGACCGTCAGATAATATCCCTTGGCTAGATAATAGTTATTCTGTGTAGGCGATGTATCCGCCCGAAATACTATATGATCGAACGGCTCGATATCTATTGAATGCGCGGTAGTCAGCAATATCTTTGTATCAGCTCGTCTGCCGTTGATCTTATCGGCATTGAGCTGATAATAATACTTAGAGTACGATTGATACTCTTCTTCTGTAAGAGTAGCTTCTATCGTCATGTTATTGCCTGAGAAAGATTCTTGTATCGGGATCACGTGCAGATATGTATAGCCGATATTCACAGCTACAGCTATGAACACAGTCAGCGAAACACCAGGCAGCCAGACTGTAGAACGGAATCTGCTCACACATAAAAACACGCCCGTCACGGCTAACGCAAGTATGATGACCGCGAACTTCACATTCTCAGGCAAATAAAAAGCGACCGCCATCGCAGAGAACAATGTAATACCTATCTGCGCTGACAATCGCTTCATATGATCACCTTAGTTACTTAGGAAATACCGGGAGTTTCTCGAGGAAGATTATGTCGTCTCTGTCGGCTGCGTCGCCCTCGGCGAGAACGGTCACCTTACCGACTATATTGCCGCCGGCCTTATTTACGAGCATTTCGATAGCCTTCAGACTCTCACCTGTGGAGATAACGTCGTCGACTATCAATACGCGCTTGCCCTTCATCTTATCCGCGTCGTCGCGTCCGAGGAAGAGCGTTTGCTGGCTGAGTGTAGTTATAGACGTAACATGCACGCTGATCGGATCGGGCATATATACCTTCATGCCCTTACGTGCTACTATGTATTCTCTGCATCCCTGTCGAGCCATCTCGTATCCGAGCGGAATACCTTTAGCCTCAGCTGTGATAACAACGTCATGCTCGGGGCACTTCTCAAGCAGAGCTGCCGCAGCCTTCTCTGTGATCTCTACATCACCGAACATGATGAAACCGGCAATATCAAGATGCTCGTTAACTTCACAAATGGGGAGCTCACGATCACATCCCGCTATAGTCATTTTATAAGTTTTAGCCATGTCAAACCCTTCTTTATAAATCGTTTAAAATTTCACGCCATATTGACGCCGAGCTGCTTTCCGCCCAACAGATGGAAGTGCAGATGCATAACGCTCTGACAGCCTTCCTCGCCGCAGTTGTTGACTATCCTGTAGCCTTTTTCAAGACCCAGTTCAGCCGCGACCTTCGGGATAACTGTGAAGATATGAGCTATAACAGCGCTGTTATCTTCGGTTATAGCGTTAGCGCAGCAGATATGCTCCTTAGGTATAAACAACACGTGAACGGGAGTCTGAGGACTGATATCGTGGATAGCGATAATGCTGTCATCCTCATATACCTTGTTGGAAGGGATCTCGCCCTGAGCAATCTTGCAAAAAATACAGTCAGACATATGTAACCTCCATTATATACCGTTGATAAGCGGCTTTGCCGCATCGACTATATTTTATACTTATTGCTATTATTAGTCAATAGTGAACGGTCAATTTATATATCCAAAAGAAAAAGAGCTGAATGATCAGCTCTTTTGTTCATTAATATCCGGCGTCATTGTTGCGTCGCGCGAGGAGAGCCTTTCTCCTTCTGCGACGATCAATCAGCACAAGTATAAGTACGATCAACACAACAATAGCAATTATGAAAATGACGACATGCGCCTTGATGAACCTGATAGCCACATGCAGGATATAATTAGTGAACTGTCTGTCGATATCCTCAGACGCCACCAGATCGGCTGTGCCCAGGACAACTCCGTCATAAGAGATAGTGACCTTGCCGTATACATCACCTTTCTTGACCGGAGCTTCGGCAGTATCCTTCACATCGGTATTATTGATCGAAATAAGCGTCCTGTCATAGTTATTCGGGAGCAGTGCGCCAAAGGCAGCCGAAGGAACCAGCTCAACCTTCTTGTTGCCCCACACATATTCTACCGGGATACTGACAGGAGTATAGCCCACCACATCCTCAGCAGAAACAGACTGGATAGCAAGATTCTCGAACGCCCACTTATAGAGCTTAGACGTATCGAGCATAGCGTAGTTGACGTTCTCGATAAAGCTGTACGGCGAACCGAAAGCGAGGCAAAGATAATTACAGCCGTCATATTCGGCGGTGGATACCAGGCATTTGCCGGCCTCGTCGGTATAACCTGTCTTGATACCCTTAGCATAGGGATAATAGTACTGTCCGCCCTCCTGGGTATCATCTATGAGATAGTTGGTGGTCTTGATAGGCTCTGAAAAGCCTGCAGGAGTATACGAAGTGGTGTTGCAGATCTCCATAAAGTCCTTTTTCTTCATCGCGTACTTAGTGATGATAGCCATATCATGGAGAGTGGTATAATGCTGAGAGTCATGCAGACCGTGAGGGGTCCTGAACTGAGTTTCTTTACAGCCCAGCTGAGCCGCCTTGCGGTTCATCAGATCGACAAATCCGCTGACTCCGTGTCCTACATAGTCAGCAAGCACAAGAGCGGCGTCGTTGCCCGATGGGAGCATAAGGCCGTACAGCAGATCGCGTACAGAAAAGCTCTCGCCGATGTGAGCAGTCAATCCCATCACCGAGCTCTCGGGGTCCATATCGGCCAAAGCATCGGTTGTGACCTCGATCTTAGTGCCGTCAAGATCAGGAACATTCTCAGCGACTATTATGTATGTCATTATCTTGGTAGTAGACGCCGGAAAGATCCTCTCATCAGCGTTGAGCTCATACACAACTGTACCGGTGTTGAGTTCCTCGACATACACAGATGTGCTGACAGGTTCGACCGTGCAGCCATAGTCAAGCGCAGACACCGAGGTAACGCTTGCGATAACAATTATCAGTACAAATAATGCCGACAGCAGACGTTTCATACACAATCCCTCACTTTTTAGATTTAGCGGATATCTTCTTTTCTTCTCCGCGTATCAGCCGCTTGATATTCTCATGATGCATGATGATGACCGTAGCGGATATTATTATAGCGCAGCCAGTCGATATGAGCACATATCTGAACCTGAGTTCGTCAGGCGTGCCGACCTTTGGCAGAAAATCAAAGAAATATGTGAACAGACAGGTAAACACGGGATACATCGCGACTCCGATGATAGATCCCAGTGAAATGATCCTTGTGATAGCAAATACGATCAAAAAAACAGAAATGGACAGCAGGAAAACTCTCCAGTCCAGAACAAGCAGCAGAGCGGCGGCTGTAACAACGCCTTTGCCGCCTTTAAAGCCGAAATAGAGTGGGAACACATGTCCGATGATAACGAACATACCGGCAAGATATCGGCCGTACTTCATGTATTCAAAGGGATCCACTTCGGAGTATACCGGCATCATAGAGAAGATCCACCATCCAATCATAACGGCAATAACGCCCTTGAGCAGATCGCTGATGATCGTAAGCACAGCCGGCAGTGTGCCTACCGAGCGAAGCACATTGGTGAAACCGGCATTACCTGAGCCCATCGTGCGGATATCTTTGCCGGTAAAAGCCTTGGTTATGAGTATGGCCGGATTAAGACTGCCGATCAGATAAGCGACTACCGCCGTTATCAAGGAACGTATCACAACTTCAATTATCATTTGTCACTTCTCTCCCTTATAACAAATCTGATAGGCGTGCCGCTGAAGTCGAACGCTTCCCTGAGTCTGTTCTCAAGATATCTTTGATATGAGAAATGGAACAGCTCGGCGTTGTTGCAGAAGAAGATGAATGTAGGCGGCTTTACCGAAGCCTGGGTCATATAATAGATCTTGAGCCTGCGGCCTTTATCTGTGGGAGGTTGCACACGCGCTGTAGCAGTAGCAAGCAGGTCGTTGAGCAGTCCTGTGGTGATACGGGCTGCGGCTGTGTTGGTGACATGCACGATGTTCTCGAACAGGTTGTCCAATCTCTGACCGGTCTTAGCGGAAATGAACACTGTGGGAGCGTAGCTCATAAAGGCGAAATCACGCTCGATATCCTTGCGGAAGTTCTGCATGGTCTTGTCGTCTTTTTCGATGGCGTCCCACTTATTGACAGCAATAACGCAAGCCTTGCCTGCGTCAAGAGCGAGTCCTGCGACCTTAGTATCCTGCTCGGTGATACCGGTCTCGGCGTCGAGCATGATAACGCAAACGTCACAGCGGTCTATCGCCATCTTGGCTCTCAGGATAGAGTATCTCTCTATCTGATCGATCACCTTGCTCTTGCGGCGCATACCAGCTGTGTCGATGAAGTTAAATACACCGTGACGGTTCTCAATCTTGGTGTCGATAGTATCGCGTGTAGTTCCTGCGATATCCGATACGATACAGCGGTTCTCGCCGGTTATCTTGTTGATAAGCGATGACTTGCCTACATTAGGACGGCCGATAACGGCAACAGAGATGACCTCGGGATCATTTTCATCCTCAGGCAGAGCCTCTATCTGGTCAAACACCGCGTCCAGCAGATCTCCTGTGCCGTGTCCGTGCACCGACGATACCGGTATAGGCTCGATTGGCAGCTTATAGAACTCATAGAACTCAGCTGGCGGATCGCCTATGGAGTCACATTTGTTGACGCATAGCACAAGCGGCTTGTTGCTGCGCAGCAGCATATGCGCCACTTCTTCATCGGTGGCTACCAGTCCTGAGCGGACGTCGGTGACCATGATGATAACATCGGCTGTGTCGATAGCCAGCTGCGCCTGCTCGCGCATCTGTGAGAGGATGATATCATCGGAGAAGGGCTCGATACCGCCGGTATCTATGAGCAGAGCCTTTCGACCGCTCCACTCTACGTCGCCGTAGATACGGTCGCGTGTTACGCCGGGCGTATCGTCTACGATGGAAATACGCTCGCCGACAAGTTTATTGAATAAAGTGCTTTTGCCGACGTTGGGTCGTCCGACAATAGCTACTACAGGCTTAGACATCTTCTCCCTCCTCTCCAAGGATCGCGTTAAGCAGCATCACACCGTCGTTGTTGATCGGCATGACCTTTATATTCAGCTTCCTCGACACATCGTCAATATGTACATCGTCGAGGAACAAGTCGTTTTCAAATCTCAACATCGCCGAGGAGATGAGCAGTTCATCGCCCAGCGGTTTATCTCTCAGCTGTCTGATCAGGTCGGATCCGACTATCAGTCCGCTGACGTTTATATTATCTCCGAAAAAGTCGTTGACTATCGGATATATGCGTATCTTCACACCGGGATATTGCTTCTCCACACAGTCCATCATCTCTCTGAGATACGGCGCGGCGGATGTACCGCACGCTATCGACACAGTGCGGCGGATGCTGTCATCGGGCTCGCGGAAGCTGAGCTCGCTCAACAGATCCTCTTTGAGCATAGCTATCAGACCGATACCGTTCTCGATAGCCTCAAAGTCGCCGTAGAAAGACGCGTCAGGAATATCTCTGCCGGCCTTGATGTATATCTCGTCGGCTGCGTAAGCGATACGCTTACCGCGTGTGCGCAAGCACATCTCGCCGAAGCTCTCGATGATATCCAGAGTTTCAGCGGCCTTGTCAGCCGTGAAAGGTGTGAGCGGATACAGCCCGTCACGATACTTAGTCAGTCCGACAGGCACAACGGCGATCAGGTTGACGTTCATGTCATACAGATCGCTAAGACTGCGCTTGAGCTCATCGCCGTCATTTATTCCGGGGCAACAGACGATCTGAGTGTTGATGACAATAGAACTGTCGGCAAATCTCTTGAGGATCGCCAGTGCGTCACCGGCAAAGCGGTTACCCATCATCTTTACCCTCAGCTCGGGGTTAGTCGTATGTACACTGACATTGATCGGGCTGATGTGCATCTTGATGATCCTGCTGATCTCATGCTCAGTCAAGTTGGTCAGCGTAACATAGTTACCGAACAAGAATGACAGTCTGCTGTCGTCATCCTTGAAGTACAGCGTCTCGCGCAAACCCTTGGGGAGCTGATCAATAAAGCAGAATATGCACTTGTTGCGGCAGCTCTTCTCCTTATCCATCAGATAAGTGTCGAACTCAAGTCCCAGCTCATCATACTCCGGCTTGCGGATATTTACGGTGCGAACATCGCCCTTGGAGTCGCGTACTTTTAATTCTAATTTAGAATTAAGCTGATAAAAGCGATAATCCAGAACATCAACGATATCGTTACCGTTGATGGATAACAGATACTCAGACGCTTTTATATGGGCGCGATCGGCGTAGCTGTGCCGCGCAACTGTCTTGATTTGTACAGACACAGTCTACACCTCCATGTCAGAATATCTGTATTAAAACAAAAGGGCGGTCAGTAAACTGCCGCCTGAAGACTTTTGTTATTCAATCACAAAATGATTAGTCTGCATCCTTGGCGATAACCTGTCTGCCTCTGTACATACCGCAGTTAGGACACACCTTATGGGGAGCCTTATACTCGCCGCACTCGGGGCAAATCGCGAGAGCGGGGGTCTGGAGCTTCCACACGTTGGATCTTCTCTTCATCTTTCTGGCGTGTGAATGTTTTCTAGCCGGTACTGCCATGATACTCTTCCTCCTTACAAAATGTATGTTAATTCAATAATTCCTTCAGCTTCTCGAGCCTCGGATCAATCTCTGCCCTATCGCAGTCACAGTCACCCAAGTTAAGATCATGTCCACATTTTTGACAGAGACCTTGACAGTCCCCCTTGCAAAGAAACTTGGACGGTAACTCGAGCAGAATATCGGATGTAACAAGTCCATCCAGATCCAGGCTGAGATCGGGCGTCTCAATATAGTCGTCGTTATCCTCTTCTTCCAGATTCTCGATGAGTTTGTGAGAGAAGTGATACTTATAGCTGCGCTCGACAGGCCTCATACAGCGGTCACATGATGCAGAATAAACGAAGTCGGCGTCGATCACGGCTGTGACTATGCCGGCCTTGTTGCTCACACGAGCCTCGACCTGGACAGGAGAGCAGAATGGATGCTCTCCGGCGATCGTGATGTCGTCGAGAGGCAGCGAATAGCTGACGTCTTTTATCGCGCCGTCGGATACAAAAATCTCTTTAAGATCTAACAGCATAGTTACCTCCGCACAGCTATACATATTAAAACGCTAATATGTATTATATCTAAAGGAGAAATAATTGTCAAGTAAAAACAGCAGAAAATATCACATTATTTTTGGTGCTTTTTCACAGTACAAGAGCGCTGTAAAGAGCTGATAAAAAGCCGATCAGCCGCCCACACGGACGGCTGAATCAGTCAATAATTATCAGATCTCTTCACATACCGCAGAGAGCTCTGTGGGCAGATCGGCCTCGCCGGAAGAAACCAGCAGAGTGATCTTAGCCTCGCTCTCAGCCTCGAGCGCGTTCAGTCTGGTAACAAAGGACTCGATACCGTTCACGCCTTCAGGACAGATCTTGAAGGTAGAGTCAACAAAGATGTCGGTCACATCATAGTTGCCGGCGCAAATGCCGCTGATGAAGCCGAGCAGCATATCATAGCCCTTGACTCCGTATACGTCGGTGTCGATGAGTCTTGCCTTATGAGTGACGTCATAAGTCAGCTTGGCGCCCTTATCGATAACTACTACGTTACCGCTGGACTTAGCTACAGCCTCATTAGCGAGCTGGATAAGCTTCTTTGTCTTTCCTGAGCCTTTCTTACCAATAATCAATGTTACCATTTTAACATTCCTCCCTATATATTACTGCCGATCACAGGATGATTACTTAAGTCTTGCTTCGAGCTGAGCCTTCTGATCTTCATAGCCGGGCTTGCCGAGCAGAGCGAACATATTTTTCTTATAGCTCTCTACACCGGGCTGGTTGAAGGGATTGACGCCGAGGAGATAACCGGAGATAGCGCAAGCCTTCTCGAAGAAATAGATCAGATAACCGAGGTTATACTCATCCATCGCATCTACGTTGAGTACGATGTTGGGAACTCCGCCGTCATTGTGAGCGAGGACGGTGCCCTCGAACGCCTTGCGGTTGACGAACTCCATAGTCTTGCCGGACAGGAAGTTAAGGCCGTCTACGTTCTCGGGATCGGTGCCGAGAGTGATCTCTCTCTGTACCTTATCGAAGAGAACTACCGTCTCAAAGAGGTTGCGGCGGCCGTCCTGGATATACTGGCCCATAGAGTGCAGGTCGGTGGAGAATACTACAGACGCCGGGAAGATACCCTTCTGATCCTTGCCCTCAGACTCGCCGTACAGCTGCTTGAACCATTCGTTCATCAGTGTGAACGCAGGCTCATAGCTGACGAGGATCTCGGTGGACTTGCCCTTATTACAGAGCATATTACGGATAGCGGCGTACTTGTAGCAGTCGTTCTTATCAAGATCAGGCTCAGCAAATGCGTCCTGAGCAGCCTTTGCACCGGCCATGAGCGCGTCGATATCAGCGCCGGACACGGCTATCGGCAGCAGACCGACGGCTGTAAGTACAGAGTAGCGTCCGCCTACGTCATCCGGAACTACGAAAGTTTCGTAGCCTTCGCGGTCAGCAAGCTGCTTGAGTGTGCCGCGAGCCTTATCTGTGGTGCAGAAGATACGCTCCTTAGCGCCTTCTTTACCATACTTCTTCTCCAACATCTCTCGGAACACACGGAACGCGATCGCCGGCTCGGTGGTCGTACCGGACTTGGAGATCATGTTGATGGAAATATCCTTGCCCTCACAGATCTCGAGCAGCTCAGCCAGAGCGTTGGAGCTGATGGAGTTGCCTGTATAATAGATCTGGGGAGTATCCTTGCACAGAGCGTTATAGTTAGGGGACTTGATGAACTCGATAGCAGCACGTGCACCGAGATAAGAACCGCCGATACCGATGACTACGAAGATCTCTGAGTTAGACTGGATCTTCGCGGCAGCCTTCTTGATACGGGCGAACTCTTCCTTATCATAATCAGTGGGTAAGTTGAGCCAACCGATAAAATCGTTGCCCAGACCCTTGCCGGTATGCAGAGCCTCATGAGCGGCCTTTACAGCAGGGGCTATACCGACATATTCATCAGCGCCCAAAAAACCTTTCAGGTGCTTATCACTAAGAACTGTAGGCATATAAATCCTCCTTATAATTCCCGAGAAGAATCATACATACTTCTTCTCATAATAGTACTTGCATTATACTATATTTTCGGCTTCTTTGCAACAGGATTTGTAATTATTTTGTTAATAAAATCTAAATTTTGTAATCCGCCCGATGAATCACACCATATGTTGTGATTCGGCTACATCTGACACACAGCGCGCCATATAACGGCAAATATAGAAGAAAACGACTTTTGCTCCACATCTTCGGCGGCTGTGATATCAAATGACGCAACAGTCTTACCTTTGAGCGAATAAATGACTTCGCCCAGCTTAGCGCCCTTTTCCACAGGAGCCTGCACGCTCTCGCTGACCTTAATCTTATGCTCTACAGCATCCTGCTGACCCTTAGCCATAGTAACATATGTCTTGTCTGAACATACTACGCTGACAGAATCACTCATGCCGCCTTCTACAGCAACGGGACCCAGCTTATCTTTCAATTTAAGTTCGACTGTTGAAAAATTTGCGAAGCCGAAGTCCAGCAGTGTCGCGGCATCTCTGAATCTTTCTGTTCCGCTGTCTGCTCCAAGAACGACCGCGATCAAGCTCAAGCCGTCGCGCTCTGCCGTTGCGGATATGCACGATCCGGCGCCGGATGTTGTACCGGTTTTTAGGCCGGTTATGCCCTTATACGACTTCAACAGCTTATTGGTATTCACTATCTGAGTCTCGCCGGAGCGCAAAGAATCCATCCATATCGAGGTGTAGTCGAATATCGCTTTATGCTTGATGAGCTCGCGCGACATGATAGCTACATCGCGCGCGGATGTTATATGACCCTGTTCATCGAGGCCGTTGCAATTCATGAATGCTGTATCTTTCATGCCCAGAGCCTTAGCCTTTTCGTTCATCTGACGAACGAACTCGTCCTCTGTACCGCACAGATGTTCGGCGAGCGCTACTGCCGCGTCGTTGGCCGAGGCTACCGCGGTGGCCTTTATCATATCGTCGGCAGTCATCTGTTCGCCCTCTTCGAGCCAGATATCCGAACCGCCCATAGACGCCGCGTGAGCGGAAGTCGTTATAGTATCCGTCAGCTTCAGCTTTCCGCTGTCTATCGCCTCCATGACCAGTGTGAGGGTCATCACCTTGGTGATAGACGCACAAGGCCGCTGTTCACGCGAGTTCTTCTCATACAGTATCTTACCTGTGTTAGCGTCCATAAGGACAGCGGATGGAGAAGATATCTCATCCTCAGCTATAGCCGAAGCGGATGTGACCGGCACGATGGATAACATCAATACTATTATGAGAGCAATACTCCCTAATCTTTTCATAAAAAAGCACCTCTTTCGATAATAGATATGAAAGAGGCGCCTGATAAATGATATTCAGTCGGATATAATATTCACTTGTTATCTATGAGACACACAGCTGTGGCGGAAATGCCCTCCAGCTTTCCGGTAAAGCCTAGGCCCTCTTCGGTGGTAGCCTTTACGCTCACAGCGCTCTTTTTGACGCCGCAGGCTACGGCGATATTCTCGCGCATCTCGTCGATATACGGCTTGAGCTTAGGTTCCTGTGCACACACTGTAGAGTCGATGTTTATTATCTTATAGCCCTCCGCGGTCAGCATACCTACAACATCCCAGAGCAGCTTAAGGCTGTCTGCGTCCTGATACTTAGGATCGGTATCCGGGAAGTGCATTCCGATATCTCCCAGAGCCGCGGCTCCAAGCAGAGCGTCCATCACAGCGTGCAGCAGCACATCAGCGTCTGAGTGACCCATCAGGCCCTTATGATAAGGTATCTCCACGCCTCCGAGGATCAGCTCACGGCCGTCGGCGAAGCGATGTACGTCGTATCCATGTCCTATTCTCATATTATGACTTCCTTTTCGACAATATTGCCTCCGCTACTGTAATATCCGTCGGAGTTGTCAGCTTTATATTAGTATAATCGCCTTTTACTATCCGTACCCTCTCGCCTATCGCCTCGACCATCGAACAGTCGTCGGTTACCGAAAGTTGGTTAGCAACAGCATTTTCTACAGCTCGCCTGTAAAGCGAAACCTCAAAAACCTGAGGGGTCTGCACTCCGTATAAACATGAGCGGTCGGGGGTAGACAGTATGGTACCGTCATCTGATACCATCTTGACGGTATCGGTAACCGGCGTACCCGGTGCTGCCGCGCCGCATTCGCGCGCTGCCGCAACTACCCGGGATATCTCAGCCGGAGTTATAAGGATACGAGCTCCGTCATGTATCGCATAATGGGTAGCGGATTTTGACGCCGCGCGTATACCTCTGCGAACACTCTCGCTGCGATCAGCTCCGCCGGCGGTCACAGTGATGACCTTATTATACTCAAAGGCGATCCTGGCGACATCGTCGATATCTTCTGATCTAGCTACGATGATGATCTCATCGATATCATCACAGTCCTGAAAGGCTCTGACAGTGTAATCTATCGCAGGTCGGCCGTTGATCGGGATGAGCTGCTTTGATATACCTCGTCCCATACGGGTCGAGTTGCCGGCGGCTACTATGATAGCAGAAGTAAATACGCTCATACCTTTTCCAGAGCCTGAGCCAGATCAGCTATGATATCCTCAGGATCCTCGATACCTACCGACAGACGGATCATATTGGGAGCGATACCGGCGTCGATCAGCTGCTGATCAGAGAGCTGACGGTGTGTGGTAGAAGCAGGATGCAGTACACATGTGCGAGCGTCCGCAACGTGGATAACTATCTTAGCGAGCTTGAGCGCTTCCATAAAGCGCGCCGCGCCCTCTTTGCCGCCTTTTACGCCGACAGATATGACTCCGCAGGAGCCCTTGGGCAGATACTTTTGAGCGATCGCGTAATACTTGTTGGACGGCAGGCCGGGATAATTGACCCGTTCTACATGAGGATTGCCCTCGAGGAACTCAGCTACAGTCTGAGCGTTGGAGCAGTGGCGAGCCATCCTGAGAGCCAGTGTATCCAGTCCAAGATTGAGCAGGAACGCATTCTGAGGTGAAGCCTGTGAGCCGAAATCGCGCATGAGATGTGTGCGGCACTTGACTATGTAAGCCGCCTTGCCGAACTGCTTAGTATAGATTACGCCGTGATATGTTTCATCAGGTGTAGTAAGCATGGGATAATCGCCCTTTGTCCAGTCAAAGTTGCCTGAATCAACTATACAGCCGCCCAGTGCGACCGCGTGACCGTCCATATACTTGGATGTAGAGTGCACCACGATATCCGCGCCCCACTCGAAGGGACGGCAGTTGACAGGTGTCGCGAAGGTGTTGTCAACGATCAGCGGACAGTTATACTCGTGAGCGACATTCGCGAAGAGTTCAATGTCGACGACATCCAGCGAGGGATTCGTCAGCGTCTCTACGAACACAGCCTTGGTGTTGGGTTTGAACTTGGATCTCAGCTCTTCGGCAGTTATGTCGGGTGCGACAAAATCGAAGTCGATGCCCAGATCGCGCAGTGTCTTGTTGAAAAGATTGAAAGTACCGCCGTAGATAGCGGCAGAGGCGATCACATGGTCGCCGGTCTTAGCGATATTGGTGATGCTGATGAGCGAAGCGGCTTGTCCTGCGGATGTGAGCATAGCGCCTACGCCGCCCTCAAGAGCCGCGATCTTCTTCTCTACCGCGTCGAGAGTAGGATTGCCTAAACGTGTGTAGAAGAAGCCTTCTTCCTCCAGGTCGAAGAGCTTGCCCATAGTCTCGGCGCTGTCATAAACAAATGTCGTGCTCTGAGCGATGGGTACTACGCGAGCCTCACCGTTCTTTGGCTCATAGCCGGCCTGTACGCATAAAGTGTCGATTTTCATTTTATTTACCTCCAAAAAGATTCATAAAGAATTCAGTTATCTTATCTGTTCCCAGTACAACTACACCGACCAATATCAGAAAGAGTATTGCGGTTATCACCTTGATGGTCGTGCGAGCGGCAGGGCTGAGCTTCTTCTCACTCTCGCCCTTATCGGCAGCCAGACGCTCGATATGCGCCTTGATATCGTCCAGCATAGGTTCGTTGGGATTATCTACGGTCTCGATGGATTCCAGCAATTCGCTCGCCTCGGGCAGAGCCTGGAACGGCACCTGAACGTCGATGTTATTGAGCTTTACGTCATAGCCTGTGACTATTTCGTTAGCCACGCCCTGAGGCATATTGTTGCCCTCTATGAACGGTATCTCCGCGTCGTGCAGCAGACCGGTGAGCATAGCGCGTTCGGTTCCGCCGATTATGCACAGCCTGACCGGCTCGTTGATATCAGTGATATCCCTTAGCTTTTTGCGGCAAGTGGGACACATAGTATCCGCATCACGATACACCGCTCTGCAGGATCTGCAATACTTCATATGATCATCTCCTATGAGAAACTCAACTTTTCTGCGAGTTATTTTATCACACGGTGAGAGTAATTGCAATAAGAAAATCTCGCTTCGCACGCATTTTCGCATAACCATCGCCCGTTCCAGCGCCGGCCACAAACCGGTGTGTCAAATAAAAAGAGGGATAAAACGGAAATACTCCGTTCTATCCCATATATAAATCGCTGCGGCGGTACTTCATATATACTGTCGCCGCGATATTTACGCATATACCGGCTGTGCCTGCCTGCCTTTGAGTGCGAGTTCAACGCACATTGGCATCAGATCAAAGTGAGCCAGGAGCGATCCGGGCTTGCGCTCGGGATCATCCTGTGACATCGGCACAAAGTACACGTTTTTCCTGTTCAAAAGCCTTCCGATATTCTCGGCAGACGCTCCAAGTGCGTCGTTGGTAGCTACAGCCAGCAGTACCGGCGCACCGATACGCAGTTGAGACTTTACAGCCATAGTTACGGGCGTATCGGTTATGCCCAGTGCTGTTTTTGACAGCGTGTTTCCGGTGCAGGGAGCTACTATCAGCATATCGCACATATGCTTAGGACCAACAGGCTCCGCGCCCGGTATGGTGTGGATCACGCTCTTTCCGGTTATATCCTCGACCCGTGTGACGATATCCCTCGCCTTGCCGAAGCGCGTAGATGTGGCATAGGCGTTCTCGGACATGATCGGCAAGAGCTCATAGCCGAGCGATATCAGCCGAGTCATCTCTCTGATGGTTTTATCAAAGGTGCAAAAAGAGCCGGTCATCGCGTAACCCAGAGTTATCTTTCCCACCGTTTTCCTCCTTAATGATATTCATTATCGTATCCTTGATGATCCTGCCGGCGGCCTTGGGAGAGGTCTTACCCGGCAAGCCCGGAGCGCCGATCAGCGTCAGTCCCCTATCCTGTGCTCTTACTGTATCAAATCCGCCGGGAGACGACGCGAGGTCGATGATGAATACATCGTCATCCATCCTGTCTATGACATCGGCGTTGAACACTTGAGCCGGAACGGTATTTATTATGATATCATGATTTTTTATTTCTCGGAAAGAATAATCGCAGACATTTATACCCTCACACACAGCCCATGCGCGCTTTTCCGGTCTGCGGACTGCCGCGGTGACACACGCGCCTAATCCTTTAAGATATCTTGCGAGTATCCTGCCGATCCTGCCGTATCCCGATATCAGAACATCCGCTCCGAATACCGAGTCCTCATATTCTCTCATTATCAGCTCCAGCGCTCCCTCGGCTGTCAATACAGCGTTGCGTATACTGAACTCTTCGCGCGCGGTGTAGTCGTATATACTTGCTTCAAGATACTTTTTTATGCTGCCGGCAAATCCCGAGAACACAGGCTTGTTGCTCAATACGTCAGCGAATTCTGCTATTGGATACCGCTCATCCGAGAACGGAGCAAACAGCTCATCATCAATCACCGGTCTGACAGGCAGGACGATCATATCCGAGGCTTCTGCAGCTTCAGTAAGCGATGTCAAATTCACGCCGCACATCTGCGATATCTTATCAAATCCGCCCAGATATACCTCACAGCCGGAATCGGCGAATCCCCTCGCGGCGAACAGCGTCCTCTTATCTCCGCCGATGATCGCAACTCTCATATCATCACCCCTGATACACATTATTCTATGATATGGCGGTGCAAAACGTGACATCTGGCGTATAAGGCAAAAGCCTCTCCTATCACAGGAGAGGCTGTATGTACGGGAGAATGATCTCCCGGTGATATTTAACCTTTCATGCAATTATCTTTGCACGAAAAGCTGCGGCAGTCTACGCACTTGCACTCGGTAGGATTTTTCTCATGCGCTCCTACGTCGATGGTGTCCAGCGAGCAGTAGTTCTCAGTACCCTTATGATACTTGCAGTCTTTGACCGTACAGTGGATGGAATAGTTAGCTATAGATTCGTTCATTACATATATCTCCTCAAATGTTCTGTCAATTATCTGACATATATATTATCTGTACACAGCGCTTCAATATACACAAAAAGCGATATGAAAAATATTATATAACGAGGTGATCACATGTACATAGCTTGTATGATAATAACCGGGCTGTTCGCGATCATAGGCTTCGCGGCGTTCATAGGAGGCATCAGTAGCTCTGTTCTCAGACAAAGCGGAAGGATAATGCTCCTTCTGCCTGAGCTCAGTGAAATAAACGCGGAGCAGATGATTAGATATGCAGGAGATATATGTGAAAAAAATCGGCTGTCAGGTATCATATGCCTTTGTGAACCAGGCAGTAAAACCGAAGAGATCTGCCGCCATATGCAAAAGGATTATCCGGCTGTCATAATAACTGATTCATTCTTGAAAAAACGCGGCTCTGCATGAAGCAGGGCCGCATTGTATCACAGCTTGATATTCTTATACTCGTCGCCAAGATAATCGGCGACCTCTTTTAGGTGTCCGGTACGGCTGCCCTTCAGCTTATAGAACTGCAGTATTCCGTATCCGGGGTATTCGTTGCCCTCTACCAGAACGGGACCCTTAACAGAGAACGCTACATCCCATCCGATATAGCGCACCTGTGGGATGCGAGCGGCAGCCTCTTCACACATCTCGAAAGCCTCTTTGACTCCTTTGATACGCACATCGCTGAACATCTTACCTGTCATTGGATGGGTCAGATAAACATTAGCGTAGTCGTCGATCACGTTGCTGTCGATATGTCCGTCCTCGCTGAGGCTGAAATACAGGTCGTTGGTACAGCCTATGACCTCTGTATCATCCTGGTTGATACGCAGAGCGTTGCTGACCACCTTAGCCTTGCCATCTTTATAGATAGTGACTATCCTGAACGAATTGACCACGCACGGATTTATCTCGTTTAGATCCTCGCTCTGGATGATAGCTTCTTCCACCAGGAGCTGACCCTTAGCCACCAGCTCGTCATAAAGAGCCTTTACATCGGTGACGGATGACACATCCAGCTTGGATATTCCGTGACCTCCCTCACCTGTGGTATCCTTGGCGAATACAATATCCTTGTTGCTCAAAAAGCGTGCAAGATCCTCTGGAGTGCTCTTGCGCAGATTGATGAACTCGCGCTTGAGATAATCCCTGAACATATCGTTGAAGATGAGCTTATCCTCCAGCACTACGCTGTATCTCTCATCGTTTAGATATTCATTGAGCTTATAGAAGCGTCGGGCGGTGGCCCATGTCTTCTTCTCAGCATATTTGAGGTGGATAAAGTCGCCGCGGAAATAATCGGTATAACCCGCGCCGTGCAAGAGGAAGTTCCACGCCATGCTCAGACGTATGTACAGCTTCATCTTGCCTGAGTTCTCACGGATGATATCCAGATGCTTATTCAAGCGTTCTTTGTTGATATCCGTGAACTTATGCATCAGCCATTTGCGGACAGATACAGCCATAATTACACCTTCCTAATCAAGATCGCTGATCTTTATATATCCTCTCGTTGCTCCTGCCGATCGACACCAGAGCTTCGGCGAGCCCCAGTCCCGACGATCGGCTGAACATACCCAGAGTGATTTTGTCTCCCAAAAGGATGACCTCGTCATCTATGCCGACGGTATCATCGACCTTGACAGCCATCATATTCATGCCTATCGCGCCTATGACGGGATACAGCTTGTCTGTTATCTGCACCTGCCTGCCGCGATTCGCGTGACCGATACCGTTGTTGTATCCGACAGGCAGGATCGCTATTCGCATATCCTCGCCGGCGGTATACGCCGCGCCGTAGCCGATATGCTCGCCTTTTGATACATTTTTGAGCTGTAATATACGACTGGAGAACTTAATCGCCGGGCGCAGTTCAATGCTTACATCCGTGATAGTCTCAGTCAGCTTATACCTAGAGCGATAGTACCTGTCGCGCGCTTGACGCAATCTATCCTTTACCCCTCTGCCGTATGACGTGGGCGCTACGGAGTATCCGTACATCATCAGGCCCATCCGAGCAGCGGTAGCATACGGCAGCTTAGGATGCGCGACCATCGTCACGCCGCTGCATAGATGCACCAGAGGGATATCATCCAGCGATACGCCTGATGTAAGCTCCTCAAATCGCCGTATCTGCTCATCGTAGTACCGATCGTTGATGCCGGCGGTTGCGAAATGCTGATATATACCATCCAGCGTATGAGGCGAGTCGTTGATCATATGTACCGCCTGCTCAATCTCATCCGAACTCTTGAAGCCCAGTCGATTGAAGCCGCAGTCGACCTGTATGTGCAGGCGGAAAGAATAACCTGCAGCCGCTGAAAGGAACGCCTTAAGATAATCCATATCGGATACAGGCAGGATGAGACCCGCGTCAGCCGCGACAGGGATATCATCAATGCGTACAGGCTCCAGCAGGAATATATCGGCGCCGGTATGCTCACGCAGTCTCAGCGCTTCATCCATAGTAGATACTGCGAAGGTATCTATGCCGCCTTCGCATAACGCCTCGGCACAGCGCACGCCGTGGCCGTATGCGTCACCCTTGACTACACCTATTATGGTGCGATATTCGGGATAATTCTCCCTTATCGCCCTCACGTTATCCCTGAGCGCAGACAGGTCGACCGTTACATATGCATCTCTCATAAAGCCCTCTAAAAGATTTTTTGACAGACTAAATATAATTTTTTACCCCTTTACGCAGAAACATCGGACTAATATGATTAGTCCGAATGTAGTATATATAGGGGTTATCATGTTGAATAGCAGAAGAAAAACACAATATTTTGAAAGAAATATAGCATTCTCCGCAAAACTATGCTATATTATAGTGTATAAATCTAAAAAATGCAAGTATCTAAATCCATTATTCTGCACAGGAATTATTATGAGCAATAAAGATGAACTATACGAGCTAAGCGGTCAGGTCGAATCGGTGATATATCACAACGAAGAAAACGGCTATACGGTAATAGAGCTCGCGGGCGAAGACAGCATGATAACCGCCACAGGCGTTATGCCTATGGTGAGCGTCGGCGAGAGCGTCAAGCTCTACGGCGCATATAAGAACCATCCCTCCTACGGAGAGCAGTTCGCCGTGAGTGCCTTTGAGCATACCATGCCGGAGAATCTGGACGGAATACTGAAGTATCTGTCAGGCGGCGCTGTGAAAGGCATAGGCTCCGCAACAGCGCGCAGACTGGTGACCGAGTTCAAAGAGAATACTCTTAATGTACTGGAAAACGAGCCGCTGCGTGTCGCTAAACTAGTGAAAGGTATTTCTCTCAAGAGAGCTCTTGAAATCAGTAAACAGTTAAAAAATAATATTGGAATACGCGAGTTGATGGTGTATCTCGCGAGCTATTCGATAACTCCACACCAGGCGGTCAAAATTTGGAAAAAGCTCGGCAACAACGCTATCGCCATGATAGAAGAGGATCCATATGTGCTGTGCGGCGACGGTATCAGGATATCGTTCGACACTGCCGACGCTATAGCTATGAGCAAGGATCAGCCGCGCGACGCACGTGTGCGCGTACGCGCTGCATTAGCGTATGTGCTCAGCCACAACAGAGTCAACGGACACACCTGTCTGCCTGAGGACAAGCTCATCCTCACTACTGCGCAGTTATTGCAGATAGCTACAGAATCTTGCGAAGCCGCCCTGCAGGAGATGCTGTTCGACGGCTCGCTGAAGGCTGATACAATAAACGATAACGAGTTTATATTCCTGCCCGATATGTATGACTGTGAACAGTATATCGCAGCGCGCATAAAGATGCTGCTCAGATACCCATCTATGTATATCGACGGTGCAGAAAGCAAGATAGCCGCCGCTGAGGAACGCGGAAAAATCAGCTATGCCGGACTGCAGAAGAAGGCTATATCCGAAGCTCTTACAACAGGTCTGCTGATACTCACGGGAGGCCCCGGTACCGGTAAGACGACTACGCTAAACGCCATCATCAGACTGCTTAAAGAGAGCGGCCAAAAGGTTCTGCTGTGCGCTCCCACCGGACGCGCCGCCCAACGGATGAAGGCCGTCACCGGTGAGGATGCCAAGACTATCCACCGTCTGCTGGAGGTCAACTATGATATAGACGACAAGCCGGTGTTCAAGCGCAACGAGCGCAATATGCTCAGCTGTGACGCTCTGGTGATAGACGAGGTCAGCATGGTGGACTGTGCTTTGATGGAGTCTGTGCTAAGAGCCATGCCGCTGTCATGTCGACTGATACTGGTAGGCGACTCGGATCAGCTCCCCCCTGTAGGAGCCGGCAATATCCTGCATGATATGACCGACTCGGGTATCATCCCGGTCGTGACGCTCAACGAGATATTCAGGCAGTCTATGCAGAGTCTGATTGTCACCAACGCCCATCGCATCATATCAGGCGATATGCCCGATCTGTCAGTCAGGGACAAGGACTTCTTCTTCCTGCACAGTATCAATCAGGATGAGATAGCATATACGATAGGAGACCTGTGCAGCCGCCGACTGCTCAACACATACGGCTATGATATGTTCGAGAACATTCAGGTGCTCTCACCCACTCGCAAAGGCTCACTGGGCACATATGAGCTCAACAACCGTCTGCAGTCTCTGATGAACCCCTCACCCTCCAAGGGCGTTAAGGTAGGCTACTATACCCTGTATGAAGGCGATAAGGTGATACAGAGCAAGAACAATTATAACATCACATGGCGCAGAGATAACGGAGAGATCGGCGAAGGTATCTTCAACGGCGACATAGGTGTCATAACCGAGATCAATAGTCTTGCAAAAACATACACCGTGCGCTTCGACGATCGCAAGGCACTCTATGACTCCGAGAGCATAACCGATCTTGAGCTCGCTTATGCCTGCACCGTCCACAAGAGTCAGGGCAACGAGTTCGACTGCGTCATCATGCCTGTATACCGCGGCGCGCCTCAGCTGATGTACCGCAACCTGCTGTATACCGCGGTCACAAGAGCAAAAAAGCTGCTGATACTAGTAGGCGATGAAAACGCCCTGAAAGCTATGGTGGATAACAACAAGCGCATCCTGAGATACAGCGGACTAAAGGATTTTTTGACAAGGGATTAGTATGATACTCAAGAAGATAATAGCGTTCTTTTATCCCGAACGCTGCCCCTACTGCAATTCGATCATAGAAGCTGAGCAGATAGCATGCGACCGCTGTATGAAGATACTGTGCGATAAGCAGCAGCCGATCATTCGCGGTGCGAGAGGTTACAGGTGCGTTGCTTCGTTCATATATGACGGAGCAGTCCGACGCGCGCTGATAAATATCAAGTTCAATGAGAAGATCCAGTTCATCCCACAGATAGCTGAGATACTCGCCAAAGATATACATAACTGCTATAACGGCGAACACTTCGATCTGATCACTGCGGTACCAATGCACCCAAAGGATCAGCAAAAACGCGGCTACAACCAGTCGGAGCTGCTCGCAAAGGAGCTGAGCCGTCTGCTGGAGATCCCGTATATACCTACACTCATAAAGGTCAAGCGCACCAAAAAGCAGCATCATCTGAAGTACACCGAACGAAAGACTAACCTGAGCGGAGCTTTTGCGATCATCGATAAAGCTAGGATATCCGGCAAGCGGATCCTGATAACAGACGATATCATCACATCGGGCGTTACGCTGGGCACCTGCTGTAAGACCATCAGCAGAGCTAAACCCGATATAATATGCGCCGCCGCAATCGCCAATGCCGAAGCCGTCGTGTCCAAGGACTCGATCATTTAGATATCGGGATAATATGGCACTTGCATTATCGTTCGACAGAATATATAATAGACACAACAGAAACCAAAGGAGACAGATATATGGATATAGCTCTCGACCTGGGTACCGCGAACTCGCGGCTGAGGATAAATGATAACGAAAACGCGATAGACGAGCCCTCTGTCATAGCGTATAACGCCGAGGATCTGGAGATACTGGCATACGGTAAAGACGCTTACCAGATGCTCGGACGCACATCCAGCAAGATCAACGTAGTCTTTCCGCTCGAAGGCGGTGTAATAGCCGAATCGGGACTGGTAGAAGAGCTGGTCAATATATTCATGTGCGAGGTGTGCACCAGCAGAGTTGTGATGCCGCGCGTGGTAGCCTGCATACCCGGAGATATAACCGAAGTTGAGCGCAGAGCTGTGGTAGGCGCCATATCGAGCTTCGGCGTGCGCAGAGTACTGCTGATAGAATCCACCAAGGCGGCGGCATTCGGCACCGGTCTTGACATAATGAGCCCTCACGGCGTTATGGTAGCCGATCTGGGTGCAGGCACTGCAGACATCGCTGTTATGACCCTGGGCGGTATATCGGTCACTAAGACCATCAAAGCCGCCGGCAACTCGATGGATGAAGAGATCATCAAGTATGTACGCCGCACCCACGGGCTGATCATAGGCAAGGCTATGGCTAAGGCGTGTAAAGAAGCCATCGCCTGTGTCATAAAACCCGAGCAAGAGATGACATTCAGGCTCAAGGGCCGCGACGCTGTACGCGGACTTCCGAGAGCCGTTGAGGTGACCTCCTCCGAGATCATGATGGCGATAGCCGATATCGGAGTTGGCATAGTGTCAGCGGTGATGGACGTGATCGAGAGCACACCGCCCGAACTGCTGGCTGATATACACAGCGACGGTATAATGCTGACCGGAGGTCTGTCACAGCTCAAAGGACTGCGCGAGCTGCTGGAGAAAGAGACCGGCATCAAGATCCGCGTAGCTCCTAATCCAAGTGACAGCGTGGTCGCAGGATGCTTCAAGGCGACCAAATACATAGAGATCGCTGAAGAGCAAAAGGCCGCGCTGAACCCCCTGATGACAGTATATTGATACAAAATAGACCGGCTGTTCGCTGTGACAGCCGGTCAGTTCTTATGTTATATCAGCGGATGAAGTTGGTGAACACTCTCTGCTCACGCTCGGGCAGACCGTAACGTTCCTTACCCAGAGCGATGCTCTTGATCAGGAAGGTCATGTTCTCAGCGAGATACCGCATCATTTGCATCCCCTCGAGATCCTCTGACGCCTCGCCTTTGGCTCCGCCGTGCACGCTGTTCCAGTAGTAAGAGGACGCTACCGGCATACCGGAGATGGTGAAATACTTGTTGATCTCATCGAAGGTGGCCGAGAGTCCGCCGCGTCTGGCGACCGTTACCGCCGCGCCGACCTTCATGGACTTGTCGCAGTGACAGCTGTAGAACAGCCTGTCGAGGAAGGATATCAGCGATCCGTTGGCGGAGGCATAATAGACAGGACTGCCGATAACTACGCCGTCAGCCTCTGCGAACTTAGGAGCGGTGGCGTTTACAAGGTCATCGAATACGCATTTACCTTTAGAAGCGCAGCTGCCGCAGGCTATACATCCGCGCACATCGTTCGCGCCGATATTAACAAGCTCTGTTTCGATACCGTTCTTTTCAAACACCGTCATCATTTCTCTTAGAGCCAGCTCGGTGTTGCCTGCTTTGCGCGGACTGCCGTTGATCAATAATACTTTCATTACGCTCACCTCGTTATGTTATAGATATATTATACCCTACCGTGTTTATATGTCAACAAATTCATCTAGCGGTATTTACAAAACCGATATGTAAAGATATAATATAAAGCGATCAAGGAGCTGATATCATGGAAGAATTCAAGAAGCGTTTAATGGATTATCTGCCTACACTGGGAACGGTCGCCGCTATCCTTATAATCGGCTTCCTGCTGACCATGCTGATAGTTTTCATCGCCAAAAAAGCGATGAAAAAAGCTAAGCTGGATCCCTCACTGGCAGGATTCTTCGTCAGGCTGATACGCATCGTATCCTATTCTGTTATAGTCATAGCCGCGCTCACTCAGCTTGGAGTATCCACCACAGGGCTCATAGCATTCTTCTCAGCTGCTCTGGCCGCTGTCGCGTTAGCTCTCAAAGACAGCATATCGGATATAGCGAGCGGCATAATCCTGTTGTTCACACGGCCTTTCGTCACCGGCGACTTCATCGAGTTCGGCAGCTACAAGGGCTTTGTGCAAAAGATCGACATGGTACACACCAAGCTGCTGACCTATGACGACACCAACATCATCGTACCCAACTCACGCATAACCTCTACTGAGATCAACAACTATACAGCTCATCCGCAGATGAGGCTGGTGCTGAATGTACCGGTGAGCTACACCGCCGATATCGACAAGACAAAACAGGTTCTGATGGATACCGTAAAGACGACGCCACTCATCCTGACCGACGAGCAGTACACACCGCAGGTGAGACTCGAAGAATTCGGCGAAAGCTCGCTCAACTACAGCCTGAGGTGCTGGTGCGACTTCAAGGACTATTGGACGGTATACTTCTCGCTTACCGAAGCGGTCAAAAAGGCTCTGGATAAAAACGGCATATCCATACCGTTCAACCAGCTGGACGTACATATCATAGACAAAAAATAATATATATGAATACACAAACGGTTGCCTGTATACTGCAGACAACCGTTATCTTTTTAATGTGAGCCTTTGTATCCGACTCCGTATGTATCGGTGTAATAATCGATCCTCTTGCTGTCCTTGAAAACCGGAGGATATATGTTCTCCGCAGGATCTATACCGGCGAGGCGACAGACCTCGTCATGCGCGCGGATCATCAGGTCATTGCGCTGTTCGAGTCTCGGCAGAGATTCGTCCTTGAATAACGGCTCACCAATATGCAGAGTGAAGCAGGCTATCTGCTTGAACACGTGCTTTCTGAGCCAGCCGGGCTCACGGTAAGAATACGCGAGCGGCATGATTGGCTTATCGTTCTCACAAGCGAAGTAGAACGCGCCTTTCTTGAAGGGACGTATCGGAGCGTAATACTCCCACATACTGCCCTCTGAGTACACATGCACCCATCCGCCCTCATCGAGCAGATCGGCTACCGCCTTCATGTACACCTTGGTAGCGCTGCGGCCGGTGTCCGGTATCGGTATACCTCCCACATGACGGATCATGGTTCCGTTCTCACCGTTGATGTTGGGAGCCCATGACAGGATATGAGGCTTGCGCGGCGCTATAGCGCTCATGATCCCCAGATAATCCCACATATGAACATGATTGCAGCAGGATATAACGCCGCTATCTATAACATTCTTATGCTTCTTCAGATTATTCTTGCCCTCTACCTTCAACCCTAAACGGATCCTGGTGACAGGGAAAACTATTATATACATCAATATCCTGAATATCCTGTCGACAAAGCGGAACCTGAAGCTGCGGTCGATATACGGATACTTGGTATCGAATACAATCCCCCTGTTCTTCTTGACCTGCAGATAATGACAGTCGGTCGACTCGGGATATGGATACTTATTGGTTTTTGGATCAAACATAGTCTCAGTCCTCAACACTCATATCGCATGACCTGATAACCTCTTTAAGAGTCTTGGCAGAATCGCGCAGCTTCTCTATCTCATCCTTACTGAGCACGAAAGGTACTTCGCTCTCGATGCCGTCCTTGCCGACTATCACGGGGACTGACAGTGCAACATCGCTGATACCGTAGCGACCGTGCTGGATGGATGATACCGGCAGTATGCTCTTCTCATCACGAACTATCGCCTCACAGATGCGCTTGGCTGACATAGCAATTCCGTAGTAGGTAGCACGCTTCTTACTGATGATCTCATAGGCGGCGTTCTTTACCTCATCGGCTATCTGATCCTTTGCCTCGTCATGGTCGTGATAATATCCGCGCATCTCACAGAACCGGCTGATCTCGATACCGCTGACGTTAGCGTTGCTCCAGGCTGCGAACTCGCTGTCGCCGTGCTCGCCGATGATGAACGCGTGTATGGAACGCGGATCGACGTTGAGATGGGTGCTCAGGTTATATCTCAGGCGTGCAGAATCCAGAACCGTGCCGGAGCCGAACACTCTGTCATCCGAGAAGCCGGAGAGCTTCTTAGCCGCATAGGTCAGGATATCCACGGGATTAGCCACTATCAGCAGGATGCCCTTGAAATTCCTCTTGGATATTTCGGGGATAATGCTCTTGAATATGCCAACGTTCTTTTTGATAAGATCCAGACGGGTCTCGCCCGGCTTCTGCGCGGCTCCTGCAGTGACTATTACTATAGAAGCATCCGCGATATCGTCATAGTCGCCGGCATAGATAGAAGCCGGCTGTGAGAACGGTAGGCCGTGGCTGATATCCAGAGCCTCTCCCTCAGCCTTCGCTCTGTCGGCATCCAGCATCACGATCTCCGAGAACAGTCCGCTCTGCATAAGTGCGAACGCGGTAGCCGAGCCAACAAAGCCGCATCCCACTATACCTACCTTGCGTAAATTAACAACCATATGAGCAACTCCTCTACTTAAATTCACTTATATCATACCATAAACAGGCAAAAAATCAATATTATAACTCTCGTGATAATCACAATTTTTTGTATTATAAATACATATATACATCTTGCACAAAATAATCAAACAAAAATATACATATTATTTGCTTTTATTCTTTAAAACTTGTTGACTTTAAATCGTTAAAGTGCTATTATGTAGAGGCTGTGACAAAACCTGCACCGGCAAAAGCACATAATCCACTAACGGAAGTTGTTATGATAATAGATTTTCACACCCATGTTTTTCCCGATTCGATAGCTGATGCTACGCTCAAGGCTCTGAGCACATCCGGCAGCGTAACTCCCTGTATCGGAGGCACCGTATCTGCCCTGCTGAGCAGTATGGACGCCGCAGGAGTCAACAAGAGCGTTATCCTGCCGGTCAACACTCGCAAGGGGCAGTTCGACTCGATAACAAGATTTGCCGAGCATATCAACGATACATATGATGAGCTGATATCCTTCGGCGGCATACATCCCGACGATGATGATATCGAAGAGAAGCTGAGTTATCTAAAGAACCGCGGCTTCAAGGGCGTCAAGATACATCCCGACTACACGAGGACTTATATAAACGATGAGCGATATATCAGGATCATCGCCGAGTGCCACCGTCAGGGACTGCTGGTGATCACTCACGCAGGATATGATCCATCCTACACAGACGTCCACTGTCCGCCTCAAATGGCGCTTGATATGCTCAACAAGGTCAACAGCATTTCCCCTTATGAAGAGCCGTTCATCATCATAGCTCACTTAGGAGGCAACCGACTGCTGAGCGATGTGGAACGGTATCTGGTGGGTCAGAACTGTTATCTGGATATCAGCTGTTCGTTCAGCGATCTGGGCGAGTTCAGCGATTCATCCGACGAGGATATAGTCAGAGTCATAAAGAACCACGGAGCAGACAGGGTACTTTTCGCCACCGACTCGCCGTGGAACGATCCTAAAGCTTACATTGACCGCGTAAGATCACTCAAGGGGCTGACAGACAATGAAAAAGAGCTGATACTCGGCAAGAACGCCGAGAGGCTCCTCAAGCTGTAAATATATGTCGTGATATTAAGATGTCATTCCGAGGAGGGCAAAGCCCGACACGGGAATGACCGAAACAACGACAAGGTATAAAGGAGAAAACAGATATGGATATGTTTATCAAGATCGCGTTTCTGGTAGTATTCTTCGGCGTAATGATCGGCGTAGGTATATACTGCAGAAAGCAGAGCACAGACGTAAACGGCTTTGTGCTGGGCAACCGCTCGGTAGGCCCGTGGCTGACGGCGTTCGCCTTCGGTACATCGTACTTCTCGGCTGTCATCTTCGTAGGTTATGCAGGTCAGTTCGGCTGGAAGTTCGGTATGGCTTCCACATGGATCGGACTGGGCAATGCCTTCATCGGATCGCTGCTGGCATGGAACATTCTCGGCCGCCGCACACGCGTAATGACTCAGCACCTCGACAGCGCGACTATGCCCGACTTCTTTATGAAGAGATATGACTCCAAGGCGCTGAAAATCACCGCCTCTATCATCATCTTCATCTTCCTTATCCCCTACACCGCTTCGCTGTACAACGGTCTGTCCAGACTCTTTGAGATGGCGTTCGGTATCCCCTACTGGGTATGTGTAATCGTCATGTCAGTACTGACAGCGGTATATGTAGTCCTCGGAGGCTACATGGCTACGGCCATCAACGACTTTATACAGGGACTCATCATGATCGGCGGTATCATAGCGGTCATCTTCGCGGTTATGCGCATCAACGGCGGTCTGGGAGCTACCATCACGCTGCTCTCAAAAGAGACCGCGGCAGGCACCGATATGCAGGGAGCTTTCACATCATTTCTCGGCCCGGATATCTTTGGTCTGATCGGCGTCGTACTGCTGACTTCGCTCGGTACATGGGGACTGCCCCAGATGGTGCAGAAGTTCTACGCCATCAAGTCTGAGAAGAGCATCAGCACCGGTACCATCGTTTCAACCGTCTTCGCTGTCATCGTCGCAGGCGGATGCTACTTCCTCGGCGGCTTCGGCAGACTGTTCGGCACAGCCGGTGAGGGCGGAATGCCCGAGGGCGGCTACGACTCTATCATCCCCACCATGCTCGAACAGCTCTCCCCTGTGCTGATCGGTATAGTAGTCATACTGGTCCTGTCGGCTTCTATGAGCACGCTCTCGAGCCTTGTGCTTACATCCAGCTCCGTGCTGACCATCGACTTCATCGATCCGGTATTCCGCAAGGGCAAGCCCATGGATGATAAGAAGAAGGTATTCATCATGCGTATCTTCATCGTGTTCTTCATCGCCATCTCTGCGGCTATCGCGATCATCCAGGCGAGCTCAAAGGTCACCTTCATCGCTCAGATGATGGGAGTGAGCTGGGGCGCTCTGGCAGGTGCGTTCCTCGCGCCGTTCCTGTACGGTCTGTACATGAAGCGCGTACCGAAGCTGGCTGTATGGGTCAACTTCGTATTAGGAATCGGCATCTCGATGGCTTCGTTCACCTGCAGCATGGCAGGCATCAAGTTCGATCCCGTCACGCAGCCCCTGCTGAGCTACTTCCAGTCACCGATCAACGCAGGTATGCTGGCTATGGTGATGGGACTGATCATCACGCCGCTGATAGCGCTGATACATCCTGCTAAGGATAAGGATCGCGTATCCAAGATATTTGAGTGCTACAACAAGAAGTTCACCGTATCTTCCAAGCACTCTATCGACGAAGAATAAACAGAATAATATCATAAGAAGTCTGAAGTCATTATTGCCTTTAGGCTTCTTGTGGGTTATAATGATAAGGTCGGGCGATAATATATGAGCGTGATATGCTCCGATATTCGCCCAAAATCGCAAAATTCAGAAACAGAGGAACATCAAATGATTTTTCAGAAGGACATCGAAACATTACCGCGTAAAGAGATCGAGGCGCTGCAGCTCGACAGACTGAAATGGGTCGTAAAATACTGCTACGATAACGTACCGCTGTATCATCAGAGACTGACCGACGCCGGAGTATTTGACGGCTCTAAGATCAAGCAGCTGAGCGATATACAGTACATACC
>Ga0310696_10000589_pt1 | contig 55625 bp, 41 predicted proteins | sample AusTroGonzalo_MG_4_FD_203885 | JGI IMG/M metagenome (GOLD analysis project Ga0310696, IMG submission 203885) | Bovine rumen microbial communities from tropical cattle in Woodstock, Queensland, Australia - Gonzalo_02 (v2) (version 2) | ecosystem: Host-associated > Mammals > Digestive system >...
GCCATCATGTACCTGATGCACAAATATCTGAAAAGCGAGGATCTGTACTCGCCGTTCTACCGGACGCTCGGCATCCTCACCGCCTTTCTCGTCGCGATCAACATGGGCATGCGCTGGTGCGCGGAAAAAGGCGACGACGCGCTGAACCCGTTCGTCACCACTCCGCTGCCGCCGGTGCAAGTGGTCGCGGAAAAGTATCTCGCGACCGTGATCGTCGTACTGCTCCCGCTGATGATAGCGCAGATCTTCGCCGCGTCCACCGCGCCGAAGGAGATCACCCGATACCTGTGGCTCTATCTCTTCCCCACGGATATTTCGGCGCTGCTGCTTTCGGCGGCGGTGATACTGACCATCGCCTCGGCATGCGGAAAACACGGCGTTCTGGGCGCGGTGCTTCCGGGGGTGCTGCTGCTCCTCGTGACGGTGCTCGCCAAACAGCCGATGGGCGGATTCGAAGCCTTCTCCGCCGACGGAAAAGTCACGATCTTCACCATGCTTTACATGCTGCTCCCGATCATACTGCTCTTCGCCCTGACGAACGCGGCGGCGTCCCCCGCCAGCTCCGACCGGATGATACCGGCGCGGTTCGCCCTGCTGCTGACGCTGACCGCGATCGCGGTCGTCGTCATGGTGCAGAACCGGGATCTGCGGTCAAAAGACATGATCGGCATCATCGCCGGCATCTGCAGAACGGGCGCGGTATATTCGATCATCGCCGCCGTTGCGGAACGCCACGCGCAGAGCCGCCGGATCGCGGCGGAAATACGGCGGCTGCCCGCGCCCTTGCGGCCGCTGCGCGCCTTGTGCTCCACGGGGGCGATCACCGAGGTCGTCTTCTCTCTCGTTCTGGCGGCGGCGGCGGAGATACTGCTGCTCTGCAGCGGCGACAGATCGTGGAATTTCCCGTTCAGCTACTCGATATATCTCTTCAGCGCGGCGTGCCCGCTGATGATCTCCTGTCTGGTCAAACGGGGAAGCAACGAAAGGCTCCACCCCGCACTGCTCTATCTCATCGCCTGGGGGATCATGATGATATTGTCCCTGATCTGGCTGATTTTAGGCAGGTTGATATCCGACACGGACGGCGCCGCCCGTTACATGACGGTCGCGCTGGGGATCATGGCGCTGGTGATGCTGATCCCGACCGCGCAGGACTTCACCGCTTCGCTGAAGCGCAGATAAGCCGCACCGATACGATCGGGCCCCGGAAAGTTCCGGGGCCCGTTTTTTTGCCGGTCACGCTTCGGTGTTTTCCGGGGCCTTCACGGAACCGCCGGGATCGACTCCGAATTCCGGCGCCGCGTCGAGGATGCACCCGTTTTCGAGAAGGCGCGCGCGCACGTCGCCGACCGGGACTTCGGCGGGATCGATCCGTCGCGCCGCCGCCAGCGCCGCCGCGACGCCCGCGGCTTCGCCGGTGACGACCGCGGCGGGGATCACCCGGTAGATCTCCCAGGCGAGGCCCTTCGCGCCCATGCACCGCCCGGCGGCGAGCACGCCGCGCACCTTGCGCGGGAGCAGCGACCGATAGGGAGTTTCCCACACCGGGGCCGCGCGCCGCCAGTCGGAAACGACGCCGACCGAATCCTTGAAGTGCCCGCCCTGATCCGCGTCGCCGAGGTTGTATTTGGCGTCGATGCGGGCGATCTTGCGCAGCTGCGGCATGGAGGGCAGCTGAACGGGGTAGTTCTTTTTGCGCTCCGCCTCGGGCAGCGCGTCGTAGACGTCGCGGACCATCTGCCACGCCACGCGGGTGAAGCGCGTGACGTCGGCGCCGTTCCGACACTCGCCGAAGCTGAATTCCGGCTTGAAGTGTCCCAGCCGCCGCAGATTCAGCTTTTCGGTGAAGAGGAACCTTTCGGGGTGCTCCGCCACGTCGAACCACCACGCGGAAAGGAAATTTTCCTCGCGGCCGACCTTGCCGCCCGCGAGCTGGACGAGGTACGCCCCGCCCGTCGCGTCGACGAAGCATCGGCCGCGCACGGTCGATATCCCGGAGTCGTCCGCCACCCGGACGGACGTCAGCCGACCGTCCTTGGCGTTGACGGCGACCACCCGGGCGTCCAGCCATAAGTCGACGCCCGTTTCGCTCAGCATCCTGTCGAGCGACAGCGCGAACCCGCCCGGCGAAAAGCGGCACTGAAAACGCCTGCCGGAAAATCCCGAATTGCCGCCGCCGGCGCCGTTCCACCCCGCCGGGGTGGTGAAGGGACCGTACTCGACGCTCCGCCGCATCATCTCCCACGCGAGCCCGCCCGCCGTGACGTTGCCGTATCCGTCGCAGAGCGGCAGATAGACGTTGATCATCCCCGAAGTCGCAAGGCCGCCCAGCATGCACTGCTTTTCGATCAGCAGCGTGTGCGCCCCCTGCCGCGCCGCCGCGACCGCCGCCGCCACTCCGGCGACGCCGCCGCCCGCGACCACCACGTCGTAACTTGCGATCCCCGGCATATACCGCCTCCCATGCGTTATTTTGACGAAAGATGTTTCAATTCGATCCGTTTCGGGGTATATTATACATCGGCGGAACCCAAAATGCAACCGTTTGGAGTGCGGAGATGAAGAACATTCGGCTGGCGGTTATCGGCTGCGGCTCCCGGGGGACCGGAGTGGTCAAAAACTTTCTGAAGGCCGCGGACGGCAAGGCGGCAGTTTCGTGCGTCTACGACGTCGACGACGGCATGATCGCCAAGGCCCTGACGACCTGGAACGCGCCGGGCGCCCGCCGCGCCGCTTCGCTGGAAGACGCGGCGAAATCGCCGGACTCCGACCTCGTCTGCATCTTCACCCCGAACTACCTCCACTGCGAAGCGATCCTCGCCGCGCTGGCCGCCGGCAAGCGCGTATTTTCGGAAAAACCGCTCGCCACCACGCTGGAGGACTGCGAGCGGATCATGGCGGCGGAAAAGGCGGCGGGCATCCCCATCATGACGGGCTTCGTACTGCGCTACTCCCCGATCTACCGCAAGGTCCACGAGCTGATCTCCGGCGGCTCGTTCGGGAAGATCGTCAACGTCGCCGCGAGCGAAAACCGCGAATCCTGGGGCGGCGGCAACTCGATGAGCGCCGACTACGGCTGGCGGCGCTTCCGGGAACAGGCGGGGCCGTACCTTTTGGAAAAGTGCTCCCACGACCTCGATCTGCTCAACTGGTTCGCCGGAGCCGTGCCGACGCGAGTCGCCGCCTTCTGCGGGCTCGACTACTTCGTCCCCGCCAACGCCGCGCTGTGGGACAAGTTCGACCGCGACAACTTCGCGAAGATGGTCCCGGAATCGCACCGGATCAACCCCTTCACCTCGGAAAAGACGATCTTCGACAACCACACCGTAATCATGGAGTACCCCGGCGGCATCAAGATGAACTTCCAGCTCACGCTGGCGAACGCGATCCCGGAGCGGCGGATGTACATCTGCTGCACCGAGGGCACGATCATCGCGGAGTGCTTCGCGGGAACGGTGAAATACCGCCGCTACGACGAACCGTACTCGACCGAACTCAAGTTCGCGGGCGGCGGCCACGGCGGCGGCGACGGGGTGATGGCGAAGGAGATCATGGCGTCGCTGCTGAACGACGCTCCGCTGAACGTATCCGGTTCAGCGAACGGACTTATGTGCGCGCGCGTCGCGCTCGCCGCCGACGAATCGGCGCGCACCGGCAGAATCGTCGCGCTCTGAACTCCCGCCGCCCGGCGCTTCAGTCGCGGAGCACCGTGCCGTGCGGCCCGTAGCGGTGGCACTCGCAGAGGTAGTCGACCGCCTCTTCCGCCGAATCGACCAGTTTGATGATGTTCATGTCGTCGGCTTCGATCATGTCGCCGCCTTCCAGCATGCTCGACTTGACCCAGCGCAGAAATCCCGCCCAGAACTTCTTGTCGACCAGGATCAGCGGGATCATGCTGATCTTGCCCGTCTGGAGCATCGTCATCACCTCCGACAGTTCGTCCATCGTGCCGAAACCGCCCGGATAGACGATGATCGCCGTCGAGTATTTCAGGAAGCACACCTTGCGGATGAAGAAGTAGCGGAACGACAGCGAATTGGTCTGGTACGGATTGGGTTTCTGCTCCATCGGCAGTTCGATGTTCAGCCCGACCGAGCGCCCGTTGGCCTCGAAGGCGCCGCGGCTCGCCGCCTCCATGACGCCGGGACCGCCGCCCGTGATGACGCCGTAGCCCGCCTCGACCAGCCGCCGCCCGACCTCGCGCGCGGATTCGTAGACCGGCGAACCGTCCTTGACGCGCGCCGATCCGAAGACCGACACCAGCATCTCGGGTACGCGCGCCATGTAGTCGAAGGACTCGACGAACTCGCCCATCACCCGCATGACGCGCCAGGCGTCCATGTTCAGAAATTCCGTTTGAAAGCGGCTGAATTCCATTTTGCGCGGAGCCGGTTTGCTGGCCATTTCTTGCCTCCCTGTATTTATCTCTTTTCCAACATTATGCTGCGGAATTTTTCGATGTCGTCCCGCGTGAAGCCGCAGGAGAGCACGTAGTTTTCGATCTGCTCGTTAAGGTCCTTCCCCGGAAGTTTGCGGAAACCGGCGACCAGTTTGTCCAAACGCGTGGCGTGCCGGAGCGAGGTTTTCTGATTCCAGAAGCCGGTCGCTTCCCAATCGAGGTACAGCTCCTCCTCGGCGACGCCGAGCAGCCCGTTCAAGATGAACGCCACCGCGCCGGTGCGGTCCTGCCCCGCGATGCAGTGGAAGATGATCGGGTAGTTATTCTCGTCCAGGAACACCCGGAAGACCTTGGCGAACTGCTGCTTGCCTTGCTTGACGTGCATCCCGGCGTAGGCGGAGCTGGAATAGTGGAACCACTTCACGCTCGGTCCGAGCGGCGAACCCTTCATGCCCCAGCATTCGCCGTCGCTGCGCAGATCGATGTCGCTCTTGACGCCGTACCGGTCGAGGAAGATCGCGCGACCTTCCGCCGTGACGCGGCTTTTGCCCTTCCGCCAGTTTACGGGAGTGGCGAGTATCGACTTGATGGTGGCGTCCACGGCGGCGGCGGGCTCCCGTTTCTGACGCTTGCCGCAGCACCACATCCAGCCGTCCCTGCCGGGCTTCAGCACGACGGTGACGAGGTTTCTCCCTTGGCGGACCGGGATGAAGTAGTGGTAGTTGCTGGTCGTCGCCTTCTTGCCGTTGCCCGACATCCGGCTGTAAACGAGCTTTCCGTTGACGCGGAGATCCCAATAATAGTCGCCGCCCGAGGCGATCTGCATGATGCCGTCCGCCGGAGAATAAAACGCCTGCATCAAAACCGCGACGTGCGGAGTCTTCCTCTTCCGCAGCACCACTCTGCCGCGCTTGGTGGCGGTGATCTCTTTCCTCCCGACCCCGAAAAGCGTCTCCGGAACGGTCTCGCCGTCGAGAGCGTCGAGCTGCGCGATCTCGTCGGCGGAAAGTTTTTCCTTATCCAACACGAAGACGCACCACTTGCTGCCCAACGAATATTCGACGACCTGCACAGATTCGGGATCGTCTTTCAGCCGTTGCCGCAAACCGCGGTAAAACGCCAATATCGACCGGTACTCCGGACAGACGCGCAAGAGCTCTTCTTCGTCCTTCGCCGGGACCTTTCTGGCGTTGGTGTTCATTCCGGCGGTGCGGAAGACGAGCCCCTGCTTGACGTACATTCCGTTCCTTCCCCGGCGGCCGCCGAGGTCGCGCACGTTGGGCACGTTGGGGAAGCGCAACAGACGCGGCGCCTGCGTCTCGGTCACGAAACTACGCACCGACGACAGCACCGGCTTTTCGCCGGGGGCGGTCGCCTCGACCTGCCAATAGTAGGTTCGACCGAGCATGAGGTTGTAGAGCTTCACCTTGCCGTTTTCGCCCGTTACGGCGAGCGCATCGGACATATCGGGCTTTTCCGACACCAGCACACGGTACTTCGTTTCGGCGGGCGCGTCGGTCGATTTCCACCCTAAGTAGACGGGGCGCGGCCAGTGCCCCGCCTTTACGAGCTGTTTGCGCTTTTCGGCGTCGGCGAAGTACTTCACGCGCTCGGCGCGCGGCATGGCGAGAAACGCCTTGTGCTTGTCGTTGAGCAACGGCACCGTCGCCCCGTCGCGCGGCGAAGCGAGCGAAATTTCCAGCGCCGAGAGGATGCCGGGGACCGCCAACAGCAATCCCATCCAAAAACGTCTGCTCCTGAACATGCGATAATCCCTTTCCCGTTATTCCGGCCGTTGACCGAAGATGATCCCGAGTATCTTTTCCGCGACCTCGAGTTTCGGCGCGAGCGGAAGTTCGACGACCTCCCCTCCCCGCCCGAGAAGTATCACCTTGTTGGTGTCCGCGCCGAAGCCGTCGGAGACCTTGTTCGCCACGATCCAGTCCAGATTCTTGCGGCGGAGCTTATCCGAAGCGTTTTCGACTAGATCTTCCGTCTCCGCCGCGAAACCGACGAGCAGCTGCCCCGGCTGCTTCATCGCGCCGAGCGAAGCCAAAACATCCTCCGTCCGTTCCAGACGAAGCGTCAGATCGCCCGGCTGTTTCTTGAGCTTGTGCTCCGAGACTTCCACCGGGCGGTAATCCGCGACCGCCGCCGCCATCACCACCGCGTCGCACGAAGGGGCAAGTTCCGCGACCGCCGCCGCCATCTCGGCGGCGCTTTCGATGCGCACGACCTCCACCCCGGCGGGCGCCTCCAGATCGACGGGCCCGGTGACGAGCACGGTCTCGAAACCGCGCCGATGCGCCGCCCGGGCCAGCGCGTACCCCATCTTGCCCGACGACCGGTTGGTGATGAAGCGCACCGGATCGATGTATTCGCGAGTCGGTCCCGCCGTGATGAGGATCTTCATTTTGCCGTCTCCGTCTTGTCGGCCGGAACGCCGCGCCCGCTCCGCTCGGTAATGAACAGCGCCGCCAATACGCACAGCACCGGCAGGGCCGGCAGCTGATAGCGTGGCGCGGTGATCGCCCCCGGCAGCAACAGATAATATTCGGCGAACGCCAAAAGCACTGCTAGTTCGTACCAGTATTCGCGGATCCGGCAGATGTCGCAGACGACTCGCCCCAGCGCCCCGGCGTAAAGCACGAGCGTCGGGATCAGCAGCAGCACGGTCAGCAGCAGCAGCGTCCAGCTGCCGCCGAAGTAGTGGCGCACCCCGGCGAAGAATCCGTGTTTGGCCATCACCCCCATCGTGCCGCGCCCGGCGGAAGTGACGCCGCACAGCTCCCAGAAGGTCGGCGCGTCCGGGATGAAGATCCGCCACGAAGCGCTCTGCCGCAGCCACAACAGCGGGTGGGCGAGCACCATCCGGCGGTATTCCCGAAGCCGCCACGCCTCGCGCGAAGCCTCGTCGGGGTAACGGTCGGAATCGGCGAATTCGCGTTTTTCCTCTTCGAGCAGACGCGTTTTTTCGCTCTCGAAATCGGTGCCTTTCACTTCCGCCATCAGCATCGCCCCGTTCTGGTGGCGCATCGCTCCGGTATTGGTGTCGGGGGTGAACCCGGCGCCGCGGGCCGCGTTGCGGAACATCCACGGCGTGACGACCGCGGCGAAGAGCAGCGTTCCCGCGCCGCAGAAAACGAGTTTGCGCCGCCAGATGAAACCCGACTTGAGATCCAGCGCCAGCAGCGCCAGCGCGGGAAAGATCCACAAAATATTTATCGGGCGCACCAGCACCCCGAGCGCGGCGGCGAAGACCATGGCGAAAAAGCACCAAAAGCGTTTTTTGATCCAAAGCTGCATGAAAAACAGGAACTGAAGCGCCGCCAGCACGCCGAAGAGCGTATCCGACAACAGCATCGGAGCGTTGACGATCGCGGTCAGATTCAAAGCGTGAAGCGCCCCCGCCGTCACCCCGGCGCCGAACGAACGGACATACCCCGCGAAAAAGACGATCACGCTCGTCGCCGCCCCCAGAAAGATCAGGAGCGAGACCAGCGGCGCGAGGTGCAATTTGCCCGATCTGCCGCCGACGAAGAGGGACGCAACCGCCGGGAAACCGGGGACGCGCCCCGTACCGGAAATGCGCCCTTCCGTCGCCAGTTCCGCCGCTTCGGCGAGATACCCGGCGGTGTCGGGGCGCGAAAAGCGCGCCTCGTCCCCGCGGATCAGCCCCGGCAGCGCCACCGCCAGCCGCAACACCGCCGAAACGGCGAAAACGGCCAGCGCGGCGACCGCCGCGCGCGGCGGAATGGCTTTCATCCAAGTCATTTGGCGGCGAGATACTCCTTGATGCGCTCGGACATCGAGTTCTGGGTGATGCGCACCACCTTCATCTCACGGGCGACGCTCTCGGGCGAATCCGAAGCGTGGGCGGTGTTGACCATGACGTCGCGGCCGTAGTCGTGACGGACGGTGCCGCCGGGGGCCTTCGCCGGATCGGTGGGGCCGAGCACGGTGCGGATCTTGGCGATCGCGTCCTCGCCCTCGTAGATGAGGATCAGGCACTTCGCGGCGTTGTTCTGGCACTGACGCTCCTCGGGAGTCGTCCCCTCGGGGCGGCGGCCCGCCATGAATTCGATGATCTGGCTGAACTGGTCGTCGGCGTAGCACATGCCGACCGCGTCGGTGAGCTTGGCGACCGACTCTTCCGGCAGTTTGATGCCGAGCGCCTCTTCGAGGATGGCGCGGGACTTCTCGCCGATCTTCGGCGCGAGCTTCTTGTGGAGCGCGCCGCGCACCGCGCCGTAGAATTCGAGCGCGTCGTCGATGCTCATGCGGTGGACCTTGCAGCCGACAATCCGCAGACCGGTGCGGCTCAGCATGTCGATGATGTTGCCGGGGCGGCTCGACGGCTGACGCCAGTTGTCCGGCTTGATGATGACGAGCGTGCGCTGGTCGGTGGACTTGCTGCCGACGGAGTTGTCGACGATGTTCGCCGCGTCGTCGGCCCACTTGGCGAAGAGCCGGAGCTTCGGGATCGCCTCCTCGCTGTTGGGAGGAGTCAGCACCGCCGGCTCGAAGTAGCGGACGTTGCCGTCCTTGTCCTCGATGAGGTCGGCGTAGGTGTCGCGCAAGGTCTCGCCGGCGCTCGGATCGCGCTGGGAGAACACGGAGAGGCGGCCGACGATCTGGGAGAGCTTGGCGCAGGCGTCCTCGCCGCGGAACAACAGGAGCATCGCGCGCTCGCACTGACCATTTTCGCAGGGCGGGAAGTTCGCGCGGACATAGTTCGCCAGCAGTTTGCCGACGGCGGCGTTGGAGCCCTTTTCGAGCTCGGCGGCGTACTCTTCGGCCATCTCTTTCGAGAAGGGCAGCACCTGCGCGCCGATGAATTCGAGGTCGGTGCGGCTCATCAGACGGGCGATGATGCCGCCGGTGCGGGACTTGAGCAAACTGTACGGGGTGATGATGACATACGATACTTCAACAGCCATTTCGACTTTTCTCCTGTATTTGGCGCGCCCAGTCACAAATTTTCGCCTCGGGCGGCGCCGTTTGGTGTAAAATACGCTTGTAAGATATAACTTACCATTAAAGCGCGTCGATTTCAAGCTGAAAGTTTGCCCGCGCGCGCAAAAATGCCATCCATTCGCAATTCGTTCCGTCGCCAAATATCTTCGAAGATTTGCATTTTCGCATTCGGAGTGGTATATTAAAAGCGCATTTTATGCGGAGCCTTGCTCCGCGGCTGATTGAAAACCGTTATATTTCACGCAAATGTGCATGTAAACCGGCCAAGTTTAACAGAATGTTTGCGTCATAGTCTTTGGGTGAATTGTACCGGTAGGATTACTGTGTCCACAGTATCTTCCCGGGCGCTTCTTTGCATGACTATGACGGGTTCTTGGCCGGACCTACATGCACAGTGCATGGGGGCGTTCGGTCTTTTTTTATTTTCCCCATTTCGCCTTTTTCCGGCATGTATTGTGCCCGAATTCTGTCCGAGATGGCACTCTCGACGACTCTCCCACACCGTGACACAACGGTTTTTGCATTTTTGTTTTAACGAAAAACAAGCGGAATGTCAAAAACACAGGGAGAAGCAATGAAAAACATCGTCGGCATCATTCCAGCGTATCGTCCCGATTTCAAACTTCTTGAAACCGTACGGGCCGTCGCCGCGCTCGATTTTCTGAAGCATATCGTAGTGATTGACGACGGCAGCGGAGAAAAATTCGATGACATATTCGATGAGTTGGGGACCATCGGCGGCTTGACGGTGCTGCATTTGGCCGTAAACAGCGGTATGGGAGGAGCCATAAAATACGGCCTGCAATATGCCTTGTATCACTTTCGGGACTGCAGCGGCTTTGTCGCTTTCGACGCTGACGGCCAACACGCCCCGGATGATATTAAAAAAGTTACCGAACGCTTTTCCGAATTTCCGAACAGAACCGCATTGGGAGTGCGCGATTTTTATTCTTCCGAAGTCGCCATACCGTTTCGCAGCCGCTTCGGAAACCGCATGACCGAACTGGTGTTTTACGCGTTCACGGGGATTCGACTCGCCGACACCCAAACCGGTCTTCGCTGTTATCCCCGCGAAACTGCCGAAAAAATAACCCAGCTATTGCACAGCAGATATGAATTTCAGCTGGAAGCGCTGATGCTGGCCGCGGAAAAAGGCAAACTCGAACAGATCAAGATAAAGACCATTTACGAAGACAACAACAAACGCAGTCATTTCAATCCGGTATTGGATTCCATACGCATCTATTTGGTATTTGTCCGATTTATCGGCGCATCGCTTTTCTGCAGCGTATTGGATTATGTCGTCTTTTCGCTGCTGTTTCTGCTCCACGGCGGGGTGTTGACAAGCCTCATAGTTTCGCGGGTCATCAGCGTGTCGGCAAATTTTGTGATCAACCGGCAAAAGGTGTTCAACGAGCAAGGTAACTGGCTCGTTCAATTGGTGAAATTCGCTCTTTTGGCGGCGTTTTTGTTCACGGGCTCATACCTCGGAATCAATTGTGCGCAAAAATACCTCGGCTGGTCGCCGTTGTTTTCAAAGATCGTTGTCGAAATAGCATTGTTCATCATCAGCTTCCTGACGCAGCGGCTTTGGATATTCGCAAGACAGGAAAAAACGGAATAGCATCCGCGATGATGCAAAAACGACAAGAATTTGATTTTCGAATATCGGAGTGTTTCCTATGATCGCCACAGCATTGTTCTTCGTACTCCTGCCGGCTGCTTTTTTGAGTTTCGTTCTGAAAAAACGCATCGAGTATTTCATCGGGGGCATTCTGCCGTTTTGGGGGATTCTGCTGTATCTCGGAGGGATGTGCCGGATATTCGACCTCACGTATCGCATGATAGTATTCGGAATATGGTTGTCGCTGCCGATATGGCTGGGAATTGTCGTATACGGCGTCGTGAAGAAGAAAAAGACCCGGGATTACCTCTGCCGCGTGGCGGATATGATCGCAACGCCCGGATGTCTGCTTTTCATAATTGCCGTCGCCCTATCAAAAATCGTCTGCGACGGAAGATGCTTTACCAGATGGGACGAATTTTCGCATTGGGGCAGGATCGTATATGTGATTTTTGCCAACAACACGCTGCCAGTGACAGACTCCAAGATTTTGGAACTGATTTTATTCAAGAGCTATCCGGTCGGAACCTCCGTGGTCGAATATATGTTTGCACGCCATTTCGACACCGCACGACTGTCGGAAAGCGCAGCCATTTTCGCCATGGCGATTCTGCAGATATCGGCTCTTGTCGTGCCGCTGGTAAAATCGACATGGAAGAATGCGGGAGCGGCTTTGCTGTATTTCCTCTCGGCGATACTGGTCTGCAGCGGTTTTTCGCCGATGTTCTGGGGATCAGTTTATGTCGACACGCTGCTCGGCATAGTCGCCGGGACGGTCTGTTTTCTCTTCATCGAGGGAAAAAAGTTTTCTTGGTTCAATACCGTATTGTCCACGATCCTGCTCTGGTTCCTGATTCTTATAAAGGACTCGGGAAGCGGTCTCGCTTTGATCATCTTGGCCATTCCGGTGTGTGTTGGTATTTACAAGATCGCCGACTGCATACTGCACAAAAAAATCGACGACATCGCCCGGCATCTGCGATATTTCATTCCGCTGACGGTCCTGATACTGCGCGGCATACATAAATTGTCACTGGCGGAAACGCGTATAAATTATTCTTCTCAAAAAATATCATTGTCGCAGTTGGCGGATTGTTTTGTTTACGAACAGAAAGGGCATTTCGGCACGATTTGGGACGGTTTTTACAATCGCCTGTTTCTATCCAAAATGCCCGCGGTCGACATCCCGATATCCTATTTCATGCTGGCAATTGTTTTATGTATTGCGATCTTCGTCATGTCAACAATGTTCGACGACCGCAGGAAAAAACTCGCCAAGGCGATGTCACTGCTGCTGTTTGCCGGGTTCTATATTTATTCCTTTACGCTTTTCGTTTATTATGTCTTCGTATTTCAGCCGGAAGAGGCCCAGAGACTGGCTTCCTTCGACCGCTATATGGCGACATATATGATTATGGTGTTCATCGTACTGCTGTCGCTGGGGATGTGCCTGTCGGAAAAACGGCGTCCTGCCGTTACCAACATTCTGCTCTGCATGTTCTGCGTTCCGATCTTGAATATCAACAACTGGAAAGAGCTGTTCCATTTTTTCGAGCCTATCAAAAATCTGAACATGACCTGCTACGATACCATGGATCAACAGCTGCTGCCGTATTTGGGAAAGGACAGTAAATTTTTCATCATCGCCAACTCCCAAGGGCTGGAAAGATTGGTGGCGTCGACAAGGTGGCCCAACAATTTTCATGCCACCAAGTGCATCGCATGGCGTGGACGCAATACCAAAAACAAATACAGCAGACCATATTCCGACGCTGAGATAATGAAACTGATCAAAGATACGGATTATTGTTTTGTTGCTTCAAGAACTGACGATTTTTCCGAATCGTACGGAAAATATTTCGACGACGGCGCTAAAGAACCTTTTACTCTTTACAAATGCGATGGCGGCAAATTCAAAAAGCTGCCGCTGAAACGTTTTGTCTTCGATTTTCAGAAAACGTCTCTGCTGAGATTTCGTCAAAGAAACGCATTGGCCGCAGCTTCACTGCGCTCGCACAAATTGAATGTCAAGATCCAACCCAACGGGGAAGTCGTTATATTCCCGTTGCCGTTGTTCTGCCCGCTTCACCGCGGGGTGGCAAATAAAATCGTTTTATTTGTCGAAAACATCCACGGCGATGCCCAATGGGAACTAAGAGGTGGATCAAAACAACGCTACGCTTCCGGAACCATGACTTCGCTGAAAAACCCGTTGGTGGTGGATTTGCCGAATGTGAGCAATTTCAACTTCACCTTTGTGGTGCGGACATCCCGCGAACAAACATGTTCCTTTTCCATTTCGCGGGTGGAAGTCCATTACTATGACAAACCGGCTTCCGCTCCGGACGTTCCCACCAATCCGGCGACCACGAAATCACACTTAAAGTCGCCCAAATGAACCGAAATGTCCAGACTGTAGCCTCCAGTCATGAAGTGGCGAGTTTTTCAGCGAGAATGAGCGTCTCCGAAGCGGAAAGTTTCGAAGCGACGCGCGACAGCAAAACGCCCAAAATCCGTCGCCGCGCCCGCCTGCACCGAGACCGAAAAAGCGACAAATCACCCGGCGGGCTCTCGCATACCCTTGCAAAAACCTTTACTCCGATGTATATTAGAGCGATTTTTTAACAATACTCTAATGCGCTGAACGATGTCGTATATCGCCGAAAGAAAAATATCTTGGGGCGCCGAACAAGCATCGAGTTCTGATATTCCCATGCGGACTCTCCGGCTCCACGCGTTCAGCCCAAATTCCGAATCGCCCGTCCCTTCTCTCGCAAAAGCTTTGAGTAGGGGGGCAAGCAAGCAAGCAAGCAAGCAAGCAAGCAAGCAAGCAAGCAAGCAAGCAAGCAAGCAAGCAAGCAAGCAAGCAAGCAAGCAAGCAAGCAAGCAAGCAAGCAAGCAAGCAAGCAAGCAAGCACTAGGTGCTTGCTTGCACCATTGGCGAAATCCTTATCGCCATCTTCTCCGCCCGGCACGGGTTCCCCTTCATACCGTAATCGAATCCGCGTTCGCCCTTGGGCATCTCCCGGGGCACGAACGGCAGGCATCGCGTCGTCCGCAACTTCAAAGCGGATTTGTTCATCCCAAGGAGTCCGGCAGAATATGATCCATTTTTTTTTCATTCTGTCCGCAATTGTTTTGTGTTCTTCGTGCTTCGGCACGGATACGATATCCTGCGGGTTCGACAAAATGATCCCGATCAAGATCCCCGTATGGGCGCGCTCGGGACTCGGTAAAAGCCGCGTCGACACGGCAGCCGTCGAAAAGATGCTCCAAGCCTGCGATTGGATCATCGAATGGGCGAAATATCCGAACATGTGCCGCTTTTATGTTCGGGATTCACATTGGGGGATCTCTACCCCCGGGGAGTTGACCATATCAGGCAGAACCCGTTGCCGCGGTTCCAGCAGAAATTGGCGAATAAGTCTCGAAGCGGAGATGCCGAAAGACGCGGGAGCGATCTCCTCGCAAGTTTCCGTCGGAATCTATCGACTCGGGATGATCCACCACGGCGAATTGCCGCTGAAGAAGATCGGGGGCGAACGCGGCGGCAAGATATCATGCGTTATTCCGTTGCGCTTCGATTACGGAACTCCGCCGTTTCGGATGATATTGAAAATATCCGGAAATGTCATACTGAAAAAACTGACGCTGCAGGAACTGCCGGACGATCTCGCCAAAGCGGAGATCACCGTATTGGAAGGCACGCTGAAAGAACTTTCCGCGATCCCGGATCCCCAAAAGTCGGATTATCCGGATTGCCGTTTCACCGCCCTTATGGAAGGCGACAGCATAATAGACGGGGCACGGTGCCCCAAAAAAATTCAATTTGTCATCGACGGATTCAAGAATTACAAACTCTTGGCAACGGGAAAACTGAAACCCGACGACAAGGTCCGCTGCTCCGTCATCCCGTTCGAAAAACTGCCCGACGAACAGAAGACGGTACAGCAGGCGGACGACCTGAATCTTTTCGAACTGCAAAGTTATTATGTTCTGGAAGTCGAAAAAATACCGGGATTTTCGGAAAACTCGACGATCCCGTTTTCCGGAAAGCAAGAACATGTCTCCGTCTTCGAACGGAAGATCAACCCGCCGCTCTCCGACGACGCGAAAACGGCTCAACGACGAGCCGTAGAGGAATCTCTCGCGCGGATCGACGAAATGCTGGAACCCTATTCCGACGAGGCGGCGCTCAAAAAACTGAACCGCCGCTTTGCCAAAGTATGGAAAGAAGAAAAAGCGAAAGATCCGGCGGGAAAAAATCGTTGTGGAGACAACCTGAAATTTGTCTGGCGCAATGTCGACGGTTCATTTTGGGTGCTTCCGGAAAACTATGTTTTTGCTACCAGATATCGGGCACTCGACCAAGAAAAACTGGATGCGCTGACGGCGTTTCAGGATTTTCTGAATGCCAACGGCTGCCAACTGATGATCGGTATAGTGCCGGATCTTTTCGCCATATCTGCAAGAGTCATAAACCGGGAGTTCCGCGATGTCCCGGATTTCGGTTCGGCGCGGTTGACACAGCAGCTGCTGAAAAACAATCTGGAGGCGGTTTACATCTCGGACAGTTTGCTGAAGGGATATAACCGCTATCCGTTCGCGTTTTTTTGGCCCGTCAATGCGCACCCCTCCGACACGACTCAAGATATCCTTGCTGACGTTTTTGCGGATCGGCTCCGCCGCTATGGATTCAAGAAAACACTAGATGGCAAGCTCTTTACCACGGACGCATTCCCGCATACTTACACGAAGCAAAAACTTTATCAATTCCCTGAAAACTGTGACATCGGTTCGAATCGTGCCGGAGCAACATATCTTTGCCGCCGCGTACTGTACGACGGAAAGGAGGTGCTTCCGGATCCTCGGTCTCCTATTTTGGTATTGGGGAACAGTTTTATTCAAACTCCGATGTTTTATCCGGATTCTTTTCCCACGCTTTTGGCATCAAAAATGCATGCCGGAATTGCTTCTTGTCGTGTAGACGGGGTTGGACCGATGACCAGCGGGATAAGTCAGCTTTTTTCCCATCCGGAAAGATTTCTGAAAGGCAAAAGCGTCTTGATCCTAATCTTGGGGGTATCTCATTTCTACGCCACCGAATTCACGAATATCCGCGAAATAGATCGGCAGATGCTGTGGTTGGCGGGGAAAACGCCGGTTGCAACCGTACCGCTATGCGGGAATGAAACAAATATACCTCTTTATTTCAGGAGTCTGGCTCAAGCAAAATGCTTCACCATTCCCGCCGGAGGGAAACAGCTTGTCGTCGACCTGCCGTTGCCTGATGAACACCGCGATGCGACACTTGTGATCCCCGTTTGCGCAAGAGCCGCTCGAGAGCGGACGCAATTAATCATAAATGATGCGTCATTGGCAATACCGGGTTCGTACTCGGTATATCGTTGGAACAGGATCGTCGTCCCGATGCCGAAAAATGCGGAACGCTTGACCATCGAACTGGTTGGGAAACCCGGCACAACGGTAGCATTGGGAGACATTCAATTTTTCAAATAGTGTATAAATAATCTTTCACCTTACTTATTTCTCTTTGCTGTCGGATGCAATCCATACTAAAAAGTTGCGAACGATAATGTAAACACTATGGTCTTTTCATCCTACTTATTCCTCTTCTTCTTTCTGCCGGCGGTGCTGGCTGGGTACTACCTCGCGCCGCGAAAATGGAAGCATACGGTGCTGACGCTCTTCAGCTACCTGTTTTACGGTTGGGCGAACCCGTATTTCTGCTTTCTGATGCTCTTCAACACCGCCGTCGACTACACCAACGGGCGGCTGATGGAGCGTTTCCCGGCGAAGAAGAAAATCTTCGTCACCATTTCGATCGTCAGCGACCTCGCGATCCTCGGCTTCTTCAAGTACTTCAACTTCGGAGTCGAAAATTACAATGCCCTCGTCGCGGCGATGGGCATACCCGCCGCGCAGTTCGCCGGATTCTTCCGCGTCGTACTGCCGCTCGGCATCAGCTTCTACACCTTCCAGTCGATGAGCTATGTGATCGACGTCTACCGCGGCGATGCCAAGGTCGTACGAAACTTCATCGACTACGCCTGCTACGTTTCCATGTTCCCGCAGCTCGTCGCCGGACCGATCATACGCTTTCAGGAGGTCGCCGACCAGCTGCAGAACCGCACACACACGCTCGAAAAATTCACCCGCGGCATCGCGTTCTTCATGCTCGGCATGGGCAAGAAGATACTGCTTGCCAACCCCTGCGGCAAGATCGCCGACACCGCGTTCGACTCCGGAGTTCTCTCCACGCTCGACGCGTGGTACGGCGCCGTCGCCTATGCGTTTCAAATCTACTTCGACTTTTCCGGGTACAGCGACATGGCGATCGGCCTCGGACTGATGCTCGGCTTCGTCTTCGCCAAGAACTTCGACTCTCCGTACAAGTCGCTGTCGATCACCGAATTTTGGCGCAAGTGGCACATCTCGCTTTCGACCTGGCTCAAGGACTATCTCTACATCCCCCTCGGCGGCAACCGCAAGGGCGAAGTCCGCACCTACATCAACCTTGCGCTGGTGATGCTCCTCGGAGGGTTATGGCACGGCGCCAGCTGGAACTTCCTCATCTGGGGCGGCATCCACGGCGGTTATCTCGCGTTCGAGCGGGCGCAGGGCAAGACCAGCATCTACCGGAAACTGCCCAGAATCGGACAGCTGCTCATCACTTTTTTCATCGTCGTCATCGCGTGGGTGTTCTTCCGCGCGGACAACCTCATCGCCGCGTGGCGCTATCTGGGGTGCATGTTCGGCTGGACAGCCGACGACGGTCATGCCAGCGTGGCGCGCGGGCTGATCTACGCTCCATACTACCTCGTCAACTTCGTTCTCGCCGGGGCGGTGATCTGGGGACTCCCGCAAAGCTGGGATTTCACCCGCCGCCTCACTTGGGGCAAGCTCGTCTGGTGCGTCGCGGTATTCCTGCTGGCGCTGGCGGCGCTGACGACACAGAGCTACAATCCCTTCATCTACTTCATCTTTTAAGGAGAGCACATCATGAGCGAAAATAAACCCCGCAAGCTCTCCCGCGAAGAGATCGCCAATATCGAGATCGGTCATACAGAAGTGAGCCAATCGCAGAAGTGGGCGCTGACGCTGTTCTTCCTCGCATTCATCGCCATCTATCCCATCTGTCAGTTCTGCTACCGCCAGCCGTTCGCGGAGTGGCGCAACGCGGGAGAACTCAAGCAGAGCATCAAGGCATACGAGACCGCCATCGAGGACAGTTCACTGTTGCGCAAGTGGCTGCTTCCGCCGATCCAAAGCGCGCTGACCTGCACCTTGCGCTTCGGCAACGAAAAGGTGATCATCGGCAAAAACGGCTGGCTGTTCTTTTCCGGCGACTACGAATACCTGATAAATCCCGGATTCCTGCGCCCCGAAGTTTTGCACAAGCGGGAATTGAAGGGCGTCCAGCCCGATCCGTGCAAGGCGATATTGGATTTCAACCGGCAGTTGAACGCTCGCGGCATAAAACTGGTCCTCGCACCGGTACCCAACAAGCCGATGATCTGCTCCGAGGAGTTGAACGGGAAAGCGTCTCCGCTGCAGAACCCGTCGTTCGCCGAATTCAAAAGGCGCACGGAGGCGGAGGGCGTAGTAGTGGTGGATCTGACAAACGATTTCGCCGAGATGCGGAGAAACGGCGTCGAACCGTTCCTCAAGACCGACACCCACTGGACCATAGAGGGCATGGTCCTCGCAACCCGGCGCATTGCCGCCGCGACCGGTGAAAAAACACAGGAACCGCAACCCAAAAAGACTGTCCGCATCACCAACCTCGGCGACATCGCGGTCATGCTGAAACTGCCTGGCTGCGAACGACGCTTCCCTGCCGAAACGGTGACTCTGCCGGATCACGGCATCCGCACCGACCGTAATTCGGACATGCTGCTGCTCGGCGACAGCTTCGCCAACATCTATTCGTCGGCAGCGCTGAAGTGGGGCACTAACGGCGGCCTCGCCGAAACGCTCGGCGCGATGCGCGGAGCCCCCGTCGATGCGATCATCCGCAACGATGCCGGAGCGTTCGCCACCCGCCAGCTGCTCGCCAACGAACTCCGGCGCGGGCGCGACCGGCTGTCCGGCAAAAAAGTGGTGATCTGGGAGTTCGCGATCCGCGAACTTGCCAACGGCGACTGGAAGATGATCGAACTGCCGCAAGCCAAGCGGGATGGCAATCCGGAAGTCGAAAAACCGCAGTCGGCCGCAAATTCAGGAGCCGGCGCGGTCAACGCGACGGTGCTGAAAATATCCGCCGTGCCGCGCCCCAACTCCGCACCGTACAAAGACCATGTAGTCAGTATCCATATCGCCGTCGACGGCGGCGACAAGGCGTTGGTTTACGCCGTCAGCATGCGCGACAACGTCTGGACCGATGCGGCCAAACTCCGCGTCGGCGACAAAATCAAGATCAAGCTCGAGCCGTGGGAAAAGCGCGAAGCGGAGTTCGGCAGCTGGAACCGCAGCGAATTCGACGATGAAGAACTGCTGCTTATGGAACCGCTTTTCGGGGAAATCATATCCGTAAAATAACCGAAAGGATCTTGCCATGAAAAAACTGTACGCCGTCATTCTGTCCGCAGTCGCCGCGATCCCGGCGTTCACCGCCGACGTCGCCGACGTCGCCGGTGAACTCGCCGCGAAAGTGACTCCGAACACCATCACTTACAGGGCCGAAAATGGCTGCCTGTACAGCAAAAACGAGCTCGCGCATCTGGCCAAAGGTGAACTCGCCAATGGGCAAGCCGCCCAAAAATCCGCATGCCGCAAACCGAAGAACGCCGATCCGATGCCGGCGCTTAAGTTTTTCAACGACGAACTCGCCAGGCGCGGAATAAAATTGATCCTCGTACCGGTGCCGCCGAAGATCGCCGTCGAACCCTGCGATCCGCTGAAGCGCGGCGAGGCGATGATCTATCTGCGTCCGTTCTATCAGGAACTGCGGAAGCAGGGGATCGAGGTGCTGGATCTGAGCGAAGTTTACAGCGACCCGAAGGAACATTACTACTGCCGCACCGACGCGCACTGGAACCCGGTCGGGATCGGGGCTGCGGCGGAAGAGTTGGCAAAGCTCATCCCGCTGCGTGGCAAGGAAGAATTTGCACTGGCGGGACCGATGCTGACCGTATCCGGCGACTTGGCAAAGTCGCTGAACCCGAAACAGCCGGAACAGGAAAATATCGCCTTCACCATGGTCGGCGGCAAGACCATCGACGAATCCAGCCCGATACTGCTCATCGGTGACAGCCACACGCTGGTCTTCTCTACCGGCGGCGACATGCTGGCGGAACACGGCGGTCTGGCGGAACAACTCGCTTTTCAGCTGAAAATGCCGGTCGACCGCATCGGTGTCAAGGGCTCGGCGGCGACGGCGGTGCGCATAAATCTGTACCGCAAGGCAGTGAAAAACCCGGCATGGCTCAAGAACAAGCAGTTTGTGATCTACTGCTTCAGCTGCCGAGAGTTCACCGAAAGCACCTCCGGCTGGGTTAAAGTCCCCGTATCGAAGTAATCACACCTGCCTGATGGCAGCTTCCAATCGGTGTGTCTCCGGGGCGGCGAGTTTCGCGGCGACGCGCGCGGCGAAAGCCGCCCACGAGTTTTCCGCGAGGATGCGGTGCGGGCAGTATTTGCCGCTCCAGTCGCGGTGCATGCGAAGCGCCGAAAGCGGCAATCCGAAGCGCCGCAGCAGCTCCGCCGCGAGCAGTACGGCGTTCGCCTCGGCGCGGCGGTACAGCCAGTCGTTTTTTCCGTAAAAGACGCTCCGGCAGATCTCGACGCCGATGCTCCGCATGTTTCCGTCGCCCTCGCCGTCCCCGGCGTGCCAGCCGTGGCGGTCCGGAGGAAGCAGTTGAACGATCTCGCGCTCGTCCACGGCGAAGTGAAACGAAGTGCGCGCGTCGCGGCGGTCGGCGACTCTCATCCGCTCGTCGTATGCCGAAAACGGCTCCGCCGTGTTGTGGATCGTCACGAAGCCGACTCCGTCCCGGAACGGCGACGGGAACTTCACCCGCTGTTCCGGCGTGTCGGGCAAAAGGAGTTTTCGGTATCCGACCGGCCGCTCCGGTTCCTCTTTCAGATTTTCGCCGCCGAGCTCGGCACGGCGCCACGGATCGTCTTTCGGACCGGGGCCGAACGCCGCCATGATGCGGAACCCCGCCGCGCGCAGCTTTTCCGCGACTTCGGCGGGCGGCGGATCGGCGCTCCACGCTGAGAGCACGACCGCCCCTTCGGGACGGCGGCGAACCAGTTCGTCGAACGACAGCGTTTCGCCCGTCCGGTGAAGTTCGAAGCGCACCGGATATCCCGGGACCAGCGTCAAGGCGAGTTCACAAAAGCGACTGGGCGTCGACGTCGACATAGAACTCCACCCCTTTCGGCGGGCGGCGGTGCAGCGCCAGCACCCGCACCGCCTTGCGCACCAGCGCCAGCGCTTCGCCCCGGATCAGCGCGAGGTAGCGGTATTTGCCGTTGATGCGCTCGATCGGCGCCGGGGCCGGAGAACTCACGTGCAGTGTCGGATTCAGATACGGCTCCAGCTCGGCCATGACCTTTTCGGCGTAGCGGAGCGTCGCCATCTCGTCCTCGCCGCGGAAATGCAGTGCGATCAGCCGCCCGAACGGCGGGTAGTGCAGAAATTTCCGGAACTCCATGTCGAAGTCGCTGAAGCCGTCGAAATCGAGCGCCGAAGCGAATTTGATCACCTCGTTCTCGGGATGCGTGGTCTGGATTATCACTTCGCCCGGCACCTCGCCGCGCCCGGCGCGCCCCGCGACCTGCCACAAAAGCTGGAACACCCGCTCCGGCGCGCGGAAGTCGGGTAGCGCCAGCCCGGCGTCGGGATTCAGCACGCCGACCAGCGTGACGTTGGGGAAGTGCAGTCCCTTGGCGATCATCTGAGTTCCGATGAGGATCTGGGTGTCGCCCCGCCGGAAGGATTCCAGCGTGCGCTCGTAGTCGGCGGCGCTCCGCATGGTGTCGGAGTCCATCCGGGCCACGCGGGCGGGGGAGAACAGCTTCGCCGCCGTCTCCTCGATCTTCTCGGTTCCCGCGCCGAAGCGCCGCAGTTCCGGCGAGCCGCACGACGGGCACACTTCCGGAGCCGTTTCCACCCGGCCGCAGAGGTGGCACGACAACGTCCCGCGGCGGCGGCTGTAAGTGTAGTTGACGGAACACTCCGGGCACCGCGCCTCGTAGCCGCAGAGTTCGCAGCAGAGCACGTGCGCGTATCCCCGCCGGTTCAGAAAGAGGATGCACTGTTCGCCCGATTCGATCCTCTGGCGCACCGCCTCGACGAGCGGCGGCGAAAAGAGACCTCCCCCCGTCTTGCCCGGCTCCGAAGCGAACGACCGCAGGTCGACCACGGAGATCCGCGGCGCCGGCCGGTTCTCGACCTGATGCCGCATCCGCACCCACTTGAAGCGCCCCGTCCGGGCGTTGCAGAGCGACTCCGCCGACGGCGTCGCCGAACCCAGCACCACCTGCGCGCCTTCGAGTTTGCCGCGCATCACCGCCACGTCGCGCGCCATGTAGCGCGGAGATTCGGACTGCTTGTAGCTCGTTTCGTGCTCCTCGTCGACGATGACGAGGCCGAGGTTCGTGAACGGCGCAAAGAGCGCCGACCGCGCCCCGACCACGATCGAGACCTCGCCGGAATTGACCTTGTGCCACTCCTCGTAGCGCTCGGCGTCGGTGAGGCGGCTGTGAAGCACACTTAATTTGTTCCCGAAGCGCGAGCGGAAACGGCGCACCGTCTGCGGCGTCAGCGAGATCTCCGGCACCAGCACGATCGAGCTCCGCCCCCGGGCGAGCTCCCGGGCGATCATCTGCAGATAGACCTCGGTCTTGCCGCTGTTGGTCGCGCCGTGGAGCAGCATCACCTGCGGCAGCCGGGAGTCGTCGAGCATCGCGTCGAAGGCGTCGAGAGCCTGCTGCTGCTCCGGAGTCGGCGCGAGCGGCGTGCTCGGCACGACGTCGAAGTGCTTGAAGTCGCGTTTGACCGTGACCTCCTCGACCGCGACGAGCTTCGATCTCACCAGCGTGGCGAGGCTCGACGCGCTGAAGTCGGCGTACCCCAGCAGCTGTTCGCGGCTCGACGCCCCGTACGAGAGCAGTATGTGCAGCAGCGAGCAGCGCCCCGCCGCGCTCTTCTTGTCCCGGTTGGCCTCCAGAAACGCCCGCGCCGCCGCCTCGTCGGCGATCGAGTACACCCGCGTCGTCGCCGGACGCACCCGCCCGGTGCGCACCGCGCTCGGGAGAAGCGTCCGGATCGCCTGTTCGCGCGAACAGCAGTAATACTCCGCCATCCACTCGCCGAGTTTGATGAGGTGCTCCGGCACCGGCGCGCGGTCGGCGGAAATGCCGAGAAGGGCTTTCAGCTTTTCGGCGGGATAGTCGCACTTTTCGACGAGTTCCAGCACGTACCCCTCGCGCACCGAATTGCCGAAAGGGATCCGCACCGCCGCGCCGGAACGCAACTTGCCTTCCAGCTCCGGCGGGACCAGATAGTCGAACCGCCGGTCCAGCGCCACGTCGGATATGACGCGCGCGATCATTTCCCGGCTTTCTTCATCGCGCCGGGCTTGAGCAGATCCTTCAGATACCGCCCGGTGTGGGAACGGCGGCACTTGACGACCTCCTCGGGGGTGCCGACGGCGACCACCTTGCCGCCGCGGTCGCCGCCCTCCGGGCCCAGGTCGATCAGATGATCCGCCGTCTTGATGACGTCGAGGTTGTGTTCGATGACGATCACCGTGTTGCCCATGTCGCGGAGCTTGAAGAGCACTTTGAGCAGCTGGTCGATATCCGCCAGATGCAGACCGGTGGTCGGCTCGTCGAGGATGTAGACGGTGTGGCCGCGCGGCACCCGCGCGAGCTCGGTCGCCAGCTTGACGCGCTGCGCCTCGCCCCCGGACAAGGTGGTCGCGGGCTGACCGAGCCGGATGTAGCCGAGGCCCACTTCGCGCAAGGTCGCGAGCCGCCGCCGGAGCGACGGCACGGCGGAAAAGAATTCGCACGCCTGATCGACCGTCATATCCAGCACCTCGGCGATGTTGTGCTTCTTGTAGGTGACGTTCAGCGTCTCGGCGTTGAAGCGTTTGCCCCCGCACGCGGTGCACTCGACGTAAACGTCGGAGAGGAACTGCATCTCGATCTTCTTTATCCCGTCGCCGCGGCACTCCTCGCAGCGCCCGCCCTTGACGTTGAAGCTGAAGCGCCCCGCCGTGTAGCCGCGCATCTTCGCTTCCTGCGTGCCCGCGAAGAGCGTGCGGATGATCCCGAAGGCGTCGGTGTAGGTCGCCGGATTGGAGCGCGGCGTGCGCCCGATCGGCGTCTGGTCGATCACGATCGCCTTGTCGACGTATTCGAGGCCGTCGATGCGGTCGTGGTCGCCGGGAGGCAGATCCTGGATCTTCTGCATCCGGTTCAGCGCGCGGACGAGGATGCCGTTGACGAGCGAGCTCTTGCCGGAACCGGATACCCCCGTGACGCAGATGAACTTGCCGAGCGGGAACTCGACGTCGACATTCTTGAGGTTGTTGTGGCGCGCGCCGCGGACGACGATGCTTTTGCCGCTGCCGCCGTGGCGCTCCGGCACCGCGATCTCGCGTCGCCCGCTCAGGAAATCCGCCGTCACCGAGTTCTTGAGCTTGGCCAGCTCCGCCGGGGTGCCCGCGCCGACGAGGAAGCCCCCCGCTTCGCCCGCCCCGGGGCCCATGTCGAGCACGTAATCCGCGCGGCGGATGGTGTCGAGGTCGTGCTCGACCACCAGCACGGTGTTGCCGAGATCCCGCAGATGCTCCAGCGTCGCCAGCAGCCGGTCGTTGTCCCGCTGATGCAGCCCGATCGACGGTTCGTCGAGGATGTAGAGCACGCCGGTAAGTCCGCACCCGAGCTGGGTGGCGAGCCTTATCCGCTGCGCCTCGCCGCCCGAGAGCGTCGAACTCACCCGGTCGAGCGTCAGGTAATCCAGCCCGACGTCGCAGAGGAATTTGAGCCGCGAAGAGATCTCGCGCACGAGCGGCGCGGCGATGACGCGCTTTTCGGCGTCGAGATCGAGCGCGTCGATGAACTCCAGCGCCCCGGAAACGCTCAGCGCGTTGAAGCGGTCGATGGAGAGTCCGCCCACCGTGACCGCAAGGCTCACCGGATTCAGCCGCGCGCCGCGGCAGACCGGGCACACGTGCGGGCTCAGATAGGAGCTCAAGCGCTCGCGCACCGAATCGGATTCGGTCTCGACCATGCGCCGCCGCAGATTTTCGAGCACGCCTTCGAAGGGGTGGCTCCACAGGTATTTCCGCCCCCGCATGTAGTACTCGAATTCGAGGTTCTCCTTGCCCGTGCCGTAGAGGATGACGTGCCGCTCGCGCTCGGTGAGTTCGCCGAACGGAGTGGTCAGAAGTTTCGGATTCCCGAGGTGCGCCGCCAGCTGCCGCAGCAGCAGATTGTAGTAGATTATCAGCCGCCGCGGACCGCGCCGCCAGCCGGGGATCGCCCCGTTGCGGATCGACAGCGTCGGATCGGGCACGACCTTTTCCGGATCCATCGACTGCTCGATGCCGAGGCCGTTGCAGTGTTCGCACATGCCGTAGGGCGAGTTGAACGAAAAGTTGCGCGGCAGCAGTTCGCCGAAGGATACGCCGCACTCCGGACAGGCGAGGTTCTCGCAGAACTTTTCCTCCTCGAACGGCGCGCCCGCACCTTCCAGAAGCACCGTTATCACGCCGCCGCCGTGTTTGAGCGAACTTTCCACCGAGTCGGTCAGCCGCGCCGCGTCGATCCGCCCCGTGACCAGCCGGTCGACCACCGCTTCGACGGTGTGGCGCAGATTCTTTTCCAAGGTCGGCACGTCGCCGTCCAGCACCGTGATCCTGCCGTCGATCCGCGCCCGCACGAAACCGTCCGAAAGAAGTTTTTCCAGTATCTCGCGGTGTTCTCCCTTGCGCCCCGAGACCACGGGGGCCAGGATCGTCATCTTGAGGTCGGGCGGCAGGGCGAGCAGCTGTTGGGCGATCGCCTGCGCCGACTGCGATTCGAGAACTCTGCCGCACTTCGGGCAGTGCGCCGTGCCGGTGTGCGCATACAGCAGCCGCAGATAATCGTAGATCTCCGTCACCGTGGCGACCGTCGACCGCGGCGTGCCGCCCGCCGAACGCTGTTCGATGGCGATGGCGGGCGAAAGCCCCTCGATGTGCTCCAGCTGCGGTTTCTGCATCCGGTCGAGGAACTGCCGCGCGTAGGCGGAGAGGCTTTCCACGTAGCGGCGCTGCCCCTCGGCGTAGAGCGTGTCGAAGGCGAGCGAGCTTTTGCCGGAACCCGACAGCCCCGTGACCACCACGAGCTTGTTGCGCGGGATGGTGACGTCGATGTGCTTCAGATTGTGCTGCGCCGCACCGCGGATAACGATATTTTCCAACATTTTCACCTCTCTTGCGACAGTTGTTTAATGTAGTGCGGCGACGCCCCATTTTCAACGCCGCGGCGGACCAAACGCCATTTTCCGATAAAATCTTTGTGAAAATCACGCTTTACAGCTTGACATTTATTCAATACGATGTTTCATTATCCACGAATAACTGCGGAACGGATCATCTTAACGCTGTCGAGGAAAATATGAGGTACTACACCGAAGATCACGAATGGGTGGAAGTGAACGGCGACGAGGCGGTGTTCGGCATCTCCGAGTATCTGGCCGACGAACTGGGCGAAGTGACCTACGTCGAACTCCCGGAAGAGGACGACGATTTCATCATCGGCGACCGTATGGGCGAACTCGAAGCCGTCGAAGGGGCCTGCGACCTTTACGCGCCCGTCAGCGGCACGGTCGCGGCGGTCAACGAATCGCTGATCGACGATCCCGCCAGCATCAACGAATCGCCGGAGGAAAAAGGCTGGATCTGCAAGCTCGTCAACATCGACAGTTCGGAACTCGACGACATGATGGACGAAGAGGCGTACCAGAAGTACGTTTCGTCGCTGTCGTAGCAAACCGAAAAAGGTCTTTTTTCCGCTCCGAACGCATCCCGGCAGACGCCGGAGCCCTCCGGGGCGGAACGTTTTTCAATACGGGGTGACACGCCATGGACAACGCTCTCATCAGTGAAATAGCCGAACTCAAAACCGCGCGCGGGGCGATCATACTCGCCCACAACTACACCCTGCCCGAAGTGCAGGACGTCGCCGATTTCGTCGGCGACTCGCTGGAACTGAGCCTCAAGGCGCGCGACGCGAACGCCAAGTGCATCGTCTTCTGCGGCGTCTCGTTCATGGCGGAAACGGCGAAGATCCTCGCCCCCCTCTCCACCGTGCTCAATCCCGCCCCCGCCGCCGGCTGCCGCATGGCGGACATGGCGAGCGCCGCCGCGGTCAAATCGTACAAGATGCAGCACCCCGACACCGTTCTCGTCGCCTACGTCAACACCACCGCCGCCGTCAAGGCGGAGGTCGACATCTGCTGCACCAGCGCCAACGCCGAACGCATCGTATCTTCGATCCCCAAGGACAAGAAGATCATGTTCCTCCCCGACTGCCATCTGGGGAGCAACATCGCCGATTCGCTCGGGCGGAAAATGGAGCTGTGGCCGGGATACTGCCCGATCCACCACGAAGTCGATCCGGAGCGGATCGCGGCGGCGCGGCGCCTCCACCCCGGGGCCGTGGCGCTCGTCCACCCCGAGTGTCCCCCCGCGACGGTGGCGGCGGCGGATCAGGCGCTTTCGACGGGCGGGATGCTCCGCTTCGTGAAAGGCTCGGACGCCGAGGAGTTCATCGTCGGCACCGAATACGGCATACTGCACCGAATGGAAAAGGAAAATCCCGATAAGCGCTTCCACGGGCTGGAGCCGCGCCCCTGCTGCGCGGACATGAAACTCGTGACGCTCGAAAAGATCCGCGACGCCCTGCGCAGCGGCAAGCCGGAGGTCAAACTCCCCGCCGAACTAATGAACCGCGCCCGCACCGCCATCGAGCGCATGCTGGCGGTACGTTGAAGATCCCTTGTTCCGCCCGCAGCGGGCGGTTTTTTTATTAATCTGAAGGCGGCAAGATGAAACGGCTTTACGAAAATTTTCTGAAACAGGTCGACGGCGACAAACTCTACCGGCGCACGCTGGAGCTCGCCGAAATCGAAATGGGGCAAACCACGCCGTGCCACATCCGCGCGGCGGAATACGTCCGGCAGCAGCTCGTCGAAGCGGGCATCCCCGGCGTCGAGCGCATCGACATCCCCGCCGACGGCGTGACGGCGTATCAGGACAAGGTCATGCCGCTCGCGTGGGACGCCTCGGTCGGCAGACTCGAATTCGTCGACAAGCTCGACGGCGGCTGGGCGCCCGTGAACAAACGCGGGCTCGCCGCCGCGGACGAAAGCGTCCCCGCCGATTTCCGGCGCCATCCGTTCCACTTGGTCAAAGGCTCCACGGCCACCCCGCCGGAGGGGATCGTCAGCAGGATCGTCACCGAAGCGCAGCTCCTCGCCGGGGCCGATCCGCGCGGCGCGATGGTCATGCTCGAACCCCTGACCAGAGCCAACGGCGGCGTGATCCGCCCGATGCTCGACCTCGGGGCGCTGGGCTTCGTCACCGACTTCGTAGTCGGCCGCTACGAGTCGCCGGATACCCTGCAATGGGCCAACGCCGCCACCGAAAGCGGCAACTGGCACGTCACCAAAGAGGACCGCCCCTTCATCGGCTTCACGGTCACGCCGCGCACCGGCGACCTGATCCGCAAAAACGCCGGGGAGCGGGTGCGCGTCAAGTGCGACGGCCGGCGCTACGTCGGCGTCGAGCCGATGGTCACGGCGCTCGTCCCCGGAAAATCGGAAAAGGAAGTGTGGCTTTTCGCCCACCTCTACGAACCCTTGCTCAACGACGACTCCGCCGGAGTGTCGACCGCGATCGAAGTCGCCAAGATGCTTCTCGCCGGGCCGAAGTTGCGTTATTCGGTGCGGCTGGTCTTCGCGATGGAGCTGTACGGCTACGCCGCCTATGCGGCGATGCGCGGGCCGAACCTAAAAAACGAAGTCGTCGGCGGGTGCAACATCGACTCGATCTGCGCCGTCGAGGGCGAACCCATGACCTTGTACCCCACCGGCAACGCGAAACCCTTCGCCGGCAACGCGCTTTTGAAACAGGCGTACGAGGAGTTCAAGGACACGCTGCGGCTCGAACTCGGCGACGCCGCCTACATGGACGACCTCTTCCTCGGCGATCCGACGGTCGGCGTGCCGTCGGTGTGGCTGCTGGGGCGCGGGCGGGGCTTCTGGCACAACTCGGCCCAGTGCGATCCCGCGTTCATCGACCGGGAGACCATGTGCCGCAGCGCCGCCTTCGCCGCCGCCTTCGTGACCAAGCTCGCCGACACCGAGCCGCCCGCCAAGAGCGAGATCAAGGTCGAAGCGAAACACACGCCGTGGCGGGACTACGCCGCGCGGATGGTGCTGGCCCGCAAGGAAACGGGCTTCCCCTACTCGCAGGCGAAAGTGCCGCCCTACGCGCGGATCGCTCTGCCTGACGGCATGCTCTACGGCGCCTTCGCCAATACGATTTGCGCGCTGGACGGCAAAAAATCCCTCGCGCAGGCCATCGCCGAAGCCGAGCGTGAAACCGGTTGCGAAAAGCGCGAATCCGAGGTCAAGAAATATATCGACGCCATGAACCACCTCGCGGACTACGGCTATCTGGAAGCCGTCGCCCGCCCGGAGCTGACGGCGGAGGATATAAAATCGGCCATGCGCGAACTCGGATTGACCGAAGACGACCTCGTGCTCGTCCACGCCTCGGTCTCCAAGTGCGGCTACATCCGCGGCGGCGCCGAAACGCTGATCGAAAGCGTGGCGCGGAACGTGGATACCGCGCTGTTCACGACCTTCACCCGCCCGTACCTCTACCTCGGCGGGCCGAACCGCGGCTGGCGCTACCGCCCCTTCGATCCCGCCGACGCCGACGCGGTCTGGACGGGGACCGTCGGCAAGACCGTGCTGCGCAAGTTCCCCGACGCGGTGCGGAGCCGCCACATCACCCACTCGTGGGCGGGCTTCGGGAGCAGAGCGAAAGCCTGCCTCTACGCGCACGGGCCCTGCGATCCCCCGGCGGGGGAAACCTCGCCGCTGGCGAAGGCGCTGGAGTTCGGAGGAAAGATTTTGTACTTCGGGGCGGGGCTGGAATCGACGACCTTCATCCACTACCTTGAGGATGCGGCGCGCATGCCGTTCCTTTCCACCGCGTTCTGCTGCGTGAAAACCCCGGACGGCGACTTGGAAAAGGTCGCCGTGCCGCGTCATCTGCCCGGCTGCCGCGAGTTTTACGAAAACGCCATGGAGTGCAAGTTCTTCAAGCGTGCTTTCGCGCGCGGGCTGGAGCTCCGGCGTGCGAAGCTCGGCATGGGGGAACTCATGCTGCTCGACATCCGGCAGCTGTACGAGATCGGCATGGCGGTGATCAAGGACGATCCCAAGGTCCTGCTCTGCGACGATCCCGACTGCCTCTTCTGCCGCCGGTACCGGTAAGAAAAAACCGCCCCGGCGGTCATGGCCGGAGCGGCGGCGGTACGGGTAAATCGGGCCGGCGTCACTCGACGAACTCGATCTCCGTGACGACCAGGCGACCGAAGTCCTCGTTCTTGTCGCCCAGATAGTTGGTCGCGGGGATGCGTTCGATGGTCACCAGCGCCTTGACTTCGCCGGTGATCTCGTCGAAGTAGGTGTTGTATTCCCATTGCGGCGGGGTGCCTTGGTCGCGGATGAAGTCGAAGCGCCCGATCTTACAACCCTGCTCCACCGGCCGACCTTTGGTATCGCTGCTGTTTTTATGGATCTTGGTCATCGTGACTTCGGAATCGACGCCGCCGACGTCGTTGATCGCCTGGGCCACGACGATGACGCGGAAGACGTTGGGCGCCGTCGCCCCGACGGTCAGCAGATTGATCGTCTTGCCGATGATCTCCTCGCGCCCGGCGTCGTTGTTCTTATCCGCCATGCCGAAGGTGAATTTACCGTTCTTGTCGCCGTATTCGGAGTTGAGGAACTGCGAGCGCATCTTCAACTCCCCGTTGGCGGAGGGGGTGAAGTTGTCGACTTCGTTGATGAGATCTTCGGGAGCGCCGTTAAAGCTGGCGTCGCTGGTGTCGATGGCTTCGCCGCCATGCACGACGGCGCCGTTGAACTTGGTCTCGGCGTAGAACTGCTTCATCGTCTGCCCGGCGCGGATGCCGTGGAAGAGCATCTTGACGATATCCTTGTTGTACGCCGCATCGACACCGTTCCAATCGGCATTCCCGGATGCGATCACCCCCGTACGCAACTGATCCAGCGGTATCTTGCCCATGCAGCGGCAGCCGGTGCCGACCTTGATGAACTCCAGGATCGCGCCGTCGCCGTTTTCGTATTTGGTGCCGTCGCCGCTCCAATCGTCGGCATACTTGGACTTGATGTCCTCAAGTACGATCCGGATATTCTCGGTATCGCCGAAGCCGCCCGCGCGGGTGAGTTTCAAGGTCTGCCACTCGCGGCCGCGGTGGATCAAACCGATCTCCCACGGGCTGACCATCGGCGCGTTGCGGATGTAGGCGGTCGAGACGTGCTGGGCGGTCGGATGATCGCCGTCGGCCTGACCGGTGCCGAGCCACGCCGGATCGGTCGCCGTCTCCTTGTCGCCTGCGCCCCCGGTCTCCCTGCCGGACGGGTTGGCATCGCTGTTGAGCTTGCCGCACGCCTTCGAAATATCGACTTCATAATCGTATCCGGCGGTGCTGAACGTGGAGAGGATCATGGAGGGGAGTCCGCTTTCGTCGGCGGCGACGGCGGCGGCCGGCCGGAACTTCGGTGCGATCTTCCAGTCGGAGTTGCCGGAAGAGCGCGGATTCAGGTTTTGCCGGGGATCCTTTGCCTCGATGCCGCCGATGAAATAGGTCTTGTTCTTCCGCGCGTCGGCGGAGCTTACCCGCATACCGGTCTCCCGCTCGAGGTCACTGCCGGACAAAGTCATCGCCCCCACCCGGTCGAAACGCACGAAATCGAGTCCGGTGTCGGCCGGGACCTCGCTGCCGTCGACGGTGACGGACTTGTTCGTCGCCAGCATCATCGGCGAAAGCCATATCTTGGAATCTTCCAACTTGATCTCATAGCCGGCGACGACATCGCGGACCGCGAATTTCACATTGCCCAGGACGGTGATGCCCCGATTCGAGGCATCGGCGTCGGCCAATTCCCTCGCCCTTACCATGATCGCATCGCTGAAGTCGCTCCCTTGGGGGTTGGTGACGGCGGCGGTCACCGTCGCCTTGCCGACCGAATAACCGTTTGCGAGGGTGGAAAATTTACCTTCCGCATTGCCGGTGCCGGAAATATCGACCGCCGCTTCGGTGCACTTCACCTCGGCGCGGAACTTGTCATCGCTGTAATTTTTATTGACCTCGATGGCGTTGCTGTCGTTGACGGTCACGGTCTTCGTCTTGTTGTCGCTGCCCGTGTAGGTGATCCGGCCGGTATATTTGGCGTACAGCGCGATCTTGAACGAAAGTTCCTTGAGATTGAATTTGACCTTGAGATTGGCGGGATCGAGCAGCCCCGACTTGTCGGCGTCGGAGTTGTCGTACATGTTGATGTCGATGTCGTCCTTGATCCCGATCCCCCGGTCGGCGGAGTTGTAATGCACGCCGATTCTGCCGATCTGCACGCCGACTTCGTTGATGTACAGGGTGCGCTCGTTGCCGGTGTATTTGGGCAGAGCGTCGTCGGCGGCGGTGACGCTCCAGCTGGCGGCCTTGACGTCGCTGGTCGGAATGGAATCCGCGTCGCAGTAGTCGTTGAAGTTGGCGGCGATCTGTTTGCGCAGATATTTCAAATCGTCGAAACTCCACTTGTCGTTGCCGATGCGCTTCAGGAACGGCAGACCGGAAGGATCGAGCTCCGCGTCCTCGGTTTGGGCATCGTTGTGCGCGATCGCCTCGCCGGCCAGCGCCTCCACCGCCGCGTCGGAATTCTTTTTGTCGTCGGTGACGCTCGTCCACCCCTCGGTGCCGCCCGACCGCTTCAGGAAGCGGTCGTACCAGTTGTCTTTGCCGGAGGCGTTGCGGTCGGCGGATTTGTAGTAGCGGTCGCTGATGTTGAAGCGGTTGTAATAGACGGTCCGGCCGGACTCGAGCACCGGGAACGCCTCGCCGAGGATAGTGTTCCGTCCTTCGGAGAACCAGTATTCGATCCACCGTTTCTTATGATTTTTCGTTTCCTGCGGATCGCTGTTCGGGAAAAAGCTGTGGAAGGAATTGTACAAGGAGCGGTATTTGAACGGCACGGTGCCGGCGGTCAGCGCGGTATTGGCGTACCAATTGGGCAAAGCGGTGGTGTTCGTCAAATCCAGCTCGGCGATGTCGCGTCCCCAGCGAAAGGAGTGCGGATAGGCGACGTAATCGTTTTCGATCTTGGAACCGCCGGTGACGGCGTAAAGGCTCAGCCGCCCCTCCTGACGCGGCAGCGTCTGGAACGCGACGCGCCCGATGATCCGCCGCCCCGGGGTATCTTTTGGCGAGTCGTAGAAATAGATCCAGTTCGCCTTGACGTCCTTTCCCATGAGGTCCCGGCCGTAGCGCCGGTAATTGAGCTTGCCGGGGATCGCGGGGTTGCCGTCGGCATCGACCGACTCGACGTGCAGCTGGTCGTTCAACGGACCGGGCTCCTCCGTGCCGACCCTGTTGTAATCCACCTGATCGTAACTGCGTATGCTGTCATAGTTTTCGACCTTCACGCCCTTCAGAAGAGCGTCGTCGTTGTAGAGCATGACGTCGAGCATGGCGCGCGCCGCCGCCGACCGGGCGAACATCCGCGCCTGCGCGCGGCTGCTGTTGTTGGCGGCGATCTTCTGCGAAAGCAGTGAAGTCGTCACGAATCCCAGACCGAGAATGAGCAGCAATGCGAGAAAACCCAAGGCGAAGAGCAGCGCCATGCCCTCTTCGCCGCGCGTCCGATGTATCCGAAACACCTTTTTCATATCGTCGAACCCCGTATTGGAATATTTCATGGGCTATGCGGCGCCGGTCAGTTCCCGCCGCCCGAGCCGCCGCCCGAGCCGGACGACGACGCATCCTGAGCTTCCAGCGCCCAGCGGTCGCCGATGAAGACGTTGCGGCTGAAGGTGCGCTGATGCTGTTTCAGGTAGTCGTCTTTCGCCGTGCCGTCGGAAATTTCCTGCCAGCGCGTGTAGCTGTCGGCGTCGAGCACCGTCAGCTGGATCTCGATCATGTACGGCGGCTCCGCGACATCGGCGGCGTCCGAATCGGTGCTTTTCTTCTTTTCCAGCTGTCCGTTCTTCAGATAGTAGGCGCTCAGTTTGAAGGCGACGACGTTTTCCGCGATCACCTGACAGAATTCGCTTTCCGCGGCGGCGGTGCTGCTGTAACCGGCGACCAGCGCGTCCATCTGCGTTTTTAGATTGCCCTTGGCGGTGTCGCGGCTGCTGCCGAGCGAACTGTACGGCGGAAAATATTTGTAGAACTCCGCTTCGCTTGCGGCGTTTTTGTCCGAATATACGACCATGAAGAGCTTGCCTTTGGTATTGTCGCTGTTGCTCAGCAGGAACGAGACGAAGCAGACGGGATTGTTCTCCACCGGCAGGTTGCGCGACGCCGCGCTGGCGGCGAAGATGATGCTGCCGGAGTCCCTGCCGTCGTTCTTCGTTTTCGTATCGAGCGAAAAGATCATGTCCCGGGACTTTGTCCGGTTCCCGGTGGAGTCGTCCTCGCCGTGCGAGAACTGGACGGTGTTGAGCAGATCCGCCATCAGCTCCATGGCGACGCGGGCGTCGGCGTAGACGTTGCCGGTCTTCTCGTTGGACGTCCAGATCTTCTGGGCGCCGCTGAAAAGCTGCAGAAGCAGCATCATGATCAGACTCAGCAGTCCGACCGCGACCAGAAGCTCGACCAGAGTGAATGATTTTCTGCGTGTTTTCATCGTTTCATCCCCCCGGCGCCGTCAAGGATTCGTACCGCCGCCGGAACCGCCGGAAGCGGTCGTCTGCGGATAGGGCACGAAGTTCTCGTTGAACATCTCCACGCGGAAGATGCGTCTTTCGCGGCTTTCCCACGGCACGTCGGCGGGCCAGCTGATCTCGATGATCAGCGCCCGGCAGCAAAAATTCAGGATCGCCTCCGCCGCCTTCCCGTCCATGGGGCTCGTCGGCAGATCCTCGACGCCCGCCGCCGGAGTCCGCGAATAGTCCTTGTACTGCGGCGGCGGATCGGTCCCCGCCAGATCGGGATAATATTGCTCCTTGAGCGTTTCGGAATCCCAGCCGACGCGGACTATCGCCTCGAAGTCGATCGGGCGTTTGTCGTCATCGGCGCCGGTGGCGGCTTCCGAATACTGCCGGTAGAGGAAATAGGTGTTGGTGCCATCCACTTTCTCGATCAGACCGTCCACGCCGTCGGCCTCGGTATCACCGAAATCCCCGGAGGATGGACTGCCCACGGGCTCCGGATTGAAGGTGCTGATTTTGCTCTCGTTCGTGAACGTTCCGTTCTTTTCCCACATCTCCGGGGAGGTGTACTTGGACTGCACGTATGCCGCCACCCGCTCCGCGACGTCGGCCAGATTGTTGTCGGCGACGCCGGCGCGGCTCGCCTTCATGCCGACCGGGAAAAGCACCATCACGCTGGAAAGCCCGACCGCCAGGATCACCAGCGCCAGCGCGATCTCGATCAGATTGAAACGGAAGATCAGAATTCTCTTGTTCATTGCTCGAACTCCACGCGTCCGGTCAGATTGTTGACTTTAAGCACCCGGTAATTCGCCGTGCTGTTGCTTCCGGAACTCTGAGCGGTCGGATAGGTGATGGAGTCCCCCTCGATCAGCGCCTCCGACACCAGCAGATACAGCCGCGCCGTACCGATGACGCCGCCGTAGGGGTTGAAAATGATCGCGGGGTTGGAGGTGGGTGTCGCGGCGGCGTCGTCGTTGTCGCCCACGATGCCGCTCACCGTCGTCAGTGCGCCGCTGTCGAATTTCTTGCCCGATTGGCTGCAGCCCGTCACATAGCCGTCGGAATTGGGCGAAACGTCGCTCTTTACGGTGGTGACCTTGACCAGAGCCGCGCCGTTGTGGGCGTTGCTCCAGTCGCTGCCATCCACCCACCGGATGAAGCTGTAACTGCCGCCGTTGTTTCTGACGTAGGCGGTGCGGAACCCGCCCATCCGGTAGGGGATGAGCGAATCGGCCACGCTGTCGTTGGGGAAGATCACCGCCACGTAGCAGCGCTCGGCGGCGGCGCGCATCTGCGCCTGTTCGAGCGCGAGTTTGATGTTCCGCGCCGACTCGTCGACCTTGCTGCCGCGGATCATCCGCGCGAACGCCGGAACGCCGATCGCCATCAGCATGCTGATCAGCGCCACCACCGTCAGCAGCTCGATCAGCGTGAAGCGCCTTCCGTATCGTTTCATCCTGTCCATAACCCGGAAAATCCCCCCATGCTTCTTTACTTCAAATACTATAAGTCGCGCCGGGGATTTTGTCAAATCGTTCCGGTAAAAAAACGGCTCATTCCGAATCTTTTTTTTCGCCCCGGCGGCGGCGGAAAAAATCCTTGAGGAGCCTCAGCGCCTCGTCCGCCAGCATTCCCCCCTCGACCTCGGGGCGCCACAGCAGCGTCGTGCACCCCGTGATGTCCAGCGCGCCGCCGCATCCGCCGCCCGCCGGATCGCCGACGCCGAAGACGATCCTTCTCACCCGGCAGTTGACCAGCATCCCGGCGCACATCGGGCACGGTTCCTTGGTGACGTAGAGGTCGATGTCGCTCATCCGCCAGTCGCCGCGGAGCTTTTCCAGCTGGCGGACGACTTCGAATTCGGCGTGGGCGGTGACGCTTTTGAGCTCTTCGACGCGGTTGCGTCCCGAAGCGACGATCACGCCGTCCGCCACGGCGACGGCTCCGACGGGGACTTCACCGGCGAGCGCCGCCTCCTGCGCGAGCTCCAGAGCCCGCCGCATGAAACATGGTTCGGCAGGCGGCAGAGTGTTCATTTCACGTCGACTTGGGCCCGCAGCACCCACGTCTTGTAGGTGTGGAAGATGAACCTTACGTAGTGCCCTTCGAAGGGGTAGTAGAAGGCGATGGAGCGGTCGGGCTGATCCGGCGTGTCGATCATGGCGTCGCCGTGGTAGAAGATCGCGTTCATCGTGTTGAGTTCGCGCAGCAGCGTGAAGTCGACCTTTTCGGCGAGGACCTTGGCGGCCTCGTATTTTTCCCTGCTGTTGGGGCGCAGCTTCGGATTCTGAAGCGTCTTGATCTCCTGGTCGTAGAACTGCATGACTTCGAGATCTTCGGCGGGCAGCTTTTCCTCCGAGGCGCAGCCGAAAGACGGGACCAGCACCAGAAGTGCGGCCAACGAGGCGAATATCCTGCTCCAAAAGGCTCCGGAGCACCGTGAAAGCTGGATGCCACAATTCATCGGGACGCGCCCTCCAAGGTAAGACCTGATCAAAAAAATGGAGCGGGTGACCGGAGTCGAACCGGCGTCGCCAGCTTGGGAAGCTGGAGCATGACCGTTTTGCTACACCCGCATGCCTTATTTAATATATAGCGCCTGATGCGCCAATTCAAGCGCCGCGAAAAATAAAAAAACGCCGGGGAAGTCCCCGGCGTGTCCGATGCGACGAATTACCAGAACCTCCACCACGGACGCGGCGGCGGGGGCGGCGGCGGGGGCGGCGGCGGAGGCGCCGGCTTGTGGTGATGATGATGATGATGCACCGGCGCCGGCTTGGGCGGCGGCGGCGGAGGCGTATGCGGTTTCGGCGGATGCGGCTTGTGCACCGCGGGCGGCGGAGGCGGCTGCGGTTTCGGCGGATGCCCCGGCTTGTGCGGCGCGGCAAAGGCCGCGACGGCCGCCAGAGAAGCGACGAAGACGATGCTCTTCTTCATGTTGTTCCTCTCGGATGGTGTTTTTTCTCGACGCCGCACCCGCGGCGTACCCGATGCGGAAATATAGCGCCGGAAAAAACTTTTTCCAAGTGCAAAACGAAAAAAATGCGAAATTAGCCGGATTTTCAGCGGCGGCGGCCGGAACCCATCCTGCCGCGCGGGGCCCCGGAGCGCCGCCCCCGGACCGGTTTTTCCGGCAGCTGCGGATGCTCGGCGGGCGGCGGCAGCTTCAGCATCGACTCCTCCGGAAGCGTGCTGTGGAACTGCACCTTGAGCAGCTCCTCGATCGCGGGCAGATAGAACGCCCCGTATTCGCAGAGGAAGCTGATCGCGACGCCGGTGTGCCCGGCGCGCCCGGTGCGGCCGATGCGGTGGATGTAGTCCTCGGGACGCTCCGGCAGGTCGTAGTTGACGACTATCGAAACGTCGTCGACGTGGATGCCGCGCGCGGCGACGTCGGTGGCGATCACGATCTTTTCCTCGCCGGTGCGGAATCGCTCCAAAATGCGGATCCGCTTTTCCTGCGCGATGTCGCCCGAGAGCACCGGCACGTTGTAGCCGTATTTGGCGAGGTCGTACTGCAGCTGCAGATTCACGTCCTTGCGGTTGCCGAAGACGAGGATGCGGTCGTATTGGCGCGTGTTGAAGATGTTGAGCAAAACCGCGAGCTTCTCCTCGCGCGTGACGGTCAGGAAGGTCTGTTCGATGTTGTCGCTGACCATCTGCTCCGGCTCGCTTTCGAGCACGATGGGATCGGTCAGCCAGCCGCTGGCGAGGCGCAGAATGGTCGGATCCAGCGTCGCCGAAAAGAGCGCCGTCTGCCGGTTTTCCCGGCGCGGCAGCGACGAAACGATGCGCTTGATGTCGGGGATGAAGCCCATGTCGAGCATGCGGTCGGCTTCGTCGATCACGAGGATCTCGACCTTCGACAGGTCGATGAGCCCGTGACGCAGAAAGTCGATGGTGCGCCCCGGCGTGCCGATCAATACGTCGATCGGGCAGTCGAGCGAGCGCCGCTGTTTTTCGTAGTCCATGCCGCCGAAGACCAGCCGGAAGGTGAGTCCGGTGAAGACGCCGAGGTTCTCCGCATCCTTGTGAATCTGCATCGCGAGTTCCCGCGTCGGGGCGAGCACCAGCATCCGCACCCGGCCGTTCTTGACCTCGGCGGCAGGCGCGGAAAGCATCTTGGTGAAGGCGGCGAGCAGAAACGCCGCCGTCTTGCCTGTGCCGGTCTGCGCCTTGCCGGCCAGATCGCGCCCTTCGAGCAGCACCGGCAGCGTCATCGCCTGTATCGGCGTGCAGTACTCGAAGCCCGCGTGCTGGACGCCGAACTGGACGCGCTTGTCCAGCGGAAGGTCGAGAAAACGCGTCTTGCCGGGGCAGACGGGAACGTCGTTGAGCTCCTCCGGACAGACGGGGAGCTCCTTGCGCGCCGGCGCCGGCGCCTGCGGCGCGGCGTTTTCGGCGCGCTCCGGGCGCGCTCCGCTGCGCGAACGCCTGCGGCGCGGGCGCTTTTCCGGCGGCGGCGCGGCGGATTGGTCGTCCCGACGCGGCGGCGCGGTCTTCTTCCTGCGCGGTGATCCAACGGACTTTTTCGCCGGCTTTTCCGGCGCGGCGGAGGACGATCCGCCGAAGATCTTCTTCAGAAATCCAAACACGATACAATGCTCTTTCTTACTTGTTTTCCCGCGCCGCGACCGCTTTCAGATAGGTCAGGAAATCGTCCCGGAACTCGGGGCGGCGCAATGCGAATTCCACGGTGTTCTTCAAAAAGCTCAACTTGTCGCCGATGTCGTGACGGGCGCCGGCGATGCGGCGGGCGATGAGGCGCTCCCTGCCCAGCAGAGAACGCATGGCGTCGGTGAGCTGGACCTCGTTGCCCTTGCCGCGCGGAGTGTGCTCCAGCGCCGCGAAGATCGCGGGGCTCAGCAGATAGCGCGAGGCGACGGCGAGGCGGCTCGGCGCCGCTTCGACGGCGGGCTTTTCGACCATCGCGTCGACGTCGACGGTGTCGGCGTCGAGGAATTTGCCGCCGACGATCCCGTAGCGGCTGACTAGTTCGGAGGGGACCTCCTCGACCGCGACGACCGGAGCCCCGTAACGCTCGTGCGCGTCGACCAGCTGCCCCGTCACGCAGCGGCCGGTCGCGGAACTCATCACCGTGTCGCCCAGAAGGACCGCGAAAAACTCGTCGCCGACGAACTCCCTGGCCAGCAGGACGGCCCCGCCGAGCCCGTTGAGTTCGTATTGATAGGTGTACTCTATCTTCACCCCGGCGGCGGCGGCGCGCACCTCTTCGAGGGACTTGGTCTTCCCGGTCTCTTCGAGCCGCTTTTCCAGCTCCGGCGCGGGCGAAAAGTGGCCGCGGATCGCCTCCTTGCCGCGGCTCAGGATGATCAGCACCTCCTCGATGCCGGCGGCGGCGGCCTCCTCGACGACGTACTGGATGACCGGCTTGTCGACGACCGGGATCAGCTCCTTGGGGACGCTCTTCGTGAAGGGCAGGAAGCGGGTGCCGAAGCCCGCGGCGGGGATCACCGCCTTGCGCACTCTGCGGGAAGTCATGCCTGCCCCCCCGAACGCACGATGCGCGGCTTGATGACTTCGATGGAGTGTTCCTTGAGCAGCTGCGACAGCCGTTTGAACATCACGTTGTCGCGGTAGGTGCCGATGATCGCCCCGCCGGAGCCGGTGAACTTGGCCGACGCCCCGACCGAACGCGCCAGTTCGACCATCTGCCGGTTCTTGGCGCTGACCGCGTTCGCGCAGACCTCGCAGCGCAGATCGAAGTTGCGGTCGAGCAGTTCCGGTATCGCGGCGTAGTCGCGCGCGGCGAGGGCGGCCTTGACGCGTTCGGTCAGATCCGCCCACTCGCGCATCGCGGCTACGACCTCGGGCTTGCCCGCCTCGAAGTCCTCGCGCAGACGGCTGTGCAGCACCTCCGAACCCTCGGCGAGGTCGGTGCGGTAGGCGACGAAGAGCTTCAGCTCGTCCGGGATCTCGATCGGCGTGTAGCGCCCGTAGCCGTGGTCGTGCATGAACTTGGCGTCGAAATCCATATACACCGGTTCGTTGAACGCCTGCGCCACGCGGTCCTGGAGCCCGGCGGGGATGCCGAGTTCGTCGCACTCGGTGGCGAGCACCAGATTGGCCAGCTCCTCGCGCGGGATGTTCACATGGTAGAAGCGGCACATCGCCCGCATCGACGCGGTGATGATCGCGCTCGACCCCGCCAGCCCCAGCCGGTTCGGGATGTCGCTGTCGTAGCGGATGGTGAAGTTGCGCTTCGGGATGTCGATCTGGTTGGCGCGGCAGTACTCGTTGAACTTCTTGCCCGCGCCCTTGAGCAGCCGGATGCCGCCGTAGTAGCCGTACATGCCGATATCCTCGCACATCGCGTCGAGGCTCTTGAAGCGGCAGTAGTCGCGGCGCGAGGGCAGGATCTCCAGCTCGGGCGTCTCGTAGAGCTGCACCTGCGCCCGGTAGTTGCTGAAGACGAAGGCGATGGTCTTGCCGTGATAACCGTCGGAGGGATTGCCGATCAGCGCCGCGCGGGGATAGGCCACTGTTGTGATGATCATATCAAGTTTCCGGATATTGAGAATGGGTTGAACAAAAAACGCTTTAATAATATAATATATAAACCGCTTCATTGCAAGCCTTTCGTGTGTATTCGGAACTTCGCGGGGCGTTCCCTGCGGACCGGAGGGACTTGTTTTAGCGCCCGCGCGCGGTTATATTTAGGAAAAATCAATTTCAAATACGGCGCCGTCGGCACGGCGCGGCGGCAGAGGGGGAAGACCATGATGAAACAGGGGTTCGACAGCGAAAAGTATCTGCGCGAACAGTCGGAGGCGATCCTGGAGCGGGCGAGTCACTTCGGCGACAAACTCTATCTCGAATTCGGCGGCAAGCTGATCTGCGACTACCACGCCGCGCGGGTGCTGCCGGGCTTCGATCCCGACGCCAAGATCAAACTGCTCCAGCACCTCAAGGACAAGGTCGACATCATCATCTGCATCTATGCCGGCGCCATTGAGGAAAAGAAGATCCGCGCCGACTTCGGCGTCTCCTACGACGTCGACACCATGCGCACCATCGACGATCTGCGCGAGCGCGGGCTCAACGTCCGGGCGGTCGTCGTCACCCGCTACTGCGACCAGCCCGCCGTGCAGGTCTTTCTGAACCGCCTCTCGCGCCGCGGCATCAGCGTCTACACCCACCGCCCGATCGCGGGATATCCGACCGACGTCGACGCCATCGCCGGACCGCAGGGCTACGGCGCCAACGCCTACATCGAGACCGAACGCCCGATCGTGGTCGTCACCGGTCCCGGCCCCAACTCCGGCAAGATGGGCACCTGTCTGTCGCAGGTCTACCACGAATTCCAGCGCGGGATCCGCGCCGGATACGCCAAGTTCGAGACCTTCCCGGTCTGGAACCTGCCGCTCAAGCACCCCGTGAACCTGGCCTACGAGGCGGCGACCGCCGACCTCGGCGACGTCAACATGGTCGATCCGTTCCACCTCGAAGCGCGCAGCGAAGTCGCGATCAACTACAACCGCGACGTCGAGATCTTCCCGGTGGTGCGCCGCATCTGCGCCCGGATCATGCCGCCGGAACAGCTCTACGTTTCGCCGACCGACATGGGCGTCAACCGCGTCGGCTTCGCCATCACCGACGACGAGGCGGTGCGCGCGGCGGCGACGCAGGAGATCATCCGCCGCTACTTCAAGGAGCTCTGCAACCACGCCCAGGGGCTGAGCGAAAAGGCGGTCCCCGACCGGGTGAAGCTTCTGATGGACGAACTCGGCGTCAACGAACTCGACCGCAAGGTCGTCGCCCCCGCCCGCAAGGCGGCGCAGGAGGCGGAAAACGATCCCGCCAAGGGCAACGACGGCATCTTCTGCGGCGCGGCGCTGGAGCTTCACGACGGCACGATCGTCATCGGTCGCAACTCTCCCTTGCTCCACGCGGCCAGCTCGTGCGTCATCAACGCGATCAAGCATCTGGCGGGGCTGCCGGACGACCTGAAGCTCCTCTCGCCGCAGGTCATCAATTCGCTCTCGCGCCTCAAGCACGACGTCTTCAAGAACAAGCAGATCAGCCTCGGATTGACGGAAACGCTCACCGCGCTGAGCGTCAGCAGTCCGTCGAACCCCGCCGCCGACCTCGCCTTGAGCAAGCTCGGGGAGCTCAGCGGCTGCGAGATGCACCTGAGCCACATGCCCGGCGGTAGCGACGAGACCGGGTTGAGAAGACTCGGGATCAACGTCACGAGCGAACCCGTCTTCGCCAACCGCAACCTCTTCATGGAGTGACGCCGACATGAGCGGAAAGCTCCTCCCCCTGCCCTCGATCTGCAGGAAGTACAAGGTCGGCAGCGCCTTCGACTGGTACAACTCGGCGCGCCCCGCAATACTGAAACTGCTCGCCGAAAACGAATACGGCTTCATCCCGCCGTACCCCGAGTCGATGAAGATCGAACTCTGGCGCGAACGAAAGAATCTCGTCGACGGCACCGCGAGAAGGCGGGAGTTCCGCGTGACGCTCGCCAACGGAGGCAGGCGGCACAAGTTCGACGTGCTCGTCTACTCGCCCGAAAAGTTGGGCAAAAAACCGCTCACCGCCATCGCCTCGCTGAACTTCAAGGGCAACGCCGGCGTCGCGCTGGAAGACGACGTGCCCCCCCTCGATGCCGTCCACAACGCCCAGCCCGGCCGGTGGCCGATCAAACAGCTGATGAAGGCGGGGATCATGCTCGCCACCGCCGCGCGCAACGACTTCTACTACGACGATCCGACGCCCAAGTCGCGCAAAAACAGCATCTTCCGGCTCTTCGGGAAAGTGGACGGCAACGACCGGCATTACACCGCGCTCTCGGCGTGGGCGTTCGGCTTCCGGAGCCTCTGCGATCTGCTCTTGACGCTGCCCGAAGTCGATCCGAAGCGGATCTGGCTCCACGGCCACTCGCGCCTCGGCAAGACCGCGCTCTGGGCGGCGGCGAACGATCCGCGCGTCGCGGGCGTAGTGAGCAACGACTCCGGCTGCGGCGGCGCGGCGATCTCAAGAAACAAGGAGGGCGAGACGATCAGGGCGATCGTCGACAAGTTCCCGCACTGGTTCGTGCCCGAATTCGACCGGTACAAGGACAACGAGAAATCGCTGCCGTGGGATCAGCACTTCCTCGTCGCGTTGTCGGCGCCACGCCCGGTGCTGATCGCGAGCGCCAGCGAGGACCAGTGGGCGCACCCCTTCAACGAATTCCGCGCCGCGGTCGCGGCGGGCGAAGTCTACCGCCTCTTCGGCATCCCCGGCATAGCCGAAGGCACCCCCTTCCCGAAGCCCGAGGCACCGATTCTGCGGCGCGGCGTCGGCTACTACCTGCGCACCGGCAAGCACGGGGTGCTCCCCTACGACTGGCGGCAGGTCGCCGACTTCATCAAGCTCAACAGCTGATCTGCGCGCAAGGCAAAAAAAACGGGAGGCGGTCGGCCTCCCGTTTTTTTTTGCGCCTGTCACCCGATCATTTGTCGGGATCGATCCAGCCGTCGCTGCCGGGGAATTTCACCGACTTGCCGGTGCCGGAGTCCGGCAGGTACTTCTGCTCCAGCTCGGCCAGATTCAGATTTTCGACGTGGCCGTCGAGGAAGAAGACGTTGCACTTGTCGCTGTGCGCCTTGACCAGCTTGCTGTCCCACGAACCCTTGTAGAGCAGCGCGCCCGCCGTATCGTAGGGAGCGCTTTTCGTGGCGCAGCCGCCCAAGAGCAGCTGATTCGGGGAGACGGAATACGCCGACGATCCGGTGCCGAACTTCAAAAACTTGGTGCCGCGGAAATCGAATCCGGCGAACTTCGCGGCGGTGTCCGCCGAATCGCTGTACACGATGCCGAACGACTCCTTAAGCGCATCCTCGCGTTTGGCGGCGCTGAGCGCGCCGAGCGTCTGATTGTTGTCCGAATACTTGAACCCCGGGCAGCGGAGCACCGCCATATCCGCGATGTAGTTTTTTCTGCCCTTTATCGAAGAACTCAAGTCCCCGCCGTACAAGTAGCGCGTCCACGCCGAATCGCTGCCGGCAGAATCGCCGAATTTATCGCCCGAGACCAGAAAATCCTTGTTGGCGTTCATCGCCAGCGCGATGATCTTCATCGTCTGGCTCTGATTGTTCTGGCACTCGGTCGTCCGGGCGCTGGAACGCGCCAGAGTCACGCCGCCCAGAAGCAGCCCGGCGAGGACCGCGATGATACCGATCACGACCAGAAGTTCCACCAAGGTGAAAAAATGTTTCTTCATTTGAACCGACACCTCTCGAAAGAATGATTTTCCTCCCGCGAAGGGAGGCCGTTTGAATTACCTTGGCTATACTTTAAGCCGCGGCGGCGCAAAATGCAATATCCCGCCGCGAAAAAAAAACGGATTTTTCCGGATCGCGGGATTGCATTTCCCGATTCCGAAGCTAAAGTAAGTCCGATGTAAGTCCGGTTGTCTTTTCCGGGCGTCGGACGATACGGCATCAACCCAAATTCGGAGACGGAATAATGAATAAACGCAGATTCACAATGATCGAACTGTTGGTCGTGATCGGCATCCTCGCGATCCTCGCCGGACTGCTCATCCCGACCGTCATCGGCGCCAAGGAAAAGGGCCGCATCTCTCAGGCGCGCACCGACATGGCATCGCTCCGCACTGCATTCGAGGGGCTTTACCGTGACTACGGTAAGATGATGCGATATAATGCATCCGATTATTATCTGGGTGGAAAAACCTTCACCTACAGCAGCGGCGACAGTTTCGCAACCATCGGCAAGATCAGCAGCAATAAATACGACTCCAACACAAAGGACGACTACTGCAACGCGATCGCCGAACTCGCCGACCCCGCGAACAGTTATTTCAATAGTGATAGTGTAAAAGACAAAGTTCTCAACAAGCGCAAGATCAAGTACCTCGATCCAAGACCGAAGTACAATCCCTCCGACAAACCGACCGAGGGCGACAATCCCGCCAACACTTGGCTCGATCCGTGGGACAACCCTTACATGATCCGGATCAACGTGGACGCTACGGAGAAAATCGATGATCCTTCCAAATCTTCCGGCAGCAAACTTGCCGGTAGGATCATTCTCTGGTCGCTCGGTCCGGACGGCGAAGGTTCCGACACCGCCGGTGCCGAAAGCAACAAGGACAACATCCCGAGCTGGAAGGACGGCAACTGGCTCGACTGACGGAAAACCTTTCGGTTTTTTGCCCGCCGCGACTGGAAAAAAATTCGCGCGCGTGTATGTTATAGCAGGAATCGACAATCCGGTCTTGCGCAAAGGCGCGGGGCCGGAACACAATTTAAAATCAACATCCAAAATTCAACGGAGGAATCCATGCGTAAATTCTATCTCCTGTCGGCGCTCGGCCTGATGACCGTTCTGGCGTTCAGCGGCTGCAAAAGCACCACCCCGCCCGAAGATCTGCAGCCCGTGCCCGAAGCCCGCGACGAACCGCCCGCCTCCACCCTCGGCGGCTACAACAACGGTCTCGACGGCAACGGCGGCGGCGGCTTCGCCAACGGTCAGAACATCGGCGGCGGCGGCTCCTGGCAGGAAGGCGCCACCGAGGGTTCCGCGTCCCGCTCGGGCGGCGGCTCCAACGCCGACGGCTGGACGGAGGCCGATCCCACCGGCAAGCGTCTCAACATGCCGACCATCTACTTCAAGTACGACTCCGAAGAGCTGGTCGATTCCGAAGCGCGGAAGCTCGACCACATCGCCGTGTTCATGAACAACAACCAGTTCCTCGGACTGGTCATCGAAGGACACTGCGACCAGCGCGGCACCGACGAATACAACCGCGCGCTGGGCGAACGCCGCGCCAACGCGATCCGTCAGTATCTCGCCGGACGCGGCGTCGCCGACAACCGCATGCGGACGGTCAGCTACGGCAAGGACAAACCCGAGGTCGAAGGCTCCGGCGACGAGGTGTGGAGGAGAAACCGCCGCGGCGTGCCCGTACCGATGAAGATGGGGCGCTGAACCCCGGTTTACAAACGATTCAAGTCCGGCAAGGGCGCTCCGTCGCGGAGCGTCCCGGCTTTTTTGAAGAGACTATCATGAGCAAGATAAGAAACGAGCATATATTCACCAGCGAATCGGTCTCGGAGGGGCATCCCGACAAGGTCTGCGACCGCGTCTCCGACGCCATCCTCGACGCCTGTCTCGCGCAGGACGCCGACAGCCGCGTCGCCTGCGAAACGCTCTGCACCACCGACTTGGTGGTGATCTCCGGCGAGATCACCACCAACGCCAAGGTCGACTGGCAGCAGGTCGCGTTGGACGCGATCCGCGACATCGGCTACAACGAACACGGCGTGGGCTTCTGCGCCGACGACGCCAAGGTGTTGCTGGCGATCCACCGCCAGTCCCCCGACATCTCGCAGGGAGTTACGGTCGGCGAAGGGCTCTACAAGGAACAGGGCGCCGGCGATCAGGGCATGATGTTCGGCTACGCGACCGACGAGACGCCGGAGCTGATGCCGGCGACGCTCATCTACTCGCACAAGATCGTCGCCGAACTCGCGCGACGCCGCAAGAGCGATCCCGTGAAGTACCGCTTCCTGCGGCCGGACGCCAAGACGCAGGTCTCGATCCGCTACCGCGACGGCCGCCCCGTCAAGGTCGAGACCGTGGTCGTCTCGCACCAGCACACCCCGGATATGGACATCAAATGGCTCGAAGCCCTCGTCCGCGAAGTGGTGGCGCAGGTGATCCCCCTCGAGCTCATGTCCGGCGACATCACCTACTACGTCAACCCGACCGGGCGGTTCGAGATCGGCGGCCCGCACGGCGACACCGGACTCACCGGGCGCAAGATCATCGTCGACTCCTACGGCGGCGTCGGCTCGCACGGCGGCGGCGCGTTCTCGGGCAAGGATCCGAGCAAGGTCGACCGTTCGGCGGCGTACTTCTGCCGCTACATCGCCAAGAACATCGTCGCCGCCGGACTGGCGCACAAGTGCGAAATACAGGTATCCTACGCGATCGGCGTCGCCCAGCCGCTGAGCGTCTGCGTCGACACCTACGGCACGGGAACGCTGCCCCCCGAGGCTTACGAAAAGATCGTCCGCAAGGTCTTCGATCTGCGCCCCGCGGCGATGATCGAAGCGCTGGATCTGCGCCACCCCGGCAAGACTTGGTGCTACGCGCAGACCGCCGCCTACGGCCACTTCGGGCGTCCGCAGTTCCCATGGGAAAAGACCGACCGCACGGAGGCGCTGCGCGCCGCCGCCGCGGAGCTCGGCTTCAAGGCGTGACCGGCCGGCGCGGTCGCAGGGCATCCGTTTCGTAATCATGCCGTGTGCGAGGACTTTCCGCGCGGCAAAGCTGACAGGACCGTGAACCGCGAGATCATACATCTGGATATGGACGCGTTCTTCGCGTCGGTGGAACAGCTCCGCCGCCCGGAACTTCGGGGCAAGCCGTTGCTCGTCGGCGGCCATCCCGACCGGCGCGGCGTGGTTTCGACCTGTTCCTACGAGGCGCGCAGATTCGGCATCCACTCCGGCATGCCGACGCGGACGGCGCTGCGGCTCTGCCCTCAGGCGGAGCTCATCTCGCCGGATTTCCGCCGCTACTCGCGCATCTCGCGCCGCATCATGCGGATCCTCGCGGAGTACACCCCCCGCATCGAAGCCGTCTCCATCGACGAGGCCTACCTCGACGTCACTGGCCGCGCCCCCGACGGCGCCGCGGCTCTGGCCGAGGCCATACGCGCGCGCATCCATGAAGAAACGGGGCTCACCGCCAGCGCCGGAGTCGCCCCGAACAAGTTCCTCGCCAAACTGGCCAGCGACTTCCGCAAACCCGACGGCCTGACCGAGATCACCCCCGAGAACGCGCAGGAGTTCATCGACGCGCTGCCCATCGGCAAGTTCCACGGCATCGGCGAAGCGACCGCCGCCAAGCTCCGGCGCATGAACGTCCGCACCGGCGCCGATCTGCGCCGACTGCCCCGCGAAACGCTGCGCGCCGCCTTCGGCAAGACCGGCGACTACTACTATTACTGCGTGCGCGGCATCGACGACCGCCCGGTCGAGGAACACGGCGATCCCAAGAGCCTCAGCCGCGAGGTGACCTTGTACGAGGACTGGACCGATCTGCGCCGCATCCGCGTCATGATCCGCATCTTGAGCCGCAAGGTCGTGCGCCGCGTCCGCGAACACGGATTTTTCGCCAAGACCGTGACGATAAAGTTGAAATACTCCGACTTCCGCAGCGTCAGCCGCACCGTCGCCCTCCCCGGCGCCGAGTTGAGCGGCGAGGAGATCGGCGAGATCGCGGTGAATCTGCTCACGCGCACCGAGGCGGGACTTACCCCCGTCAGACTGATCGGAGTGGGCCTCGGCGGACTGTCGCAGAACGCCGAACCGGAGTTCGAACAGCTGGAATTGAACCTGGCTTGAAAAAAATTATTCAATATTTCCGAATTATATTGAAAATAAAATAATATGGTGTTACGTTATATGGGTGTAAGGCAAAGGGAAACCGGATGCCGGTAGACAAAAAAACCCGATCAACCATAAAAGGGAGAAGGAAAATGAACGCAAGAGTCAAGTTCGCAATCGTCGGAGCGGTCGTCGCAGTGCTGGCGACTCCGGTATTGGCCGGTCCGCCCCACCATCATCACCACCACCACGGTGGTAACAGCGGCATCCGCCTGGCGACCGACATCGTCAATCTGGTCCACAGCTGCGTCGCCCCGGTGGTCGTCACCCAGCCGGTCGTCAGCCAGCCGGTCGTCGTCACCCAGCCGTACGCCCAGCCGGTCGTCGTCACCCAGCCGGTCGTCGCCCCGCCGCCGCCCGTGGTCGTGGCTCCGCGCCCGGTGTACTACGGTCCGCGCTACTACGCTCCGCCGCCGCCGCCGCGTCATCACCACCACCATCACCATCACTGATCGGCAGCCCCGACCACGAAACCGAGACCGCGTCCCCCGGCGCGGTCTTTTTTTTGCCCCGCGCCCCATTCTGAAAACAGGTGGGCATTCTTTGTTTTTTTACGGCAACTATACCAAGCGGGTGTGCGCGTTCGTTACGTCCGGGGGGCTCCGCGCCCCCCGTCCCCTTGCGGCAGGGCGCGCCCTGCACCTGCTTCGGACGGCTGTGCCGTCCTCGCCCGGGCGATGGATGGCGTGCCGCACTACATGACGGCTGTTACTTCTTTCGTCGTCGGCAACACTAAAAACGATTTCTTTTTTTCCGGTGCGGCTCCGCCTTTTGCGGCGAAGCCGGGCCTATGCTTTTTGCGCAACTTTGCTGAAGGATCAACCCGCCGTACCGCGCGCCGAAACGGCGCTTTTGCATTGAATCCCGAAACGGAGGAGCGGCCTGTCGCGGCGGACTCCGGCGGTTCCGGGGCGCCCCCAGCTCACGGCGGAATAATAATCCGTTTCCGAATCAAAAAAAATTCGAAAAAAACACTACATATTGTGTTTTTCGGGCTTGCAATATACTATATAGTGTAGTATCGTAAAAGCGAATCGGATGGGAGCATCGAATGTCCGCAGGGATTTTTTTGCGCTTCGTCCGGTGCGGATGTCAAGTTGCGAAACACCGGCGCTCGTGGGGTGCGGCGGTGCGTTGCGAATACGGGAAAGTCAAACAAACAGAGCAGAGGATGTGGGTGTGATGGAGATCAAGTCATCGATTCCGAAAATGAAAAAGCGCGACGGGCGGATAGTGGATTTCGACGCCGAGCGCATCGTCATCGCCGTAGGCAAGGCGCTGAAAGCCGCGGGCACCGCGAACGACAAGATCGCCCGCCGGGTGGCGCAGGACGTAGTCGATGAACTGACCAACAAAGGGTGCGCCAGCGGCGAACTCATCCCCGACGTCGAAATGATCCAGGACCTCGTCGAGCACGCGCTGGTCAAGCGCGGCTTGTCGCAGGCGGCGAAGCTCTACATCCTCTACCGCGCCACCCATCAGAAGATGCGCGAGGCGCGCAAGCTGATGATCGACATTCAGGACCTCGTCGCCGGGTATCTCGGTCAGGAGGACTGGCGCGTCAACGAAAACTCCAACGTCGGCTTCTCCTACGCGAGTTTGCTGAGCCACGTTTCCGGCGCCGTGATCGCGAACTACACGCTCGCCAACATCTATCCCGCCGAGATCAGCGAAGCGCACCGCAACGGCGACTTCCATCTGCACGATCTGTCGTGCGGCATCGTCGGCTACTGCGCGGGGTGGAGCCTCCGCGACCTCCTGCTCCGCGGCTTCGAAGGGCGCAGCGGCCGGGCCTCGGCGGCTCCGGCGAAGCACTTCGACACCGCGCTCGGCCAGATCGTGAACTTCCTCTGCACGCTGCAGACCGAGTGGGCGGGCGCGCAGGCGTTCAGCTCGTTCGACACGCTGCTCGCGCCGTTCGTGCGTCGCGACAAACTCGAGTACAAGCAGGTCAAGCAGGCGATGCAGCAGTTCGTCTTCGGGCTCAACATCGCGAGCCGCTGGGGGCAGACGCCGTTCACCAATCTGACCTTCGACTGGGTGGTCCCCGAAGACCTCCGCGACACCCCCGTCATCATCGGCGGCGAGATGCAGGACGAGACCTACGGCGAGTTCCAGAACGAGATGAACCTGATCAACCGCGCCTTCCTCGAAGTCATGTCCGAGGGCGACCGCGACGGCCGGATCTTCACCTTCCCGATCCCGACCTACAACGTGACGCCGGACTTCGACTGGACCAGCGACAACGCCAAGCTGCTCTTCACGGTGACGGGCAAGTACGGTCTGCCGTACTTCCAGAACTTCATCAACAGCGACCTCAAGCCCGGCGACGTCCGCAGCATGTGCTGCCGGCTGCAGATGGACATGCGCGAACTGCGCAAGAAGACCGGCGGGCTCTTCGGCGCGGGCGAGCAGACTGGCTCCATCGGCGTGGTCACGATGAACATGCCGCGCATCGGCTACCTTTCCAAGGACGAGAACGAGTTCTTCTCGCGCCTCGACCACCTGATGGTGCTGGCGAAGGAGTCGCTGGAGATCAAGCGCAAGGTCGTGCAGAAGTACTTCGACGAGAACCTGATGCCCTACTCCAAGACCTATCTGCCGTCGCTGGACCACCACTTCAGCACCATCGGGCTCGTGGGCATGAACGAGTGCTGTCTGAACTTCCTCGGCTGCTCCATCGGCGACGACGAAGGCGCGGCCTTCGCGCGGAAGGTGCTGCTCCACATGGCCGAGAAGATCAAGGACTTCCAGGAGGAAACGGGGCACATCTACAATCTGGAGGCGACTCCCGCCGAGGGGACGAGCTTCCGGCTGGCGAAGATCGACCGCAAGCTCTATCCGGAGATCGTCTGCGCCGGTTCCAGCACGCCGTACTACACCAACTCGACCGCGCTGCCGGTGGGTTACACCGACGACATCTTCGAGGCGCTCGGCAAGCAGGAGCCGCTGCAGCGGATCTACTCGGGCGGGACGGTCTTCCACAGCTTCATCGGCGAGCGCATCGAGGATCCGGAGCTGGTGGCGAGTCTGGTCAAGCGCATCGCGACCAACTACCACATCCCGTATTTCACGCTGACGCCGTCGTTCAGCATCTGCCCGGTGCACGGCTACATCCCCGGCGCCCACAGCGAGTGCCCGCTGGAGAGGGAGGCCGCCGCCGAGGCGAAGAAGAAGTAAGTGTCGCGCCGACAAGTCGGCGCAGAAAAAAACAATTATCAATAATTGCCCCCGGAAGTCCGGGGGCGCACCAACACAAAAGGAGAATCTGAAAAATGGAAAAGTGCGGAGAGAAGACCGAAGTTTACAGCCGCGTGACCGGTTATTTCCGTCCGGTGTCGAACTGGAACAAGGGCAAGAAGGAAGAGTTCAAGGATCGCAAGACCTACGACGTTACGGGCTGCGGCTGCGGCTGCGAGAAGTAAGAGCTTCCCGCCTGATATCCGGTGCGGCGGAAATTCCGCCGTCCCGGTTTTTTTGTGCCGCCGGTCCGGCGGCGCGTTCCAAGGGGTTTCAAGTAAAATGGATCTACGTGGCTTCGCAAAATTCAGTCTGGTCGATTATCCGGGCAAGATCTCCAGCATCGTTTTCGCGGGCGGCTGCAATCTGCGCTGTCCGTTCTGCCACAACCCGTGTCTCGTGCTCGATCCGACCAGCCAGCCGCGGGTGACGGAAAGGGAGTTCTTCAAATTTCTCGATTCGCGCAAGGGACTGCTCGAAGGCGTCGTCGTCTCGGGCGGCGAGCCCACCTTGCAGAAGGGCCTCGCGGAGTTCGTCTCCGGCATAAAGGAGCGCGGATTTCTGGTCAAGCTCGACACCAACGGCACGAATCCGGAGGTGCTGGAGCCGCTGCTCGATGCGCACTTGCTCGACGACCTCGGCATCGACTACAAAGTACCCGCCGCGCGCTACTCCGAGGTGGCCGCCGATCCCGCGCAGGGACCGAAGTTCGCCGAAAACGTCGCCAGAAGCATCATTCTCGCGTTCCAATACGACATCACGCCCGATATCCGCACCACCGTGCACCGAGACCTGCTCGCGCCGGAGGATCTGGCCAAGATGCACGACGAACTCGCCGATCTGGGCGTCAAACGCTGGTATCTCCAGCAGTTCAACCCGGTGGAAGTGCTGGCGGACGGTCTGGAAAAACGCGAGACCTACGCCGACAGCGAACTCGCCGGCATCGCCCACGCGCTGGACAAAAACGGCATGGTCCGCGTCCGCGGCCTCCACGGAAGAGAGATCCAGTACGACGCCCGCAAGCACGCCGAGCTGTAATTCAGCTCCGGCGGCGGCGGAGCATGCCGAGGAACTCCTTGGGTTCGCGGGCGCGGCAGAGCGCCGCGCCGGCGAAGTAGAGGAGTGCGAAGAGCGCCGCCATCGCGACGAACATCCCGAGCTCCGCGAACCACGGACGCGCTCCGGCGCCGTGCCACAGGCGGTGAAGTTGGAAGCATCCGAAGCCGAGCGCGGCGGCGAGCAGCAGGCTCCGCACACCGGCGGGGAGGACTTCGCGCACGTCGAGCTTGACTCCGTCGCGCCGCAAGAGCAACAGCAGCAAGGTGTTGTTGACGAGCGCCGAGATCACCGTCGCCAGCGCGATCCCGCCCTGCTTCAGCGGGTGCATCAAGATCAGATTGAGCACGATGTTGACCGTTATCGCCGCGAGCGAGCAGTAGAGCGGCTTATCCATGACCTTGCGCGCGTAGAACGCGGGCAGAATGACTTTCAGCGAGCAGAAGAACGGTATCCCCATCCCGTAGAAGACGGCGACGTAGTGCGCCGCCGCGAGGTCGGATTCGGTGTAGTTGCCGCCGCGGCAGAGCAGCCGGAGCATCGGCTCGTGGAAAAAGATCACCAGTGCGGCGAGCGGCATGCAGATGAAATAAACGTGGCGCAGACCGAAGGCGAGGTCGCCCGCGAGCTTGTCGTTGCCTTCGAGCGCCGACCGCGCCATCGTCGCCATCAGCACGGTCGCGAGCGACAAGGCGAAGATGCCGATCGGCACGTCGACGATCCGGTCGACGAAGGTCAGCGCCGGGACCGCCTGCGGTCCCAAAAGCATCGCGAGACTGCGGTCGACGAGAAAGCTCACCTGCAGCGCCGCGCCGCCGATCATGCCGGGCAGCGCGAGCTTGAAGAGCTTCCTGCCCACGCCGAGGTCGCGGAATCCGCTAGTCGGCCACTTGGGGAAACGCCCGTACACGGTGAGGAGCACGAGCATCAGCGCCAGCTGCAGCGCCCCGGATGCGAGCACCATCAGCGAGAGATACGGCAGATAGGCCTGGACGCCGCCGAGGTCCTTGCCGCAGAGTTTCCAGAGCGCGATCAGCCCGCCGATCAAAAAGACGTTCAGCAGCAGCGCCCCCAGCGCGGGGAGCACGAAGACGCGCGAGTAGTTCAGTACCGAGCCGATCACCCCGATGAGGCAGATGAAGAACGCGTAGGGCATCAGGAGCGGCAGTATCCTGAGGCAGATGCGCATCCGCCCGGTGCCCCAGAAGCCGGTCGCGTCCGCGGTCGCGCGCTCCACGAGCCACGCGCCGCCGCCCAACACTATCACGATGACGGCGAGGATCAGCCCGAGCAGAGCGAAGATCACGCCGAGTTCGCGGCGGACCTCCTCGGGGCCTCTGGTCTTTTCGGTCTCGGCGACGATGGGGATGAGCGCCGTCCCGAGCGCCCCCTCCCCCAGCAGACGGCGGAAGAGGTTCGGGATCGCGATGGCGAGGTGCCAGCCGGAGCAGACTTCTCCGCCGCCGAGCACCCGCGCCTCCAAGCTGACGCGAAGCAGCCCCAGCACCCGGCTCGCCAGCGTGGCGAGCGCGGTGCCGAAGGAACTTTTGAGAAGCTGCGACCTGTTACTTTTCTCCGCCATCGTAAGCGCTCATGAGGGCGATCATTTCGCGCACCGCCTGCTCCATGCCGACCATGATCGCGCGCCCGACGATCGAGTGCCCGATGTTGAGTTCGCAGAGATACGGGATACGCAGTACGCCCTGAATGTTTTCGTAGTCGATGCCGTGTCCGGCGTTGACCTTCAACCCGATGCCGTGGGCGAATCGCGCCGCGCGGATCAGCCGTTCCAGCTCCGCCGCCTGCGCCTTGCCGGAGGCGTTGGAGTACGCGCCCGTGTGCAGTTCCACGTAGTCGCTGCCGGCGCGCTTCGCCGCTTCGAGCTGATGCTCCTCGGG